>MDTB01207641.1_pt1 | contig 55599 bp, 53 predicted proteins | sample 811161 | NCBI WGS metagenome assembly MDTB01 (sample SAMN05326650, study PRJNA326480) | marine metagenome | isolation source: seawater | place: Mediterranean Sea | collected 2009 | reverse complement strand
GTAATAATACTTGTAATTGCATATACTTTTTCTTTTGCAGATAGGATGATTCTAACTTTACTAATAGAGCCGATAAAAAAAGATTTTTCCCTAAGCGACACAGAGATAAGTCTTTTACATGGTTTGGCATTTGCAATCTTTTATACGCTAATGGGAATACCTATTGGAAGGCTGGTTGATACTTCAAGTAGACGTAGCATTATTGCTGCTGGAATTTGTATTTGGAGCTCAATGACTGCGATTTGCGGTTTTGCTCGAGGGTTTTGGGAATTATTCCTTGCCAGGGTTGGTGTAGGGGTAGGAGAGGCTGCTTTATCTCCTGCAGCTTATTCTCTAATTACCGATATATTTCAGCCAAATAAGCTAAGTCGTGCATTGGCTGTTTATTCAGCTGGTGCTTTCATTGGTGCGGGCTTAGCATTTATAATTGGAGGTGCAGTAATTTCTATTGTTGCTGACAAGCCGGAAATAACTATTCCAATAGTTGGTACAATGAAATCTTGGCAGTTATCTTTTATTTTAATAGGGTTGCCGGGGCTTCTTGTTGCTGCACTAATGTATACAATTAAGGAACCATCAAGGAGATATCAAAAGACTGTAGGATATGAACAGAACCAAGAAGAAGTATCATTTAGTGATTTGTTTAAATATATAAAGCTAAACTGGCAAGCTTACCTCCCTCACTTTTTTGGTTTTGCCTTCTTATCTCTTCAATTTAATGGACTAGTAGCGTGGTTACCAACATTTCTTCTCAGGAACTTTGATGTTTCACCCAGTTATTCTGGTCCACTAATTGGAATGTGTCTCCTGACATTTGGTACAGCCGGTATAATTTTTGGTGGTTGGCTATCTGACTGGCTTTTTTCTCGAGGTCATAAAGATGCAACATTAAAAACTGGAATAATTGGTGGAGTCTTTGTTGCACCTTTTACTTTTATAGTCCCACTTCTAGATAATACTGACATTATATATTTACTACTGATCCCCCTTATGTTCTTTTCGACGTTCAGTTTTGGTGCAGCGGCAGCTGCCCTTCAGCAGATTACTCCTAATAGGATGAGGGGGGTTGTATCTGCTTTATACCTTTTTGTGCTTAATCTAATAGGGCTTGGTTTTGGACCAACAGCCGTCGCTTTAGTTACTGACTATGTTTTTAAATCAGAGATTGCAGTTGGGCAATCAATCTCTATTGTTACTACAATAGCAGCTTTGTTAGCATCAATAGTTTTATATTTTGGACTTAGGCCATTTAAAAAGATGGTATTCGATACTTAGTCAACATTAATTATAGTTCTCTCATGTCTTCCATTCTTTGTGGATTTTTTGTATTGGTCATAAATGCTTTTTTTCTAAAGAAACGCATTATTGAAGCAGGTCCCATCCTTGAACCACCTAAACCAGAAAAATTAAAAGAGTTTTTTTCTGCGTCTCTCAAAATAGCACCTGTTAAAGTAGTATCCATAAGGCTTATTCCTCCAGCGTTTATCTTACTTCCAATTTTCATTGCATCTGGCTCAGTACCAGCTATGACAGCTCCAGATAAGCCATAATCGGTATCATTGGCAAGAGTTACAGCTTCTTCATCAGAAGAAAACTTCATAATAGGCATGATAGGTCCGAAGGTCTCATCATTCATAATATTCATTGAGTGATCTACTTCTGTAATAACAGTGGGTCGATAGTAAATTCCACCATTTATTTTTTCTGATTTACCACCTGTCTTTAGTATAGCACCCTTATGAAGCGCATCTTCAATCTGACTATCTATAATAGTTGATTGTTTATTAAATATCATTGGACCAATATGACCCTTATGTATGTCCTTATCATTTAATTTGATATCTTTAGATTTTTTTATAATAAGTTCAACAAACTCATCATGAATACTTTCATGAACATAAATTCTTTCAATAGAATAACATATTTGCCCAGTCGCAAATACAGCCCCTCTCAAGACCGCATCAGTTGCAACATTAATATCAGCATCCTTCGTAACTATGACAGGATCTTTACCTCCAAGTTCTAAAAATACTGGAATAAAGTTTTTTGCACATTGTTCTGCAACCTTACGGCCAGTAGAAACCGAACCAGTAAAGCAAACAATATCAACATTATCAATTATTTGAGAACCAGTTATACCATCGCCCATTACATAGCTGAGGATTTTTTCTAGTTCTGGTACTTTTATAATTGTTTCATTTAAACTTTCTATAAACCTGGGTGTAACTTCACTTGGTTTTATTATTGCTGCGCTGCCAGCAATTAGTGCAGGTATAGCATCGATACAGCTTAATAAAAAAGGAAAGTTCCAGGGACTTATTACACCAAGAAGCGGATAAGCTGCTAACTTTTGGGAAAGTTTAATGTGTGGCATAATAGATGAATTTCCAGCCACGGAAGCTTCGTCAATAATTTCCCCTGCTTTATCACACCACCCTTTAATACTCCAAATTACAGCGTCAGGGCTCTCAGATGCAATCTTCCATCTACCTGTATCTGTTGACTCAGCATTTATAATCTTATCTCTATGAATATTAATTTGCTCTGCCCACTTGAGCATCACAGATATTCTCTGAGCTAATGGAGCTTCTGACCAAGCTTCTTGAGATTCTTTTAATCTTTTACATTCATCTGTTATGAAACCCAAGGACGGTCGCTCAAAAGAAAAATCAACTTGACCTGTCCTTGGATTTAAAACGTTAATATTATTATTCATAACTTTATTAACTATTTATGGTTTTTTGAAGAGAAGTGTATACCTATCACTTTCTCCAATTTCAAGATTCTTCTTAAGATCATCTCCTTCAACCTTTGGCCTACCTTCTCTTGCAAAATAGGTTAATGTAGGTGGCAACCTCCAAACTCTATCCTCGTAATTTTTATCATCTTTAGGATTGTTATTTATATCTGAGCTAGAAATAAATTCCCATCCAGCTGCTTCAGCAAGTTTTATAGTATAGTCCTCGTTTACATAACCCGAAACTGCTTTTGGATCTTGTTCAATTGATGAGTCACCTCTATGTTCAACAATCCCCATGGACCCTCCTGATTTTGTAACTCTTAACCAATCTTCTAACATTTTCTCTGCAGTCCCATACGCCATCATATTATGAAGATTACGAAATGTTAGAACCATATCTACAGAATTATCATCAAGAGAGATCTTTGTATTATCTAAAATTGGCACAGCTTGGGCGTTACCATATAAACTTTCATTCTCACTTAGTTTATTTTTGAATCTATCAAAAGCAGTTTTCCGTCTTTCAGAAGAGTTAGGATCTGGCATTGCGCCATAGTATTGTCCAGATTCTTTAAGAGCAGGGGCAATGATTTCTGTGTACCAACCGCCATAAGGATAAATTTCTAATACCGTCATATCTTTTTCAATCTCAAAAAAAGATAAAGTTTCTAATGGATTCCTGTACTGGTCACGATCTTTATATTTCTCAGTTCTATGATCTCCTGCAATAGCTTCAATTAACGTATCCTTTATTTTATTTGCATTAGTCATTTCATCATTTAATGAAGAATCATTAGGTGTATTTTGTACTTCTTCTTGAGAACATTGGCTTGTAAATACCATTACCAGAAAAATGGCTAAAATTTGTAGTATTTTCATCATTATTTACTCCTTAATTAATTTTATGTATTCATTATTCTATAATAAATAACTAATAGTAAAGTATCAAAATTATTTTTTTACAATTGTATCATTTTTTCGGTAACTTTCGTTTTAATTTTTATACACCCAAATAAGATTCCTATTAAAGATATCCACCAAAATTGCCATATACCAAAACTAATCAATGATAAAATACTAACAGATGCCAAAGATGCGCTTATTATAGATAGGTCGAGAGTTGAAAAATTATAATTTAAGACCGATTTGTAAATGTTAAATAAGAAGATACAAAAAATTATTGCGCCAATTAAGCCAAGTTCCAACCAAATTTGTAGCCAAAGGTTGTGGGGGTGAAGAGGAAGCTTCGACCAGTTTGTATTTTCATACATTTCAGCCTTTCTAGATAAATATCTTGAAGAGTCAAACCCATAACCAAAAAATATTTTTTTACTAATTAATTCACTAGTATAATCCCATATTACTAATCTTTGATTTAACCCACGACTAAATTCAACATTTATATTGTCATAATCTTTTTTGATATATAAAGAATTCATAACAAATGGAAAGATCAGCGTTCCAAAAATTAAACCAAAAAAAGTTGACCTTAGGATTAATTTAGGAAATTTAATACTTATAGTAAAAATTATTATCCCAGTAATTATCGACAAGAGACTTGCCTGCATTGGTAAATTACTACTGATAAATAAAGATAAAACCAAATAAACAATACCAAAAAATTTATATTTAAAAATTATCGATATAAGAATTGCCACTAAAATGCTGAAACAGCAGAGAATAGAAGTTCCCCTTGCAGAAATAATTTTGATATATGGAACCCATTCACCATCTCTTGCTACATTATCGTATGGCCTGATTAATTTATGAATTGATGAATCAGAGATTACCTCAAAGAAAAGAACTATTAAGAGAAAAATAAAGGTAAGTGAAAGAACTTTTAATACGATACTTATTTGATTAGCATTAAGTTTTTCTAATGACTTAATGAAAAATATTGATAAATAAATAATTGAAAAGATTCTTAGCAAATCAAAAAAGGTACCATTACTTGACCATAATAAGCTTATACAAGACCATAAAAAAAGAATATGAATACATAAAAATATCCTATTTAAGAAAAAATATTTTATACTATTACTATTTAATATATTTCGATTAATTGCCAGTAATGGAAGTATTAGTAAAACAACTGTACCCTTCTTTGCAAAAGCAGCAATTGGTCCTAGTAGAGATATAGAGATTAAAAGTAGAGCAAAGTATTTTTCTTTAACAAACATTTTTTAAAAGACTTTATAGTTATAGTTGTTTAACATCTTTTATTTTAGCTAATTTTTTTCTCCATGTTTTAGCACCTTTACATCCATGATAAAGTCCCATGATATGTCGTGTTACTAAATTAGTGGACGTTCCTTTTTTTACTTCATTTATGCAATATTTTTTATATTCTTTTACTGCATCTATTCTTGAGATAGGTTTATTATCCAATTCAAATAGCTCATTATCAACATTTGATAGAATATATGGTTGGTCATATGCATAACGACCAAGCATGACCCCATCTGTGTATTTTAAATGGTATTTGCATTCATCAATACTTTTAATTCCTCCATTAATTACAATATTTAAGTTGGGGAATTTATTCTTCAAATCATATACTCGAGAGTAATTAAGCGGAGGAATATTTCTGTTTTCTTTTGGGTTAAGACCTTTCAATAAAGCTTTTCGAGCATGAATTATAACAGTTTTACAACCATTATCTGATACTGTTTCAATAAAATCATCGAGAGGTCTTCCAATATCCATATCATCAATGCCAATCCTGGTTTTGATAGAGATTGTTAATTTTGTGGAGGATTTCATGAGATTAATGCATTTACCAATTAATTTGGGCTCCTTCATCAAGCATGCCCCAATTCTTCCATTACTTGCTTTTGGGCTGGGACAGCCAATGTTTAGGTTAATCTCAGTGTATCCTTTTTCTTCACCCATAATTGATCCCTCAGCAAGCATTTCTGGATCACTTCCTCCGAGTTGTAATGCAAGTGGGTATTCTTCCTGATTATGCTCTAAAAGTTTATCATTTTTACCCTTTATAATTCCATAAATAGGGATCATTTCTGTATAAAGCATGGCTCTTTTTGTTAAGATTCTATGAAAAAATCTGGCATGTCTGTCTGTTTTTGCCATCATAGGTGCAACGCAAAAATAGTGAGATTTTTTAGAAATATTTTGTTTTGAAGACACTTTTTCTTCCATTAAATAAATTTTCTATTACTTTAAGCATTGACAAATGTTCTTATAATGTTCTATATATAAAGAACATTATAAGAACAAATAGGGGTTATTATGAAATTTATCTTATATATTAGAGATTCCTTGGCTTTGATATCATTCTTTGGTTCAATTTATTTAGTATCAATTTTTGGGTATGCTTTAAATATCTAATCTTATTACTCTAATTTAGTTATTTTTATTTTTTAAATTATTTACAAAAACTATGGAAGTTAGTTTCTGGGGATGTATAGTGCATAAATAACAATTAAAATGAGATTTTAATTTATGCCATTATTCCTAAGCTCCTCATCAGTTTTATTTATTTTTTGGCTTATTCTTTCTGGTCATTATACTCCTTTCCTCCTGGTAATTGGAATAATTAGTTGCGTGTTTATAGTTATTCTTGTTGTTAAAATGGAAATCTTGGATGATGAAGCACTTCCGATTAAATTTCTTTTTTCTGCAATTAAATATTGGCCATGGCTTTTTGGGCAGATAATACAATCAGCTTTAAACGTTGCCAAAATTATAATAAATCCTAATCTGCCAATTACACCAACAATGATTAAAATAAAGCCTTTGCAAGAGACTGATGTTGGAGTGGTAACATTTGCAAATTCAATTACTCTCACACCAGGAACAATTTCTGTTGAAATAGATAATGATAATATTTTAGTTCATGCAATAACAAGAGATAATGCCTTTGATTTAGAGCAAGGTGTAATGAATGAGAAATGTAAACGCTTTGAGGGAAAGAAAAACAATGTTTGAAGTTACAACTTTTTTGATCCTATTAGCTTTTTCTTTAACCCTTATTAGTATATTTAGGGGACCAACTGTTTATGACAGAATAATTTCTGCCAATTCTTTTGGTACTTTGACAGTACTTTTTTTGTCAATTTTAGGATACTTACTAGGAAGACCCGAGTTTATAGATTTAGCTATTATATATGCAATTTTAAATGTTATTAGTGCTGTAGCAATTTTAAAATACTTTCGTCAAGGAGACCTAAGTAAAAGTGATGATGGGTTAAAGAATTAAGATGGATATCTTCATAAATTTTATTAGTTGGTTTCTTCTTGTTGGAGGTGCATTCTTTTGTGTAATTGGATCTATAGGCTTGCTTAGAATGCCAGATGCTTTTACTCGTTTACATGCAGCTAGTATCATAGATACTCTAGGTTTTTTAATGGTTATGTTAGGTTTAATTATTCAGACTGGGCTCACTCTTACAACTTTAAGATTGCTTATAGTGGTATTTTTAATTTTTTTCACGAGTCCTGTAGCAGGTCATGCTTTAGCAAATGCCATGAAGCATAGGAATGTTAAACCAGTCTTACATGAAGATAAGTGGTTAAATAAATTAAAATCAGAATAAGCTGAGGGTATTCAAGGTGGAGTTTTTTTTAAATTTTATTATTCTTATTTTTTTATCATTTATTACAATTGCTATTATCAAAATTAATAATCTCTTTTCACTAATAATTCTTACTGGTACCTATAGTTTCTTAATGGCATCACTTTTAATTGTCATGGATGCTGTCGATGTAGGTATGACAGAAGCTGCTGTTGGTGCAGGAGTATCTACGGTTCTTCTGCTCTCAGCACTTTATCTGACTGAATCTAAAGATAGTAACAGAAGTAATCAAAATGCTATGCCAATAGTTCTATGTCTCTTGGTGGGGGGGTTGTTAGTTTATGGTACGCTTGGATTACCTCAATACGGATTATCTGATACCCCAGTTAATTCGTATGTAGGGGCATTGTATCTTGAGAGGTCTATACCAGAAACCACAATACCAAATGTAGTAACATCTGTATTAGCAAGTTATAGAGGTTATGATACTCTTGGTGAGGTGACAGTAATATTTACTGCTGGAATAGGTGTGCTTATGCTACTAAAAAAGTTTAAACAAGACTGATGTTTATTAACGGTAAAATCAAATGATAAATAATCAGATTATACGAATATTATCAAAAATATTATTTCCTTTTTTAATAATTTTTGCTCTTTATGTGCAGTTTCACGGTGATTATGGTCCAGGTGGTGGTTTTCAGGCAGGAGTAGTTGTTGCTGCTGCTTTTGTTTTTTATGCTCTTGTTAATGGACTTGCAAAACTCAAAGAAATAATTTCAGAAAAGCTTCTTGAATGTCTTGTTCCTTTAGGTGTGTTAATTTACTCTGGAGTTGGGGTTACATCGTGGATCCTTGGCGGAAACTTCCTTGATTATAGTCTACTTGATAAAAGTGATCCCTCTCACGGACAGCATATGGGTGTCTTGATTATTGAACTTGGTGTATTGATTACAGTTGCTGCTACAATGTTACTGATTTTCTATTCTTTCTCTGGTCGTGGTCGGAAAGGGGATAGTTAATGGAGTTTATAAATGATTTATCAATTTATTTTGGTCGGATCAATCATTGGGTAACAATTTTTTTAATTGTGTCTGGCTTATATATAATTATTACAAATTCAAATATGATTAAAAAATTAATTGGACTTTCAATTTTTCAGACGTCTGTTTATTTGCTTTATGTTTCACCAGGAAAGATTATTGGTGGTACGGCTCCAATTATTTCTCCTCAGTTTGAGGTGTATTCCAATCCACTCCCGCATGTACTTATATTAACAGCTATTGTTGTTGGTGTAGCAACATTGTCTTTAGGTTTAGCTTTGGTCGTTCGTATAAAAGAAGAATTTGGTTCAATTGATGAAGAAGCAATTCTAATGAATAGCTTTGAGGATCAGGAATGAATTATGTTTGATCAATGGCCATCATTAGTCGTTGCTGTACCATTAATTGCTGCAGGTATTTGTGCAATTATTCGCTATGAATTCTTTTGTTGGCTGGTCTCTATCATTACATCATTGGTTAGTCTATCTGGAAGTATTTTTTTATATTTAACAGTTAAGGCATCAGGAGATATATCTTATAAACTTGGAGGGTGGGCACCTCCAGTTGGAATTGAATATAGAGTTGATATTTTTGCTTGCTACTTATTAATATTAATTTCGTTAGTTGCCATTGCCGTTCTAATTTATGGCAGAAAATTAATTAATAAAGAAATAGCTAGCCACTTAAGAGGTTGGTTCTATTCCATGTACCTTCTTTGCATGTGTGGTTTGATGGGTATAGTAATCACAGGCGATGCTTTTAATGCGTTTGTATTTATGGAGATTTCTTCTTTATCAATGTATACACTCATTGCTTTGGGTCGTGACAAGAGAGCATTGTTGGCATCTTATCAGTACTTGATACTCGGAACCCTGGGTGCAACTATGTATGTTATTGGCGTAGGTCTTTTATTTAATGTTACTGGAACTCTAAATTTAATTGATCTGTCAATTAAGATACAGCCTATACTGGATACTCCTGTAATCAAAGTAGCGATGTCTTTTATCTTTGCAGGTTTGTCAATTAAGATTGCTTTATTTCCACTTCATTTTTGGTTGCCAAATGCTTATGCATTTGCGCCCAGCGTTGTAACTACTTTTCTTGCAGCTACGGCAACAAAGGTTTCGATATATCTATTAATGAGATATTTTTATACAGTCTTCGGTTTTTCTTTTGGTATGTCATCTGAATTAATAATCGGGATTATATTATCATGTTCTATACTTGCAATATTTGTTGGTTCATTTAGCGCAATCTTTGAAAATAATTTAAAAAGACTTCTTGCTTTCTCTAGTGTTGCTCAGATAGGTTACATAACCCTTGGTATTGCAATCGCTAACAATGCAGGCTTGACTGGGTCAATGGTGCATATATTTAATCATGCACTTATGAAAGCTTCTCTATTTATGATCCTAGGTGCTATAGCTTTTCAGATTCATAAGGATCAACTAACGTTAACTGACTTATCAGGACTTGGTAAACAAATGCCATTTTCTATGGCTGCAATGACAATTGCGGGTTTAAGTCTTTTGGGTGTTCCTGGCACAGTTGGCTTTGTTACCAAATGGTATCTTATTCAGGGTGCAATGCAAAATGGATGGTGGTGGTTAGTTGTTCTCATTTTAGTTAGTTCTTTATTAGTTTTAATTTATCTTGGAAAGATTATAGAAACTGTTTACTTTAAACCGGCAAGTAACACTGGTATAGAAATGAATGAATTGCCAGGTAGTACTTTTATTATAATTTTGCTAGCTGTTTCTTCTTGTATTTATCTAGGTTTTGATACCTCTCTAACCTTAGGTATTGCTGAAGAAGCTGTTAATGCTTTGGTGCCAGAAGGATGATTACAATGTCAGTGTATTTGGCTTCTGCAATTTTGATTCCTTGTTTAGTAGGCTTATTTTCTTTTGTTTCTCCAAGGAATGGTATTTTACGAGATATAGTCACAGTATCTGGTGCACTTATTCATTTTTTTGTCATATATAAGATTTATCAAGCATTCAGTAAGGGTGAATTTATAAGCCTAAATGTTATTAATATCTTTCCTGGTGGAAATATCGAGTTTATAGTCGAGCCTCTCGGGATGCTTTTCAGTGGCCTTGTCTCCATACTTTGGCTTTTAAGTTCAATTTATGCAATAGGCTACATGCGAGCACACAAAGAAGAAAGACTGGGTTCATTCTTTGGTTTTTTTGCATTTGCAATTTCTGCTACAATCGCCCTAGCATATTCATCAAATTTATTTGCGCTCTTTGTTTTTTATGAAATCTTAACGTTTATAACCTATCCTTTGGTATCTCATGGTGCTGATACTGAGTCTCAGATGGGTGCTAGAAGATATATTCTGATTCTTGTTTCAAGTAGTGTCTTATTCTTTCTGCCTGCTATTGTAGCGACTTATTATATCACTGGTACTTTAGACTTTAAGGTTGGTGGTATTTTTCCAGATGCTACTCAGAATTATATTCTTATAGTTTTATCCATTCTTTTTGTATACGGAATTGGTAAAGCTGCTTTAATGCCAATGCATAAGTGGCTTCCTTCTGCGATGGTCGCTCCAGCGCCAGTAAGTGCTCTTTTACATGCGGTAGCAGTTGTTAAGGCTGGAGTTTTCAGTGTTCTAAAAATAGTAGTATGTATTTTTGGAATTGATCATTTTCAGGACTTTGGTGGATCAGATTGGTTAGTTTATATTGCTGGAATTTCTATTGTGTTAGCTTCCTCTATTGCACTTGTTCAAGACAACCTTAAAAGTCGACTTGCATATTCTACTATTAGCCAGTTAGCATATGTTGTTTTAGCTGCTGGTATAGCAACACCGCTGGCCATTATAGGTGCTTGCGTTCATATAGTTGCGCATGGTTTTTCAAAAATCACTTTATTTTTTGCAGCTGGTTCAATTTATTTAAAATCACATATAAAGAGTATAAGTAAACTTGATGGATTGGGTAAGAGGATGCCGTGGACAATGGGTGCCTTTGGGATTGGAGCACTTGGAATGATAGGAATACCACCTACGGCAGGATTTCTTGGTAAATGGTTTATTCTTTCTAGTGCAGTTACTTTTCAAGATTACTTTGTTTTAATTGTATTAATGATTAGTACTATTTTAAATGCGGCTTATTTTTTGCCTATAATTTATGGTGCTTTCTTTAAAGAGGAAAAAAACGTACCTGATAATAATCACGGAGACGCTCCAATTATTGTAATTGTTCCAATTTGTATTACAGCCTTAATTTCTATTTTACTATTTTGTTTCCCTAATATTCCAGTTTCTCTATCATATAAATTATTGGGTATTTAGATGACTAACAGCACTGAAAAACATTGGTTAGATAAGAAAGATCTTCAAACTATTTTATGGAAGATTCTTGCCGTCATTTTAGTCTTATTGATTGTCTCCGAGCTATTTGTTCACCATCACCATGATGGTTTCATGTTTACATTTTCTTTTCACGCGTGGTTTGGATTATTAGTAGGGATAATTTCAATTTTATTTTCAAAAATATGGAAAAGTAAATTGAAGAGAAAGGATGATTATTATAATGATAAATAGTATTATACTTCATCCCGCATTACCCATACTCATAGGTGCGTTAATTATATTGCGTGCAAAGGGTGTGCTAAAAACCTTTACTCTTCTCATAGCTCCGCTAATTTCTCTTTTTTTGGTATGGATGATTCCTGATGGTGCTAATGTAACAACGAATTATTTAGATTGGACACTTGAGCCATTTAAGACAGATAAACTGAGTAGGCTTTTCGCAACTGTCTTTGTTATTATGGCGCTAGCTGGAAATATTTACGCTCTAAAACAAGAAAGAGTTTTAGAGATATTTGCAGCTAATATCTACATAAGTTTTTCACTCGGTGTAGTCTTTGCGGGTGATTTAATTACAGTATTTGTATTTTGGGAACTTATGGCGCTTGCATCTGCAACTGTAATTTTTTCTGCGAATACAATTTCCTCACAAAGGGCTGGTATGAGATATATTATACTCCATCTATTAGGTGGGGTCGTCTTAATGGCTGGTATAGCAGGGGAAGTTACCGCTACTGGGAGCGTAGCTTTTAATTCAATGCTACCTGATACTTTTCCACGCATGTTGATTTTGGCGGGTTTTCTCCTAAACACCGGTGCTCCTCCTTTTTCTGCATGGGTTGCTGATTCTTACCCCGAAGCAAGTTACTCAGGTATGGTTTTTTTATCCGCATTTACAACTAAGACAGCTGTTTACGTTTTAGCTCGAGGTTTTCCCGGAGCTGAGGTGCTGATTTTTATCGGTCTATTTATGATTTTCTATGGGATAATTTATGGCTTATGTGAAAATAATGCTCGTAAAATGCTTGGATACTCTATTGTTAACCAGGTAGGATTCATGGTTACTGCTATAGGAATTGGAACTCAATTAGCAATCAATGGAGCTGTTGCACATGCCTTTGCTCATATTATTTATAAGGCTTTACTAATTATGTCACTTGGTTCAGTTTTATTTGTTACTGGTAAAAGAAGGTTTACAGAATATGGTGGCTTATTTAGGACAATGCCCCTAACGGCAATTTGCTGTATTATTGGGGGTCTTTCAATTTCTGCTTTTCCTTTTACATCGGGTTTTGTTGCTAAGGCAATGATGTCAGAAGCCTCATACCTTAAAGAGTATTATTGGGTTTGGTATTTGCTTGCTGCGGGTACTGCAGGAGTTTTCTTAGATGTTGGAATAAAGCTTCAATATTTTGTTTTCTTTGGAAGAGACTCTGGGTTGAGACCACCTGAGCCTCCAATTAACATGCGTATTTCTATGGTATTCTTTGCTATACTGTGCTTAGGAATTGGATTTGCACCTACACTATTTTATCAGCTACTACCTTTCGAGCAAGATTACTATCCCTATACTCCAGATCATATAGTAACTCAATTCCAACTTTTGCTATTCTCTGGTGCTGCATTTTTTGTTTTCTTAAAGTATTATGGATGGCAACTATTGAATACTTTAACTCTAGACTTCGATTGGATATACAGGGTATTTGGTTATAAGTTAGTAAATTCTATTATAAGAATATTGAATATCCTAAAAGAGGATCTATATAACCTCATAAGCAAGATGTTAGAAAATTTATACGTTGGTTTAAAGTTCAGCAATGGTCCTGGAGGCTACTTTTCAAAACCAACATCGACAGGGCAGGTTTCTCTTTGGATAATGTTTATACTTGCACTTTACTTGTTTATTTATCTGTTAATATGATTGATAATTATAATTAACTCTTATGGTTCAAAGAACTATCTTTTCATATAGCTTCTTTTTTTTGTTGTTATTTAACCACAATGTCTTGGCATTAAGTCCACATGAGCCAATTGACATCAAAAAATCACAAACATTACCATTCTCAGTTGCTATATTGATTACACATATGGGTAAATATGAGTTCAAAGTTGAAGTGGCAGATAATCAGAAATCCAGAAATATTGGCTTAATGCATAGACCTCAGCTGTTAGAGTCTAAAGGGATGCTTTTTGATTTTAAACGAAGTAGGGTAGTTAATATGTGGATGAGAAATACTTTTATCCCATTAGATATGATCTTTATATCAAACAGTGGTAAAGTTCAGAGAATATATAGAGATGCTCAACCTCATTCAGAAGACATTATTAGCTCAGAGTATTTGGTTAGAGCTGTTCTTGAAGTATCATCAGGCACAGCTGATAGGATTGGATTAAGAGTAGGCGACCAAATTTTACACAGTATTTTTCAAAATAAATAATAATTTTATAAATTAAGTTTAAATCATATGAGAATTCTTCCAAAGTTATTTACAATATTAATTTTACTATTATGTAAATCTTTTCTTATAGATGATGTACATGCTAATGATAAGAGTACTGTCAGGTTAGGTTTATCAGCAATACCTCCAATGAATTTCAGTCCATTTAGAAATACTGGCTTACCATATGTTTATACTTGGAGTGCAGTTTTTGAAGGTCTTACAAAAATAGATGCAAACGGTAATCTTAAACCTTTATTAGCAATATCTTGGGAAAGTATTGATGAACTTACTTGGGTAATTGAACTTAGAAAAGGAGTTAAATTTTCAAATGGACGACCTTTTGATGCTAATTCTGTTGTAAATATAGTTAAGTTTCTTACAAGTGATGAGGCTTCTATACATCTTGTATCTCGCATGATGTTTTTTCTCAAATCAGCAAAGGCCATTGATAGTCATAAAGTAGAAATCTCAACTAACGTTCCAACTCCACTTTTACCAAGATTTTTAACTATGCTTTATGCACTTGAACCTATTCATTTTAATGATGTTGGTTTAGATGAGTTTTCAAGAAGACCAGTCGCTACAGGACCTTTTGATGTTGAAAAAATTGGCCCAACAAAAATTCACTTCAAATCTTTTGACGAAAGCTGGAGAAAACCAAGAGTAAAAAAACTCGAGATTATTGCTATTCCGGACTCATCAGTTAGAACTTTTTCACTAATATCTGGAGAAATTGATATAGCAATGCAGATTGGTCCTGAAGAAACTCTTGCTATTAAGTCTAGAGGGGGAAATGAAGAGATTTGGAGAGATCCTGAAACATGGGGATATCATTTTCTCACAAAAGAAGATTCTCCATTAATGAATATTAAAGTAAGAGAGGCGCTAAATATAGCCGTTGATAGAGATTCTATTATCAAGAGTTTACTTTATGATTCAACTATACCAGCAAATCAACCTGCACCACCACCTGTTTATGGATATAATGAAAATCTTCCTCCAATAGATTATGATCCAGAGAGGGCAAAAAAATTATTGATAGATGCCGGTTACCCTAATGGATTTAGCTTTATTTTAGAAACATCTATAGGAGCAAGTGCTAATGCGGATGCAATTAATCAGGTTGTTGCACAATATTTGAGTAGGGTTGGTGTTAATATGCTAATTAGAGCAATCCCTGTTAATCAGTTAATAAGGAATGTTATAGAGGGTACATGGAGCGGTGATGCTTTTGGAATTCATTATAGTTTTCAGCCTACCGTTGAGGTTCTAAAGGCATTAGACACTCATTCATGTTTATGGCCAAAAGCCTGGTATTGTAAAGACGAGATAATGCCGACATTAAGAGCAGCTCAGACTACTTTCGATAAGGATAAAAATTTGCAATTTAGAAAAGATATTATGGAATTTTATAGAAATGATTGGGCTGCAATATTTATGTATCAAGCCCCTAGGTTTGCTGGGACAGTCAAAGGTTTAGAGGGGTTTATTGTTGAAAATAATGTTATCTCATATGATAAAATTTATAAATTAGATTAGTTTATTCATATTAAATCAATGAACAATAAAATGAAAATTGATAATTTAGAAAATAAAAAAGTTATGGATGAATTAAGCGTTATGGATGAAATGCTTAATTTTAATAATTCAAATATACTCGAAATTGGATGTGGTAATGCAAAGCGAGCACAGGAAATTGTATTAAGCAGAAACATTTCTAGTTTTAAAGCAGTGGAAGTTGATCTTACTGCACATAAAATTAATTTATCAAAGAATATTAATAAACTTAATTTTGATTCGTACCCATGTGAAGATATTCGAGAAGAGGATCAGTCTTTTGATATTGTTATGATGTTAAAGTCGTTTCATCATGTTTCACCAAATAAAATGTTTGTTGGTCTGAAAGAGATTAATAGGGTATTGAAAAGTAGTGGGCTACTATATATTTCTGAACCTATTTTTAATGGTAACTATAATAATGTAATTAGAATATTCCATAATGAACAAGAGGTAAGAGCCTTAGCGTTTAAAGCTATAAAATTATCTATAGAAGAAAATCTCTTTGAGTTAGTGAGTCAGTTTTTTTACTCTTCAGTTATCACTTTAAATTCTTTTGAAGAATTTGAAAATAACGTTATAAAAGCAACACATACAAATCATGATTTATCCTATGATAAATATATAAAGGTAAAAAATAAATTTGAGAGTTATAAGGACTTATCTAGATCGCCAAATTATTTTTTTGAAGTGCCGATGAGAGTAGACCTTTTGAGAAAAATTAGTTAAGTGATTTCTTATACTCTTTTTTTCCTTGAATCACTAATTCATATAATTCACTAGCTTTTCCACCAATAATTTTAATTAGTTCATCATGGGTGGATAAGCCTTTTTCTTTCCAGCTCATTAAATCATTTTTATTAGGTTCAATTACTGTCACATGTTGTTTACTTGATGCGCTAAGCATTCTCTCTTCATCATCTCTTAATGCTGAACCAGATATTAAATGATTAGGATGTGAATTTAAGATTATATTTTTCTCAGATTGACTGAGCGTATTAAACCATTTCTTATTAGCAAGTATTGATATAACAGATGGAGTGTGTCGTGTTCTAGTGAAGTACGGTGCATTATATGAAGTGCCAGTTATATTATATACATGAGTATTTGTTTCTCCACTATCTATTAGCCCAGTTTGGAGTGCAGTAACAGCATCTGTTTGGGCTATTTGAAACATTTCACTTCCAAGGCTTTTTATAAAAAGTTTCGATGCAGGATCTATTAGTATTCTAAATCTTCTATCAATAGCATCTTCGGGATTATAAATTGGTTTCTTTGAATATATACCATGCCACGAAGCACCATAGAATTGAATCCCTATGACACCCTTTTTACTTAATAGCTCATTGATAAATGTAACGATTTTTTTAGGATATATATAATCAAGTTCTTCCCATGAATTAAAAAGGTATGGTGCATTCAAAACACTTATCTCAGGTATTAATGTTGCTACTGATTGTAATCCGACGCCAGCAATCTGTATTCTTCCTCTTCTTAGTGCGTAAAAATGAGATTCATCTGAGCCTAGTTCTCCTCTAATCAACAATTTGACATTCATTTTATTTTTTAATTTTGACTCAATAGTTTCAGCCATCTGATTATAGAAATTTTCTGATGACAGAGATTTTGTAGAAAAAGCAGCAATTGTGATTGTATTTGATGCAGAGCATAAAGTAGATGGGGACACAAATAAAATCAGCAAAAATATTTTTAAATAACTACCTTTATGTTTTAAACTATTCATATCTATTTATCTAAGATTTGATACCACATAGATAATTCATCCCTCTTGCTCCCCTAGAAGCTCCCATAACCTTATTAGCTTCTACTTGAGGGTTAATGTTTTTGGCTTCTGCAGGACCAAAACTTATCTCAGTAAAAACATTATCATTAAACCATCCATTTTCTTTTGCTGTTTCTGCAAGGTTTAAATCAAGCAATGAGCCCCAATAGGGTTCATTGTTGTTATAAGTATCCCAGTCACGAGTGAAGTCAGTCCATTCATTTTCATTTTTATAAGGTTGGATTTCTTGATGTACCATAATACCTTTATGACTTAAGAGCCTTCTACTTTCTTTTATTATATTCTCAGTTGCCTTTTTTGAAGTTTCATGAAGCATTGCCGCAGACGCTACTAAATCAAAGTAGCCATCTGTAAAACTTGTTTTTTCTGCATTTTCCTGTGAGAAGTTTACTTCTACATTCAGGTGCTCTGCCCTTGCATGAGCATATCGTAAACAAGGTGCACTCACATCAATGCCCCAAACTTCTGCCTCCGGAAAAAATTCTTTGAGAGCAACTGTTGATGCTCCGACTGTACATCCTATATCCAGAATCCTTTTAATTTTATTTTCTTTAAATTTACTTTTTATAAAAAGAGATAAAGCAACTCCTAATCCATCATTTTTGGGACCAAAATTTCCATCTACATATATAAAAGTACCTCTTTCGTATAACGCCCCCATTGCAACATCATCTTCTCTAGTTTCCGTATGATATCCACCAGCCATACAATGATGATGATTTTCAGTGAGGTAAGATGGTATTCGTAAATTATTTGATAGAGTTAATGAGCCTAGTTTACTATTTTTTTTGATTTTACGATAATGATCAATCATTGATGGTAATTGACGTTCAACTGTATCAGCAACGCTGCTCCACATGTATTCTTGTGAAGCTCTTTGGAGTGCGCTCGTGATTTGATATTGCGGATCTGACTCCATTATCTTTCTAACTTGATGTCTGTTTTTTGGTTTATTACCATTCTTTTTTATAAATTCTGGTAGAAGCTTTCTTTTATAGATTTTTTCATTATTTGGAGTAATATCACTTCTTAAATAGTTTGAGAGTTGATAAACAAATTTAGTTCTAGAATCCTCATCATGGTTTGGATTAGCAATTATTGGATGTTTTTCTTGCACTTTCATAATTCGTCCAGTTGACCTTGATGATCATAGTTTATCTTTGAATTAAATATAAATATATTTAATTTTTGGATGTGAATAAACATAAAAGTTAATCTGATAGAGGTAAAAAGTGAAAAAAGATACCTTTTTAAATAGAACAACATTATTTGTTAGCAGTTTAGAAAAATCTTTAAATTTTTATAAGTCATTATTTAACTTATCTCCTTATAAAGATATTAAAATTGATTTAAGCAAAGTACCATTTTTTCCGGTTCCAGATCAGTATAAAAACTCAAATGCAGGTTTTAGCATATTAAAAGGAGATAATTATAGTGGTATGCTTGGTCTCCTTGAGGTAGAGGGTTTCTCTAATAACGGACATAAGCATGATATTGATATCATAGGAGTGGGAAGCACAGCATTAGTATTTGAAATAGATAATGCGGAGGAATCAGTTAATAAAATTGAAGACTATGGAGGGAGAGTTGTTATGCCGCTTTCAGAAGGGAGGAATATTGGTGATAGAGAAGGGAACTTTGTCCCAGTCAAGATGTATATGGCTTATGATCCCGACGGTTATTTTCTCGAGGTTTTTGAACGTATATAGATTTTATTAATTTATTCTTTCAGGAGCCATTTGTTTTTTTGGAATTAATGTTTTAAATGGCGCATCACCTCTTGATTCTTTCCAGCTTGATTTAACCTTTTCGAGCATTTTTTCATTCTGATATAAGTCTATTGAAGTTGCTGCAATAGCTTTTGCTGCAACAATCAATGCTTTTGTTCCTATTGTTGTTCCAGTTGCTGCAACTACAGGCCATGAATGAATTGGAATATTATATCCATACGATGCAATACCAACACCTCCAGTAGGAACAAACCAGGAGATGTCTGCTATATCTGTTGATGCTGTTGCTGGGTAAGGGTCTTGTCTTAATGGGTTAATTTTATTGTAAAGTGCTGGCAAATCTTTAATTTGTAAATATGTTTCCTTTGATAGGAAGTTTCTTTGAGTTACTCTTGCAAATTCTAACTCTTCTTCTGACCAGATAGGTGGGCCAATAGTCTCTAAATTTTCTTGCATTAACTCTGATAGGTATCTGAAAGAGATTTTTTCATGAACTTCTGATTGAATAATTATATCATCTAGTTTCGTGCGACTCATTTTAGCAGCAGCTTCAGCTATATCCTTAACCCATATGAAATAATCTTCTACATCTGAAAATTTATTTGCTCGGATATAAAACCATACTTCGGCTTCTGGAGGAACAACATTAGGTTGGTCTCCTCCTTTTGTAATAATATAGTGAATTCGTGCATCCGGTTTTATATGTTCTCGCATGAAATTTACGCCGTTTGTCATAAGCTCTACAGCATCTAATGCGCTTTTCCCACGCCAAGGTGAAACTGATGAATGAGCAGCGGTACCTTTAAAGACAAATTTTACATTTACAAGTGCTTTTGTCTCATTATAGGAAACTGCAGTTTGGTCAAAAGGATGCCAACTAAAAATAACATCTTCATCTTTAAAATAATTATCCTTAAGCATATAAACTTTTCCAATCCCAGTTTCTTCAGCAGGCGTTCCATATAATGTAATTGTTCCGTCAATCTTTTTTTCTTCAATAAGTTCTTTTATTGCAAGAGCAGCTGCTAATGAGCCAACTCCAAAAACAGAGTGACCGCAAGCATGTCCAGCCTTTTTGTTAGGCCCAGGTTCTTCAAATGGATTGTGAGATTGAGAGATACCTGGAAGGGCATCGTATTCAGCAAGTATACCAATTTTTGTTTTACCTTTACCATATCTTGCCATAAATGCGGTTGGCATATTTGCAATATCTTTTTTTACAGAAAAACCATTCTTAGTTAGAACATCGATTAATAAATTAGAAGACTCTGTCTCTTCTAGACCAATCTCTGCAAATGACCAGATCTTTTTATTTACGTTTTGTAGTAATTCAGTTTTATTATCAATTTTTTGCCAAACACTCTTTTTTAAAGTGTCAATTTGATTTGAATAAGCTACCCCTGTAAGGGTTGAAATAAGAATAATGATTGACGTAAAAATTGTTTTATAAAACCTCATTGTAGAATCTCCTATTAAGTTTATAATCCAATCGTTATCTTTTATTGTAATCGTATTTGCTAGAAAATTCTAATGGAATCAGATAAATATTTTAATTCAGATTTAGGTAAGATTTACTATTCTATAAGCGGAAAGGGACCTCCTATCGTTTTACTACATGCAACTCCCCGTTCTTCAAACTCTTTTAGAGAGTTAAGTTCTTATTTATCAGAAAGATATCAGGTAATTTCTATTGATACACTTGGTTTTGGAAAATCTGATGATATTCCAAGGGGTATTAGTATCCCTCTATTAGCAAAAGAAAAAATTAAACTCTTGAAAATTCTTAAATTAAAAGACATAACCATTTTTGGTTTACATACAGGTAATAAAATTGCTACAGAAATCTCACAATCCGCTCCATCATTAATAAAGAATCTGATTGTGTGTGGAATGACACACTCTATTATTATCGATAAGGATAAACGAAGTCGTGCTATTAAGGAACTAATCGAGAGTGATGCACTTTCTAAAGTAAAGATGACTCACGAGGAAATACTAGAACGGAAACGAGGTGTAAAGAGTATGGAGATAATCTATGAGGCTAATTATAACTATGACTTATCTTTAAATGTTAGCAAAGTATTATCCAACACTTTAATTTTAGAGCTTTTAATTCCTGAAGAAGCTCATTTTGGAAATCAATCTAAAGATTTAAGTAAGATGTGTATAAATGGCTCCTTCAAAACTTTATATGGAAGTGATAGATATTTCTTAGAACAAGATTATATTACTTTAGGTAATAATATCACCCAATATATAGAAAAGAATAAAAATTAGTTTTTTTCAACTATTTACTTTTTTTCAACAAAAGTAATAAAATGCTTATATTATAAAGTTAAAAGGTTTTATTTATGATCCCAGCCCGTTTTTCTTTTCTTCTTTATGGTCTACTTTTATCTTTATTCATGACTTTCTTAGTTTCAGCTGTTTCAACTCTTAATGCAGTTGGCATGTCTGAAGGAGTTTTATTCATATGGTTAAACGCATGGTTTCGTAGCTGGCTGGTTGCCTTTCCTGCAGTTCTTTTGGTTGCGCCTGTTACACGTAAGCTTGTTGGTAAACTTACACTCTCTGATTAGTTCACTTTTAGCTTTCTATTTATTGATCAAGAAAAGGGTAAATATACTCTGCTAATTCATTGGTATATAAATCAAAAACACCGTATTTTAAATTTGGAATTTCAACTACTGTTGAATTTTTTATCATTTTTGCAGCATCTCTAGAGTTTTTAGCAAGCCCTCCGTGTATATTTGGAATTAATACTGGTTGCGTTATCAATGGTAAACGTTTTTCTGCTTCATAACTGAAAACTGCATGATAGGCCCACCAGTAGTTTTCACCCGCCTTTAAATTATCTGTTAGATGATCAAGAGCTCTTGAAACCTTAACTTTTGGATTTCTATTTTCAATCCAAAAATTCCATAGATCATCTAAAACTTTTTTATCACTGGGAGAGTTTTTTGGTTTTGCATATTCATCATATTTTTCTGACCTTTCAGGCTCAATATAAAAAGGGATGCCCGGTAATATCAGTTTGCGAATAAGATTTGGATTTTCAATTGCTAACTCAACGGCAATGAAGACGCCCGTATGATAACCCATAATGTCAAATAACTTTATTTCTTTCCCCTCATGATCAAGAAGACTCTTTATTCCTTTATCCAGACTTCTGGATATCTCAATCATGGATTGTTTTGTAGCCGGTCCATCAGAATTACCATATCCAGGTGTATCTAAAGCAAACACAATTCTATTTTTAGCCATTGATACAATAAAATCTTTATAGTAATCACCTGATGTAGGGTTTGGATGGAAGCAGATTAGCGGTGTCTTAGTAATTTGACTTGTGTCCAACGGTTGAGCTTTATAAAAATGAATCTGCCCTAGAGGAGCATCAACATATCCTCTTTTTGTGATAATATTCTCACCTGCATATGCGTTGACGCATAAAAATGATAAGATGCTTGATATTAAGATGAGTTGTTTCATGGTTCCTCCTAATCATTTTATAAAGTCATTATATCAAAAATAATTCCTTGATTGCTTTTTTTCGTTGATAATAATGTTATCTTAACACAACGATTTTATATTTATCTTAAAAAGGATTATTAAATGTCTGTACCTGGATATCTTCTTGTTATTGGTCATTCTATTAATGGAGAGATTATGGCTGCTTACAATAATGTTTTACCTCCAATTTATGAAAAGTTTGGAGGTTTTTATCTTGGTCTGGGGGCACCAGGTCAAGGAGTGGAGCACCTTGAGGGTGATTGGTTTGATCATTCTTTAATGCTGGCACGCTTCAATAATCCTGATGATGTTACTGGCTTTTGGTATTCGCCTGAGTATGAGGAAGCTAAAAAACTTCGTGAGGGTGGTGGTGATTTCAATATCTTTAGATTGTTTGGGAATGAGCATGAGGCGTCCCTTGGTGACCCTGCATTTTTGATATCCTTCTATCGCCTAAATGCTGAAAGTAAATATTCATCATATGCCAAGGCAGAGGAAAAAAAGGTGAATGATTATGATGGGAACTATTTGACAAGGAGCTCAGCTGACCAAGCGAAAAGTTTGGAAGGGGAGATTTCTTATCATAATATTAATGTTATTACTTTTTCATCTGAGACTTCAGCAAAAAGTTTTTGGGAAGACTTAGAATATAAGAGAATACGCGAAGATCGCTCAAAAGTTGCTTCATTCAACACTTATCTTGTTCTTGGAAAACACCGAGCTAAGTAATGAGGATTTAATTTATGTCCGATAAAGATTTATATAGACGCCTTGGTTTAGATGCTTCAGCTGAATCTGATATTATTGATGCAGTTTATAGAACCTTAGCTAAGAAATATCATCCAGACACTTATAAAGGTGACAAAAGTGAAGGAGAAAAGATCTTTAGATCAATCAATGAGGCTTATCGAATCCTATCTGATCCCATAAAGAGAAAAAAATATGATGAATTAAGCATAAATAAACAAAAAGATATTATTCCAATACGTAAGAGTGCAAATAATCTTTTTCAATCTGCAGAATATGCTTATAAGAAGTTTAAAAGCTTGAGTTTTCTTGATTCACTGTGGGAAAACCATCGTAAGTTATGGAAAGAAGAAGAACTGAAAAAACTGCCTTATTTTTTTCTTGGAATGGCTGTTCTTCTTTGGATAGCGGTAATTCTTATTTTATTAGATGATTATGTTTCAAGATGATTTATAATCTAAATAGTTTTGATAAGATTTTAAAATGATGGTTTAAATACCCATTATATTTTTCTATTATATTGATTCTCTAATTAAAAAAGTAGAATGTATAGAGTTTTTATGATCCCACATATCGTTGTTGCAATTTTAGCCCTTCTTTTGAATTCTACCCTTAATGCTCAAGAAGGAACTAGTGATTCTTATATGTCTCGAGATGAGTGTAAGGCACTTGTTGTTCCTTATTTTGAAACTAAATATAAAAAATGTCTGTCTGTAGATAATAATATTAATTGTAATCAGTATATAGATTTTTCATTTTATGAGGCCTTGGAATCAGCTTGCATTAATGAAAGTGTTGAAAAACTGAGACTCTCTGAAGATGCACTTTATAGATTATTCGATGACGCTTTTAAAAGCGGATATATTGACCTTGATGCAGCTTTAGATCAGTTGCAGGATGATGATTTTTATTACAATAATGATTCGTTAAGCCCAGTTGAAAATGAGAACCTACTCTTAGATAAGAATGATCAATTAACGGAGTTAGAAAATCAAGACAACAGTCAGATACCTGATGCCAATTCTTCTACTTTTCTATTTAGTAATGTAAAGAAGTATGTTGATCAACGGTTAAAGTATTCTACTCAGGTTATGCAGAAGTACTTTACCAGAAGCGATACAGTAACTAATTACAGAGTATTTCCTCCTGTTTTTTCTGATACCACCATAATCAGCAATGCGATAAATGCGGTTCCTTTAACGCAAGGAAGTAATGTGTGGTTTAAGACTTGGTCGTTTTTTATATTACTGGTTTCTATCCTTTATGGTGTCTTATTGGCAATTCCTTGCTGGATTATTTTTCCTGTTGTTTTTGTCACCGCGCGAGCTGATATATCACTTTTAAAATTTGCTTCGGGGTCATTGGCTCTTTTTACACTTGGCAACGTGATACAATCGATTAAAGGGTTAGCAAGTATTGGAAAATCAATTGCTAGCACTGGATTATGGGGTATGGTTGGATTTCTTTTACTTTTATTTACCTGTTATGTGATTCTTACCATTCCTATAAATACACCTATTAGATATTATCAAGCTCATGTTTATGGAGGCGTTGATTACGATACACATCAGAATATAAAAGAGGCACGATCATACTGGTCAGAAAGTATTTCTTATAAGCCTTATTTTGAAATTACACGAGTTGACCTACGTTATGTTGACTTTGATAAAACTGATGAAAGAGATAAGGATGGGTATTTATTAAGCTCATTTGATCGTGCATATATTGATATTAATATCACGAATAATTCCAACTATCCTCTTATTCATGGTGAAATTTTATGTGAGTTAAATTTTCGATCGGGAGAAACAATTCGCTTTGTCGATTATATTGCAGCAAAACCAAAAGTTATCATTAATAATTATGGAAAAAAAGAATTTAAATTATACCATAATTCTGAAAAAGCTATCTGGTCATCGGATCTTGAAGAAATAATGGTCAGAACTGAAGATATTAATGCCTTAGAAGATAGACAAAAGCAACTTAATGTAAAATGTATCCCTTTAGCATCGTATCATAAAAAGAATATGTTTGAGCAAAAAGACCAGCCTGTTAAAGCTGTATTTAATAAAGAAAAAGAAATCTTAACAGTCGTCAATAACTCAGATGATTACGTATCACAATTTACTCTTGAGTGTATTGTGAATGATAAACCTTCCCAGTATGATATTAATTATGAAACAGACGATACAGGAAAAATAGTAAGAGAATATTATGATGTTAAGCCATCTTATACGAGACAAGAATTTCTTGTGGATCGTAATGATGGTTATATCCCGCCGGGAGGAAAAAGAGAGTATGATTTCTCAGGGTCTCAATATTCTAAGCCCTTAGATAAAAATACGGCTAGAGAAAATGCAGGTCTACAAATTACAGTCTTTAATAACTCAGCTTTGAATACAACAGCATTTAATCTCTCTCGGTCTACACAGTGCGGTATTTATGATATCACAAAAGTAGATGTTACTTTTTTTGATAAATATTTAATTTACATAGTCATTTATGTCTTATTAGTTTGTATAATCTTGTTTACTCCTACAAGAGAGATTAAGGGGCTAAGAACTTAGTCCTTCAGGGCATCGAGAGAGTTACGTATATGTATAGGCTTATAGTAGATCATGTAAAAAAGTCTTTTCCAATATTTGGAACCTTAGGAGGGATTATTGGTTTCATAACTGATATTCTTCAGCCAATTGCACCTTTTAGTAATTATGCATTTATGATTACTTCTATTGCTACTTGTATTCTAATTTTATTAATAATCTTTATGAAAAAAACAAGATAACGGATAATTCCTTCTTTTGTTTTTTCTTTTTCTCTTATGATTGTCTCTTCTTTTCTCCTTTTATTTATGAATGAAGAGAAAAGTGATACGGGTGTTTTATCTGCAGCTATTCCAGGAATAGGGACGCTTCAAGAATCCTTTGGTTTAATTGAGAAAGATATTCAATCTATAAAAGAAAGCGTAGAAAGAATTGAGGTTGCAAGCCAGAAAACTGCAGCCAATTCAGAAATCATTACAGATTCTTTACAGGATATTCGCACGGGATTTAATTCCTTAACACAATCAGGGGGTATAATTCAAACTCCCGAAAAACCAGAACAATTTTATCACAATGCGCGGATATATGAGCTGTCAGGAGATTACCTTAATGCAAGAAAGAGTTATAATACATATTTTTCCTTTGGATTAAATTTTCTTGATCCTCATCTACGATTTCAGACCTTTCTTAAAGTGCAGGAGGGAAGAGAAGGAGCGCTAGAAATTTACTCCTACATGTACCAAAGTAATCCAAGTATGATCACGGAGTTTTCTCGAACTTTATTATTTAATCAAACGTTACGATTAAAGGCACTTAAGTCATTTACAGAAAGGTACCCTAATTTTGCTCCAGCATACTATGAGTTAAGTAAAGAATTTTCAGAAATTAGGAAAGGTGTTCAATCTAACGAGGATAAAGTAAATGAAAAAAAATCTTTAAATAAATTTCAGGAGTTAGTCACTAAAGGAAACTTTCTGAAATATTTTGTTGATAATGAACTTGCTTCTCAATGGTTAAATGACACAGAAGTTAGGTTGCGATTATTAAACAAAAATATAATTAAAGATCCTGTTAGATTAGAGGCAAACTATAGTAATAATGGCTGGATGATTACGCTATTAATCGCTGAGGATTCTAAAGAGATATTTTATAAAACCAAAAATGACAAAGACTATATAAGTACTGGATATGAATCCTCAAACTCGAGTCCAATGGTTGTTCTTGATAAGACTGATCAGCTAACTCTTCAAGTAAAATACTCTGATGTTAATGGACAAGAACAGGGTCCGTTTATATTTAATTTAGATGCTAAACAAGTTATAACAACATTTATGAAAAGTATCTTAGAAGATGGAGTATCTAAGAATAACTGGATAAGTTTTAGAGATTATCAGGGTGCACTTCTGGTCTATTTTACCCAATTGCTATCAAATAAATGTGCACTTTCAGAAATCCGTTATGGTATAGATACTTTTATACCTGAAAAAAACTTTGAACTAATGAAGTGTGATCTTAAAAATCCATATTCACTTAAGGAAGGTGAAATGACAAATATCAAAATACCTGTTGATTCAGAATTTATCTCAATTCAGGTGATTTATAGTGATGGTACAGAATCTGAAGTAAAAATATATCCAAAAAAGAATCATATGATGGGTTTTTAAAATATGTCATTTTTTTTATTCACTGCAACTTTATTGGGTTTGGCGCTACTCTGGTTTATAGGCATATTTATAGCTGCTCCTATCATTGTATTGGGGCTGGCTGTACTTATTTTTATCGAAACTGATATCGGTTTATGGCCTTTTATATTTATGTTATGGAGCTTAATATTTTTAATTATTCTGCGTACAGAAAATCGTATATCGGATTTTTTTAAATCTATATTTAAAAAATAAGGTTACTTCTTCCAAAATCTTATCTTAAAGATTAAAATTAAGCTAAGTATACTCAGGTCACGGATTAAAGAGATATAAAATAAAAAAAATTGCTTGTTTGATTAATTATTTTTTATTTTCTTCATAAACTGTTGTGATCCAAAGAGGATTAATCCAATAACTGTTAGGATAAGAAATGCGTAGAGTTGAAAGTTTGCTGCTCCTGGATAATTGACTGCATTATAATCCCAAAGTTCTTTATTAAATAATGCCTTTAAGCTGCTGAGCCATGGAGGAATAAAAAAGAGAAAGACCATACACCATAATAGATTAATAACCTTAAACAACGATATTTTAGAAACGAATGAATTTACTATTTCAATGATAAATCTAAAAAATATAAGAAATATTAATGCTCCCATATTTGTTTCTGAGTCGGTCAGTAAATAAATTCCTTTCATATCATTTATAGGTACTCCATAAACAACACAATAAAATAAAAAGGGTATCCAAATGATAAATAAAAACCAGAACAGAGATTTAGTTATTTCAATAGTAAAAATCAGATGTTTATCAGATGCATAAGATTCTATTTTAGGTTTGATAGAAAAATAAAGAAACGTAGTTGCAGCGATTACCCATACAATCAGACGATTATCAAGAATATCTTTTGGTATAGTTGAAGGTGTTGGGATGGGTGATTCCTTACCTTGTAAAAGGAAAATAAATTCAAATAACATAGCAATAACTCCTATAGTAGAAAATATCGCAGCAATAAAGAAAATTCCATATAGATTTCCTTGAATGTCGTATCCTTTGTTGGTTTCGTTATTATAGGGTTCTTCTTTACTTTGTTTATTTGTTGATTCTCCACCAAAACCATCTACGCTTGATTTCTTATAGTTATCCTCTTGTTTGTGGTTGCTCTCATGTTGGCTTTCACTTTCCTCGGTATCTTCATTGTACCAAAAGAAGTCAGTGATTATATAAAATAACCATAGTAGTGACCAATAAACAGCCAAAGGAATCCCAAAGATAGGCTCAAGTTTTTGATACCAGACAAAGTAATTTCCACCTGATGAGACAATTATATGTCTGTCGGTAAAATCACCTTCTGCGAACGTTTGGCCATAACACATAGCAGATTTGATTTCACTTGAACTCGCACAAAGTTGTGCAATCCAATCGAGACTTCCGTCAGTATATATCCAACTGACACCACAAATAACTACACAGACAATATACCAGATTACTAATTTAAATATTAATTGACCAAATCTCATAATATACTTTTGATTTAAAAAATACTTTTGTAATGTTAAACTTTAGTATAAATGTAAAAAAAACATATCATAAAAAATATTGAAATATTTCTAGAAAACTGTTGTTATTTGTAACAAATAAGGTTTAAAACATTCACTTAGTGAGCGGGGCGTAGCGCAGTCTGGTAGCGCACCTGGTTTGGGACCAGGGGGTCGGTGGTTCGAATCCACTCGCCCCGACCATTTTTTGGGATTAATTGGGTTATGAGCAATATTGTCAAGATATACCAACCGACTAAATCTGCTATGCAATCTGGCAGAATATTGTCCAAAAAGTGGTATTTGACATTCTCAAATGATGAAAGTCTTCAAAGAGATGGGCTTATGGGGTGGAATGGCTCATCTGATACAAGTTCCCAAGTAAGACTTAGCTTTTCTTCAAAGGAAGATGCTATTAATTATGTTAAGGAAAAAGGGTTAGAATTTAGGGTTATAGAACCAAAAAAGAGAAAAGTTCAATCAAAATCTTATGCTGGAAATTTTGAATATAAACCTGTATCAAGTTAAGGTTTTAGTCTAGGATATGGCCCCGTAGCTCAGCTGGATAGAGCAACAGATTTCTAATCTGTGGGTCGCATGTTCGAATCATGCCGGGGTCACCACCACCGAGGAATTGTTTTGAGGTATCATAATGTTTTCTCCTACTACCGAAAATTCTCAAGGATTTGATAAAAGTACATGGTATCTCTTTTTTGGGATCATATTTTGTATCTTTTATACTGCTCTAATTTATTTCCTTAAGCCTCTCCTACCTGAGATAAATTTTGCTCCGGATACAGGTTTTGCACATTATTATTGGAAACTACCTGATCCAAGTTTTTGGACACGTTTTACTGCCTGGACAGGATATTTTCTTCATCAAGTTTCTATGTGGTATATAATTTATATTGCACAGTCATCGAAAACTAAGTGGTCATCAAACCCACATAAAATCAATATAGCTGCAATTCTTATTAATTCTTTTTTTGTACTACTTCACTTGTTGCATACTCATATTTGGTATGACGGCCTCGCTCAAGATGTTCATATAATTTCATCACAAGGAGCAGTAATTATTCTTTTGGTTCTCGTTCTGATTATGGAAAACAAAAGAAGGGGGTTGATCTTTGGAAAAAAAATTAACTTTCTAGATGAGGCTGGTCGGGTATTAAGAAAGTACCACGGCTACATCTTCTCTTGGGCAATTATTTACACATTCTGGTATCACCCTATGGAGACCAGTGTTGGACACCTCGTAGGTACTTTTTATACGTGTATGATAATGCTTCAAGGAAGTCTTATGTTCACAAGAATTCATACAAACCGATATTGGACATTTATACTCGAATTTTGTGTTGTTTTACATGGGACAACAGTTGCATTAATGCAAAAAAATGGATTATGGGGAATGTTTTTGTTCGGTTTTCTCTCGCTATTTATTATTACACAGATGCATGGTTTAGGTTTGAGTAAAAGAATGAAGTGGATGTTTGTTTTGTCCTACATAATAGCTGCTGTATTTATTTATCAAAATTATCTTTTAGGCTCAATGTGGGCAGAGATTCCAAGAATTCCTGCTGTCGAATATGGTTTAGTATTTATTTTTTCATTGTTAATTTGGGCCTTTGTATGGTTCAGCACTACTTTTCTAAGTAAGGTGAAAAAACAAAAATAAATTCTATAAATTTTTCTATTTCCAAAATATTATTAAAGTGAACATATGATAAATAAATTAGAGCTATTATTTCTTAATTCAGTTGATATTCGTAGAGAAGAGATAAGAGCAGCGATAGTTTCTTTTATTTATCTTTTTTGTCTAATGGCAAGTTATTATACAATGCGTCCACTTAGAGATGCTTTAGCTTCTGAAATTCCATCTGAAAATTTAAAATATCTATGGACAGCAACTTTTATTTTTTCAACACTATCAGCATTAGTTTTTGGATATGTTGTCTCAAAATTTAAAACTTCATCTGTTTTGTCATGGATATATATATTCTTTATCCTAAATATTTTAATCTTTTTTTATTATATGTCAGCATACCCATTAGAAAGTGAAGATGTCATTCTTCTCCCCATTTTTTCTAATATATTTGATCTTCCATCACCTATAAAAATTAGTACCGTTATAGGGTGTGTTTTTTATGTATGGTTGAGTGTCTTTAATATGTTTGTTGTTTCTGTTTTTTGGAGTTTTTTAGCTGACAGATATACTAAGGATCAATCAAAAAGACTTTTTGGTTTTATTGCAGCGGGTGGAAGTCTTGGTGCGGCTATTGCGCCTATTTTTGCTGCCAGTACTGTAAACTTCTTTGGTGTTGATAGAATGTTGATCATGGCAGCGATTATCTTGTCTATTACATTAATATGTATCAGAGATCTCTTGAATTCAACTCAGGTTATAGACCATGGTTACAAAAATAATAAACTTGGTGGAAGCTCTTGGGATGGTTTTTTAGTTCTTATAAAAAATCCCTATCTCTTATTAATTGCACTTTTTGTAGTACTTTACACATTTATATCTACAATATTTTACGTTGCCCAAGTTGATCTTGTACGTTCTGCATTTGAGACCCGCGAGGCACGCTACGCTGTTTATGCGATAGTTGATGGCATTGTAAATGGATTGGCAATTTTTACACAAATATTTATAACTACGCGTTTAGCCCGCAAGTTTGGCTTGACCTTTCTAATAGCTATAATGCCAATTTTTATGATTCTTGCATTCTTTCTCTTAAGCTTTTTTCCTGTCTTAATAGTTATTTTAGCATTACAGGTATTTAGACGCGCTGGTAATTATGCACTGACGAGACCAGGAAGAGAAATGTTGTGGACTGTTGTCAATAGAGATGAAAAGTATAAAGCAAAAAATGTTGTTGATACATCAATTTATAGGGGGGCTGACCTGATTAATATATGGATTGAGAATGGATTACGATCGGCCGGATTTAATCTTGGGCAGATTGCAATTGTTGGATCTTTTGTTGCTCTTATGTGGAGTCTCGTTGCTATCATTCTTGGTCGAAAAGCAGAGAAAAAAAAGTAGTATAAGGAGTTCTAAATTGTTGAAGTTTAAATTTTTTAAAAGTCTTATTCTAATTTTGTCATTTTATTCAAACGCAACCCATCTTAGAGCCCAGGATCTTGTTTTGGTTGTTGGAGGCAGCGGTTTAACAGGCTGGGAGACAGTCAAAGAAGCTATCAATAAAAAATATAATGTGAGAGCAACTACCACAAATCTAAAAAGGGCTAAAGATACATTTGGTGAGTCTGGTTTTTCATGGGTAAAAGTAGACGTAAGGATCATGGATGATATTAGGAAGGCCATGGATGGTGTCGATTATGTAATTTCTACAATTGGTGGTTCTTGTTATGATCCAGGTGGTCCGACTTCCTCACGTCATATTGATTATCAAGGCGTAGTTAATTTAGCAGGTATTGCAAAAGACTATGGTATAAAACATTTTGTTTTAACCTCATCGATTAATGCAGGTATTGCTGAGGTCAAGCTTAATGAGTTCTGTGATAATGTACATATGTGGAAGTGGCTCGCAGAGGATTATATTCGAGATAGTGGTATCCAATATACAATCGTCAGGCCTGGTGGATTAGGCCAAGGTGAAGGAGGCAAGCAAGATATAATTATTAAGGGCTCAAGAGGGCTTAAAACTGGTTTCATAGAACGTGCAGATGTAGCGAATGTGTTGGTAGGAGTTTTGGGAAATAACGATGCATACAGTAAGACAATTGAAATAGTTTCTGATAAAGATAATAGACGTCAGGATTGGCAAGAAAAGTTGACCCAAGTAAAGCCCGATCCTGTTCAAGCTAGTCCATTAATGAGGAAGTAATAGAGAGTTTAGATGTTCAACTCCTGGTTTAATAAGCAAATGGGTATGTACTTTGCCTATCACAAAAATCCCTATAATTGTGCTTTTCATTTTATTGGCGTTCCACTTATTTTCCTTTCTGTCTTGATTGTTTTATCAAGTATTTCCATTATCACTATATTTGATTTTAATATTAATATTGGAAATTTCCTTTTTTTTCTTCTTCTCCTTCTTTATACATTCGCTATTCCATTCATGGGTTTTGTATCTATAGTTGTATATTTTCCCTTATATTTGTTATCTCAGAATATTCTAATTGGCTCCTACGGTAATATGTGGCTGATAGCATTATTTTGTTTCGTTATAGGGTGGGTTTTTCAATTTATTGGGCATATCATTGAAAATAGAAAGCCTGCATTTTTTGATAACTTACTTCAAATATTTATGGCGCCAGGATTTCTTATAATAGAGCTACTTTTTTCAGCTGGGTTTTGTAAGGATTTAGCTTTAAGAATTGAGAAACATTCAGAGCAATTTAAGAAATAAATTTTTTATTTATTCCTCAATTGAGAGGTCGTTGGATTGTTATAATTTCTTATTGTTTCTTTTAAATAATTAGTCTTTTGTGAAAACCATTCGTACACAGTCTGTCTTGCCATTAACATACACGGAGTTACAATAAGTGTAAGAACCGTTGCAAATATCAAACCATATATTATGGCTTGTGTAATAAAGCTCCACCATAAATTTACTGGGTCACCCAGGGTAACTGCTCTTTCTATAAAATTAATATCTAACATTGTAGCAGTCGGAACTAAACCTAGAACCGTTGTTGCTGTTGTAAGAAGAACAGGCCTAAAGCGATCGATACCTGTTTTAATTATTGCTTGTTTTAGTGATAACGTTCCATCGTTAAATCGATTGAATGTATCAACGAGAACAATGTTGTTATTAACTACTATCCCAGCAAGTGCAATCGTCCCAATACCTGACATGGTAATACTAAAGCTAGAACCAGTAACAAGAAGTCCCAGAAAGACTCCTGAGGTTGAGAATACAACAGCTGTTAAAACTACAAAAACAGAGTAAAAGCTATCAAACTGTAAAAGAAGAACAATACCCATCATAAAAATCGCAACAATGAAAGCATTTCTTAAAAAATTACTACTTTCTGCTGAGTCAGCTTCTTCACCTTTAAATAAAATATTAGTGTTCTCTGGTAATGTTTGAGATTTAAGCCATTGTTTTAGGCGAATGACCTGATATCCTGAATAAACTCCTTTTTGTGCATCAGCAGCAACCTTCATTGTTCTTATGCCGTCAACTCTTTGTATTTCACCTTCTTGTTGAACAGGGACACGTTTTACAAAATTACTTATAGGGACAAGACCTTGCCCTGTTTCAACTCTGACTTGGTCTAGATTTCTTATAGAGCGACTTGACTCAGGATATCTCACTACAATATCAATTTCTTCTTCACTGTCATCTGGTCTGTATTCAGCAAGTTTTAAGCCTTTTGTTATTAACTGAACTGACTGGCCAATAGTTGCAATGTCAGCATTAAATTTAGAAGCCTCAGACCTGTCTACTCTTAGCTGCCATTCAATTCCTGGAAGTGGCCTGTTATCCGATTTTGAAACAAACCCACCGAGTTCTTCCATGCCTTGTCTGATAAGAGAGACAGTTTCTAATAGATCATTATCATTTTTTGAGCTGACTTCTATCTGTATAGCTTGACCAAGCTGGGGTCCTTTACTATCTTTTTTTATGATAGCTTCAATACCAGGAATGGGTTTTGTTCTCTCTGTAATCTCGTCAATGATCTCAAGGCTTGGTCCTCTTTTATTCCATGGTAAAAAATCAACTTCAATTGCTCCTATTGAGTCTGGCGCAGGCAATGAAGCTCCCTCACCGGGGGAACGACCAGATTTTGCATAAATAAACTTAATTCCTGACAAGCCAATTATTTCATTCTCGACTTCTCTAATTAACGCATCCTGTTCTTCAAGTGAGAGATTACCTCTTGCATGAACAGCAATATTGACGGAGTCAGGCTCCTGGGCAGGAAAGAAGTTTATACCTTTCCCAAAGTTTGAATAAGCAACCTGAATAAATATAAGAGAAATAAAAGCTGTAAAAATAACTTTTCCCGGATTATTAATAGCTTTCTCAAGAATACGAGCATAGCTTCTGCTTACAAAATTATCAGTACCAATTGCATCAGTTCTTCTAACATTTGATTTAAGGCTGGCCCCAATTGCGGGCACAAAGATGAGTGCCATAACTAAGGCAGCAGACAAAACACTAATGAGTGTAATGGGTAGATATTTAAAGAAGGCCCCTGTATTCCCAGGCCAGAATAAAAGTGGAAGAAAAACAATTAAAGTTGTCAGAGTTGATGTAATTATTGGCCATGCCATTCTTTGTGCAGCTTGAACGTATGCATCTTGTGATTCTATACCTTCTTCTTTAAGTCTCTCGGCATTTTCAACTACGACTATCGCCCCATCAACTAATAAACCTACTGAGATAACTAATCCGATTAATGCTAATGCATTTATACTGTACCCCAAAAGGGCTAGAACAAGTATACCTGTAAGAAATGCACCCGGTATTGCAACCCCAACCAAAAGTCCTGATCTAAAACCAAGAAAACCCATACATATGGACATAACGATTATCACAGCAATAATAACGCTGTTCTGGAGACTGCTGAATCTTGATACTATATTTTCTGTATCATCCACTGGAAAAGTAATCTCTAGCCCTTCTGGCCATGTATCTCTCTTCTTATCAACAATTACTTTTGCTTCCTCTATTGTATTAATTACGTTAGCATTTGGTCGTCTGCTAAGGTCAACTGCAATTGATTGTTTGCCATTTATTCTTACAAAATTTTCTCTTTCTTTGAAGGTTCTTCTAATATCAGCTATATCGCCTAAAGTGATAACAGCTTCTTCAGTAGATTTTATGGGTACGTTATAGATATCTTGAGTTGTTTCAAAAAGCCCGGGGACCGTTACTGCAAATTTTCCATTTCCTGTATCAAGATTCCCTGCTGCAATTAATCGATTAGTTCTGCTAAAAGTTCTGAATAGTTCATCCTGATTTAGTCCATAATGTTCTACTAAAAGTGGATCAATTATAATCTCTACCTGCTCCTCTCTTGCTCCTTGAACCTGTGAGTTTAATACTGATGGTATTTTTCTGAATTCATCACGTAAGTCTCTTGCCAAATAAAGAAGCGTTCTCTCTGGAATATTGCCTGATAGGGAAACAGTAAAAATAGGTCTTTGTGTGAAATCAACTTGGCTAATTCTTGGTTCAAGAGCGTCGACTGGTAAGTCCGGTTTTGTACGGTCAACTTGTGCTCTAACATCTTGAATTGCTTGATCTGCATCAACACCACTATAAAATTCTAATACAACATTTCCACCGCCCTGGTATGCAGTAGATCGCATCTCCTTAAGTCCTTCAAGGTTTTGAAGTTCTTCTTCAAGCGGACGAATAAGAAGTCTTTCTGAATCTTCGGGTGAGACGCCTTCTAAGCCAATAGAGACATAGATGACGGTGATTGCCAACTGAGGAAGTGTCTCTCTTGGTATTGTATTAAACGCAGTTATTCCACTTAGAATTAAAAGTGTAAAAGATGCATAGATAATTTTGGATCTTGATGCTGCTAAGGCAATAATTTTTTTCATTTCTTAATACTTAACTAAGTTGATCTTCTTTGGAAGATGTTACCTGGACAGGGTTAACTTCTTGACCTTCTTCAATTAAATCTTGACCAACAACAACTATCAATGAGCTATCGGGTAATCCAGAAACCCATGTACCACTTGGACCATCGTCAAGGATTTTTACGATCCAAAAATTGACCTTATTCGAATCATTTACTGTTTTAACACCTATTTGACCGTCCTCAGCCAATGAAAGAGCAGAAGGAGAAATTCTATGAGCAAGAATCTCAGTTTTTGGAAGTTGGAGTTGTGCTGCAAGACCTCCCAAAATAGTTGAGTTAGGGTTCTCGACAGTTAACTCAACTTTAAATGTCCTTGTTTTATCATCTGAAACAGAAGCAACATAACTTATTATACCATCAAAGGTATCTCCATTAATTAATTCAACAGTTCCTGGCATACCAACTTTATATCCTGTGATATTTTGTTCAGAAATTTGTCCCGTAACTTTAATTGGGTTCAAATCAACAATTGTACCAATGTCTCCTCCAAGATTGAGGATGTCACCAATATTAATCTCTTTAGTATTAAATATTCCATCAAAAGGGGCTCGAATAGTTGTATTCTCTAATTCAAGTTCATAAGCTACAACATCTGCTTGAGCTCTTCTAAATTGGGCCTCAGCTTCAGCAAGTCTTACTTGTGTTCCAAAACTCTGTTTCGCTAATTTTCTTGCTGCTTCAACCTGAATTTTTCTTTGTTCTAGAACTGCTCTAGATTCTTTAAGCCTTGCTGCTCTGTCATTTGTAGCAATTTTTGCAATTGGTTGATCTTTAGTAACTTTCTGTCCCTCTTGAACATAAAGATTTTCTATCTTTCCCCGTACTTCTGCTTTAAGCATTACTTTTCTCGAAGCAATTGTTCTTCCCTGAACTCTTATATTTGTTTTGAAAGGCAAAGCTTCTGACAAAGCAACCCTTACTGTAGGTTTTATGACTTCTTTCTGAGGAACTGGACGATTGGCATTTGCATCTCTAGTATTTGAAGGATTTTCTCCCGTGATTAAGCCTGAACCAATCCATAAGATTACAAAAAATATTATCGTAAGAGCTGTAATCTGAGATCTCTTTAAATTTGGCATTTTTTTTAAAAAATTATTTATTTTCATAGTATTACAAAATCTTAATTTCATAGAAAATTAGGATTTTTTGCCCCTAAAGTAAAAGTAATACAGGTCTAATTATCAAAATGACATAATACTTACCTAAATATGTACTTTTTACGTGGGTTTTTATACCATAGATCATATCAGGTTGTAATTACATAAAGAGTTAATCATATAGCGAACGCTTATTATGATATAGTGACTTATTGCTCTTTTAACTAAAAAATATTATAGAGTATTTATTGACCAATTTTTGATAGGTAAGTTCAATGAAAAGTCGTTTTTTTGCTTATTTTCTAGTAATTCTTGTGAGCTTTGTATATTCAGCTTCATCTTTTTCTCAGGATGCTGAAATGAGTGAAGAACAACTTTTAAAACGAGGAAAAAGAGTTTTTGTATTATGTAGATCTTGCCATACCTTAGAGGAGGGGGCTAGACACAAGGTTGGTCCTAACTTGTATGGTATGTTCGGTAGTAAAGCCGGATCAAAAGAGGGTTTCAGATATTCTGATGCTGTTAAAAATTCAGATATTGTTTGGAATAGTGAAAATTTAACTGAGTGGTTGGTCAAGCCAAAGGACTTTTTGCCTGGAAACAGAATGGCTTTCGCAGGAGTTAGAAAAGAAACCGATAGAAAAGCTTTAATTAGATATCTTGAAGTAAATACAGGTGTAGAATAAGTTTTTTCAAGAAACCTTTATAACCCATTTACCAATATTTTTACCTTCTAAAAGTTCAATAAAAGCTTCTGGAGCTGAATCTAGACCATCAAATTCTTTAAGTTCGTATTGTAAAGCATCATCTTTCAAGAGTTCACTAATTGTTTTTCTTGCTTCAGGGTATTCATCAACGTGATTATGAACTGAAAACTGCCCAGAAAATTGTTGTGATTGATTCCATCCAGTTTTGTTGTAGTTTGCAATTATCCCGCATCGTGTAACCCTACCTGATTTGGTAAGTTGTTTTTTAATTATATCTGCTAAATCTCCCCCAGTATTATCAAAAAAATAGTCAACTCCATCTGGGCAGGCTTTTTGAATCTCTTCTTCTACATTTGTAGTTTTATAGTTAATTGCAACATCAAAGTTGAGTTTATCAATTAAATACCTACACTTTTCTTCACTGCTTGTTAGTCCAACAACCCATGCATCACAAAGCAAACCAAGTTGCCCAGCAATTGAACCTACCATACCCGCGGCACTAGTAATTACCATAGTTTCTTCAGGCTGAAGTTTTCCTTCATGTTTGAGTGCCAATATAGAAGTAAGTCCAGGTGCACCCAGGGGGCCTATATGATGTACAGGCTCTCCAAGCTCAGTGTTACAAACAACAACGCCTTCAGGATTATTTGTAGGATGTGGTTTTCCATCAGTAACAACATAATTTTGCCATCCCAGAAAACCCTCAATAATATCACCTGTATTATAATTTTCATTATTTGATTTTACTACTGTTCCAAGTATTGTTCCTGGAATAACTCTTCCAATATCTGTCATAGCCCCGTGAGGTCGCATCGCTTTATTTTCTTCATTAGTCGGATTCATCATAAGGCGGATTCTTGGCTCTAAACCGATATATAGAGTTCTGATTAGCATTTCATCCTCGCCAAGTTCAGGTATTGGACTTTCCTCAATTCTAAAATCTGATTTTTTTGGCATACCCTTTGGGTATGCATTTAAGACTACTTTTCGATGTAAAGTTTCTGTCATTTGGTGTACCTATAGATGTATAATTAATTGACTATATTTTATTTAATATACCTCAGGAGAGATTATGATGGTAGATACAATAGATCATTTTATTGCTGTTTCTTTACAAATTAGTAGTGATGCAGTTAATAACTGTAAAGATAGAAACGAGTCATCAATTTTGATGACAAATAAAATTAGCAAGATTTCTTCTTATATAAAATCTATTGATCCTTTTTTAACAAGTTTTAATGGGGTAAAGCCAAAACTTTACGTTCTACCAGAATATTTTTTATCAAGTTTTCCAATGGGTGAGTCTATTGAAAAATGGAAAGAGTTAGCTGCCATTGAGATGAATGGTCCTGAGTATGATCAGTTATGTCAAATAGCTGATAATTCTAAATGTTATATTTCTGGGAATGTATATGAAGTTGATAAATTTTTTCCTGAAATTTACTTTCAAACATCATTCGTGATTGGCCCAAATGGTAAAGTGATATTAAGATATAGAAGACTGATTTCACTCTTTGCACCAAGCCCTTATGATGTATGGGATAAATACATTGATCATTATGGTATAGAATCTATTTTTCCCGTAGTTGACACAGAAATAGGAAAAATCGGATGTGTTGCATCTGAAGAAATACTATACCCTGAAATATCTAAATGTCTCTCAAAGCAAGGTGTGGAGATTCTTTGCCATTCAACCTCTGAAGTTGGCTCTCCGTCTTTAACTCCGAAAGAAATTTGCAGAAGAGCGAGGGCAATAGAAAATATGTGTTATGTTGTTTCTGCAAATTCAGCAAGCCTTCAAGGGATAAAATTACCGCCAGATGGAACATCTGGAATGTCAAAAATCGTTGATTATAAAGGTATGGTCATTGCTGAAGCAAATGTGGGTGAAACTTACAACGCAAATGCAATCCTTGATATAGATGGACTCAGAAAAGCCAGAAAAAGGACGGGTATGACTAATCTTCTATCGCGACAACCTTATAATCTTTATGCAGAGTTTTATAAACAACCCTCATCATTGATGCCCAACGCAATGCTAAAAGATAATAAAGTACAAATACCAAATAGAGATTTTTTTGTTAAGCGCCAGAATAATGTAATTGAGAAACTTTTTGAAGAAGGGGTAATATAACTTGAGTTTAGAAATTGTAAAAAATTTTCTTAATGCTCTCGAGGATAGAAATTTAATTGAGGCCAAAAAATACCTTAGTCCTTCACCAAGGATGATATTTCCTGGCGGTATTGATATAAAGGATTTAGATGATTTGGTAGAATGGTCTAAGAAAAGGTATAAGTATGTTAAGAAATCATTTGGTAAATTTGATGCAATTCATGAAGGTGATACGGTGACTATATATTCATTAGGAACATTAGATGGAATTGCTAATGATGGTAAAGAAATAAAAAATGTAAGATATGTAGACCGGTTTGTCATAGAAGAAGATAAAATTATTAACATACAAGTATGGAACGATTTAGCTGAGAGTATTTTGATAGACAAAAGACTATGACTGATATTGTTGAACTATTTAAGACTATTATTGATCCAAGTAGGGTAAAGGCTAGTGATGAAATACCTTCTAAGTATAGAGGAAAAATAAAATCACCTATTGGAGCTGAATGTTTGGTTCGTCCGATTTCCTCGCATGAAGTTTCTTCAATTTTAAAGGTTTGCAATGAGTTTGGAAGGGCCGTAGTTGCTCAGGGAGGAATGAGTGGCTTAGTTGGTGGGGGTGATACAAATTCTGGTGATATAATTATCTCACTTGAACTGCTTAATGAAATTTATGAAATTGACCCAGTAGATAGAGTTTTAATTTCTGGGGCAGGGGTAATCCTGCAAGATGCCCAAGAGAAAGTTGATGAAATAGACTGCATGCTTCCAGTTGACCTGGGTGCCAGAGGGAGTGCAACATTAGGTGGGTTAATTAGCACAAATGCAGGTGGAAATAGGGTAATTCGATATGGGATGACAAGATATTCTGTCTTAGGACTTGAGGCAGTTCTTGCAAACGGTGAAATTATATCTTCAATGAACAGAATGATTAAGAATAATGCAGGATATGATTTAAAGCAGTTATTTATTGGGTCTGAAGGCACACTTGGAATCATCACAAAATGCGTTATAAAACTTTATCCTAAACCAAAAAGTTTTTCTACCGCATTTGTTGGTATTAATGATTATGAAAACCTTAAAGATTTTTTAACTTACATGGATAAAGAGCTATCTGGTGGGTTGGGTGCCTTTGAAGTTATGTGGTCAAATTATTATGATTGCGTTAAAGATAATTATCCATCAATGCAGATGCCTCTTCCATCAAAATATAAATATTATGTCTTACTTGAAATGCTTGGTTCAGACTCACTTAAAGATGAAGAAAGGTTTTTAGATGCTTTAGGTAACGCTTCAACCAATAAGCTTTTAGAGGATGTTGTTATTGCAAAATCAGATAATGATAGAAAGAAACTTTGGGCTATTAGAGAGGATGTTTATGAGGTATTTAAAAAACTATCCCCTTCCTTTACATATGATGTTTCAATGCCAATTAAAGATATGGAATATTTTGCAGAAAAGTCTTCAAGACAAATAAGTTCTACATTTAAGGATTCTACTACATTAGTTTTTGGTCATCTTGGTGATGGAAATTTACACTTAGTTGTGTCAGTTGGAAACGATCATCATGAGTCACATCAAAAAGTTAATGATATAATCTATGGAATAATTAGTGATTTAGGTGGATCAGTGTCTGCAGAACATGGCATAGGTATTGAAAAAAAGGATTATTTAAAAATGAGTAGAAATAATCAGGAAATAGGACTTATGAAAACTCTGAAAAGATCTTTAGATCCTAAAGGTATATTAAATCCAGGAAAAATTATAGATTAATTATCTTATTTACAAATTTTGTCTTGTTTTAATAAATATATTATCTTCTACCTTATTAGAGGGGTGTAAGATAACTTGTTCTCCTTCATTAAGTCCTGAGATGACTTCAGCATTAAGCGAGTTTTTGTTTCCTATTTTAATTGTTTTTAATTTTGCTTTATTTCTATTTTTTACAAAGACTGCCCATTCATCATCCACTCTAAACATTGCACTTATGGGCACCATTAATGTACTTGGTTTTTCATAAATAACTATTTTGGTGTCAACTTTGTAACCGTGGCCCAATCCGGACCACTCTTCCTGATTTGAGGTAAAATCAATGAGAACATTAACACGCTGCTCTTCAATCCCAAGTGCGGAGAACTTTGTAAATCCAAAAGGTTCAACAAGCCTTACCTTACCATACAATTCATTTTTACCACCCCAATCTTCAATAATTACTTTATGATTTTTATTAATTTTTACAGCGTCTGATGAAATAAGATCAGTTATAATTTCTAATTTTTTTGGATCCCCGAGCTCTAAAAGTGGTGTTCCTGCAGATACTACTCCTTCACTTTCTTGTATAACTCTTATAACTAATCCACTCACAGGTGATTTGACTGGAATTAGTTCCTGGTCAAGCTGACTTTCATCAAGCTGATTAACTCTTATGAGGCGTGCTTTAGCAAATTCTAAGTCAGCTCTGGTCTTATTTAGACTTGCACTTGCTTGAGATAGTTGAGCTAAAGCTGTTTTCACTGTTAGTTCTCTCTGATCAAGAGTAGCTTTTGAAATAGTTCCCTGTTTTGCAAGAGGAATACCTCTATTTAATTCAATTTCAGAGAATTCTAATTGAGCTTCCGCTCTTAATTGTTCTGCTTCAGCAAGCTCTACTGCTGCTTTTGCTGATTTTACAGAAGCCTCTGCTTCTGTTCGGCTTCTAACATCAAGCATAACAGGATCGTTAGGCTGAAAGAGAGCAAGAACAGTAGTATTAGCAATCACAGGATCTCCTGCTTCAATTCCAATTCTTCTTACTCTTCCTGCTACGGGGGCAGAGACGGTATATACATCTTTTAATTGTGTTTTACCTTCGTCATCAATTGTAACAACAAAATCTCCTTTTTTAATTTTTGAAACATCTACATAAATAGGGCTGGGTAAGAGAGCATAAATTATAATAAGTAAAGAAAGAGAAGCTATTGTCCCAATAAAAATATTCCTTCTAGATAGATTAATTTTTGGTGTATTCATTTTTTAGTCTCTTACCTTCAGTGTAGATACAAGATCAAGGTGGATTAATTTATTTCTTAAATTAATCCAACATATGGTTGAAGAAAATATTACAGCTAAAACTGAAATGCTATAAGTTGATTTATCAATTACCATAGGGAAGTTATATAAATCTGTAGTTAACATTGGAGAAACTGCTAAGGACATAAAGTAACCAAATAAACAGCCAATTGGCAATGAAACAAATAAAATTATTGATAGTTCACCAAGAAGAATATATGTGATTTCATTTTGACTAAAACCTAAAATTCTTAAACTAGCTAAGGATGTAGCTCTTTCTGATAACGCTATCCTTGATGCATTGTACACAACCCCAAAGGCAATAAGACTAGCAAGAAAAGTATAGAAACTTATTAAAGCAAACATAGTTTTATCCATAGTTTCTTCAAAGCTTTTAAGGGCTTGCTTTTGCTGAACTATCCCGCCAACTGCAGGGGTTTCTTTAAGCTTTTTATATAGATTATTTGCGTATCTGCTATCAACCATTAAATGAATAGCATTAACAGACAAAGGTTCTTTCATTAGCCTTCTTAAACCCTCAGAGCTCATATATGCATTAAGACCAAATTGTTCGTCAATAAGTTTAACCAATGGAAGATTAGCAATTGGTCTACTGTCAGAAAGTATCTCGATTTCAAGCAAATCTCCAACTGAAGCATTAAGTTTCTTTGCTATTGTCCTATCTAAGGCAATGCCTTCGATAGGTGGATCTGTAGGAAGTTGATTTTTATCAAGAGTTCTATTTAGATCGGCTGATTTATTAATTCCAAATATTGTTCTTCTTTCTCTAAGATGTCCTTTTTTAATATTAGCTTCTACAACTCTTACTGGCTCAGTTTTTAAAACTCCAGGAAATCTTTTAATCTCATTTTCTAATTTTGCATCACTCCGCTCAATAAAAAAAACAGTCATAGTTTGTCTTTTAGCCATAAAAAAATGTGTTCCTATAGCACTATTAACAGAATCAATAAAAAATATTGACATAATCATCAAGCCAATTGCAAAACTAATACCAATTATCGAAAAAGAAGACCTTATGGGAAATCTTAACACATGCCTAAAAATCATTTTTGTAGGCTGACTAATTTTATATTTAGAGAGTAGGTTTGTAAGAAAGTTTTTTCTATAAGAAATTGGAACTGGTGGGGCCATTGCTACTGCAGGTGATAAATCAATTGCGCTTTTCACGGCTGAGAATCCTCCAACCATGCCTGATAGTAGACACACAAAACAAGCTACTATTATTATTCTTGGTTCTACATAGAATGAAATTAGAGGAAACCGGAAGTATTCTGAATACATCGCGATCATTCCTTTTCCCATCCAAAAACCAAGAAGATTCCCAAAAAGAAAACCCATAAATAATATCGTAAGAATTAACTTGAAGTATAGCCAGCCAATTTCAATATCTCTATAGCCAAAGGCTTTAAGCAATCCAATTTGTTCTCGTTCCTTAGTAATTATCCTTGAAACAACTAGATGAAGTAGAAAAGCAGCAACTAGTAAAAATATTGGAGGCACAGCTGTTCCACTTATTTTGAGTTGCTCAATCTCATTATTTAAAAAGAAATGAGATACGTTAAATTTTCTCTTATATGAACCAGTTCCGCCAAAAGGCTTCATAATAATATTTAATTTCTCAATTACTTCTTCCTCAGGAAATCCTTTCTGAATCCTTACAGAAACAAAATTCCAAGCCCCTTCATAATCAAATGCAGATGCGAGGGCTTTTCTTGACATGAAAATAACACCAAATCTTTTATCATCAGGCATCATCATGCCTGGCCCAAGAGCATAAATAAATTCAGGACTAAGTATTAGTCCTTTGACTACTATCTGTTTCTTATTCCCATTAATGACAGTATTTATTACGTCTCCTGGTTTTAAATTATGTGATTTTGCAAATGAGTCACTTATGATTACTTCATCGAATCTTTCATCATTGGGATAAGTTCCTTCTGTTATTTCTAGTCCATTGAGTAACGGTTTACCACTTTCAGGAAGTGAAATTAATTGTGCATTAACTGGTTCAGCCATATCAGGCAAATCAAGAGTAGACCAACCATGAATTCTTGTTTCAGCTATTGAAATCCCAGGTATTTTTTGTATATCTTCAATTAGGCTATCAGGTGCTCTTCTAACATTCCCAAATACATCACTGAATCTTGTTTTTTCATAAAAAGCATAAAGGCTATTTTCAAGTGTATTTATTGTCCCAAATGTGGCAATCATTAGTCCTATACCACAACCGACAACCAATGAAATTGCAATGCATTGCCCACCGATTTTCCAGATATCTCTTATCAATTTTAAATTCAGAGGTGTTATTTTGATTACCATTCTAATTCTTCAGGTTTTTTTCTGTCCTTATTAATTTCTATTTCACTAATCCTACCATCTGCAAAACGAATAACCCTTTCAGCCATATCCTTAATCCCGCTATTATGTGTGATCAAGGCTGTTGTTGTGCCTAAATGTCTATTTATATTTTCTATAGCTTCAAGTACTACAATCCCTGTTTTGCTATCTAATGCTCCTGTAGGTTCGTCACACAATAGTACTTCTGGGTTTTTTGCTATTGCTCTTGCAATCGCTACTCTTTGTTGTTCTCCACCTGATAATTGAGAAGGGTAGTGGTCAAGTCTATTTGATAAACCAACCAAATTTAATGCTTCATCTGGCCGCATTGGATTACTAGCAATTTCAGTAACTAAAGCAACATTTTCTCTCGAAGTGAGACTAGGTATAAGATTATAAAATTGAAAAACGAAGCCAACATTATTTCTTCTATATTCAGTCAATTGATCTTCAGTACATGCGCTGAGTTCCATATTGTTGAAGTAAACATTACCCTCTGTGGGGAAATCGATACCCCCAATAATGTTCAATAGGGTTGATTTCCCGCTTCCTGAAGGGCCAAGAAGGACGATTAGCTCTCCTTGATATAAGTCTAAATTAACGCCTCTTAAAGCAGACACTTCAGAATGTTCACTTTTATAAATCTTAGTGATATTTCTAATTTCAAATGTTTTTTTATTTATATAATCCATTTTACACTCTTATCACATATGTTTGGTTGTAGTAATAAAGTATATGTAAATATTCCTAAAAAAACATAGAGTTTATAGTGGAAAGCAGAATTAAAACTAAAATTTGGATTCAATCATTTATAAGAAGATTACATGGTTTGAATTATCATTCTACAATTATTTTCCATGGAGATGATAGCGCTGGTTCAATACTAATTAAGGTAAATAACTTAGATAATATGTGCAAAGTTTTTTCACAGGTAAGAAATGAAAATAATAAACTCACTTGGTTTTGCGGAACAGGTAAAGATTTAGTATCAGAAGATATTGCAGATGAATATATCATGAGACAGAGATCATACGACCAAGATCTATGGGCGATTGAGGTTGAAGATCCAAAAAAGTCATTTACATTGGATGATTCTATTTATGATAAGGGAAATTAATATATTTACTTAACTCTTATAAATCCAAACTCTTCATATATCTGAATTAATTTAGGTGCGGATAAAAAATTATAGAGTTTTATTGATTCAGCATTTCTATAACCTTTAATTATCGCTACATAATAAATTATTTTTCTACTACTTCCGGGAATTTTTTTTATAGGAATAATATTATTTGAAATATTTATATCCGACTGATAAATGATTCCCATTGTCGCTTCATTTCTAGCAATTAAATTAACTACCGCTCGTGAATTCACCTGTTGAATAGTATTCTGACTTATTTCATCCCATATGCCTATTTCTTTTAGGTAATTAACAGTATATTTACCCAGAGGAACATGTGTTGGGTCACCTATAACTAATTTTCCTTTCCCAAGCGCTCTATAAAAGCTCCTTGGGTCTGTCAAATCAATTTTAGTTTCTAATTCTTGGTTGATATTTTTGACAATCATAAGTGAATTTTGAAATATCGGTTTGATATAAGAAGTATCTATTCTATTATTGCTTATAAGATCATCTATCCATTCAATAGATGCAGATATAATTAAATTTGCAGGTATTCCGAGTTTGACCTGTTTTGCAAGTATTCCTGAGCTAGAAATAGAGAATTTAATCTTAGAGTTGTGTGCATGATAAAACTCATTTGATAATTCATGAATAAGACCAGCAGTACTTGATGCAGCAAGGACTATTAGTTCTCTATCATTAGCTAAAGCTTGATAGCTAAATTTTGATAATATCCCGCCTGCGAGTATTATTATTTTTATAAATTTATAATTTTTCATTTTTTGTGTATTATTATCTATATTTAAATTAAACGTATACTAGACATTGTATCTTGTAATAGTATATTGAAATATAAATTTAATAATAGGATTTTAATTATGCCATCTGTATGGACAGAGAGTAGGATAGCAAAACTGAAAAAGTTATGGTCTGGTGGGCTGACGACTGGGGAAATAGGTAAGATACTTGGTGTCTCAAAGAATGCTGTAGTTGGTAAGGCTCATAGATTATCTCTAGAGAGCAGGCCATCTCCAATAAGAAGAAACTCAAAAACACAAAAAGCTAAAGTTGCAGAAGAGAAATTATTTAAGTTAGTAGATTTAACTGCCAATACCTGTCGATGGCCTTTTGGAGATCCACAAGATGAAAAGTTTTATTTTTGTGGAAAGAACGTTTTTCCTGGTAAGACATATTGTGAGGAGCATTGTATCCAAGCTTACGTTAAATCAAATAGGACTTAATAATTAATCCTTACCAATTAATTTCTCTATCCTTGAAATAGCTTCAATTATTCTTTTAGTATTTGCTGCATAGCTAAATCGAAGATAACCTTCTCCATAATCTCCAAAGCTGGTTCCTGATATTGTTGCAACGCCAGTTTTGTTCAGTATTAATTCTTCCAACTCTTTTGATTTTATACCTGTTTTTGTAATATTTGGAAATGCATAAAATGCACCTTTAGGTTTTATACAATTAAAACCTTTTATTTGATTTAATCCTCTTACAATGATTTCCCTTCTTTCATTAAAAGCCTTTAACATCATTTCAACGTATTCTTGAGGCCCTAGAAGTGCTTCAATGCCAGCAACTTGAACAGGTGCACTTGCGCATGAATTAGAATTTATCTGTAACCTTTCAGCTATTTCGACAAGACTATTTGGCCATATTCCATATCCCAATCTCCATCCCGTCATTGAGTATGTTTTACTCCAGCCATCAAGAATGATAGTTCTTTCTCTTAGATTCTCATACTTAAGAAAGCTATGAAATTTATTATTACCATAAATTATTTTTGAATATATTTCATCCGACAAGATATATACCTGCGGGTATTTTTCTAATCCCTCTGCAAGCTTGTCTAGCTCAGAGGATGCAACTACTCCCCCAGTTGGATTGGCTGGGCTATTGATGATTATTAATCTAGTTTTTTCTGATATGTTGTTAAGAATTGGTTGAGCAGAAAATGAAAATCCATCTTCCTCGGAAAGCCTTATTGGTATTGCTTTTGCACCTGTAAATTCAATCATTGACTTATAGATTGGGAAACCAGGGTCAGGATACATAATTTCAATTCCTGGTTCACCAAACATAAGCGTTGCAAAAAACATAGTTGGCTTTCCCCCAGGGACAATCACAATATTTTCTGGATTAACACTTACTTGTCTGTATTTAAATATGTCACTCGATACAGCCTCTCTAAGTTTAAGAATTCCTTTTGCTGGGGTATAAAAGTGATATCCGTCTTTTAGAGCTTTACATCCAGCATCTACAATATTTTCAGGAGTCTTAAAATCCGGAGCTCCTATACCAAGATTTATTACATCCATTCCTTTTGATTGGAGTAATTGAGCTTTTGCAAGGACCTCAAATGCTGATTCTGTACCCAGTCGTGATATTGCTGAAGCAATATTCATAATAATTTCCTTAGATTATACTTTAATGATAATGTATTATATAATTTATTAATGAACAAATTTATATGGAAGATTTAGGCTTTAAGAGATGACTTTATCAGTAAAATTCTGGGGTGTAAGAGGAAGCATAGCCTGTCCTTCTCCAAAACATATGGTTTATGGAGGAAATACAAGCTGTCTAGAAATTATAGCTGGAGAAAATCACTTAATATTTGATGCTGGAACTGGAATTAGAAATCTTGGCCTTCAGTTGCTTAAGGATAAAAAGAAAGCAAGTCATTTATTTCTTACCCATTGTCATTGGGATCATATTAATGGCTTTCCATTTTTTGGGCCAGCATATGTTGCCGGTAATGATCTTGTTGTATCCGCAGGGAATGTTAAAGATAAAGGTGGGATAGAAAATGTACTTTCTACCCACGTAAATACACCTACTTTTCCGATACCAATAGACGCCATGCAAGCTAAGTTTGATTTTCAGGATTTTAATTTTGGAGACGAATGGGAGGTTTTACCAGGTGTAAAAATTATAACAAAATCGTTAAATCATCCCAACGGCGCAACTGGGTATAGGGTAGAGTATGGAGGTAAATCAATTTGTTACGTTACAGACACTGAACATGTTGTTGGCCAACCAGATCAGAATGTTCTTGATTTGATAGAGGGTTCTGAGATTGTTATCTATGACTCAACTTTTACTGATGAAGAATTCCCATCATTTTTGGGATGGGGTCACTCTACTTGGCAAGAAGGAGTTCGCTTGTGCAAAGCTGCTAATGCAAAAAGGTTGGCAATATTTCACCATGCACCCGAGCATGATGATGATTTTATGAGAAATGTTGCCGATGAGGCCAGACAAGAATGGGACTCTTGCGTAGTTGCTCAAGAGCAGATGATATTAACTGCAACTTAGTCATAGTTATCTCTCTCTAAATGACTCGTGTTTTAATTTTAGAACTGGCCGTATCAAATAACTTAAAACAGATTTTTTTCCTGTTAAAATGTCTACTGTAGCTCCCATACCTGGGGAAATTAAAAATCCATCACTTTCATTCCCAAGCCATTGTTGATCAGTCCTAATCATTACCTTGAAGAAAGGAATCCCATTGTTCGATATTGAAGAGTCTGCTGCAACCCATTCAACTTCTCCACTAATTCCTCCATATCTAAAATAATCAAATGTATCAATCTTAACATTTGCGAATTGTCCAGCCCTAACAAATCCTCTATCAATAGGGTTTAATTTTGCTTCTATAACGAGAGTATCTTCTGATGGGACTATATCCATAATAGTTTCACCAGATTTGATCACACCTCCAATTGTCGAGTATTTTAAATTCTTAACAATTCCTGTTGTTGGGCTTTTTATTGTTGTTCTTGTTTGTTGCTCAGAAGCGGTTTTAAGAATTTCCTCAGTTCTTGCAATATTTAATTCAGTCTCTCCAAGAGCCTCTCTTGCTTCTCTGGAAAACCTCAGCGAAAGTTCTTTTGATCTATCTATTGTTTCAATAAGAGCGGCTCTTACTCTTGGTAGAGCTTCCTCGGTTGATCTTACATCTCCTAATATTGATTCAACTTCACTTTCAATCGTCAAATGTTCCATTGGTGAAGTTAATTGGTCAGTTAAGAGGTCATTAGAGATATCTAATCTTTTCTTTGCAAGTTTTAGATTAGACTTAAGTGTTAGTAATTGGACTTCAAGTTCCTTTATATCTTGTTCTCTCTGTGTTATTTGTCCGTTAAGTATTTTTTTGCTAGTTTTTAATTCTGTTTTTCTAGCTTTGTAAGCTTCTTCCTCTGCTTTTCTCAAATTTATAACTCTTAGTTCGTCAGAAAAGGGAAGATTTAGATCTGTTTGTTCTGCCTCAGATGTTAATCGTGCTTTTTTGAGTAATAGTCCGTAAAGTCTTATTTCTAATTCATCATAATTTATGACAGTTCCTGCTAAATCTATTTGAATTAAGGGTGAGTTTTCATTTACCAAATCACCTTCGTTTACATAAATTTCTTGGATTATACCACCTTCCAAATGCTGGATAGTTTTTACTCTCCCATGAGGAACTACTTCTCCTGTTGCAATTGCTACCTCATCAAATTTTGCAAAAAGAGACCAAATTAGGAAAAAAGAAATAATAAAAATAATTATGTATGATGATCTTTGCCATCTTAACATTTTATTTTTTTTAAGTATTCTATTTATTATTTCCATAATGATAATATTTACTAAATTTATTCTATAAGTTTTGAATAGCTTTAATAACTTCCTCTTTTGTTCCACTTTTTATAACTTTTGCATTATTTAGTAATATTAGGTTGTTTGATACATCAATTATAGATTGGCTATGAGAAACTATTATTATAGATTTATATTTGGATATATCAGATATAAAACGAGAAAATATTCTTTCTGATTCTTGGTCTAGATTATTTGTTGGTTCATCCATAATTATTATCTTAGGATTTCCTATTAGTGATCTTGCAATAGAGACTTTTCTTCTTATACCACTTGAAAGGTTTTGACCTTGTTCCCCCACTATTGTCCCATAACCGTTTGGCATATCAAGAATTGTTTTATGGAGATTAATAGACTCACATATTTTAATAATTTGATCATCAGGTGTGTTAATATTACTCCATAAAATATTTTCTTTTATTGTGGAATCAAATAAAAATGTTTCTTGAGGTACATATCCGATTAGATTTGATAAATCTTTTCTGCCTATTTGCTTTATATCTGCGCCATCAAAAATTACTCTTCCTTCAAAAGGTTGATATAATCCTAGAATAGTTTTTAACAATGTAGTTTTTCCAGAACTATTAGGTCCTATAATTGTATTTATAGAATTCGAACTTATATGAAGATTAATTTTATCAAGTACTGGTTTTGTATCTTGATGATACTTGAACGATATGTTTTCTAAGATTATTTGTCCAGAAATATTCTCTAGATTTATTGATGATATGTATGATTCATTTTTTGCATTAAAAACTTGGTCTAACCTATTTAAAGATTCTTTTAAATTCGTAAATATTCTCCATGTCCCAATTAATTGATTCAAGGGTCCAAGAAGACGTCCAGCGAGCATATTCGTTGCTATTAATGCTCCAATAGTCAATTCTTTATTTATTATAGATATTGCACCAACGGTGGTTATTATAATAGTGGTAGTCATTGTTAGGCTATGTCCAAGATTCATGAAAAAGTCTGTTCTATTTCCTCTTGAGATTGAACCAAGAATCGATGCCTCTTGTTTCTTATCAAAATCCTGTTTTGTTTTTTTTGAAAAATTTAATGACTTTATCGTTGATCTAGCGGATATAATCTCAGAAATAAGACTCTCTTTTGTAACAATATTTTCCTTTTCACTTCGGGAAGCTTCAGTAACGCTGTAACTTGCCCTCCATGAAATAACTGAGAAGATGAAAAATATTAAGACTAAAATCCATGCTATAGGCGATGCAATTACAAAAATAAATAATACAAAAATTAAGGCAAATGGAAGATCACACGCCAAAATAGCTGAATTTCCCGATAAAGCATTTCTTAATGATGTGATATCTTGAAAAAGAAGTTGCCAGTAAGAGCCGGAAGTTGACTCAATCTTTTGTAATGGTAAGGATGTTATTTTAGTAAATAGTAAGTCATTTACTTTGACATCTAAGTTTACAGCAACCTTTTGCATAAGTTTTGATCGTGTCTGGCGTAATATAAAATCAAAAATTACTACTCCTAACATGCCAAACATTAGTCCTTGTAGCGTACTGATTCCAGAATGAGAAATTACTCTGTCGTAAACTTGCAAAACGAAGATGGGAACTGCTATTGCAAGAAGGTTAATAAACAAAGAACCAATAAATACTTCTGTAAAAATAGGTTTTAAATCTTCTAGTATGAGTTTTAACCAATTATATTTAAGCATTTATAAAAAATTAGCCTATTAAGTGTGTCTATATAAAATCAAGATTTTATAGATTATTACTGAGTAATCGTATTTTCAGATAGCCTGCCCACAGCTAAAAGGAGTTGGTATGTTGCTTGTCTAGTATCAAAAAATGCACTTGTATAATTTATTCTTGCATTGAAAACTTCATTTTCTGCATCAAGTACATTTATAACAGTTTCTCTGCCAGCTTCTCTTAGTTTTTTTCTGCTTTCAAAAACCTCAGCGGCTATATTAACTGCATTTTCTAAGAGATCTAATCTTTGCCTTGCAGTTTTTAGAGCCTGCCAAGCCAGTCTTGTTTGCTCTTCTACCTTACGTTTTGTCTGGCTATAATCATTTTTTCTTGCATTTAGATCATACGCAGCTTGTCTTGATCTATAGACTGTATTTAATCCGTTAAAAAGTGTCCAGTTTGCTCTAAGTCTAACTGCGTAGTCTCTCCTAATACCTGGGACTGCGTTGAAGTCTGATTCATAACCACCATCAAGCACTAAGTTTATATTAGGAAAAAGTTCTGCTCTTATAGCTTTTTTTCCCTCATAGGCTAAATCAATTTGTGCGTTACTAGTTAGCATTGCCGGATTTTCTTTATCAGCAGTAGATATGGCATCTTCAAGGTTTTTTGGAAGTGAAGTTCTTGGCGATTTTGGCAAAACCATCTTTTCTAATTCTGGCATCTTTCCAAAAACCTGATAGTAACGGCTTTTTGCATCGGATAGTGCACCATTTACAAAAGCAAGTCTCTCAAGTGATATTTGCAATCTAGATTTAGCAGACAATACATCTACTGCGACTCCTGAGCCACGCTTAACTCTGGCATCCTCAAGATCTAATTGCTGACTAATATTTTCTGAATTCTTATTGGATAATTTTACAAGCTGGGATTGCCTTAATACATCTAAATATGAGGCAATACCCTCAAACATCACGGCTTGGGTTATACTTTCCAAGGTACTAGATGTAACAAATTCTGTTATTTTTGCTGTCGACCTTAATGAAGACTTAAGACCGCCATCATAAATATTTTGATTTAATGTTAAATTCCAAGTTTCAGCACTAAGCTTAGTCGGCCCTTCTGGGGTGGATCGTAATGCAGGTGTACTTACATATTCGTGGTTTGTATCAGCTGCTAGATCAAGGCTTGGAAGATAAGCAGAAATTGATGCTTTTACACCTTCTTTTGATGAATCAACTTGTGCCATCATCGATAATATTTGTGGATGCTCAAGTATTAAACGGGATATTTCTTTTTCCAAAGTTTCAGCATTTACCTGGATAGAGAAAAAATAAATACTAAAAATACTAATTGCAGTTGATATTCTTTTCACTTTCTTTTCCTATAAAAGTTTAATATTAGATTACGTTTCATGAAATATTTTAAAATCATTAGTGGCACTATCATTTTGGTTTAGCGTATTATTTGAGATTGAATAACCCTCACCTTGATCATCCTTGCTTGATAAGTTATCTAATTTGCTTTCTAATCTAGGATTATTTGTATCTTTATTGTTAATATTGGTTAAGTTAGACATACTATTTAGACTTAACTCTTCATTATTGTTAATTATATCTTTGAAAGCTTGTATCTCACTTTCTGTCATTTTTTCAATCTCTGATAAAATAGATTTTCCATCATCACTAGAAGAAGGCGCAACTCCTCTTTGAGGTGGTGGTCCTGAATTCTCAGGCGGTGTTACTGAATTCTCAGGCGGTGGTCCTGAATTCTCAGGCGGTGGTCCTGAATTCTCAGGCGGTGGTCCTGAATTCTCAGGCGGCGTTACTGAATTCTCAGGCGGTGGGTTCGGATTACTTGGCTCACGGCCATCCTGTTGCGGAGGAGGTGATTCACCATCACCCGGCTCACGGCCATCCTGTTGTGGAGGCGGAGATTCTCCGTCCCCTGGCTCACGGCCATCCTGTTGTGGAGGTGGAGGGAACTCTTCATCCCCTGGCTCGCGGCCATCCTGTTGCGGAGGCGGTGATTCACCATCACCCGGCTCACGGCCATCTTGTCCTGGCGGTGGAGGGAACTCTTCATCCCCTGGCTCACGGCCATCTTGTCCTGGCGGT
>MDTB01010656.1_pt1 | contig 55602 bp, 50 predicted proteins | sample 811161 | NCBI WGS metagenome assembly MDTB01 (sample SAMN05326650, study PRJNA326480) | marine metagenome | isolation source: seawater | place: Mediterranean Sea | collected 2009 | reverse complement strand
TTTAGCCTTCTTCTTGGCTACTTTCTTTTTAGCTACTTTCTTTTTAGCCTTCTTCTTGGCTACTTTCTTTTTAGCTACTTTACGCTTTACTGCTTTGCGCTTTATTGAATCCTTTTTCTTAGCAGCTTTTTTCCTTGTTTTTTTTGCCATTAGTAGATCTCCATAGTGGGATTAACCGCGATTGAGTATAAACAAAAGTTATATTTTTTTGCAATAAAATTGTTACAAGTATTTATTTAAAAAAAAAATAATTAATTAACATTTAAAATAAAAACATTGTGCTATTTATTTTTCAACATTTTTTTCTAATATTTTCTTTTTATTGGATCAATTTATAAAAAAACGGATAAAAAAAAGATATTATCAAATTCATTTTTCTATTAATTTTTAATTTTCAATTTTTAATTTTCTTCTATTTTTTTTATTTATAAAAACTTTTTACTTAAAGTTATATACATTTGTTTCTGTAACTATTTTAAAAAGATTTATATCCCAAGCATCTTTTTTAGCTAGATAGATTTGTTGTTTTTCTAGACCTACACCTAAAAGCTTAGGTTTAAACCATTTGTATCTTAATCTCAAGAAGTGAAAGTATTTATCATAGTAACCACCCCCCATCCCAAGCCTAGTCCCAGTTTTATCGAATCCTAGTAACGGCGTTATTACTAAATCTAACCTTCTAGGGTCGATTATTTTTCCACTTATAGGCTCCATAATTCCATATAAGTTCGAAGTTAATTTCGTTTTTTTATTAATCGAAACAAATACCATTTCTTTTTTATTATTTATTTTAGGAACAAAAATTTTTTTTCTTCTTAATATAGCATCAGTAAAAATTTTTGATGTAGAAATTTCATTTTCGTTTGCTATATAGATAGCCAAGAATTTTGATCTTGTATAGCAAGGAAGTTTTATAATTTTTTTGAAAATATTTACTTCATATCTTTTTTTATCGCATTTAGACTCTTTTTTGCGCAAATTTTTGAGACTTTTTCTTAACTTTTTCTTAGATTCCATAAGATAACCAATATAAAACGATGCTCCCCGCAAAAGCCGTTGTGATTTTATGCTCTCAGGCCTGAGCAGAAGGTGGGATAAGTCGTGATAGTTTAAGGCTACCTATTTTAGAATAGGCATGCTCATGACTAATTCACAGAACATAATCCCAATATTTAAACTTAAGGGCCGAGAGACTGTATCAACCAACATCGTACAATGCAGGGGCACCAGAAATAAATTAAATACTAAGTTGCTTGTTAGTAGTTAGAGCGTTATCTAAAGATTTAGACATAGAATCAATTCCTTTTTCTACAATATTGTTTAACTTTCTTTGCTCATCGCTCTTTTTAATTAACTCATTGGCTAAATTTAATGCAGCCATTACTGCAACTCTATCTAAACCAACAACTTTGCCACTATCTCTTATTTCTTTCATCTTATTATTTATAAGCTCTGCTGATGCTAGAAGATCAGATTTTTCTTCTTTTGGACAGGAAACTTTATATTCCTTCTCTAGAATTCTGATACTTACTTGCTCGGGAAAATTATTCATTAGGCTTGCTCCATTGCTTTAAGTCTAGATATCATTGCTTCAACTCTAACTCTTACTTGGTCATTTTTTTGCAACAAATTAGCCCTATCTTCAATCAATTTATTTTGCTGTTGTTTTAAAGAAAGGTTTTCTTCTTTTAGTTTGTCGCAAACAGCAAGCAATTCATCTAGCTTTTTACCTACATCCTTAAGTTTTAGATCCATATTTTGGTTGTTATTATTGCTTTCCATATTCAAACTATAGAGCTCAAGTACTCTTATGGTCAATAGGCTTTTACTATTATTTATTAATTAGGAATAATTTTTTAGCGATGAAAGATACTAAAATTAATTTTAAATCAATTAAAGATGCTTTAAATCTTTATGAAATTTCTGTTTCACCCTCAGAACTTCATGGGTTTTTATGTGGAATTATGACTTCAGGCGCAAGATTATCATCTGATAAATCTTTAATTGCCTCCTTTCTTGGTTCAAAAAAGATAGGAAAGAAAGATCCTGAAGAAATGTTTATTTTTCTTGAGAAAAAGCTTCTAGCTATTTTTTATAGTGATGAAATGAGTTTTGAGCCCATAATATCCCCAGAAGAAGTATCTTTTATGATAAGGACAGATGATCTTTCTTTGTGGTGTAGCTCTTATCTTTATGGCTTAGGTATTGGCGGAATTGAACTTAATAGCGCTGAAAATATACTAAATTCAAATACTGAAGAAATAGTCAATGATTTAGTTGAGATTAGTAAGGCATGCATAGGGGAGAATGAAAAACTTGATAATAGGGAAGTTGGCTTTAGCTTCCAGGAAGTTTTTGAATATGTCAGAGTTTCCGTTCAAGTATTATTTGAGAGTTTTAATAAAAATTAATTTTTCACCCTAATCAATTTTTATATTATAAAATATGTTATGGATAAAAAAGAATTTTTAGGCCGAAGAAAAAGTTTGATGGATATTATTGGTAAGGGGGGTTTAGCAATATTATCTGCTGCTCCTGAAAAAGTAAGAAGTAGGGACACTTTTTATGATTACAGACAAGATAGTGATTTTTACTATTTAACTGGGTTTGAAGAGCCTGACTCTGTAGCGGTTCTAATACCAGATAGACTAGAAGGCGAATTTATTCTTTTTTGTCGAGAGAAAGATCAGCTCAAGGAAGTCTGGGATGGCGCAAGAGAGGGTAATGAGGGGGCAGTAAGAAACTTTGGTGCTGATGACTCTTTTCCTATTTCAGATATAGCTGATATTTTACCTGGGCTTATAGAGCAGAGTGAGCGTGTCTATTTTTCTATGGGCGATCAGAAGGATTTTGATCAAAATTTAATGGGCTGGATACATGACTTACATTCAGGTAGGCATGGCCATAGAGGCCCAACAGAAATTATAGATTTAGGACATGTTTTGCACGAAATGCGCCTCTTTAAGAGCAAGAAAGAAATAAACTTGATGAAAAAGTCTGCAAAGATAGCACTGGACGCACATTCAAAGGCGATGAGTATTTGTAAGCCAGGACTTTTCGAGTATGAGATAGAAGCTGAGTTTTTAAGAGAGTTTAAAAGGAGAGGAGCAGACTGCTCATATCCTCCTATAGTAGCTTCTGGAAATAATGCATGCGTTCTTCACTATACTGATAATTCTTCTGTTTTAAATGACGGCGATTTAATTTTAATTGATGCAGGATGTGAGTATCAATTTTATGCTTCTGATATAACAAGAACATTTCCAATTAATGGAATTTTTTCTGAACCACAAAGGGAGATCTACGAAATTGTCTATTCAGCTAATCAGGAGGCTATTAAAAAAGTAAAGGCTGGCAATCATTGGGACGACCCTCATAATATTGCTGTAAAAGAAATAACTAAAGGCCTAAAGTCTTTAGGTATTATAAGTGGTAGCTTGAAATCTTTAATTAAAGAGAAAGCTTATCATCAATTTTTTATGCATAAGACGGGTCACTGGTTAGGAATTGATGTACATGATGTAGGAGACTACAAGGTAGCTGATAAGTGGAGATTGCTTGAGCCTGGAATGGTAACAACGGTTGAGCCAGGTATTTATATATCCAATAGCTCTAAAGGCGTTAAGAAACACTGGAAAGGCATTGGCATAAGAATAGAGGATGATGTTTGTGTTACCAAGAATGCAAATATTGTATTTTCTCAATCTCTTCCATCACAAGCTGAAGATATTGAAAACTTTATGAGATCCTTTCATTGAAAAATAAATTTGATTGCGATGTAGTTATTGTAGGTGGAGGGCTAGTAGGATCTACTTTAGCGTATACGCTTAGTAAGTTATCTTTAAAAATTATTCTTATTGAAAATGCTGATCCTGAGAATCTAGAGCAACCCGGTTTTGATAGCCGCTCAACAGCAATATCTAAAGGAAGTCAGAAAATTTTATCTGGCATTGGTATTTGGGAAGCAATAGAAGATAAAACTGAGTCAATTAATTCAATACATATATCTGAACAAAAACATTTTGGTATTTCTAGGATTTTATCATCTGAAGAGGGAGTGGGTGCTTTGGGATATACAGTAGAAAGTAGATTTCTAGGAAAAACTCTTTGGGATAAAATTAAACAAGTTGATAATGTGAATTTTTTTGCGCCAGCAAGCCTAATTGATGCTAGTTTTAATAATAATTATGCTGAAGTTTCTATAAAATCTAAAGATTATAAGAAAGTACTTAAGACGAAAGTAGTTATAGCTGCGGATGGAGTTAATTCTAGAGTTAGAGAAATATTAAAAATTGATTATAAGAAGGATTTTTATTCACAAAGAGCGATTGTCGCTAATTGTAGAACCGAGTTACCTCATTGTGGCCAAGCTTTTGAGAGATTTTCTCCAAGTGGCCCCTTAGCTATGTTGCCTCTTAGTGATGAGAGAGTTGGTATTGTCTGGACTCTTCCTGAGAAAAAGGCGGAAGAGTTTTTAAATCTAGAAGATCAATTTTTTATAAGTAAATTGCAAGAGAGTTTTGGACGGCGTCTAGGTGAAATTAAAAAAATAGGAAAGCGTTTTTCTTACCCGTTATTTCGAATGAGGTCATCAAAGATTATCGATAAGAGGTCAGTTATTATTGGAAGTGCTGCTGTTCATCTTCACCCAGTTGCAGCTCAAGGCTTTAATTTAGCACTTAGAGATATTGCTTCTTTAGCAGAGATTTTTAGTGAAAGTAAAAATAATGATATTGGATCAGAAATAGTTTTAAATTATTATCAAAGATGGAGAAAAAACGATCAGTCTAAAGTATCCTTTCTGACGCATAGCTTGATAAAAATATTTGGTCTTGAGTCAAGGATATTAAGCTTTATGAGGGGAATTTCTTTAATTGGGTTTGACATTCTTCCTGGTACAAAAAAAATTTTTTCTAGGCACATGATGGGATTATCTGGGAAGATGAGTAGACTAGCTAGAGGGCTACCATTAGTTGACGATAATAATAAATTATAATATTTTGGCAGATGAAGCACTCGAATAGAATTGATGTAGTTATTATTGGGGCCGGGATAGCTGGGTTAGTGTTAGCAGCTCTTCTAGCAAAGCACTCAGAAAATCTTAGGATAAAAATTCTTGAGTCAAATAAGTCTTCTATTACTTGGAGTAAGAGCATATTTGACAAAAGGGTATATGCTATTTCAAGATCATCTCAAGTAGTTTTTGATTACCTTGGTATATGGCAAGATATTATTTCTAGAAGAATAAGCCCATACAGGAAGATGCAGATTTTTAATGATAGTGAGTCAAGAATTAATTTTGGTACTTTAAATTTTGAAAGCTCTGAGATTGGTGAGCCAGATCTGGGAAATATAGTAGAGGACTCCCTAATTAAAGAAAGGTTATTTAATTTGTTAGAGCGACTAGGGAATGTATCTATAGACTTTAATCAGAAGATAGAGCTTATAGAAAATAAGGATAAATATATTGAAATTAGTACTTCTTCTGGAGATAAGTTTAGGTCAGGCTTATTAGTAGGGGCTGATGGAGTAAATTCTTCAGTTAGAAGTTTGTCCTCTATAGCTATAAAAAGACACTTATTTGATCAGTACTCAATAGTGACAAATATTATTACTGAAAAACCACATAATGAAACAGCTTATCAATTCTTCTTAGAAAATGGACCTCTTGCTTTCTTACCTCTAAAAGATAATAGAGTCTCTATAGTCTTATCAACAAGTAAAGAACAAGCGATACATCTTTATGAATCTAGTGAGAAATATTTCTGCAAGTTATTAACTGGATTCAGTAATAAATTGCTTGGTAATGTTTTGTCTTGCGATTCAAAAAAATATTTTCCATTATGTTCTTTTAATGCTAAAAGATATTTTGTAAATAGAACCGTCTTAGTGGGTGACGCTGCTCACTCTGTTCATCCATTAGCCGGTCAAGGAATCAATATGGGGATTACAGATGTAGTAATTTTATCTAGCATTCTAAAAAAATCTCTTTCTGCAGGATTAGATATTGGAGAATTGAGAATTTTGAGAGAATACCAAAGAGAATCAAGATCCAATAACATAAAATACATTTTTGCTATAAATTCTTTGTACGATATTTTTAAGCAATCATCAAATAGATCTAAACTTATTAAATCTTTAGGAATGTTTACTTTAAATCGTTCTAGTTACGCAAAGAATATACTTATGAGTATGGCTTTAGGAAATAGAAGGGATGCTAAATTTAATTTTTTTTAATTACTTAGTAGAGTCTATTTAAAAGTTACGTTATGATTATATTTCAATTATTTGAATTGTCGGAGAGCCTTCACGTACGTGAAGCGCCGAAGGCGCAATAACCGCTAGGAAACGCTCAGGCAAAAGGACGACAATTCAGAATTGGCTCTGGAGAGCGGTCTAAATTGAGACCCACCGAAGGTGATACGTGTTTTTGACACTCAATCTCTCAGGTAATAGGACAGAGGAGCGGTTAGTCGAGAGGCTATCGTTTTTCTTATTACTTGGTGTATTTGATGGATAAAATAAATAAAACATACCTGTATTCTCAACATCAAAAATTAGGCGCTAAAATGCTTAATTTTGGTGGTTGGCATATGCCATTAGTTTATAGCTCTCAAATAGAAGAACATCATTCCGTTAGAAATAATTCAGGAATTTTTGATGTTTCTCATATGGGTATTATAGATCTAATAGGAGATAGGACGAATGATTTTCTCAGACTTCTTTTAGCAAATGATGTAAAGAAATTAGATAAATTAAATAAAGACTTTCTTGCCTTGTATTCATGTATGTTGAACCTTGATGGGGGAATAATAGATGACTTAATTGTATATCGGTTGAGCAAAGATAGATATCGATTAGTACTTAATGCTAGTAGATTTGATAGAGATTTACAGTGGATCAAGCAAAATATTTTTGATGATATAGAAATAGTTTTACGAAATGACCTATCTATGCTTGCTATTCAAGGCCCAGAAGCTGAGGTACATTTAGGAGGTTATTTTAATATAAATGATAGATTACATAGTCTTAGAAAGTTTAATGCTTTTGAATTAGATGAGGTTTTCATTGCTAGAACTGGCTATACAGGAGAGGATGGCTTTGAGATTATGATCCCGAATGAGAATGCTCAAAAGGTATGGACTGATTTAAACAATTATGGTGTCAAAAGCTGTGGATTGGGATCTAGAGATACTCTTCGTCTAGAGGCAGGATTAAATTTATATGGCCAAGAAATGGATGAAACAGTAAATCCTTTTGAGTCGGCACTTGCCTGGACTTTAGATTTTTCTTCAGAGAGGAACTTTTTAGGAAAGAAGGCTTTACAGAGTAGCTCAAATTCTGTTGTAAAAAGGAAGCTTGTTGGTGCAATTCTCGAAGGACAAGGAGTATTAAGAACTGGCTATACTGTTTATACAGATAAAGGAGAGGGAGAGATTACTAGTGGATCATTTTCTCCAACAATGAGCCGTTCTATTGGCTTTGCTAGAGTACCTAGTGATGCTGAAGGGAAATGTAAAGTTAGCATAAGAAACAATAAAAGAGATATTGTTCTTGTCAAGCCACCATTTGTTAGGAATGGCAAGATAATAATAGATAGAAATTAGTTGGAATAATTAAGGAGATTCTAATGAGTGATATACCTGAAGACCTAAAATATACTAAAGATCATGAGTGGATCAAAACAGAAGAAGATGGACTATTTACTGTTGGAATAACAGATCATGCTCAAGAAGCTTTAGGTGATTTAGTTTTTATTGAGTTGCCAGAAGTTGAAAGTAATCTTCCTTCTGGTCAGACATGTTCGGTAGTTGAATCTGTTAAGGCAGCATCTGATGTTTATATCCCTCTGTCTGGAAAGATTGTAGAGGTTAATAATTTACTTTCAGATTCACCTGAGCTAGTTAATCAAGATCCATATGGGGATGGTTGGTTATTTAGGCTAAAAGCAAGCTCATCGGTAGAGCTTGATGATATGTTGGATAGTGATAGTTACGCTGAGCTACTAGATGAAGGATAGATCAAAAAATTTTTCAGGAAGACATATAGGCCTTACAGATGAGGAGATAGGAGAGTCGCTTCAAGCTCTTGGTTATAAAGATATGGATCATTTTTTAGTTGATTTACTGCCTAAGTCAATTTCTAATTTTGATAGCTTAAAATTACCTGAGCCTCTTGATGAGGTATCGGCTTTAAGTGCTCTTGAAACAATATCAAAGAAAAATAAAGTTTTTCAAACATTTATAGGACAGGGTTTTTACAACTGCAATGTACCCGCCGTAATCAAGCGAAATGTTTTTGAAAATCCAGCCTGGTATACTTCATATACTCCTTATCAACCAGAAATTTCCCAAGGCCGCTTAGAGGCTTTAATGAATTACCAAACTATGATTTCTGATTTAACAGGAATGGATATTTCAAATGCTTCTTTGTTAGACGAGCCTACCGCTGCCGCAGAAGCGATGATGTTAGCAAATAGAGTGTCTAGCTCTAAATCAGATTTATTTTTTGTTCATGAGAATAGCTTCCCCCAAACTATTGCAATAATTAAATCGAGAGCAAAGCCCTTAGGGATTGATATTGAAGTTGGTATAGAGATGGATCCTAAAAAAGAATATTTTGGATGTTATTATCAGTATCCTGGTAATGACGGCTCTATAGACGAGTTGTTAAACGTTGCTAAATTAACTGCAAAACAAAAAGGCCTATTTATTGTAGGTTCTGATTTATTAGCATTGACTATTATGAAGCCACCAGGTGAGTTTGGAGCTGATATAGTAGTTGGTTCATCTCAGCGATTCGGTGTTCCAATGGGATTTGGTGGGCCTCATGCAGGATTTATAGCTGTTAAAGATAAATATAAAAGATCTTTACCTGGAAGATTAATAGGATTAACTAAAGATCAACAGGGAAGACATTGCTATAGATTGGCTCTTCAAACAAGAGAGCAACATATAAGAAGAGAAAAAGCTACAAGTAATATCTGCACAGCTCAAGCACTATTAGCTATTATGTCTAGTTTTTATGCAATTTATCATGGTCCTAAGGGATTGAGAGACATTGCAACAAGAGTGAATTCGCTTACTATAAATTTAGCAAATAAATTAATTACTAAAGGCTTAGAGATAAAAACAAAGAGTTTTTTCGATACTCTTGTGGTTAGAGTAGAAGATGCAAAAAATATTCATGAGCTAGCTAAAGAATATGAAATAAATTTGCGCCATATTTCTCATGAACTTATAGGGATAAGTTTAGATGAAACTACCACTGAGGATGACTTAGAAATTATTCTTAAGCTCTTTGAAAATGGGAAATCAAGTACTAGCCTTATAAATAAGAGTTGGACAAAAGAATTTAATCGTATAACTAAATTTTTGACACATGAAGTATTTAACTCTCATCACACTGAAACACAGATATTGAGATATATTAGAAGGCTATCTGATAAAGATATTGCTCTTGACAGATCTATGATTCCACTTGGCTCTTGTACCATGAAATTAAATGCTACTAGTGAAATGATACCAGTAGGTTGGGATGCCTTTTCTAATATTCATCCTTATGCTCCAGAAGAACAAGCTAAGGGATATTTAGAAATTATAAATAATTTAGAAGACTGGTTATCACAGTTAACAGGTTATAAAGCTATTTCTCTTCAGCCTAATGCTGGTTCACAAGGGGAATATGCTGGTTTACTTGCAATTGATAGTTATCATAAGGCTAATAATGATTTTTTAAGGGATATTTGTCTTATACCAGAGTCAGCACATGGCACTAATCCTGCTTCAGCGAAAATGGTAGGCTATGAAGTTGTCATAGTTACTTGTAATGAAAATGGTGATATTGATTTAGGGGATTTAGAAGAAAAAGTTAAAGTATATGGAGAAAATATAGCTGCAATGATGATAACCTATCCCTCAACTCATGGGGTTTTTGAAGAAAACGTCAAACAAGTTTGTGATTTGATCCATAGTTGCGGTGGTTTAGTTTATATTGATGGAGCAAACTTTAATGCTATGTTAGGCATGTGTTATCCAGGGCAATTTGGTGGTGACGTATCTCATTTAAATCTACATAAGACTTTTTGTATTCCTCATGGCGGTGGTGGACCAGGTGTTGGCCCAATTGGTGTCGTTGATAAGTTGACTCAGTACCTTCCAAGCGATCCTCTTGCTAATTATGACTCAGGCTATTCAATTTCTGGTTCAAAATTTGGAAGTGCTAGTATTCTTCCAATAAGCTGGATGTTTATCAGGATGATGGGTGAAAAATCACTTAGAAAGGCTTCTCAAGTCGCAATAATTAATACTAATTTAATAGTTAACAAACTTAAAGATCACTTTAAGATTCTTTATACCGGTGAGAGTGGGTTGGTGGCACATGAGTGCATTCTTGATGTGAGAATATTTAAGAATTCTTGTGGTATTGAGGCTGAAGATATTGCAAAACGACTTATAGACTATGGATTTCATGCGCCAACAATGTCATGGCCAGTAGCTGGTACCTTAATGATTGAGCCAACAGAAAGTGAATCTTTAGATGAAATAAACCGTTTTTGTAATGCTATGATCAATATAAGAAAAGAGATTCGTAATGTTGAGGATGGCAAGGTACCTAGAGATGATAATCTGTTAAAAAATGCTCCCCATAGCGTGGACACTCTCGTTGGAGAATGGAAATATCCATATTCTAGAGAAGAAGCTTATTATCCGAATGATCAAGCTAAAGATAATAAATACTGGCCTCCTATAGGAAGAGTAGATAATATCTATGGGGACCGAAATTTAGTTTGTTCTTGTCCTAGTATTAAAGATCTCAAGTAAAGAAAAATGAAGAAAACCTGTATTTTATTATTTATATTATCTTTTTCAACAGCTTTGCATTCTCAGAATAATGTTTGGAACGAAATTCTAGAGAAAACTTCTTCGAGTGTAGTTTCTATTGAAATTGATATAGTTAGGTCTTTTGATACTGAAAGGAATCAATCAAGCCAAGCTACTGGCTTTATTGTTGATGCAGATAAAGGCATTATTCTGACAAATAGGCATGTGGTAACAACAGGTCCAATTAGAGCTCGTGCTATTTTTTTTAATCAAGAAAAAATTGAATTGACGCCTTTATATAGAGATCCTATTCATGATTTTGGATTTTTTAAATATGATCCGAATCAACTTGGTTTTACTAGTCCAGAAGGATTAAGCTTTTCTTCTGTTCCTTTAGAAGTTGGGGAGGAGATTCGTGTCTTAGGAAATGATGCAGGCGAGCAGCTGTCGATTTTAGCAGGAACTATAGCAAAATTAGATAGGCAGGCACCTGACTATGGAAGAGGTAACTATAACGACTTTAATACTTTTTATTACCAGGCCGCCTCAAGCACTTCTGGAGGCTCTTCTGGCGCTCCAGTGATAAATATTAGAGGAGAAGTGGTCGCATTAAATGCTGGGGCAAATTCTCAGTCTGCTTCTAGTTTCTTCTTGCCACTTAATCAAATAAAGAGTGCCCTAGAGCAAATAAAGAATAATTTACTTGTTACAAGAGGAACATTGCTAACTGAATTTATTTATACACCTTTTGTTGAATTAAGAAGGCTTGGGCTACCAAGCTATGCGGAAGAAATATCAAAAAGTTTTTTCCCTAGTCAGACAGGATTATTAATGGTTAGTAGAATATTGCCAGGATCAGATGCCGCCTCGTTACTAATGCCAGGAGATATTTTATACAAAATTGATGGAGATATAGTTACTTCTTTTGAGCCACTAAGCCTAGTACTTGACAAAAGAGTAAATGAAAAAATTGAGGTAGAGTTATTTAGAAATGGAAAGTTAGAGAAAAAAACTATTTCTGTTACAGACCTTCATTCAATAACACCAGATAGCTATATTGAGTATGGCGGCGGAATCTTCCATAACTTATCTTATCAGCAGGCTCGCCACTATAATCTACCAATTAATGGTATTTATGTAGCTGATCCAGGGTATATTCTTGGCTCAGCAGCAATACCGAGAAGAAGTGTAATTTTTGAGATAAATAACATAAAAGTAAGTGATCTAGAGACTTTTAAGGATATTATGGTACAAATACCTGCTAGAGCAAAAATAGTTGTTCGTTTTGTTCAAATAGATAGCCCAAGAGTTGAAAGACAAAGAATAGTATCTAATATTGAAAATTGGTTTCCCTCAAGATTTTGTATGAGAGATAGTCTTTCAGAACTGTGGCCATGTGAAAACATTTTTTTCCGTGAATCAGAATCAAGTTTGGCTATTGAAGCCCCTTCTTTTTCTTTGCCTGCGAGCAATGATTATCTTGATGAGATTAATAAATCTCTAGTACTTGTTAATTTTGATATGCCATATTTGGTTTCTGGAGTTTCAGATAGGCATTATTATGGGACAGGCCTGATAGTTGATAAAGAAAGCGGCTTAGTTGTCGTTGATAGAAATACTGTGCCGGTTAGCATAGGAGATGTCAGAATCACTTTTGGGGGTTCGATAGAAGTGCCGGGGGAGGTGAGCTATATTCATCCACTTCATAATTTAGCTATTGTTTCATATGATCCAGATCTTTTAGACGATTCATCAATTAAAAATGCGAAATTATTATCGTTAAATCTTAACCCAAGAGATGAGGTTACTGTTGTTGGGCTAAAGGCTGATCATCAATTATTTTCACAATCTAGTGAAGTGGCATCAACTGATTCTATAAATTTACCAAATTCAATGTCATTTAGATTTATAGATTCAAATTTAGATGGAGTTAATCTTGTTAACGGACCTAATGATTTTGATGGTGTAATTCTTAATGATGACGGCTCAGTTATTGCTCTCTGGTCAAGTTTTGCCTTTTCATCTGGTAGAGAGATGTCACAAAAAAATATAGGTATTCCTATAGATTTAGTCGAAGATATGATTTATAGATACAAAGAAGGCCTACCTATCAGGTCATTAGATGTAAATTGGAGGTATATGCCGTTATCTGCTGCAAGAAAATTTGGAGTGCCGGATGAATGGATAGAAAGATATGAAAGAGTTAATACAAAGACTCGAAGAATGCTTACCGTTGCAGGAGCTGTATCAGGCTCTCCTGTTGGAACTTTATTTGATGAGGGAGATATATTATTAAGCATTAATAATGAGCCTATAAGCTCATATAGGAGCGCTGAGGTTGCTTCTCAAAAAGATAATATTGAAATAGCTCTATTTAGAAGAGGAGAAATAGTATCTTTAGATATTGATAGTGGTTTTTTATTGCCTGGGAGTAATATTGGTCATGTATTTAATTGGGCTGGAGCTCTGATACAAGACCCCCATAGGCCTCTTTCGTTACAAACACCTATGGACAAAAAAGGCGTTTATATTTCTTCTATTAGTTATGGCTCACCTGCAAATAGATTTAGGCTTTTTGCTGGCAGAAAAATAATCGCTCTTAATGGCCAAGAAATTTCTAATTTAGAACATTTTGTAAAGATTGTTGAAGATTTGGATACTAATATTCCTATTAGGCTCAATACCGTTAATTGGAATGGTCAATCACAAGTTATAACTTTAGATTTAGATGAGTATTTTTGGCCTAGCTATGGTTTAATTAGAAATGACGGAACGTGGAGTCGTTATTATTTAAATTAAGCTGATCGTTAAGTAATATTTTTTATTTTGATAAATTATCCAGAAATTTCACCAATAGCTATAGAGATCGGTCCTTTGCAGGTTAGATGGTATGGTCTTATGTATTTGGGAGGCTTTCTAATTGCTTGGCTAGGACTTAGGATGAGATCAAAAAATCCAGGTAGTCCCATTTCACCTTCAATGGTTGATGATCTTCTATTTTTAATTGCTCTTGGAGTCATTATTGGCGGCAGACTAGGCTACATAATATTTTATAGCTTTAATTCAGTATTTTCTGACCCTCTTGTTATATTTAGAGTTTGGGAAGGCGGAATGTCATTCCATGGAGGCTTAATTGGTGTTGCGGTAGCAATGATCTTTTTTGCTAAAAAGATAAATAAACCTATTTTTTCTATTTCAGATTTTGTCTCACCATGGGTACCTCCTGGATTAGGTTTAGGAAGAATTGGAAATTTTATTAATGGAGAGCTATGGGGCTCACCAACTAGTGCAGATGCAATTTGGGCGGTAAGTGTTAGAGGCGTACCAAGACATCCTTCACAAATTTATGAGGCATTCCTAGAGGGAATAGTCCTTTTTATTATTTTATGGCATTTCTCGTCTAAGCCTAGACCTCTTGGAGTAATCACAGGCGCTTTTCTATTTTTTTATGGTCTATTTAGAGTTATTGTGGAATTTGTTAGGTTGCCTGATTTGCATCTGAATCCTCAGGCAGGGGGGTATATAGCTTTTGGTTGGGTAACGATGGGACAGCTCCTTTCTTTGCCAATGATTATATCTGGAGTTATATTGTGTTTACTTGCCTACAAACAGAAAAAATAGGGTAAAAGAATTTATATGAAACAGTATTTAAACCTTCTAAAAGAAGTTAAAGAAAAAGGCTCTGAAAAATCTGATCGAACTGGTACCGGTACTTTAAGTACTTTTGGGCACCAATTACGATGTGATCTTGGAGCTGGATTCCCCTTGCTAACGACTAAAAAAATACACTTTAAGTCAATAGTTTATGAGTTATTATGGTTTTTGAGTGGCGATACTAATATCAATTTTTTGAAGGAAAATAAAGTAAAAATTTGGGATGAATGGGCAGATGAAAAGGGAGATCTAGGGCCAGTTTATGGAGCACAATGGCGGTCTTGGCCAACTCCAGATGGCAAAAGCATAGATCAAGTTAAAAATGCTTTAGATCTGATAAATAATAATCCTGACTCGAGACGTATTATTATTAGTGCTTGGAATGTTGGAGATTTAAGCAAGATGGCGCTTGCACCATGTCATGCACTGTTCCAATTTTATGTTTCAGATAGAAGGCTTTCGTGTCAGTTATATCAGCGAAGTGCTGATGTTTTCTTAGGCGTTCCTTTTAATATCGCTTCTTACTCATTACTTTTAATAATGTTTGCTCAACAATTAGATCTAGAGCCCGGTGATATGGTATGGACTGGCGGCGATTGTCATATTTATAAAAACCATCTTAAACAGGTTGATCTGCAACTTTCTAGAGATACACTTCCTTTACCAATCTTAAAAATAAATCGTAAACCAAACTCTATCTTTGATTATAGGTATGAAGATTTTGAACTTAAAGATTATCAAGCTCATGACCATATTCCTGGGAAGGTTTCTATTTAAAGCAATAAAGAGTTTTATTTCAAGCCATTGCATTTTATTTTTATTGGGTTGCCTTTTGGATGGACTGGTAAAGCAGTTAAGTATCTTCCCCAAACGCAACCAGTATCAATGGAGCTTATATTTTTTTGGTTAACTAGGCCTAAAGAAGACCAGTGACCAAAAATGATATGAGTATCTTTAGATGGTCTATTTGGAAAATTAAACCAAGGGATCAGAGTGTCCGGTTGCATCCCCGGGGGGCATTTGTAGTCAAAGCTAAGACTACCGTTATTGTTACAAAATCTCATCCTTGTTAATGCATTAATAATATATCTATTTTTTTGGTTTTGATCTAATTTATCTGACCAGCTTATTGGTTCATTTCCAAATAAATTTTTCAGAATTTCTTTCCAGGTAGATCCTTTTAAACCATTACAGACTAGTTCTGCTTCAAGAAAAGCTTTGTTTATAGTCCATTTAGGTGGGATGCCAGCATGTACAAGAACTTTATTAAGCTGCTTATCCCAGTGGATTAGGGGGAGACCTCTTAACCAATTAGTAATAAGCTCCCTATCTGGTGATTGAATAATATTGTCAAAAGAGTCTTTGGTATTTAGTTTTGTTATTTCTGCTAGAACTGATAATAAGTAAAGATCGTGATTTCCTAGTACCGCCTTAACATTATCCTTTAAGCTAATAATTTTTTTTATAACCTTTAGTGAATTTTTTCCCCTATTTACTAGATCACCAACTAACCATAACTGGTCATGATTTAGATCAAAATTAATTTTTTCTAAAATATCATCAAATGGTTTCGAGCAACCATGTATATCTCCAATAGCATATATTGTCATGATTTAATTTAACTCCAAGGCTTATAACTTTATATTTTTTTCATTTATTTAGCTCATATAAATAGTTTGATAGTTTTACAAAAGAGCTTACTTCTAAATTCTCAGGCCTCAGCTTAGGATCAATGTCAACTGATATGAAGTCTTTTTCTTCCATTATATTTTTTAAAGATCTACCTAAAGTTTTTCTTCTCATTGAAAAAACAAATTTAACTAAATATTCAAAGTTATTTAAATTATAGATGTTATATTTATTTTTTCTTGAAATATTTAATTTGATAAATGTAGACCAAATTTTTGGAATAGGCTTAAAACTATTTGGACTAACATTGAAACAAGCTATCTTTTCGCAAAATATAGAAATCATTATTGATAATCTACCATATTTTTTTGTACCTGGACTTGCTACAATTCTATCAACCACTTCTTTTTGTAGCATAAAGTGCATATCTTTTATCAGAGATCTTTGCTTCAGTAGGTGGAAAATTAATGGGGTAGATATATTATAGGGTAAGTTACCTACCACTCTTAAGAGATGCTTTTTCTCTGTTATTTTTTTTAAATCAAACTTTAAAGCATCTTGATTAAATAAATTTAAATTATTTTTTGCTTTAGTGCAAAGAAATTTAATCATTCTTTCATCTATTTCAACTACATTAAGTTCACTGACCTTTTCTTGCAAAGGGAGCGTAATCGAACCTGTACCTCCACCAATTTCCAAAAAGGTATCATTAATTTCTGGCTGTAGAGTATCAAGTATTTTATTTACAATATTTTGATCAACTAAAAAATTCTGACCAAATTTTTTTTTTGCACTTAAGATCATTAGAGTGAATCTAGTATTGTTGATATCTGATTTATAGCATATACCAAGCTATTTATTTTAGCTTTACCAGTTCCAGCAAGCTCGAGTGCAGTTCCATGATCTACCGAAGCTCTTGTGATTGGTAGCCCTAGACTGATATTAACTATATTACCAAAAGACAAAGCCTTTATAACTGGTAACCCTTGGTCATGGTACATAGCTAAAAAAGCATCATATTTATCAATCATTTTGGGATTAAATGCAGTATCTGCTGGAAATGGACCATCGAGAAAGTAGCCTTTGCTTTTAAACTCAGAAATGATTGGTTTGATAGAAATAAGCTCTTCTTTTCCTAAATAGCCATTCTCTCCAGCATGAGGATTTAGTCCAATGACAGCTATTTTTGGGTTATTAATAAAAAATATTTTGTTTAAGTCCCTAAATATTGTGCTTATTATAATCCTTAATTTTTTTTCACTTATATTTTTCGTAACTTGATTTAGAGGTATATGATCAGTGGCTAAAGCAACTCTTAGCTTATCTGAAGCTAACATCATGACTGGATTAGCTACTCCACATAAATTCGCTATATAGTCAGTATGGCCATTAAATTTAATACCATAATCATTAATTATACTTTTTTGTATTGGGCAATTTATCATTCCAATTTTTTTGTTTCTTTTACAAGAATGAGTAGCTAAATCGATCATGTTTAATACATATTTAGAATTATTTTTATTCAAGATCCCAGCAATAACTTTTTCTTTTACTGGCACGTGTAAAATTTGTAATTCATTTTTTCTATGTATCTCTACATGATCAATTTCTTTAATATTTTTTATTTTTATTTTTAAAGATAGTAATTTTATTCTTGATTGGATTACATCATGATCACACAATACAACTATCCTTTTATTGATATTTTCATTAGCTAGAAAAGCACAAATATCTGGACCAATACCTGCTGGCTCTCCAGATGTAAGGATAATTATTGAATCTGTAGATTTCAAGGCTTACAAAATATGAAAAAATTATATCTTATTATCAACGAAAGCCTCGTCTCGAATTCTCCTAAGCCAAAGTTCTAGCTCTTCTTCAGCTTTACTACCTCTTATTTGATCAACACAGCTTCTTTCTTTTAATTCTTCTGTGTTGTTGTACCTCCGTGTATCAGTGATTTCAACAATATGCCAACCGTACCTTGTTTTAAAAGGCTGGCTTATTTCGTTATGATTAAGTTGATTAAGCTGCTCATCAAATTCTGGAACAAATATACCTGGCTCTACCCAGCCAAGGTCTCCACCTTCAGCTGCTGATGCATTATCCTCAGAAAGAGCTTGGGCAAGCGTTGAAAAATCATCACCATTAATTATTTGATTTCTGATTTCAGTTATTTTTTGTTGGGTTGCGTCATCATCTAAAATTTCGTTAGGTTGAATTAAGATATGTCTAGCTCTAATTTGATCAATAATTACTTCTGTTACACCTCTAGCTTCATTTAATTTTACTATGTGAAACCCACTAGCACTTTGGATTGGTTGAGAGTACTCTTCCTCTTCCATATTTATAACATCTTCATTAAATAAAGTTGGTAATTGTGAGCCCTTTCTCCAGCCCAGAGAGCCACCATCTAGGGCATTCTGTCCATCTGAGTAAGTGATAGCAAGTTGGGAGAAATCGATTCCATCTTCTATACTTTTATATATCTCATCTATTTTATTCTGTGCATTAGTCATATCAGCTTGAGAGGGGTTAGAGGGAAGAGAGATTAATATTTGAGATACGTTATAGTCAGTTTCTTCAGCTAGAGATACAGAGCTTTTTTGGAGACAAAGCCCAATTTCTCTAGGAGAAACTATGATTCTTGCAAATACATCTCTTTGCTGTAGTTGCTCTATTATCATTCTTTGTCTAGTCTCTTCTCTATAGGCATTATAGTTTATCCCTTGTAATAATAATGCTTCTGGTAAAGAGTCTAGAGATAGTCCTAAATCTTCAGCAAAGCTACTAAGTGTTAGATTGACCATCTCATCGTTAACTCTAATTCCAAACCTTTCAGCTCTTTGTAGTTGTATTTCTTGAAGTATTAATTGTTCTAGGACCTGCTCTTCTAAAATTGACAAAGGAGGCATTGGAGCAATCTGTTCAGGAGGAAGGCTTTCTTGTGATAGTTTGATATTTTCTATAACTATATCTATTCTATTATTAAGCTCACTCCTAAGAACTACTCCTTCATCTACAATTGCAATAACACCATCAAGCATCTCACCTACGCCACCTAATTCTCTTGTTTGAGAATAAGAGGGGTTGGTAAAAGTAAATATATATAAACCAAACAGTATTAAAATTCTTTTTTTCAATGCACTAAAATCTTTCTAAATAGTTTCTAACGCCAAGAATACCACGATTGAGTGCACCTAAAGAAGAGCTTCCGTTATTTGTAATACCTTTAAGTTGAAACTGTATAGAAATAGAGCTATCAAATTCACTATTTCTACCACTAATATATCTTCGGCCAACCAATCTTGTACGCCAACAGCAAGACTCATACTCTAGACCTACAAATTGGTCTAATGTTTGTTTTTCAAGGAATGAGTGGCTATAAAGCCCAATAAATTTCCACTGTGAATTAATTGGTAGTATAGCGATAATATCACCTTGCTCAAGTAATTCCTGTCTAGATCTATATGATATTTGAATAAGGCTATCATCTTTTAGTAAATATTGAAAATTTGCCTCTATCCGCTCATTTTTTTTATGATCACTCCCTTTACTGTAGCCTAGATTGACTTTCCAACTATCATCAAGATTGAAAGATAATTGACCTACTAGATCGGAGCTCCCCTTTTTGTTGGGGGATTCCTCAATTAAACCAACCTTTTGATCTTCAAGGTATTTTGTTTGGCCTAAGGTAGCAGTAACCTTCTCTTCTCCAGAGCTACTTTCAATTATTCTAGTTGTAGCTCCAAAGCTTATTTGTCTAGTGTTTGCGATCCTATCAATACCAAGATATTGCCTCCTATTAAATAATTGGACTAAACTGTAATCTGGAATAATGGTATCGAATATCGGAAAGTTTGTTTGATCAATATATGGTATATAAGTCATCAAGAGTCTGGGCTCAAGAGTTTGATAATATTTAGCCCCTTTGAGTGACCTACTTAAGTTTATTCCCATATCAAAACTAGATATAGGAATGGTTCTAGAGTGTTTTTTATTTGATGTATTTTTCAAGTCATAATTAGTATGGTCTAACTCTATCCTAGGGTTAAAATATACCCCTTTTTTCCTTAAGGTAATTCCAATTTCTTGATTGCTATTAAATCTCCATCCTAAAGGAGTACCCTCTTTTACAAAATTGACTAACTCATTAGCAGTCTTTAAGGAAAAGAAACTCTTTCTCCATTGACCACCAAGCTTTATTTGAGGCTTATAATCATAAGGTTTGTAAGAATCAAGTATATAAGAGTTAATAGTCTGATAGTTTTGAAATTTTGTAGAGAAAAATAAATTTTTAGATTTATAGTTTATTAAAATATTTCTTTTAAGATGTGTCTGACTTGCTGAAATTTGATTGTTTGAAAGATCTTCAAAATACATATCATCAGATATATTTGCTATATCAGCAGCAATAAACCAATTGCTCCATAAATTAGATTTATGACTAAAAGTTATGAATTTTCTATCTTTTTTTAATATTTTATCTCTTGCCAGGTATTCTAAATTAAGTTTTCCTTCACCTATATTTGTAAGGTATCTAAATTCATTATTAAGCTGTAAGCCTCTTTTACTCATATATCTCGATTCAGTGGTTAGGTCATAATTTTCAGCTAAATTAAAATAATAGGGAATAGATATATCAGTTCCTGTTCGGCCTCTTTCAGCGAAATTAGGAATAAGAATACCACTTTTCCTTTTATTGCTAATTGGAAAATTAAAATAAGGAGAGTATAGAATTGGAATCCCTTTAAATCTAAAAGTTATATTCCTCGCATCGCCAAATCCTTCTTCAACGTCTAGATTAATGCTTCTAGCATTAATGTTCCAATCATCGTCTCCAGCAGGACAGGTAGTAAAATCTGCATCAGATAGAATTATATTTTGGTTGCTACTTATTTTAATATTCTGTGCATTAGCTCTCGCAGTACCTTCTTTCAATTGAAATCCAGAATTACGAAAATTAATTTCTTCTTGATCAGTATTTATTTCTGCAACTTCACCAAACACAAGGATATCAGGATCTTGATAACTAACAGATCCAATAGCCTCTACTTTTTTTTCCTCATCATTATATGCAGCTTGACTTGCTGAGAGTATTTTATTTTCATATCTAAATTCTACTTTATCAAGAAATTCTAATTTCTCACTATTAGATAAATCAATTTCACCAACAATTATTTGAATTTTTTCAGGATCAGTATCAAGATCGTTTTCTTCAGTGATTTCTCTACTAATATCATAAACTTTATGAATACATGAGAGATCTTCTGCCATCAATATAATGGGTAGAAAAAATAATAACAAAAAATTTAAAATTTCTTTATTTAACACTTAGATAAAAAATATCATATTTATACTTATAATTTAACTTTTATAATTTTCTAGGTTATGCTCAGATTATATTATATATAGTTTTGTAGATGTAACTAGAGGAAAAAATATGAGTTTAGCAGATAATAAATGTATTCCATGTGAGGGCGGAGTTCCACCGCTTGATGATATGAGAGCAAAAGATTTATTGATGGAGCTTCATAAAGATTGGTTATTAAATGACCTGGGACATCTTGAGAGATCAATCAAGCTTAATGATTTTGATCAGTCTATAAAAATAGCTAATGAGGTAGCTAAAATAGCTAATGAAGAGAATCATCATCCTGACCTTTTCGTAAGCTGGGGCTTATGTAAGATAGAGATTTGGACACACAAAATAGACGGCTTGACTGAAAGTGATTTTTTTTTAGCGGCCAAAGTTGATAGGAGTATTGTATGAAAATTGATAAAAAAATAGCAAGAAGAAGTTTTTTGGCAGCCTCTTCTTTTTTTGGAATATCTCTTTTTAATAATAGATCAAGTTCTCAGGACTCACCAGAGCCTAATTTATTTAATCAGGAACTAGGAGATGAGTTAAGGGTTAGACGAGTTGTAACTGGGCATCATTCCGATGGAAGATCACGTGTTGATATTGATGAGATAAGTACAGAAACGCTTTCAAGAAGAGAAGGACATCAAAGTGCAACTATTTGGTCAACAGGTGTATTTCCTGCAGATAATCAAGTTGAAGAAGATGGCTCAAAGCGGTCTCTTGCAACGTCTGATCCTAATGGAACTGTTTTTAGAATAGGAAAATATGATCCTGGAGTAGCCCCTAGAAATCATAGAACAGAATCAATTGATTATGCAGTTGTTTTATCAGGAGAAATCCATATGGGCCTTGATGATGGGGTGGTTCATCTCAGGCAAGGGGATGTTTTAGTGCAAAAAGGAACTATGCATAATTGGGAGAATAGGGGGAATATACCTTGCGTAATTGCTTTTATTCTATGTGCCGCTAAACCATTAGTTTTTGGCGGAGAGGTTATTAGTGCTGAAGGGTAAGGCATTAAGAAATAGGAGTAAGTATGATTATAAAATATATATTTTTTTCTCTCTCTATAGTAGTAGCGTTTAGCCCTATTAATGCCCAAGATTGGGGTCCAAGATCTTTAGAAGAGTTAAAACTAGAGACAATAAGAAGAGCTGGTAATAATCTTAATCCTATTACTGGTGTTACTTTAGAAGATGCTCATAAAGCTATGTCTAATTTCACTAGACCAGATAAGGATCTATGGGCCTCGGTTTGGATGGAGAATGGCGATAAATATATGGAGATTGCTACCAGCACAAGATCTTCCGAGAAGTTGCTAGAGCTTTATTATAATGCGTGGAGAAATTATAACGTTGGCAGATGGCCAACAGAAAAGCACTCTGATGGAAAGAGATTGTCTTATGAGAAAGGTTTAGATGCATTTTTAAAATATGGCAAACTCATAAGCCCATCATTAGAAAGAGTGGTAATACCTTTTGAGAATTCAGAAATTATTGCCTACTTAAGGATTCCTTATAGCAATAAGCCAGTTCCTCTAATCTTTGCATTGAATGGCCTTGATTCTAGGAAAGAAGATATCATTGCTGGGACAGATAATTATATTAAGAACGGAGTAGCTGTTTTTGCAATGGATATGCCTGGTACTGGAGAGTCGCCAGTTCTAATAGATATTGGCTCAGAAAGAATTTTTTCTGTTGCCTTAGATTATCTAGCAACAAGAGAAGAGATTGATTCAGAAAACATTGCAGTCCAAGGGAGAAGTTGGAGTGGGTATTGGGCCGCTATACTAGCTTATACCGAAAAAGAAAGAATTAAAGGCTCAGCCGTTCATGGAGTTCAAGTCCATGGATATTTTCAGCCTGATTGGCAAAAAACGGCATTGTTGAGTGAGGAATATTTATTTGATTTATTTCCAGCTAGATCAGTAGTTTACAATATAGACAACATGATAGATTTCCTTGCGTATGGACCTAGACTATCTTTGGTTGAGAGGGGTTTTATAGATCAGTCTTCAGCTCCAATGCTCTTAGTTAATGGACATCAAGATTCTCAACAGCCAATTTCTGACCTCTATTTATTGATGCAGCATGGTGACCCTAAAGAGGCGTGGATAAATCCTGTTGGCGGTCATCTTGGACGTTCTGAGTTCTGGAGTATGAGGAAGATACTTAATGAAGTTGTAGAACCTTGGCTTATGAGAAAGGTTGGCGTTGAGCCAATTAGATAATTACAAGTATGTAATATGTTTAAAGAAATTCCTACTATTGATCTAAGTAGCTATTTTTCTGATAGTAAAAATACTTTAGAAGTTTTGGCTCAAGAAATTTCGTTCATACAGGAAAATATTGGATTCTACGTAATTACTAATCATGGTATTCCAAGAAGTATAATTGATAAAGCTTATTATGAGCTTAAGAATTTTTTTAATCTGCCACTTGAGGAAAAATTAGCATTAAGAATTAATGAAAAATCATCAGGCTATATTCCTGCTAAATCTACTATTTATGTGACCTCAAAATATAACAAAAATACAAAACCTGATTTAAATGAAACTCTTACTTTAGCAAGAGAGAGAGAATCTAATGATATGTACTTAAAAAAAAACCTTCGCTTTGTAGGTCCAAATCAATGGCCTTCTAGTTTAGAGGATTTTAAAGTTGCAATGTTAGACTACCAGCAGCAACTTGCTAGGCTTGCATTAAGCTTATTACCACTCTATGCTAGAGCGCTTGGCTTAAGTAAGGATTATTTTTCTAAATATTTCACTAATCCTTTATGGTGGACAAGAAATTCCTATTATCCTGCTATTGATCCAGAAGAGAATCAGTTCGGAATTTCACCACATTCTGATCATAGCTTTATGACTCTTTTACCAATGTCAGATGTTCCGGGTCTTCAGGTTCTTTCTAAAGAAGGAGACTGGATACCAGTTGAGCCAGTCAATAATGGAATAGTTGTAAATACAGGGGAGTTTTTAAATAGATGGTCTAATGGGAAGTTCTTGGCCACTCCTCATAGGGTAATCCCTCCTAATAAAGATAGGTATTCAATGGCTATGTTTTTTAATCCTAATCCAGATACTATGGCAATTCCTCTTTCAACTTGCGTCAGTAAGGAAAACCCATCTAAGTTTGAGCCTATTTCAGTATATGATTATATGTGTTGGTATATTGATAGCAATTATAAGGTTGGCGGTGGTGGTAAACAGAATTAAATAAGACTTGGTGGTGATGGGTGGACTTGAACCACCGACCTGCGGGTTATGAGTCCGCCGCTCTGACCGCCTGAGCTACATCACCAACTATTTGTAATTATAAACTAGTAATCATTTTTTTGCGTTGTTACATTAATAGCATAATGAGAAAAAAACAATCAATACTTGTTTCTACTGAGAATGGAGGCTTAGGTAATAGGCTAAAATCTTGGGTATCAGTAATGCGAATGACCGATCAAGCTTTAGTTTATTGGGAAACAAATAACTCAATGCCTGCAAATTTCTCTGAATTGTTTACCAATGAATGCGAAGTTAAGGCTCTATCTAAGGAGATGGCTACCCATAAATCATGGCTTTTATCGATTTTGCCAGAAGATGAGAAACTACTACCATATATGTTTTCAGCAGTTTGTTCTCCTACCCATCCTTTAATCCGCGGAATAGGAAAGGCGTATTGGCGGTTGTCAAAAAAAAATGATGATAAATATAGATACATGATATTTCCAAAAACTCATTCAAAAAAAATGGTAAGACCGGATGCTCGTCATATTGACATGGAATATGAAAGAATACCTCTGTATTTTAAAGAACTATATTCAAAGCTATTTCAAAAAATACAAGTTAATGAGGTTATAAAAAATATTTCTGACTCATGGTCTAGAGAAAATATTGAAGAAAATACAGTTGGTATACAGATAAGAACTTGGAGAGATTATCCATATAGGCATAATAAGTATTATAAACCTTCTATTAAAAGACTAATTAAGCTTATAGAAAAAGAGGCTAATTGTAAGTTTCTAGTTGTTAGTGATAATGATGAGGTAGTCGATTTTCTAATCAGCATGTTCGGCAAAGATAGGATATTATCATTTCCAAGAAAGACATCTCGCTCAGATAGCTGGAACTCTATTAGTGGGATTAAAGAAGATTTGATTGATATGCTAATTTTATCGAAGACAAATAAAATATTTGCGAGCTATCTTAGTACATTTAGTGAATGTGCATGGTGGATTGGAGGAGCAAAGGCAACAGTCACCGTCTTTTAGTTTTTGTACCAACACTTGGGTAAAGTAAGTGTCCTTCTTTTTGTGAGATTATCTCTATCTAGCTTATGAGGAAAGTTTTTTTCAGGGAACTTTTTCTTAAATCTATCGTTTCTTAAGAAAGTAAATTCTGCCACTCTCGGTATTTCTAAATTCTTAAATTTTATTGAACCACAATGATTATTTGGGTGAATATGGACTACAGTATGAGTTTGTAGTATTTTCTTAAATGCTTTTGAGGCCAGGTTATAGAATGGTTTATTTAGTAATTCATGGAGATAATGAAACTCAATAATAATGATTCTAAATTGCGAGAGTATTTTTGAAGAAGTGCTAGTAATCACCTCAAACTCTTCTCCTTCTATATCCATTTGTAATATAAGGTCATTTTTGTAGTTAGGTATTTTAGTCTTAACCCATTCATCAAGGGTAAGGCAGTTATTATTAGAAATGCTACTAATGAATTTTTTTGTAAAGTTAAAATTATTATGTTTTTGTTTAGTTTCATCTACTGAATAATCAGCTAAAAATATGTTTATACCTAAGTTAGCTAAATCAAGTTCAAATCCTGATTCATTAGATACACCAGGCGAGAAAGCATATCTTATATCTTGTAAATCATTTGGTATTAAGTAGCCACCATCACCTTCAGGTCCGAGCCTAATCAATTCAATACCAGAATTAAACGGCTTAAGAGTTGAGATGAAATTTTCCAATTCATTATGATCAGTTCTATGGACAATATCTATCCCTAAATAATGAATAAATCTAAGTAATAGGTCTTTAATATATTTATTTCTCAAAATTTATCCCTTCCCGTAAATTTTTATATAAATTCTCTTGTAAATATTTACCTTCATTAATACCTCTTAAGTAGTAACTAGGTAAACCAAACCCTTGTTTTTTTCTATCTAGAATTTGATTTGATAAAGTATCTCTATAGGCTTCTTTAAAAATACCTTTGGGTTGATTTTTGTAGTATCTAATATTTTCTGGCATAGAGAAAGAAAACTCAATTATATCTCTAGACAATAGAGGAACTCTTGCTTCTAAAGAGACTGCCATAGTCGTTCTATCAACTTTTGTAAGTATCATACCTGGTAAATATGTATGAAAATCAAGAAATTGCAGTCTAGTTTTTATGGGTAGGTTTTTATCCCAAAAAGCCTTATAAAACCACCAATCATCATAGTCTTCAGGAACTCCTAACTCTTTTGCATAAGTTAATTTAGATGATTTCGTCATTCCCGACATAACTATAGACCATAAATTCAAGTCTTTATTAAAAATCATCTCAAGGTTTGTCATCAATTTATTAATAAGTTTTTCATGATTAAAAACTTTTTTTATTTTATGTGTCATATTATTAAAATTTTTTCCTAAGGAAGGAAATTTATTATAGCGAATATATCTAGGATAAGTTCTGTAACCTCCAAAAATCTCATCGCCTCCATCGCCTGTCAAAACGACTTTTACATTTTCTCTAGCTAATTTAGATACTAAAAAAGTTGGCACGGCAGATTCATCAGCAAATGGTTCATCAAACCATTTATTTAAGCTAGGCAAGAGATTTATTGTATTTTTTTGGGATAGTATTTTTTCATGATGTTTCGTTCTAAACTGCTGTGCTACTATTCTTGAGTATTTAGTTTCTGATACTTTATCTGATTCAAATCCTATTGAAAAAGTTGAGATATTTTTTTCTAATGAGGAGCCTACGGCTGTTACGATGCTTGAGTCAACTCCTCCAGATAAGAAAAAACCAAGTGGAACATCGGAAATCATTTGGTCACTAATTGAGCTAGCTATTAAATGCCTTAGCTCTTCACAATAGTCTTCTATATTTCTTTTTTTTCTATTTACCTCACATTGTAGATGCCAATATTTCTTAGGCGTAGTTATTCTATTATTAGAAGGATCAAACTCAATAAAATGAGCTGGAGGGAGCTTATAGCAATTTTTATATAAAGTTTTAGGATCAGGTATATATTTATATCCTAGAAAATCATATAAAGCAGTATTGTCTATTTGTAAGTTTTCATTTTCTAGTAGAGCCTCTAGGCCTTTTAATTCAGATGAAAATGCAAATTTTGACCCGTTATAATAATAATATAATGGTTTTATACCTGGCCTATCTCTATAAAGCTTAAGTTTGCTAATTTTTTCGTCCCATATAGCTATAGCAAACATACCATCTAAATAGCTAATAAAATTATCTTTCCATTCAGAATAGGCATTTAAAATAACTTCTGTATCAGAATTTGTATAAAATTTTTGACCAAGAGATTCAAGCTGCTTTCTGATTTTTTGGTATCCATATATCTCACCATTAAAAACTAACCATATAGAACGGTCTTTGGAATACATTGGTTGGTTAGCTTTTATACTAAGATCAATAATAGAAAGCCGTCTAAAACCAACTTTTACCTTACCATCTAAAGAAAGCTTATCTGCATCAGGACCTCTATGACTAATAGTGTTGAGTGCCGATCTATAATCCCAATTAGCTTCAGTACCACCTAAAAAACCACACACTTTTTATCCTTTCCATATACCTTAAATGCTTAATTCTATATATTAAATATAAAAATTTCATTTATTCAATTAATAATTATATAAACTTATAAATCTTTTTTTATGTATTATTAGCTTTATGTTTAAATTAACGCATATAAATGTATCAAGAGGTTATAGGGGGGGAGAGCGCCAGACTGAACTTCTTGTTAGAGAATTAGATAGTTTTCCTATAAAGCAGACTCTAGTTGCTAGAAAGAATCAACCGCTATCAAGAAGATTAAATGATCTAGATATCAATATTATTGAAAATAATGGAGACCCTTTTTCAGTATTTTTCGCTTCAAGAAATTCTGATTTGATACATTGCCATGAAGGAAGAAGTCCATATGGAGCATATTTAACTAAATTTTTTTTAAATAAGCCCTACATAGTAACTAGAAGAGTTGATAATCCAATAAGATCTAATATCTTTTCTCATGGAGTTTATAGAGGTGCATCTTCTGTGGTTTGTGTTGCTAATAAAGTTGCTAGCATAGTTAATAATTATGATAGTAATGTCAGAACAGAGGTAGTTCATAGTTGTGGTAGTGATTTATTTGTTAATAAAGATAATGTTATAAAAATTAGAAATAAGCACATAGAAAAATTTTTAGTTGGCCATGTTGGGGCCTTAGATAATAACCAAAAGAGGCAAGAATATCTTATAAGCATAGCAAGAGATATTAGTAATGATTTTCCAGACATACATTTTTTATTTGTTGGAGGAGGAGATGATGAATCTTACTTAAGAGATCTCTCAAGTGGTTTAAAAAATATAACTTTTACTGGATTTGTAGATAATGTTGGAGATTATTTAGCTGCTTTTGATTTATTCGTCTTGCCTTCAAGAAGAGAGGGAGTAGGAAGTATACTTATAGATGCTATGCAAAAATCGCTACCTATAATAGCTTCAGATGTAGGCGGCGTTTCTGAAATAATTAAAGATGGAATAAACGGTTTTTTAGTAAAAGAAGGAGATATAGAAGATATAAAGAAAAAAATTATTTTATTAAAAGAAAATAAGAAAATTAGATCTGATATGGGTAAAAGAGGAAAAAAATTATCAGAAAAAATGCATTCTAAAGATATGTGCTCTAAGTATATTAATATATATAGTAAAGCTAATACAAAGACTAAGTTTCCAAAAGTTAGTGAATGAAAAAGTAAATCTGTATTAATTTAAAAATAAAAGAATATCACTTATATTTTTTATAGTCTTGATTTTAAACATTAAATCTAAAGTGGATTATATCTCCATCATTAACTTTATATTCTTTCCCCTCTAACCTTAATTTTCCAGCTTCTTTTGCCCCAGCTTCACCATTCAGAGTTATGAAATCTTCATAGCTAATTACCTCTGCCTTTATGAAACCCTTTTGGAAGTCTGTGTGAATTATCCCTGCAGCATCAAAAGCGCTCGAATTTTTTTTTATAGCCCAAGCTTTTGTTTCTTTAGGGCCAGCTGTATAAAAAGTTTGTAAGCCAAGGAGATCATAAGCGGTCCTGATCATCTTACTAAGCCCCGATTCTTCTATCCCTAATTCTTTCATTAGAGCTTCTCTGTCATTAGAATCAAGCTGAGCTAGTTCTGATTCTAATCTTGCACAAATTTTAATTTTATTTAAATTTAATCCTTCACCTATAGCTACACTAATGGATTTGAAATTATCTGGAGATATTTCTTCATTAGTATTTTGAACATACATCATTGGTTTGGCTGTTATAAGATTTAGCTGCTTTATTAATAAAAGATCTTCATCTATAAATTTTATATTTCTTATAGGGGTTTCTTTTTCTAATTGACAGAGCAGTTCTTGCAATAATTTATACCATTTTGTCGCCTCTTTGTTACCAGATTTAATTTTTTTTTCTGCTTTGATTAATGATTTATTTACTGAATCGATATCAGCAAGCAATAGCTCAGTATTAATTGTTTCAATATCATTATTCGGATTAATTTCTCCAGATACATGCGAAATATTTTTATCACTAAAATACCTAACTAAATGAATAATAGCATCTGTTTCTCTTATGTGAGATAGAAATTTATTTCCCAACCCTTCACCTTCTGATGCCCCAGAGACGAGGCCGGCAATATCTACAAACTCTATATATGTAGGTATTAAATTATTAGATTTAACTATTTCTGATATTTTATTAAGCCTTAAATCAGGAACCTGGACGATTCCAATATTAGGATCTATAGTGCAGAATGGATAGTTTTCTGCTGGGATTGAAGACTCAGTAAGAGCATTAAAAAGAGTAGACTTACCTACATTAGGTAAACCAACTATTCCACATTTTATATTCAAGTAAGCTTAACCATATTTGGTAACATATTATCCCTAATTCTTGTTATGTAGTTTATTAATTGCATAATCAGAGCCTTTTGTAAGAAAGCAATGTAAGATTGAGACTGAGAATTCTATAGTACTGTTAATAGAAGATATTTCTTCGTCATTCATCTTGCCAAGGACATGATTAGTGACTTTATCTTTATCATTATTACCTGGATGGCCGATTCCTAATCTTAATCTCCAAAAATCTTTACCTACTTGATTGATAATATCTCTAACACCATTATGGCCACCATGGCCACCAGAGAATTTTAATTTAGATATGCCTATTGGAAGATCTAAATCATCATGAACAATTAAAATATTTTCTGGTTTAATTTTATAGTAGGATGCTACTGAAAAGACAGATTTTCCACTATTATTCATGTAATTTAGAGGCTTCAGTAAAAAAATTTTTCTTGATTCAATATAAATATCTGTAATCTCTCCTTCAAATCTTTTTTCTAGTAATAAATTTTTATTAAAGGCTTTTGATAGGTAGTTGGTAAAGTTAAATCCAACATTGTGTCTAGTATTTGAATATTCTTCTTCAGGATTCCCTAGTCCAGCGATTAGACTAATAAATTCTTTCATATTACTATTTTATCGTATATTTATTCTGATGAAGTTTCATCATCTGGTGTACCTTCGTCAGCAGGAGATTCGCTATCATCAGTTTCTTGGACTACATCATCTTCGATAATTTCCTCTTCTTCTCTTCTTGGAGGATTGATTGAGACAACGGCATTATTTTGTTCAATCATAATTGTGTTTAGCTCCACCCCCTCAGGTAATTTAAGGTCACTAACATATAAAGACTGATTAAGCTCTAGATTAGAAAGATCAATTTCTAGATATTCAGGAAGATTTTTCGGTAAGCATGATACTTCTATATCATTAAGGAGTTTTGAAATTTCACCACCTTGCATTTTTACACCTATTGCAACATCTTCTCCAAGGAAGCGAATAGGAACATTAAGAGATATTTTCTGGTCTTCTAAAATTCTTTGGAAATCCATATGAAGAATTTTTCTTTTAACAGGATGTCGATGTACATTTTTAACTACTACGGATTCCGAAGTATTATCTAGATTAAGCTTTAGTATACTTGTATAAAAGGCATCATTTTCCATTTGGTTGATTAATTGATCATGGTTTAGAGATATTGTTTTCGGATCTGCACCGCCTCCATAAATTACTCCTGGCACAGAGCCTTTTCCTCGTATTCGCCTGCTATTTCCTTTTCCGGTAGCATTACGCGATTTTATAGTTAGCTCAAAACTAGTTTCAGTATTCATTAATAACTCCTTTTAGGCGCCGAATGATAACAGAGTTAGTTAGTCTAGGTACAGAGAACTTACTGATTCTCCATCCGATATTCTTCTAATTGTTTCAGCCAGAAGCTCTGCAACGCTCAATTGCTTAATTTTACTACAATTGCTAGCTTCTTTTGTAAGCGGAATAGTATCTGTAACCACCAGCTCATCTAATGGAGAGGACTGGATTTTTTCAATAGCGCTACCAGAAAGGACGGGATGTGTAATATAAGCAACTACTTTTTTCGCACCTTTTTCCTTCAATACTTTACTTGCTTCACATAAAGTACCTGCTGTATCAATAAGATCATCAACCATAACACAGGTTTTTCCCTTAACCTCTCCAATAATATTCATCACTTGTGTCGTATTAGCTTTTGGCCTTCTCTTATCAATTATTGCCAGACCAGCGTCATCTAGCCTTTTAGCTAGAGCTCTTGCACGGACTACGCCACCAATATCAGGTGAGACTACAACAATATCTTCATATTTTTGTTTCCATACATCACCCAATAAAACTGGTGATGCGTAAACATTATCAACTGGGATGTCAAAAAATCCCTGTATTTGATCAGCATGGAGATCGAGTGTGAGTAATCTATTGATCCCTGAGCTAGCAATTAGATTAGCTACTAATTTAGCTGTTATTGGTACTCTACTAGCCCGAGGTCTTCTATCTTGTCTAGCAAATCCAAAATATGGAATAACAGCAGTTATTCTATTCGGAGAGGCTCTTTGGCATGCGTCTGCAATAACTAATAACTCCATTAAATTATCATTACCAGGAGGGCAGGTAGGCTGAATTATAAATATATCTCTTCCCCTAATATTTTCCATAATCTCAAGATTAACCTCTCCATCGCTGAAGCGATCAACAAGAATTTTTCCAATTGGTAAGTGGAGGTTTTTAGCAATACTTTCTGCTAACTTTTTATGAGCATTACCTGAGAAAATAGTTATTAATTCAGTATTCAATATTAACTCCCATTAGCTTATTGGTTATGGCTGGGGTGGCAGGATTCGAACCTGCGCATGACGGGATCAAAACCCGTTGCCTTACCGCTTGGCTACACCCCATTTTTAATAAAATAATCTTCATTATTAACTATATTTTAATCTTCTTATCGGAAAAAGTTAATAAATATTAGGGCCGGAAGCTATCAATTCGTAATTTAATCTCATAATTATCATTAGTTAAGTTAATTTCCTTAGGTATTAAAACCTTACCAGTCAATTGATAGCTTTCATAGTTTACCGCCCAAGATCTTTGGTTTAATTTACTAATATAGCCTTCTTCAGCTGTAATTATTTTGGAAGGGTAGTTAGGATCTTCTAGTCCTATTAACCAAAAATTGAAGCTTTCATAAACTTTAGCCCAAAAAAAAGCTTCTTGTGTTTGAAGATTATTATTATCAATTCTAGTAATTCTATTATCATCATGTAAGTAAATACCTTCATTTGAGATACTTAACTTAATTGAATTTATCCCAAAAGGACCAAACATATATAAATTGATATCGTCTCCTAATTTCTCCCAAGAAAAGCTTGATCCTATATTTAGATTACTATTTTTTATAAGGAGTCTTCCATTTATTGTCCAATTATCTAATGAGCTCAGATATTTTTTTTTATCAAGAATAGAATTAGTATCATCAGTAGTTTTTATGCTTATACAGGAGGCTAATAATAAGCTAATAATTAAGATGTACTTCATTTAAGTATAGTATTTTTTATTTTTTCTAAATCTTGGTTTTCAGGGTTTTTAATTAATTCTCTATCTAGAAGCTCCAATGCTTTTTCTTGGAACCCATTTCTCCAGTAGGCTATAACTAAATGAGCCGAAACTTCTGGATCTGGAAGTAAGCTATATGCTTTCTCAAGATATGGTAATGCCTCTTCATAGTCTCCTAAATTAAATAGAACCCAACCCATGCTATCTAGAAACGCTGGATTATTTGGCTCTGCTATTAATGCTTCCTCTATATAGACCAACGCTTGCTTATGATCATTTAGTTTATTTGTTAATAGATAACCTGTTGCATTTAATATATTAGGGTTATTAGGATTTTTATTTAATAAATATTCGTATGCGTTATAAGATTTTTTATAATCACCATTTTCTTGATATAAGTTAGCTAAAGAATAAGATAAAGATATATCTTCGTTATAAGTTTCTAATCCTTCATTTAAAGTTTTTTCTGCATCATCATATTTTTTATTTTTTATATGTTCTTGTGATACTGCTAAGTATAGATCTATATGAAGTAATTTTAATTCTTTACTATTAGAATCTAAACTAAGAGCATGGCTTATTTCACTAAAGGCTTCTTCATAATTACTTATTAAAAATAGTATATTAATTTTTTTCTTAAGCATTTCATTGGTATATGATGGATTTGAGGCTCCAAACTCACTCAAGTGAGTTATCGCACCATCTGTATCATTGAGCATTTCAAGTAGTATATCTGCAACCCTGAATTGAGACTCAACTGCATATTGTCCAGAAGTCACTCTAGAATAGAATCTCATAGCTTCTAATATATTTTCTCTATTTTCTGCTATACGAGCTAAAAAATAGTTTGATTCTTCCTTATAGTTATTTAATGACCTCAATATAATGAAGCTTTCCCTAGATGCATCGTAATCTTCTAATGATAGCTTAAATAAGGCTAACGTTCTTCTGGCCTCATGAAAATTAGGATACTCACTTATTATCTGAGAAAGGAGACTATCTGCCTCTTCATTTTTAAGAGCTGTAATTAATAGCTTTATATGCTCAAGTTTTATCTCAGGATCATAGTATTGAAAATAAAGACTCTCTGTTATTGAAAGTGCTTTTTCTTCTTGCTGATTATAAAAAAGAGTTTTAGCATGCAAAAGTTTGATCTCTACCCATTCTGGTTTAAGGGCACTAATTTTTTCAAAATATTCATCTGCCAGATCTAGCTGGCTATTTTGAATCGCTAATCTTGCTAAACCATAATAATAACCAGCAGAGGCGGGATTAATTTTTTGACCTAATAAATTTATCTGTGAGATCCACTCATCTTCTGTAAGCTCAGAAATTAGTAAGTCGATAATCATTACATATGTTTCATCTACTTTTTCAGCTCTTTCAATTAATTTTATAAAATCTTCTATAGCTCTATCTTTTTCTCCTAAGAACAGTTTAAAAAAACCTAGATATTGATATACCTGCGGATCATTTGGTGTGAGTAACTGCCATTTTTGAGCGGAACTAAGCCCCATTTCATATAAATTCAATTCTCTTAGTAGTTCTGTGGTATATGCTGCAATTTCTGGATCATCTGAAATAAGGGTAGCGTTTAAGTAGTATTCTGCTGATTCGTAATATCTTTGCTCTTCTCTAGCAATTTCTGCTCTTAATAGATAAGTATCTAAATTTACCCTTTGATTTATCTTTTTGGGTACCATTGAGCATGAACAAGCAATAAGGTAGATGGAGATAAGTAATGTAACTTTAGTAAATTTATTCATATCTATATACTTAACCATAAATATTGAAGTGTAATCAAGTGAAGCAATCTATTCGAGAAAAACTTACCCATCTGTTAGAAAAATTTGATGAGATTAGTCATCAACTAGCTAGCCCTTCTATAATTTCAGATATGGATAGGTTTAGAGAGCTTTCTAAAGAGTATGCTGCTTTAGAGGATCCAGTAAAGGATTTTAAGGCATATACGCAGTGTGAGGATGAAATTCATGAAGCTAGGCTTATGGCTGATAGTGATGATAAAGAGCTTCAAGAACTTGGAGAAGAGGAGCTAGCTATACTTTTAGAAAGGAAAACAATTTGCGAAGAATCACTAAAAAAACATTTAATACCTATTGATCCCGATGATAATGCAAATCTATATTTAGAAATTAGAGCAGGAGCTGGCGGAGATGAGGCAGCTATCTTTGCTGGAGATCTATTTAGAATGTATACAAGATATGCGGAACAAAAAAAATGGAAAGTTGAAGTTTTGAGTATTAGTGAAGGTGATCATGGGGGGTACAAAGAGATTATTTCTAGGCTAGTTGGAGATGGTGCCTACTCAAAATTAAAATTTGAATCCGGGGCTCATCGTGTTCAGAGAATACCAGAGACTGAATCACAAGGAAGAATTCATACATCGGCATGTACAATAGCTGTATTGCCAGAGTCTGAGGATATAGAGGATATAGAAATTAATACTTCAGATTTGAGAGTAGATACTTATAGAGCTTCAGGTGCTGGGGGTCAGCATGTAAATAAGACAGACTCAGCTGTTAGGTTAACTCATATACCTTCTGGAATAGTTGTAGAGTGTCAGGATGAAAGATCTCAGCATAAAAATCGCGCAAGGGCATTATCATTATTAAAGGTGCGATTGAGAGACGAGGAGTTGGCAAAAAGAAGGACAGAGACCGAAGAGAAAAGAAGAAGCCTTGTTGGGAGAGGAGATCGCTCCGAAAGAATTAGGAGTTACAACTTTCCAGAAGGAAGGGTTACAGATCACCGGATAGATTTAAAAATATATAAATTAAATGAAATACTTGAAGGAGGTTTAGATCTATTGATAGAGCCTCTAGTTAACGAGCATCAAGCTGATCAATTATCAGCTATTGAGTAAATTTTTAAGAAGCTAAAATATAAATTGAAACATAATTATAAAAATTTAAGATTATGGGGATATGAATTCCTTAAGAACTTTAGCTCCTCGCCTATGCTAGATAGCGAATTACTTCTCTCTATATCAGAGGACTGTAATAGGTCAGATATTATTGCTCATTCTGATAAGGTAGTCAGTGATATTGATTATCAGAGATATAAAAATTTATTATCCTTAAGAAGGAATGGTTTCCCAATACATTATCTTATAGGAAAGAAAGAATTTTTTTCTATTGATTTTTTTGTTTCATCAAATACTTTAATACCAAGACCTGAAACAGAGCTTTTAGTTGATACTGCTCTATCATTATTCGGTAAGAATGAAAAAATAAATATATTAGAGTTAGGAACAGGGTGTGGGGCTATAGCACTTACATTAAAAAAAAATAGACCAATGTTTTCTGTAACTGCTACAGATAAGAGTATTAAGGCTTTAGATATGGCTAAGATTAATGCTGATAAATTAGGCCTAGAAGTCAATTTTGTTGTTTCAGATTGGTTTAAAAAAGTTAAATATAATAACTATGATCTGATTATTTCAAATCCTCCATATGTTGAAGAAAGGGCTCTAGAATTTAATAATAATTTAAAATATGAGCCTAGATTGGCACTATATGGCGGGAAGACTGGTCTTAATTCATTAAATTTAATTATTTCAGAGGCTATTTTTCATCTAAATAGCGGAGGCTATCTGGTTCTCGAGCATGGAGCGGAGCAGGCTAAAAAAGTTATAGAGTTTGCACTAGAAAATAAATATATTTCTTGTCAGAGCCTGAAGGACATGAATAATAAGGATAGATGCTTAATAGCTCAGAGGTCAATATGAATAATAGATATTCTAGACATATATCTCTAAAAGAAGTAGGTGATCAAGGGCAGGATAGATTATTAAAAAAAACTATTTTTATATTAGGTTTAGGTGGAATTGGTTCCCCAGCTGCACTTTATCTAGCTAGTAGTGGGATTGGGAGGTTAGTTTTAAATGATTTTGATCTAATCGATGAGTCTAACCTTTCAAGACAAATACTATTTAATGAAAGTGATCTAGGTAATCTAAAAGTTGATGTGGTCAAGAAAAAACTAAATGCAATAAATAGTAATTTGAAAGTTGATACTATAGATGAGAAGCTCTCCGTAAACGAGTATTCAAAAATAATTTCAAAAACTTCATTTGTTTTAGATTGTAGTGATAATTTTGAAACTAGGCTTTCTATTTCTCAGGCGGCTTATGAAAGTAATATTCCAATTATTCATGGTTCAGCTATTCGTTTTGAAGGGCAATTAGTAGTTTTTCTTAATAATGGAAAGGGCCCTTGTTACTCTTGTGTGTATAGTGATAATGAGTGGTTAGAAAATTGTCAAGGTAATGGAGTTTTATCGACAGTACCAGGCTTAATAGGATTAATGATGACATCAGAATTACTAAAAATTATTTTTGGTATTAAGTCACAGCTAGTAAATATACTTTTACTTTGGGACCTCAAAGATAATACCTGGAAGAAATTAAATATAAAGCCTAATCCTAATTGTAAAATTTGTTCTAGATGCTAATTTCTTTAAATTATTTATAGCTAAGAATAGGTGCAAGCCATTTTTCAGCTTTATCTAGCCCCCATCCTTTTCTATTAGCATAGTCTTGTGTTTGATCTTTATTTATTTTACCAATAGAGAAATAATGTGAATCCGGATGAGAAATGTACCATCCGCTTACTGATGCAGTAGGAAGCATTGCAAAGTTCTCGGTTAATTTTATCCCTGTATTTTGCTCTACATCAATCAATGACCATAGAGATTTTTTTTCTGTATGATCAGGGCATGCTGGATAACCAGGTGCAGGTCTTATGCCTTTATAATCTTCATTAATAAGATCAGCATTACAAAGTTTTTCAGCATAACTATAGCCCCATATTTCTTTTCTAACCTTCTGATGTAGAGCTTCAGCAAAAGCTTCAGCCAGCCTGTCTGCCAATGCTTTTAATAGTATATTTGAGTAATCGTCATGATTTTTTTGAAAATTATCTGAATAACTATCTATATTTAGACCAGTAGTAACTGCGAATGCTCCAATATAGTCTTCTGCAGTATTTTTTGGAGCTATATAGTCTGATAGACACTCATTATATTGATTTTTATTTTTAATTTTTTGTTGCCTAAGGCAAAAAATTATTTGTTTTATTTTTGTTCTAGAGCAATCAGTATATATTTCAATATCATCTTCTTTTGAATTAGCGGCAAATAAACCAGTAACACCAATAGGAGTTAGCCATTTTTCTGAAATGATCTTTTCTAGTAGTTTATTAGCATCAGAAAAAAGTGCATTAGCTGCATCTGCTGTTGATTTATTAGTTAGAATTTCAGGGTATGTACCTTTAAAGCTCCATGCATTAAAAAAAGGCATCCAATCTATATATTTTGCAATATAATCTAGTGAGAAATTATCAATTACTTTTATTCCTAGCGAATTTGGTTTAAAAGGTTTATTTTTTTTCCAATTAATTTTAACAGCATTGTTTCTTGCATCTAGTATTGGTATAGAGGAATCTTTTTTATTCCTTTTTTTATGGCGCGCCTTTCTTAATAAATGATTATTATCATTCTCTTCTATGAATGATAATTTATTTTTACCCAAAAGATTTTGAGCTATAGAAACTGATTTCGAGGCATCTTTTACATAGACTACTGGCCCACTATAATTAGGATATATTTTTACGCTTGTATGTGCTGGGGATGTTGTTGCGCCTCCAATTAAAAGAGGTAGAGATAAATTCCTTCTTTCCATTTCACTTGCAACGTAAGTCATTTCTTCAAGAGATGGTGTAATCAGGCCAGAAAGGCCAATTAAATCTGCATTTATCTCTAGGGCCTTATCAATTATTTTTTCAGCAGGGACCATTACACCCATATCAATTACTTCAAAATTATTGCACTGTAATACTACTGAAACAATATTTTTTCCAATATCATGGACATCACCCTTTACGGTAGCAATAACTAGTTTTGATTTAGATTTTACACTTCCTTTTTCATCTTCAATAAAAGGCACTAAATGAGCTACAGCTTTTTTCATTACTCGGGCAGATTTTACTACTTGTGGTAGAAACATTTTACCACTGCCAAATAGATCACCGACAATATTCATTCCATCCATAAGAGGCCCTTCTATTACATCGAGAGGCCTAGATGAATCTTTTCGGGCATTTTCAGTATCTTCAACAATAAATTTATCTATCCCATGAACAAGCGCATATTCAAGTCTTTTGTTTATAGATAATTTTCTCCATTCTTCTAGATTTTTTTTTGGCTGCTTTTTTTTATTTTCACCAAAATTTTCAGCTAGGCTTATAAGATCCTCAGTTGCGTTCTTAGATTTATTTAAGATAACATTTTCTATTGTTTTTTTAATGGTTAGAGGTATTGTTTTATATACTACTAGTTGACCTGGGTTAACAATACCCATATCCATTCCAGCATTTACAGCATGGTATAAAAAAACAGAATGGATAGCTTCTCTTATGGCGTTATTCCCTCTGAATGAAAAAGAAATATTACTTACCCCTCCACTAGTGAGACTCCTAGGGAACCTTTTTTTTATTTCTCTTATAGCTTCAATAAATGACTTGCCATAAGAATTATGCTCCTCTATTCCAGTTGCAACAGCAAATATATTTGGATCAAAAATAATGTCTTCTGGCTCAATATTTATTTTTTTTGTAAGTAAGTTATAAGATTTTTCGCAAATTTCAATCTTCCTTTCAATAGTATCTGCTTGTCCTTTCTCATCAAATGCCATTACAACCATTGATGCTCCAAATTTTTTTATTTCTTCTGCTTGTTGAAGGAAAATTTCCTCTCCTTCCTTAAGACTTATAGAGTTAACAATGCATTTACCTTGAATGCATTTTAATCCAGATAAAATTACGCTCCATTTTGATGAATCAATCATAATTGGTACTTTTGAAATATCTGGCTCAGATGCTACTAGCTTAAGAAAGTGCTCCATAGCAAATTCAGAATCGAGCATCCCTTCATCCATATTAATATCTATTATTTGAGCACCATTTATAACTTGATCCCTTGCAACTGATAGTGCTTCATCATAATTTTCTTCTTTAATTAATTTTCTAAATTTAGCCGAACCAGTAATATTTGTTCTTTCCCCAATATTTATAAATAAGCTATCTTTATCTACATTTAAACTTTCTAAACCAGAAAATCGATTTATGCTTTTCCTTTTAGTTAGCTTTCGTGGCTTTATTTTTTTTGCATTATCAGCTATTTTTTTTATATGTTCAGGAGTCGTTCCACAACATCCCCCAACTAGATTGATCCAATTATTATTCATATATTCATTAAGAGTGTTGGACATATCTTCAGGTGTATCGTCATATCCGCCAAATTCATTAGGAAGACCCGCATTAGGGTGAATACTAGTATATGTTTCTGATAAATAAGATAATTCTTTTATATATGGACGAAGCTCTTCTGCCCCAAGAGCACAATTTAGTCCAATCAAAAGAGGTTTGGCATGTCTTACTGAATTATAAAAAGCTTCTAATGTTTGTCCTGAGAGCGTTCTGCCTGAAGCATCTGTAATAGTGCCAGAAATCATTATAGGTATATCTATTTTTTTTTGTTCTAAAACACTTTTAATTGTGTAAATAGCAGCCTTAGCATTTAAAGTATCAAAAATAGTTTCGACCATAAAAATATCAATACCACCATCAATTAATCCTTCACATGCTATGGTGTATGTTTCAATAAGTTCATCAAAACTTATATTCATTTCGCTAGGATCATTGACGTTAGGTGATATTGAGCAGGTTTTATTAGTAGGTCCAATTACACCTGCTACAAATCTAGGAATGTTATCTTTTTTAGAGATAATATTAGCCGCTTCTTTAGCAAGCTCTGCTGATTTAAAATTAAGTTCCCTTACATATTTTTCCATCCCATAGTCTAATTGGGCAGGAATACTAGAATTAAATGTATTAGTAGATATGATATCTGCACCAGCCTCTAAATATTTTAAATGCACTTCTTTGATTAATTTAGGGGATGTTAAGCTAAGTAGATCAATATTTCCCTTCAAAGGTTTGTTATGGTTTTTAAATCTTTGTCCTCTAAAATCATCTTCATTTAGTTTGTTTTCTTGTATAACAGTACCCATGGCGCCATCTTTTATTAAGATGCGCTTGTCGAGTAAAGATTTTATAATTTTATATTTTGAAGACATAAATAATTATTTAAATAAAGTCTATGTATTATTTTATTCCTCCAAAATTTTTGAAATTAGTTCGGATTTATTTAGTGTGTAAAAGTGGCAATTTTTAACACCAGCTTTACTTAATAATTCAATTTGCTTTTTACAGTAGTCAATTGATATATTTTTTTTTGTTTCATTATCTATTTTTTTATCTAAAAATTTTTCAAATAAATATTTAGGAACTGAGACACCACATTTTTCTGAAAAATTTAACATACTATCAAAATTATTTATAGGAAGTATGCCTGGGATAATTTCAGCTTCTATACCAGAATTTTTACATCTATCTCTAAATCTGAGATAAATATCCACGTCGAAAAAAAATTGAGTAATAGCTCGACTAGCTCCGGCGTCAATCTTTTTTTTCAAATAATCTATATCTTCTTCTGCATTCTTTGCTTCTGGATGAACTTCAGGATAAGCTGCTACTGAAATATTAAAACTATTTAAGTTCGAAATAAGGTCTACTAACTCAACAGCATGACTAAATTCATTACCTCTCTTCATAGAAGTATCATATTTTGGCAAATCTCCTCTTAGGGCAACAATATCTCTTATACCTTGATCCCAATAGCTATTAATTATAGTAATTAGTTTTTCTTTATTACTACCAACACATGTAAGATGAGGCGCACATACTAAGCTAGTTTCCTCAGCTATTTTTTTTACAATATTATGAGTTCTATCTCTAGTTGAGCCGTCAGCTCCATAAGTTACAGAGACAAATTTGGGTAAAAATACTGATAGTTCTGACAAACAACCTAATAATCTTTTGTTCATATTTTGATCTTTAGGAGGAAAAAACTCGAAAGATAATCCAATCATAATTTATTAGCCTAACTTTTTTTTAAGTAATTGATTAACCTTTTTCGGATTAACTTTTCCTTCCGCTGCTTGCATTGCCTTTCCAACAAAAAAACCAATAATTTTTTGGTTTCCATTTTTATATTGCTCCACTTGTTCTGGAAAATTTTTAACTATATCATCGATAATTTTGGTTATTATATTATCATCTGATATTAGTTTATAACCATTTTTCTCAATTATGCTTTCAATAGGTTCTTTTGAGCCCCAAGCAAGATGAAGCACTTCTTTTGCTAAGTTAGAAGATAATTCATCTTCTTCAATAAGATCAAGAATCTTTGCAAAATCCTCTGTAGATATTTTACATTCTTTTATACCTATATTTTTAGTATTAAGCATAGAAAGTAATTCGCCTTGTATCCAGTTAGAAATTAATTTAGCTTTAGCTGATTTTGTTTTTTTAAATACACCCTCAAAAAAATTAGCTATATCTATATTTGAGGTTAAAACTTCTGAATCATATTCAGAAAAATCATATTCAGAAATAAATCTCAAATATTTCTGTTCTGGCAGTTCAGGTAAGTTTTCTTTTATTTTGTTAATCAATTCGTCATCTATTGTTATTGGGAGCAAATCGGGGTCTGGGAAGTACCTGTAGTCATTTGCTTCTTCCTTACTTCTCATAGAGCGTGTTTCATTTTTTATATCATCGTATAGTCTTGTTTCTTGATTAATTATTTGACCATTTTCTATTAGTTCAATTTGCCTTTCTGCTTCAAGCTCTATCGCTTTCTCTACAAATCTGAATGAATTTAAGTTTTTTATCTCTGTTCTAGTTCCAAGTTTTTTATCACCTTTCTCTCTAATAGACACATTTGCATCACAGCGAAAGGATCCTTCTTGCATATTTCCATCTGATATCCCTAGATAACATACTAATTTATGAATTTTTCTCATATATGCACCGGCCTCAATAGCAGATCTAATATCTGGCTCTGATACTATTTCTAAAAGAGGTGTGCCAGCTCTATTCAAATCTACTCCACTCGCTTCGTCAAAGCTTTGATGTAGAGATTTACCTGCATCTTCTTCTAAATGTGCTCTAGTAATTTTAATGTTTTTAGTAGTCGAGTTAATCTCTATATCAATATTTCCGTCGTAAACAATTGGATGTTCATATTGAGATATTTGATATCCCTTTGGGAGATCTGGATAAAAGTAATTTTTTCTAGCAAAAATAGAATTTGGAGAAATTTTGCAATTAGTAGCTAGCCCAAATTTTATTGCCATTATTAATGCTTCTTTATTAAATACTGGAAGGACTCCGGGGTAGCCTAAGTCAATAATAGAGGCTTGTGTATTTGGAGGGGCTCCATATTTTGTTGAAGCTCCAGAGAACAGCTTGCTCTTAGTAGCTAATTGAGTATGAATTTCTAAACCTATTACTATTTCCCAGTTCATAAATTTTTCCCTATAAAAATTCGGCGGGTAAATGTGTATGCCAGTTTGTTTCCTTCTGAAAATGGTGACCAATTTTAAGTATTAGATCTTCTTTTAGATAAGGACCAATCAACTGCATTCCTATGGGCAATCCTGAAGAAAAGCCGCAAGGAATTGATAGCGCTGGAAGGCCTGCTAGATTCGCCCCAATAGTATAAATATCATTTAGATACATTTGGATAGGATCATCCATTTTTTGACCAATTTTAAATGCAGGGGTTGGTGTTGTAGGGCCAATTATTATATCTACTTCTTTAAAAGCATTAACAAAGCTCTGGCTAATTAATTTTCTAACTTTCTGAGCTTGTAAATAATATGCATCATAATATCCAGCTGATAAAACATATGTTCCGATAATAATTCTTCTCTTTACTTCATCACCGAATCCTTTGCTTCTTGATAACTTGTAAAGCTCGTTAAGATTTTGTGTATTTTTTTCTCTATATCCATATCTAACTCCATCAAATCTAGATAGGTTTGATGAGGCTTCAGCAGGAGCTACTACATAGTAGGATGGTACAGATAGGTCTATATGCTTAAGATCAAGGTTTATAATCTTTGCGCCTAATTTTTCAATTATTTTGATAGCCTCCATTACTAAATTTGAGCTTTCTGAATCAAGACCACTATCAAAAAAATTATTAGGTATGCCAATTCTGATTTTATCCCAAGAAGTATTTATTTCCTTTGAAAAATTAGGGACAGGAGCCATGAGAGAAGTAGAGTCTTTTTTATCAAAGCCTGATATTGTTTCTAGCATTAGAGCGCTATCTTCTACTGTCTGGGTTAAAGTTCCACCTTGATCAAGGCTAGAGGCAAAAGCAATCATTCCGTACCTCGAAACTCTCCCATAAGTTGGTTTGATTCCAGTCACCCCACAAAAGGCTGCAGGTTGTCTTATTGAGCCGCCTGTATCTGATCCAGTTGCACCACAAACTAGTCTTGCTGCGATAGCAGCTGCTGATCCCCCAGACGAGCCACCAGGAACATTTTCAATATTCCATGGATTATGAACTGGACCATAAAAGCTAGTTTCATTTGATGAGCCCATAGCAAATTCATCCATATTGGTTTTTCCAATACAAACAGCTCCTGCTTCTTTTAGCCTCTTTACAATAGTTGCATCGTAAGGAGATATGAAATTATCAAGCATTTTAGAGCCACAGCTAGTTTTAATTCCTTTGGTACAGAAAATATCTTTATGTGCTATTGGTATACCAGTAAGGAATGTATTAGCTCCTTTTTTTATCAAGACATCTGCTTCTTTTGCTTCAGCTAAGGCTCTTTCTTCATCAATCGTAATGAATGAATTTATTTTACTATCATAAAGTCTAACTCTTTTTAAAAACTCCTTGGTTAGTTCAACAGAGGAAATTTTTTTTAATGTTAGTTCTGAAGAGAGCTGCTTAATGGTCTTCTGATGCATAAGTTATTTCTACTCAACAAATTTAGGTACGATATAGTGAGAGTTTTTTATTTCCGGAGCACTTCTTTCTATTTCTTTAATTTGATTTTTCTCAGTTATATCATCTTTTCTTAGGATTTGTTTTTGATCTAACGGGTGCGCCATAGGCTCAACTCCTTTTACGTTAACTGTGTTAAGCTCATCAACTAACTTTATAATATTTTTTAGCTTTAGCTCAAAATCTTCAAAATCTTCTTCCGATATATCTATTTTTGATAATTCAGCCATTTTTTTTAAATCTTTCTCTTGAATTGACATTATCTTAGGATCCTAGTTTAATTATTTTTTGTATTTTACTATACACTTAGCTTGCCCATTGTCCTACCCATTGTTAAAGTTACAATTATCATATATGTATAAGGTTATGGCAAAATGTTAAAGCGTATTCTAGGACACTTTTCAGAAGATCTCTCTATTGATCTTGGGACAGCAAACACACTTATTTACTTGAGATCTAAGGGTATGGTTCTAGATGAGCCTTCGGTAGTTGCTATTAGACAGGATAATGGCCGCTCCGGTGGGAAGTCTTTAGAGGCGGTTGGCGCAGAGGCGAAGGTTATGTTAGGGCGCACACCAGGTAATATTACCGCTATTAGACCCTTAAAAGACGGAGTGATAGCTGATTTCAGCGTAACAGAAAAAATGTTGCAACACTTTATTAAAAAAGCCTATGGTCAGCGTTATTTTAGACCAAGCCCAAGAGTTTTAGTATGTGTTCCTTATGGCTCTACACAAGTAGAAAGGAGAGCTATAAGAGAATCTGCTCAAGGAGCGGGAGCAAGAAAGGTTTACTTGGTAGAAGAGCCTATGGCAGCAGCGGTTGGCGCAGGCCTTCCTGTTCATGAGGCGAGGGGATCTATGGTCATTGATATTGGTGGTGGAACTTCTGAGATAGCAGTAATATCACTTAATGGAATAGTTTATGCTGAGTCAGTCAGAATAGGAGGAGATCGTTTTGATGAAGCAATCATGAGCTATGTTAGAAGAAATTACGGAATTCTTATTGGTGAGGCTACAGCGGAAAGGATAAAAAAAGAGGTTGGTACTGCCTTTCCAAGAGAAGAGGTCAAGGAAATCGTTGTAAAGGGTAGAAATCTAGCTGAAGGTATACCAAAATCTTTTAGCTTAAACAGTAATGAGATTCTAGAAGCACTTCAAGATCCACTTTTGGGCATTGTATCCGCAACTAAAACTGCTTTAGAGCAAACTCCTCCTGAGCTTGGCTCGGATGTAGCAGATAGAGGCTTGGTCCTTACTGGAGGAGGCGCCTTGCTTCATAATCTTGATAAGCTTCTTTCAGAAGAGACCGGTGTTCCAGTAATAATTGCAGATGAGCCATTAACCTGTGTAGCAAGAGGTGGAGGAAGAATTCTTGAGTTGTTAGATGATTATGGACCAGGTACTTTTGCTCTTGATTAGTTAGTTTGGTTTTATATGTTTAATTATTTTTTTAGAGATAAAGATAGCTCTAGACATACTTTAGGGTATAAGTTTTTTCTCTCTACCATTATATGTATATTTTTAATGTTTGTTGACTATAGGTTTGATCATCTCAATACGTTTCGTCAAACGATCTCATCACTTTTATATCCAATACAATTAGCAGTAAACTATCCCCTGCAGAAAATAGTTGATATTAATTATTGGCTAACTGATCATTCTGAATTAGTTCAGGAAAATAAAACCTTAAGAGCAGAAAGGCTTTTGAATAATATCGCACTTCAGCGATTAGAATCTATAGAGTCAGAAAATAATCGTTTACGCTCTCTTCTTCAAACTAGCCAAAGATTGAAAGAAAGAATATTAGTAGCAGAGACGCTAAAGGTTGATTTAGATCCTTATAGGCAAAGATTTCTAGTTAATCATGGCCTTAACGATGAGGTCTATCTTGGGCAAGCCGTAATAGATTCTCAAGGTATTGTTGGTCAAGTTATTAGGGTGAATGCATACACTTCAGAAATTTTATTAATAAGTGATTTAGATCATGCAATACCTGTTTCATTAGATCGAACAGGTTTGAGAACAATTGCTGTTGGGACAGGAGATAGCTCTAGACTCTTTTTACCATATTTAACTAGTTCAGCAGATATTGAAATTGGTGACTTAGTTGTCACTTCTGGCTTAGGGGGTATTTTTCCATCTGGCTACCCTGTTGGTTATATTAGAAGTATATCTTTTGAGACCGAAAGATCTTTTGCAAATATTTTACTTACACCAGCAGCTCAGCTGGATAGGGATACAGAGGTTGTTTTAATTTGGCCATCAATGGATAGAGACCTATAGTGGTGAAACGAAATTTTCTTATACCTTCTTTGTTTTTAGTTGCTATTTTTTTGTCAATACTACCTTTTCCAGCAACTTTAAAGAGCTTCCTGCCCGAATGGGTTCCTTTATTAGTGTTATTTTTTTCAGTAATGAATCCTGAAAGGGTAAGTATTTTTTTAGCATTAATATTAGGACTAATTTTAGACTCCCTATCCGGTTCACTTCTTGGTCAGCATGCTTTAGCTTTAGTAATAGTTTTCTCTATTTGTATAAAATTTCACTTGATTGTTAGGGTCTTTCCTATTTGGCAATTAAATACATTTATTATACTTATGCTTATTATCTACGAATTTATTCTTTTTTGGATTGATGGAGCGGTAGGAAATAATGTACCAATAGCAGAGAGGATTTTTCCTATAATTTCTAGTATTCTAGTATGGCCTGTAATATTGAGATGGCTTCCAGCATTGAAAGATGATGCTGGCAATAGAGAATAGAAGATGAAGCCGATATTATTCAAAGATAACTGGAAAGAAAATAAATTATTTCAATCTAGATTAATTGTTTCTTTAGTCATAGCTATTTCCCTTTTTTTAGTTTTAGTAACACAGCTATATCAGTTACAGATTGTAAATTACCAAGAGTTTTCAGATTTATCCCAGGGTAATAGGCTAAGGCTAAAGTCTTTAGCGCCAACAAGAGGATTAATTAAAGATCGTAATGGTATTATACTTGCAGAAAATGTACCTAATTGGGAGTTAGTTATTATTCCTGAGGAGGTAGATGATCTAAATTTTACCCTTAATAGGCTTATAGCTTTAAAATTACTTGATGTTCCAAATATAGATAATTTAGAAAAATTAATTTCTTCCCATAGGCAGTTTGAGACAGTTGTATTATCAAATTTAACAGATGAGCAGGTAGCAATATTTGCTTCTAGAAGACATCAATTCTCAGGAGTAGGCTTTAGAGAAGGGCTAAAAAGATACTACCCTTATAATGAATTAGCATCACATGCAATAGGCTATGTTTCTTCAATTTCTATTGAGGATTTAGAGTATATAGACAAAAGTGAATATGTTGCTACTTCTGTAATAGGAAAAACAGGAATAGAGAGAAGTTTTGAGAATGAATTATTTGGCTTTTCTGGTTACCATCATGAGATTGTCAATGCACAAGGGAGAGTTTTTTATCCTGACTCAGGTTTTAATGAAATTTCTTTAGTTCGGTCATTTGATACAAGACTTGCTCACAAATTACCAGAATCAGGAAAAAATATAATTATTTCAATAGACTCAGAGCTTCAAAAGGTGGCTGAAAAAGCTATGGATGGATTTAGGGGTGCTGTAGTAGTTTTAGATACAAATAATGGAGATATTCTTTCTATGGTAAGCTCTCCTTCATATGATTTAAATTTATTATCAGATGGTATAAGTAGAGCAGATTTTCTAAGTTTAAGTGAGAATCAAGCAAAGCCTCTTTTCAATAGAGCTCTATCCGGTTTGTATCCTCCAGGTTCGATAGTTAAGCCCTTTATAGGCTTAGGAGCTTTAGAGCACGATGTAGTTAATGCGGGCTCTAGATCAGTATGTTTAGGTCATTTTACTCTTCCTAATCAAACTCATAGATATAGAGACTGGAAAATTACTGGACATGGTCCCGTTAATCTTACTCAGGCTATAGCAGAATCTTGCGATGTTTATTTTTATGAGTTGGCTGTAAATATTGGTATAGAAGGCATTAATGATTATCTTGAGTCGTTTGGCTTCGGAGAAAAATTAGGAGTCAATTTTTCTAGCGAATCCGAAGGTATTGTTCCTTCAAGAAAGTGGAAAGAGGAAAATTTTAGAAACCCTGAAGATAAAATATGGTATCCAGGAGAAACTGTAATTACGGGTATAGGACAAGGATTTACTTTGACTACTCCAATGCAGATTGCATTTGCAAACTCTTTAATTGCTAATCAGGGAATAGGCTTTAGACCAAGAATGGTTATAGGATATGAGGATAGCAGAAATGGAAGAATAGAATTAATTGAAAATGATTCAATTATTAACTTAGATATCAAAAAAGAAAATTGGGATATTATTCGTGAAGCAATGAAAGATGTTGTAGCAGATGAAAGAGGAACTGGGTTTTCAGTTTTAAGGGATATTGACTATTCAATTGCTGGCAAAACAGGAACAGTTCAAGTTTTTTCTATTGGCCAGGATGAGTTTTATGAAGAAGAAAATATAGATGAGAGTCTTAGAGATCATGGTATTTTTATGGCTTTTGCTCCATATGAAAAACCTGAGATTTCAATAGCGGTTGTTATAGAGAATATGGGAAGTAGCTCTGTAACTGCTGTGCCAGTTGCAAAGCAAATTCTAGATTTTTATTTTAATAATAGAAGATCAATAAATTGAAAGTTAAAATTTTTAATGATTTTAATATAGTAATGGATAAGACTATATTATTGACATCTTTATTAATTGCTTCTTACGGATTTGTTGTTCTTTATAGTGCTGTTGATGGTAATGATTTTTTGATATATAGACAAGGAATTAGATTAGGGGTAGCATTTTTCTGTTTCTTTTTGTTTGCTCAGATCCCTCCAACCTATTTTAAAATTTTTACTCCTTGGGTTTTTGGATTTTCTATTACTTTATTAGTTCTGGTTATGTTTTCAGGTATCGTTGGTCAAGGAGCACAAAGATGGCTAAATTTAGGCCTGATTACTTTTCAGCCCTCCGAGCTTTTAAAAATATTCGTACCTATGATGATTGCTTGGTACATGCACGATAAGCATCTTCCTCCGAGGAAAAATGAAATTATTATAATAATATTTATTATTTTAGTTCCTACCTGTTTGATTGGTTTCCAGCCTGATTTAGGAACAGCGGCTTTAGTTTTCTTTTCTGGAGCTTTAACGTTATTGTTAACAGGGATAAGTGTTAAGATTATACTTTTCTTAAATGCTATTGTAATTAGCACAGTTCCGATACTTTGGTATTTTATGCTAGATTATCAAAGAGCACGGGTAATTACTTTCTTTAATCCAGGCAGCGACCCTCTTGGTTCAGGTTATAATATTATTCAATCAAAAATAGCTCTAGGATCTGGTGGATTATTTGGAAAGGGGTGGATGAATGGCTCTCAAAGTCATCTAGATTTTCTTCCTGAGCAGTCAACAGATTTTATTTTTGCAGTTGCAGGAGAAGAGTTTGGATTTTTGGGCTTGTTACTTTTATTATTTATGTATTTGGTTCTTTTAGGAAGGGGTATTTGGATTGCATCTCAGGCTAGCGGGACATTCAATAGATTATTATCAGGTGCTTTAAGTCTTACTTTTTTCTTTTATGTTTTTGTTAATGCAGGGATGGTTTGTGGAATATTACCAGTTGTTGGCGTTACTTTACCATTAATTAGCGCTGGGGGTACCTCTATGTTAGCATTAATGATCACTTTAGGAATGATTGTCTCTGTTCATAAGCATAAAAATTTATTAACCTAACTCAATGCTAAAAAAAATAAAATATTTTTCTTTATTAGGGTTGTTATTTTTTTCTATTACTTGTTTTTCACAAGAATTAGATTTGAATATTATCAATGAGTCAAAAAATAATTTTATAACTTTTATGGTAGAAAACCATACATTTGATAGAGATAGTCTCGAGAATTTATTTGATAATACAGAAATCCTCTATGGAGTTCTAGAGTCTATCTCTAATCCAGCAGAAAGAGTTATTCCTTGGTATGAGTACAAGGATATCTTTCTTACAGATAGAAGGATTGAATTAGGTGTAGAATTCTGGATAAATAATTATGATCTAGTTTCATCAATATCTGAAGAATATGGTATTGCTGCAGAGATTATAGTTTCTATTTTAGGAATTGAAACTTATTATGGTAGGTATACAGGAAATTATTCTGTCCTAGATTCTTTATATACATTGGCTTTTGCTTATCCACCAAGATCTCAATTTTTTTTAAGAGAGTTAGAAAATTTTTTATTACTTACCAGAGAAGAGGGTATAGATCCTTTTTTGATTAATGGATCTTATGCTGGTGCAATGGGGAATAGCCAGTTTATATCTTCTAGCTATAGAGCCTATGCTGTTGATGGAGATGGAGATGGAAAGAGGGACCTATGGAAAAGTTGGCCAGATATAATTTCTAGCATATGTAATTACTTTTTGATCCATGGATGGAAAAAGGACGCACCTATTTTACAGAGAGCATCCTTTCCTGATGCTATAGATGTTGAAATAGAAGGAAACTCAATAAACTTAAATCATACTATTGGGTCTCTCATTGCTAAAGGATTTGTATTTTCGTCTGATTTGGCCTTAGATTCTCCAGCTACCTCAGTTGTCCTTAATGGTGAAGAAGGGGTTGAGTATTGGGTTGGTTTTAATAACTTTTACGTTATAACTCGCTATAATCGAAGTGAAAAGTATGCTATGGCGGCCTATCAACTTGCTGAACAAATAAGATATAATTTTGAATTAACAACTAATAAACAATAAAAATTTTAAGGAGCCATACAAAAATGTTCCAAATGCTAATATTTTTTTCTTTTCTTATTTCAGGATTAGCTTATTCTGCTGATTTTCCCGTACCATCGCCTCCACAAGTTGGTGCTTCTAGTTATATCATTCTTGATGCTTCAAGTGGCAAGGTAATTATTGAGTCAAATTCTACTGAGAGAGTTGAACCGGCTAGTATTACTAAATTGATGACTGCGTATGTTGTTTTTAATGAGTTAAGAAGTGGTCAGATATCTTTAGAGGATGAGGTTTTAATTAGTGAGAAAGCTTGGAGAACTGAAGGCTCTAGGATGTTTATTGAAGTAGATACATATGTATCAGTGATAAATCTATTAAAGGGCATGATAATACAATCTGGAAATGATGCTAGCGTTGCATTAGCAGAATATGTAGGAGGTTCTGAGGAGATATTTGCTGATCTAATGAATCAATATGCCTCTATTTTAGGTATGAGCGATAGTCAATTTAGAAATTCTACTGGCCTGCCTGCTGATAATCACTATGTGTCAACTAAAGATGTAGCGATATTATCACAGGCTCTGATTAGAGAGTTTCCTGAGTACTATAGTTGGTATTCAGAAAGAGAGTTCGCATTTAATGACATTAATCAATACAACCGCAATCTCCTATTATGGAGAGATGATTCGGTCGACGGCTTGAAAACAGGATATACAGAAAAAGCAGGCTATTGTTTAGTGAGCTCAGCTAAAAGATCTGATATGAGGTTAATATCTGTTGTTATGGGTATGGATTCAGCAGAGTCTAGAGCTGAAGCAAGCCAATCTCTTTTAAACTTTGGATTCCGTTTTTATGAAACACATAAGCTTTATAGTCGAGATGAGGAAGTGGTTTTAGCAAGAGTATGGGGTGGTGAGCCTAAAGAAGTTCAGCTAGGAGTTGATCAGGACGTTTTCATTACAGTCCCCAGAGGGAGCTATGATTCACTTTCAGCTTTTATGAATTACAATCAAGAGCTTCAGGCGCCTATAGAAAAAGATTTAATTGTGGGGGAGGTGAATATAAGTTTAGATGGTAATGACCTAGTAACCTTTCCCTTAAAAACTTTATTTCCTGTTTATGAAGCAACCATTTGGGAGAGAATAAAGGATCAATTCTATCTCTGGACAAACTAATAAGAACGTCATGTCAAAAGATCAGATTTTAGAATTTCCATGTGATATTCCCATAAAAGTAATTGGACAAAAAGTAGATAATTTTAAATCTGACGTTTTGGCAATAATTTATGCTTTTTGTAATGAATCAGAAGTAAGTATTTTGAGTGAGAACTCTAGTAGATCTAGTAAATATATTAGCCTCACTATAAATGTTAAAGCAACTGATAGAAAACATATTGATAATATATATATTGCATTATCTGCCTCAAAAAAAATTAAAATGGTTTTGTGAAAAAATTAACTTTTAGATATTTGGGCAAGCAGCCACTTTATAAAGTTTGGCAAGAGATGAAATATTTTACTCATAATAGAAACTTTAAAACAAATGACGAAGTTTGGTTCGCTGAGCATCCTCCAGTTTACACAATGGGAATGAATTCAAATGAATCACATATTTTAGAAAAAAGTGAAATTCCAATTTTAAATCTAGATAGAGGAGGTCAGGTTACGTATCACGGCCCTGGACAATTAATTGTTTATATGATGTTTGATTTAAAAAGATTAAAAATTGGTATTCGTGATTATGTAATATCAATTGAGAAAATAATTATAGAGACAGTTAAGTATTTTGGAGTAGATGCTATAGGCAAAAGGTCAGCACCTGGTGTATATGTAGGAGGAAGGAAAATAGCTGCAATAGGACTAAAAGTTAAAAAAAACTGCTCTTATCATGGCTTTTCGTTAAATATTGATATGGATACTAAGCCTTTTAATATAATTAATCCTTGCGGCTATGAAGGATTAGAAGTTACACAGCTTAAGGATTTGTGTGGTGTAAGTGATTTAGAGTTAGTTTCAAGTAAGGTCAAGAGCAATATAAACTTAATATTTAATGATATAGCCAATGGAAGATAAAGATATAGGCGCAGCCAGTGTAGATGGAGTTATTAGTAGTTTAGGAAACGCTAAAATTTCTGTAATGGATAGAGGTTTTTTATATGGAGACTCAATTTATGAGGTAATTAGAACCTTTGATGGCACCCCGTTATTTTTTGATGAGCACTGGAATAGATTTAAAAATTCTGCAAAATTAGTTAATTTAAAACTAAGTTTTTCAAAACAAGAATTGCTTGTTGAAATCAGGAAAATTTTTGATGAGGTTAAACTACCAAAAGGTATTGATTTTTATATAAGATATATAGTGACTAGAGGGCAAGGACCTATAGATTTATTTCCCCATTCTAATCTTAATCAAAGCCTAATAGTGATAGTTAAAAAAATGAGATCCTGGGAAGAAGTTTTTTATCGTAGAGGAATAAAATTAGCCGTGCCTCAGATTAAAAGAAATTCAATAAATACCCTAGATCCTAATATTAAAGGAGGCAACTATCTTAATAATATACTAGGTTTGATGAGTTCAAGAGAGTTAGGTGCTGATGATTGTTTGATGCTCAATGAAGGTGGACATATAACTGAATCTTCAAGTAGTAATATATTTTTTGTAATTAAAAATAATTTAGTAACTCCATCAAAATCTAGTGGGAATTTAAACGGACTTACGAAATGTGCTGTACAAGAAATATGTAAAAATAAAGGAATAGAAAATTCTGAAATATATATAGATCTTAATATGATAGATCAAGCTAATGAATGTTTTATTACTAGCTCAACTAGAGGAATTATGCCAGTAGCATCAATTATACTGTCAAATGGTAAAGTAATTAAATTTCCTGATGGCGGAGGAAAATATACTAGGAAGTTAATTTCTTATTATGAGGACTATTTAAATAACTACGTTGCTAGCAATAAAGATTTTCTATTATATAAAAAGCTTTGAATGAGAGTAGAAATTATTATAATGAATAATCAGTTTCTTTGCGCCCGTAGCTCAGCTGGATAGAGTACCTGGCTACGAACCAGGCGGTCGGGAGTTCGAATCTCTCCGGGCGCGCCATAAATTAATTTAGAGGTTTCTATGCAAAAACTTATTTTAATATTTTTTTTAATTAACTTACCTTTTTCTGTTTTTTCTCAGAATGAAAATTCTGGTATCTATTGGATAGAT
>MDTB01118251.1_pt1 | contig 55649 bp, 57 predicted proteins | sample 811161 | NCBI WGS metagenome assembly MDTB01 (sample SAMN05326650, study PRJNA326480) | marine metagenome | isolation source: seawater | place: Mediterranean Sea | collected 2009 | reverse complement strand
TATCCATAATTTGTATTTACAACGACAAGATCTGACTGATTAAGATTTTGCTCGTCAAAATATAACAAAGGCTTTCCAATTATATTAAATAATGGGGAATAAAAAATAACAAAATAAGATATAAATGTTAAAGCTATTATTCTTTTTCCATACTTAAGGGTACTTAAAAGAGTATATTTTAATATTTCTCTGCTTAATTTTGCCAAAATAGTAAAGATAATTATGATACTTGAGGCTCTAATTTTTCCACTTAATTTAAGAGTTGCAATGGTGCTAATTAACCTAATAACTTGAGCAAGATAATCTCCATGAAGTGATACTGGACTTTTAAAGTTTCTAACTAAAGATTTATTCAAAAATTTAATTTTATATCCTTTTTCTGAAATTATTTGAAACCAAGTACTTAAATCTTCAGCTCCTGCAATATTTTTATCTTCGGAAAAATTTATATTTTTAAATATTGATTTATTGATTAAGACTGATGATAAAACTATCGGATTAAATAAAAAAATTATAGATTTTTTATAATTAATAATAAGAACAAATAAGTTAATTATTATAGTTCTTAGAAATCTTATTAAAAGTGGCGTATTATTATTATATTTGTCAAAATAAATCGTATTTAAACAATTTATATATTTATTTTTATATAAATCAATTTGATACTTAAGTTTATCCTCATGCCAATAATCATCTGAGTCTAAAAACGCTAATAATTTTCCATTACTATTTTTAATACCAATATTTCTGGGCTTGCCGGCAGTTCCAGAGTTTTTATTTAAACAAATAATTTTAAAATAGTGATTCTTTCTTAATTTTTTTAAAATCTGTACTGTCTTATCAGTAGAATAGTCATCAACTACGATTAATTCTATATTTTTATGGGTTTGAGCTAATACTGACTTTATTGCTCTTTCTATAGATTTTTCAGAGTTATAAACAGGAATGATAACTGAAACTAATGGGTTTTTCATATTTAAACTTTTAAGTTGTTTTTATATTTTTCTAGCCATTGAATTAAAACAAAAATATTCCAAATTAAGTGCTCATTAATTGATTTTTTATTTTTAAATTTTTCCCACAGTTCAATGATAATATCTTTTTTAAGAAAAGAATATTTATTTAGTTTTTTTAGATTTACATATTCGTCAACTTTACTTTTCATATTTAAATTTAGCCATTTTTTTAGAGGTATACTAAAACCTTTTTTTGGACCAGCAATTTCATTATAATTTATATGCCTGCCTATAATATCTTTTAAAATTATTTTATTAGATTTATACTTTATTGGAATTTGCCATGCAGCACTAAAAAGCTCGTAGTCTAAAAAAGGAACTCTGGTCTCAAGAGCATGATACATAGATGATCTATCAACTTTGCACAAAATATCATCTGTCATATAATGTTTAATGTCATGAATCATCATATTTTCTTTAAAAGATGAAAATTTATCAAATTTGTTAAAAAAGTGTTTATCTGAATTATCAATCTTTACTAAGTTGAAGCTATCTTTTGATTTAGTTAAGATTTCTTTATAAAGATTTAATTTGTTTTTGGTGTCTAAAATATCAAAAAATTTTTCAAGTTTTTGATTTTTTTCTGAATACTGCATTAAAAATAAATTTGAAATTAAATTTTTTTTTTCCTCAGTTGTATCTACTAAAATTTTCTTTATAAATTTTCTAAATTCTAGAGGAAATATTCTTAAACTACTCCAGATTTTATCAGTAAGGTTATAGCGAGTGTATCCACCAAATAATTCGTCACCTCCGTCGCCAGATAAACAAACTTTAACTTTACTTTTACTAAACTTACTTAGTAAAATTGATGGTAAACATGAACTATCTGCAAATGGTTCTGAATATATTTCAGGTAAATTTTGAACCATATCAATCATATCTTCCTCTTGCATTTTTAATAAATTATTATCTAAACCTAAAAAACTGGAAATTTTAGATGATTTGTTAGATTCATCATAAGACTGATTTTCAAAACCAATACTAAAAGTTTCAACCTTTTTTTTTGAGATTTTATTTAATGCTATAGCTATTAATGTAGAGTCAATTCCGCCAGATAAAAAACAACCAACTGGTACATCTGCTATCAACTGACTTTCAACAGATTTAAATAGCTTATCTTCTATTAAATTTACACAATTTTTATAACCATTAATTTCATTTTTTTTTGACTGATAAATCTCAGAATCTAAATCAAACCAATTAACTAAATTATAAAATTCTTTAACTCCATTTAAAAAATTATTAATATTTAATTCCATAAAAAAACCTGCCTCGAGTTTATAAATATTTTTTAAAATACTTTGTGGACTTGGAACGTATGAATACATCAAAAAATTATTTACAGCCCTATAATCTAACTCGAGATTTTTGTTATTTAAAATTATTGATTTTAAGTCTGATGTGAAATAAAATTTATTATCAATTACACCATAATAGAGGGGTTTTTCTCCAAACTTATCTCTGCACAAAAATAACAAATTTTTATATTTATCATAACAAGAAAAAGCAAACATACCTCTTAACTTTTTAAGTGTTTTATTAACACCATAAATTTCAATTAACTTTAATAAAGTCTCAGTATCTGAATTTGAATTCCATGTTATGGAATTTTTTTTTTCAATTTCTTTTCTTAATTCTAAATGATTATATATCTCTCCATTATAAGTAATTACATATCTACCATTATCTGAAATCATTGGCTGCCTACCTTTTTTTGAAAGGTCAATTATAGATAATCTTGCATGGGCTAAATAAATGCATTTTTCTTTATCATACCAAACCGCTCTATCATCAGGACCTCTATGATTAATATCATAAATCATTTTTTCTAATTTAGCTAAATCAGAGTTTTTATTATTATTAGAAATTATTCCTGCAATACCACACATTAATTTTTTTTTATTTTGGTTAAATAATAAATAAATATTCCTAATGAAAAAGAATAGAATGATGCCATATAATTGTTAAAAATATTGCCTGCAGGTATTAATGGAAACAGACTAATTATTATAGGCAATATGAAAAAAATATTTTTTAAATAATTTTTTTTATTTCTATAATTGAGAAATATTTTAAAATAATGAATTAATGAAAACATAAATAATACTAATACAGGCATTGTTCCAAATATACCAACCTCAGACAAAAGCTGCATATATGTATTATGAGGATGTGTAGAACATGAATCATTATTAATATTATTTTCTGGTTTTTTACATTCAAATCTATAACTTTTGACCCCTGCACCAAAAAAATGATTATTTTTAAAGATATTGAAAGAAGTTAATAAATAATTATGGTGTGTGGAGGAGAATATATAATATTTATCAAATATTTTATATTTTTTATTTAGAATTATTTCGTTATCAAAATATGTATCATTTCCACGCATTTCATTCACAGTTTGATTAAACCTTTTTTGAATATTAGTTCCATCAATAACATAGATTAACATTGAAGATAAAATTGAAACTATAATTAATTTTATAATACTATTTTTATTAATTTTCATTTTATATAAAACAATACAAATATTTATTAAGTAGATTATTAAATACAAAATACTAACTCTCTCTTTAGACATTATAATTAATAAAATCGATAAAAAGCATATTAAGGAAAAAGTTTCATCAAACTTTTGATTTGCTATAATAATCATTGGTATTAGAAATGACAATAATCTTATAGAATAACTCCCTAAGATATGTTCATCAAAAAATAGTGATGAGGGTCTGTTGCCTACTAACAATGATCCACTCAAACCTTTTCCAGTAACAACTTCAAAGATTGAGTCTATAAATAGAGCTAAAAAAATAATTAAAAGTATTTTTTTATATTTGCTGGCGATTTTTTTATTCAAAAAGTAAGCTAACGCAAATGGAAAAATTAAAAACCTAGCAAATGGTAAACTCTCTAACAAATAAAAGATTACTTTGTCTGAAAAGAAAGCAGTTGCATTAATAGTAAGAAAGAAAAAGAAAAAAAAGTATATAATTTGCTTATGTAAATTTAATATGATTTCTTTTTTTAAAATTTTTACTAAAAAAATTATATCAATTATTATAATTGATAAATCTGTTAAAAATGGACCAGAAAGTAAAAATAGTGGAAAAGAAATTAAAAGTATATCCTCAAGCTTTAAACTCTTTAAAGTTGTAATCATTTAAAAAACAATTTTTTTTTAAATAAATAATAAAAAAAAGGAAATTTTGGCTCTATTTTAGTTTGCTCAGCCTCTAACTCACTATTATAAGACCAATTTCTGGAAGGGTTTAATTGGATCATTATTTGATCTCTATCTGAGGTTGGATTTCCAGCTTTATGAAAGTTTTTATTTGGAAAAAACATTAATAGCTCATTATTTTTACATATCATTTCAAAAGTATTTTCTTTTTTTAACTTTATTTTTATTCCTCCATCATTAATTCCGATTTCTTGAAGAGGAACAATTAATTTAAGAGTATTTTTTGTGAAAGGTTTATCCTTGTGCCATTTATTGGCGTATACATCTAAATTTATGTCATTTTCTGGTATATTTTTTGTTTTATAAGCAATTATATAACCTACGAAATAATTAAAACCGGTTATTTCTGTTATTTTTTTTTTTAATTTATTTTCTATAAATAATTCGTTTAGAATGTAATTTATATCACTTTTATTAAGGTAAAATTTCTCCAAATATTTGTTGATACTAAAATTTTTACGATTCTTAAGATCTAATTTTATAGCTCTGTTAATTGTTAATATATAATATTCTTCTAGAGAAAGTATTTTTTTTTTTTGAATTATATTTTCCAAAAATGAAAAAAAAACATTATATAATTTACAAATGAAATAATAAGTTTTTAAAATCATAATTTTATAAAATCTTTTTGATTTTTAAAACAATTTTTTAAATCATAAACTTTTCCATTAGTATTTACTAATTTTTTAAAATAGTTAGGACCCAATTTTATAAATTTTTTATGACTTACACAAATTACAACAGCATCAAAATATTTTTTTTTCAAATCACTAGTTAACTTAATATCTGAGTCTTTTGCTATGGGATCAAATGCTTCAACATAAAAATTTTTTTTAAGAGACTTAAACAATTTTAAAACTTGACTATTTCTTATGTCTGGGCAGTTTTCTTTAAACGTAATTCCTGCCAAAAGAATCTTATTTTTATTTTTGTGATTTTTTTTTAAAATATTAACAACATGTGAATAAAAATGGTCATTAATTTTTCTAGCATTTAGAAGTAATTTTGGCTTGTATCCAAATACCTTTGATATGTAAGCTAAATAATAAGGATCAACTGCTACACAGTGACCACCTACAAAACCTGGGTAAAAATTTAAAAAATTCCATTTGGTAGAGGCAGCCTTTAGAACATCATATATTGGAATTTTCATTTTGTGGAAAAGATAAGAAAGTTCATTTACGAAAGCTATGTTTATATCTCTCTGAGAATTTTCAATTACTTTTGCTGCCTCGGCAATTTCTATAGAATTGGTTGAATAAATTTTACCAGATGTAATTTTGCAGTAAATATTTTTCATTAAATTTAAAGTTTTATTATTTGATGCAGAAATAATTTTGTTTATTTTGTTAATTTTATGTTTTTTATCTCCAGGATTTATTCTTTCTGGCGAGTAACCTAAAAAATAATCAATATTTAACTTTAATTTTTTTTTTTTTAACAAGTTCGGAATAATTTTGTTACAATATCCAGGAAATACAGTTGACTCTAAGATTATTACGTCATTCTTTTTTATAAATTTAGATATATTTATAATAGCATTATTAATTAAGCTTAAATCTGGATGGTAATTTTTTTTAACTGGAGTAGGCACTGTAATAATAAAAATATTAGCATTATTAAGTATTTTTTCGTCACTTGTTATAGATAATTTTTTAGATTTTATAAATTCTGATCTAGAACAATCTCCATTTGCATCAAGATATGTCCTTAGTTCATCTATACGTTTATGATTAATATCATAGCCAATGGTTGTAAAATACCTACCAAGAGAAAGTGCCAATGGTAAGCCGACATAACCTAGTCCAACTACGGCAATTTTATATTTTTTCATTTTCAAAATAGTTTTTAATTAAATGATTTAATTCCTTTATATTTATAGCATTGGAATTATCTTCAGAAAATTTAAATGATTTCATATTTGTAAAAAAATATCCTCTAGAAAAGTGCATGCCATTTTTTAAAGCAACTATTGAAAATTCATTTTTAAGATCTTTAATACCTTTAATATTAGATATTTCTCCATAATTAATTTTTTTTGAGTATGTCAATGTAATAAATAGCTCTTTACCTCTATTCTCTATAATTCCAAATATACTTTCACCTTTATTATCTTTTATATTATATAATTTTTTTTCAGCACTAAGAGTATCAATTTCATTATCAAATTTTACCAAGAAATCTCTACTCATTCTTGGATGAATTTCCTTAAAATTAATATTAATTTTTTTAAAAAAATCTTTGTGACTCTTTAGTCTATAATATATTTTTTCCATATCGTATGGAACTTGCGTTAAGCCAGTTGCTACTATTATTTCAAAATCAGGATTATCTACATAATCAGATAAAATAGTATCATAATACTTTAACATTTCAAAAAAAGGGTCAATTTTTTGATCAATATACCATTCAGGATTTTTTAATGTGGATTTATTAAATTTTGAATTTAAAAAGTAATGATGTTGTATATGTGCAGCTCCATTAAAAAAAATGTTAGAAAACTGAGTTTTGTTTTTATTCAAAAGTTTAATATAAACATCATTAATTAATAAATCTAAGAATATTGCTTTATAAAATTTTCTAGTAAACGATTTAATAAATAATTCAAAATATAAAAAAAAATTCTTTAATCTAAAAAAATTTATAAATATAAAACCTAGCTTTGCGTAGTCTATAAAGCTTATTTTATTTGTTGCGTTATTATTTACAAATTTTGATAGTGTATCAGATATTAATTTTGAGAGTTTACTTTTATCAGGAACAGTTTTTGTCCAAGGATCCGGTATAAAAAAGTCAGGATTTTTTAAATTATTTGATAAATTCATTGAACCAAAAATACCTACTTTGAAACCTAGATCTTCGACAAAATTGAATATGCTAGTTAAATTTTTATCAACCACGTCTCCTAATCTAAAAACTTTATGTTCATTTGCACTCAATCCTGAATATATTGTTAACCATTGTATCCAAGGTTCTAAATTACTGTATTCTTTTTCAGACTCTGTATAATAAAAGTTTTTAGTTATCTTATTTAAGTAAGGAAATTTTTTTAAGTCATACAATTTTAAGGCATCAAAATTTAATTCATTTAAAGAGATTAATATTAATTTTTTTTTATTGTCTGACATTTGAAAATAATTGCTCATAACATTTTAGGTGGATATCGACAACTTTATTAACATCAAAATATTTTCTTGAATTTTTATAAGAATTAAATTTCATTTTTTTTCTTAGGTTTTTGTTATTAATTAACTTTTCTAAACCTTCATAAAGCGATTTAGAATTTTTTGGTTTTACTAAAATTCCATTTTTACATAATTCCACAATATCTTTACATCCAGGTATATTAGTAGTTACTATTGGTTTACCAAGTGCAGAAGCTTCAAGGAGAACTTTGGGCATACCCTCTCTGTATGAGGGTAAACAAACTATAGATGCCTCATTTAAATATTTCTTAATATTATTTTTATGACCTATAAATTTGACAGACTTGTAAAAGTCATCAGTATTTTTTATTTTATATTTCATGGGACTATCATAATCAATAGAGCCAACAACAATAAATTTCCAATCAGAATATTTTTTTTTTAAAATTTTACTTGCTTCAATAAATTCAATTATTCCCTTGTCTTTTAAAACTCTTGAAGGAAAAATTACAATTTTTTTTTCATGTGATTTATTTTTTTTTTCGATAAAATTCACTCCAGAACCATAGGTAATCAATAAGTCTTTTTTTTTTAATTTAAACATTTTTTTAAATAGGAGCAAATCATAATTGTTATGAAATATTATTTTTTTATTTTTATTGGAAAACACAAATTTTAATAAATTAAAATATATTTTCTTTATCAAATTTGATTCTATGTTCATGATTGAACCCAAACCAGAGATTGAAATAACCACTGATTTAACGTTTAATATTTTGCAAACAATACCACCAAAGATTATACACTTAGGTGAAATTAAGTGGATTAGTTTGGGTTTATTTTTAAAAATATGAAAAAAAATTTGTAAAAATCCATAAATATCCAAAAATAAATTATATGTAAAAGATTTGTATTTAAGTCGTTGATATTTAATTTTATGTTTTTTTAATTTATTAATTGCATTTAACTCCATCGACTTACTAGATGGTCTGCCAATAATTAATTTTACATTAAAATATTTTTTACTTTCAATAGCAATAGGTAGTCTATGTGAAACAAAAAAGGCTGCATGATTACATAAGAATAGTATGGTTTTCATTTGGAATAGTATTCATCATGCCAGTTTATAAATTCTTTAATTCCTTTTTTAATAGATTGATTTGGCTCAAATTTTGTTAATGATTTTAGTTTTTTATTATTTGAGAAAGTTTCTTTCACATCTGCTTTTATCATTGGTAAGTAATTTTTTTTAATTTTAGTTTTCATTTCTTTTTCTATTATACTTATGAAATAATTTAAGTTTATTTTTTTATCTCCACCAATATTAAGAATATTTAATTTATTTAACTTATAGTTTTTTTTGCTATTCATTAATCTAAATATGCTTTCGGTTATATCGTCAATATAAGTAAAAGATCTTGACATTTGACCATTATTAAAAATATCAATCCTTTTATTCTGTTTTATTAAGTCAACAAATTTAAATAAAGACATATCTGGTCTTCCCCACGGACCATAAACAGTAAAAAACCTTAATGCTGTAATTTTCATATCAAAATAAAAACTGTAATACTCAGCAATAATTTCTCCAGATTTTTTAGTAGCAGCATATAGACTTTTTGGCTGATCTGTTCTTTGGGACTCATCATATGGTTGTTTTTTGTTTCTGCCATAAACACTTGAACTACTAGCAAATATAAATTGTTTTATTTTTTCATTTTTAAAACATTCTAATAAATTAACTAAACCAACAATATTAGTATTGATGTAACTGTATGGATCAATTAGTGAATACCTTACTCCTGCTTGAGCTGCAAAATGAAATACATAATTAAATTTCTTATTTTTAATTATTTTCTTTAAATTATTTAAATTATTAATGTCAGACTGAAAAAATTTAAATTTTACATATTTTTTTAATTTTCTTAATCTAGCAATTTTAAGTTTTTTAGAATAGTAATTATTTAAATTATCTATACCTATTACATTGTGCCCACTATTTAAAAGTTTAATAGAATAATGCATACCAATAAATCCCGCACAACCAGTGACTAAAATATATTTTTTTTTCATTTATTGATGTTGACTAAAGTGCTTATTTATACATATTAAATGTCTTTATATATATAAAAATTATTACATGAAAATAAAAGAAAAAGTACTCATCACAGGTGTTACTGGTTTTGTCGGTTCACACATGGCTGATTATATTATTGAGAAGAAATTTAATGTCGAACTATATGGTCTTAAAAGATGGCATTTATCAAATTTAAAATATGTAAAACATATAATTAATAAAATTAAACTTGTTGATTGTGATATTACAGATCCAATAGGAACTAGAAATATGATTAATAAAGTTAATCCTGATACTATATTTCATTGCGCAGCAGAGAGTTTTGTTAGTCCTTCTTGGGATCATCCAACAAGATATATGAATGTAAATTATAATGGTACTTTGAATATTCTTGACAGTTTAAAAGAAAAAAAATCTAAGGCTATATTTCATATACCAGGATCTGGAGAAGAATATGGTGAAATATATCCAAAAGAGCTTCCTATATCACCAGAAACTGTCTTAAGACCAGTAAATCCCTACGCTGTCAGTAAAATCGCACAAGATCTTATTGGTTATGTTTATCACAAGTCATACGGGATCAAAGTGATAAGAACAAGAGCATTTAACCATGAAGGTCCAAGAAGAGAAAAAGTTTTTGGTATACCTTGGTATGCATATCAAATTGCTCTAATTGAAAATAATCTTCAGAAACCACTTATAAAAGTTGGAGGAATTGATGATAAAAGAAATTTTACTCATATAAAAGATATGGTGGAAGCGTATTGGTTGGCAACTAGAAAGTGTGATCCAGGAGAATTATATTTAGTAGGGACTGAAACTGATGAGGGGAATGTTTTCACTTTTAGACAAGCTCTGACTAAATTAATAAGAATGTCACATGTAAAAAATATAAAATTTAAATCTGTAGCAGAGTACACAAGACCTACAAGTGTACCAAGATTAATAGCTGAAACTAAAAAATTTAGAAAAAAAACTAATTGGAAAGCAAAAATTTCTTTTGATCAAATTTTAGTTGATACATTGGAATATTGGAGAAAAAGAGTTAAGGAAAATAATCATCTATAATTGATGGAAAATACAATTTATAATGATATTAAAAAGTTTTATAAATTTATATTAGAAAATAAAATTGTTTTTTTTATTTTCTTAATAATATACTTATTTTTTATAATATATGTAAGTTCATTCAAAACTAATTTATTAAGAACTGAAGTAATATTAAAAATAGAACATATAAACTTTGAAAATACGCATTTAAATAAAATTTTCGAAGATATTAAAAAAGAACATAATTATTCTGAAGATGAGATTAGTGAAATTCAACTAATAAAGAATTACGTTTTAGACGATTATATATCAAGCTTAAATTTAAAAATGATTGATTTAAATGAGCTAATAAAAGAAACTAAATACAACAAATATATTAAAAATAATTTAAAAGAAATAAAAAATAATAATATAAACATTAATAACATTGAGTATATATCAAAGGATAATAATAGAGATAACCATTTATTTGTTTACTATATGTGTAGCTATTTTGAGACTGATCAAAAATTAATGATGTATAATAGTGAAATTATGAAAACATTCAAAAAACTAATAAATAATAAAAGCAGTTCAGAAAATGGAAAAAATTTGAAATCATATGTACTGAGGCAATTAGAGGAGAATAACATATTTATTGATAAAAAATTTTTAAACAATTTAAATACAAATTTTGCATATGAACTAGACTTTGATGAGAAAAATTTTTACAAAGAAAAAATCATCAATAAAAAATTTATAATTTACTTAATATTATCTTTCTTATTTTTTTCTGTTTCATTTATTGCTTTAAAAGATATTAGAAGTGAATCTAAGTAATTTTTTTATTTTTATTGCAATAACCTTTGTTTTGTTATGGTTCTATAAAAATAAAATATTAGATTTAACTTCGACAATAATTTTATTACTTACCTCAACACCATTTTTATTAATATGTGATTTTACAAATTTATGCTCTAAAGATTTGTTAGGGTTTAATAATGAAAGCTTTGATGTGTTGAATATGAATCATAGTGAAGATATTAATGATATTTCATATTTTTATTCACTATTTTTACCAATTCTTAAATTTAATGAACCATCGATAATAGGAGGTATTAATAGATTAATTTTTATTTGTTTTTTTGCTTTCTTATTAAAAATCGAAGTCCTAAAAAAATATGATTTTTTTTATTTAGTTCTCTTATTTTACCCAAGCTTAATAATGTATACGAATCTTGGTGGTAAGGAAAATTTTTCAATGATGTTGTTGATTGTACTTATTATCTCATTATATGAAAAAAGATTTAGCCTGATGATAATTTGTCTAACAATATTATTTTTAATAAAAATTAATTTATTTTATATAATTTTTCCAGTTGTAGTATTTATTTACTTGTATGATATCAAAAAGTATAAAGATTTAAAATACTATGGAACATTTCTGCTAATTCTTTTTATTTTATTTCCATCAAATATAAAAAATAAAATTGAATATGAAATTAATTGGAGAAAATTTAATTTAAAATGTGAAGATATTAATCAAGATCGGCAGTCTAGAGGCGATTTTAGTTGTGAAAACATCAAAAGAAATGATTTAGAGTTAAAAATTAAAGCAATACCTAATATTTTATATAATTCTTTTAGATTTATCATGTCCCCAATGCCTGAAAGAATTACAAAAATTCAACATAAAATACAATTTACAGAAAATATAATCTTGCTAATTTTATTGATTTTTATCTCTTTAAATGCAGTAAAAATAGATAAATTAGAAACGCTTAAAATTTTCTTAATATTCTTATTTCTTATAACAATATACGGCAATATTTTCTCTAATCCTGGATCTGCAATAAGATGGAAATTCCCTTTAATTATGATGTATTTATTTTATTTAAAATATAGAGTTTTTCATATTAAAGTTTAAATAACATTACATGAAAAAAAAGATTGCACTGATAACTGGAATAACTGGTCAAGATGGTTCTCATCTTGCAGATTTTCTTTTAAAAAAAAATTATAGGGTAATAGGGTTAAAGAGGAGATCTTCCTCATTTAATACAAAAAGAATTGAGCATTTGTATAAAGATTATCAAAAACTTAAAAATTTTATACCTGAGTACGGAGATCTTACAGATACCTCAAACTTAATCAGAGTAATTCAAAAATGGAAACCAAATGAAATATATAATTTAGGTGCGCAATCACATGTTCACACAAGTTTTGAATTACCTGAATATACAGCTAATACAAATGCTTTGGGGGCTTTAAGAATTCTTGAGGCTATAAGAATATTAAAACTATCAAACAAAACAAAATTTTATCAAGCTTCAACTTCAGAAATATTTGGAAATAGCAAAATACCTCAAAACGAAAAAACAAAATTTGCACCAGTCAGTCCTTATGCTACTTCAAAGTTATATGCATATTGGATTACAAAAAATTATCGAGATGCGTACAACATTTATGCTTGTAATGGTATTTTGTTTAACCATGAGGGACCTAGAAGAGGAGAAACATTTGTAACTAGAAAAATTATAAGAGGTGCAGTTGAAATATATAAAGGAAAAAGAGATATTTTGTATTTAGGAAACCTTAATGCTAAAAGAGATTGGGGTTTTGCATATGATTTTGTAGAGGCTATGTGGTTAATGATGCAACAAAAGAATGCAGACGATTATGTCATTGCAACAGGTCAAATGACAAGTGTAAAAAAATTTGTAGATAAAACATTTAAAGAATTAGGAATTCAGATCAACTGGAAAGGAAGTGGAGTAAATGAGGTTGGAATAAATAAAGAAAATAAAAAAATTATTATAAAAGTTGATAAAAATTATTTCAGACCTAATGAGATATTTAATCTAAAAGGTAATTATCTTAAAGCAAAAAAATTTTTGAATTGGAAACCTAGGACTAGCCTGAATGAGATTATCAAAATCATGATTAAAAATGATTTAAAAGAAATTAAATAGATTTAAAAGTTATTTTTATATATAAAAGAAAAATATTTATTATTGACTTTAAAATATGTTTGACGTTCATTTTAGACCCTCCATAAGTTCTGCCATATATTTTCATTGGAAATTGTTTTATAGAATATTTCTTAAAATAAATAAGGTTTATTGACGTATAAAAAAAATCATAATCATTTGTTATTATTTTTTTGAATAAATTCCTATCAATTTTCTTTAAGTTGTATGATCTAAATGAATTAGTTGAGTCGAAGTTGTGACCGAAAAAAATTTTAATTAAAAAAAATGAACTATAACTTAAGAGTCTTCTGAAAAAGCTAAGCTTTATTATAGAATTTTTTGATATGTACCTAGAACCAACTACAAGATCAAAATTTTGTTTAAACTCATTTAATTTGAGAAGATATAAAGGTTTATGTGCAAAATCAGTATCCATAGTAAATAAAAATTTATATTTTTTTTTATATGCAAAATTAATCGCATATTTATGAGCATATCCAATTCCATATCTATAATTATTATCTTTAAAAAATAGTTTTAATTTAGGGTTATCAATAATAATTTTTTTTATTACTTCTTTTGTTCCATCAACAGAATTATCATCAATAAAAAGGTAATCAACTTTTATACTTAATTTTTTGATTTTATGGAATAATTTTAAAATATTTTTTTTTTCATTAATTGTAGGTAATAAAATTAATATATTATTCATTATTGATAAACAGTTCTAATCTTGAATTAATATTTAAAGGTTTCCATCCAGTTTTTTTTATTAACTTCTTATTGTTACCCAATAGAATAGTTTGGTTTTGTTGTAACGAAATTTTTTTTTGTATAATTTTTTTATTTTTAACTTTAAGTTTAGATTTTAATTTTTTAAATAAATCATTAATTTTTATTGCTTGGTTTGAAGATACTATAAAGTCATCTGGTTTCTTTAATTTCATAATTTTAATTATTGCATCTGAGACTTCAGATGCATGTAAAAAATCAATTTTATTTTTTAGACTGTGCACATATAGCTTTGTCGAATTTTTATTTTTTAAAAATTTTAAAATTTTTTTTATTAAAAAATTTTTTCTTGAAAACTTTGAATAATGGCTATAAAAAATACCTGTTGTTACATAAATATTTTTAACATTCCTATAAAATTGACACATCTGATAACCAAGATATTTACTTAATCCATAATTTGTATAATAACTTGGTTTAGTGTTTTCTTTTTGTGATTTAGTTAAAGTATTATTGAATATGTGTGAAGATGATGCATAAAATAATTTAGATTTTTTATTGAATTGTTCTATATATTCTAGAAAATTAATGAGAGCTATTGTATTTAAATTAAAATTATCAATTATTATTTTATTATTTACTTTTTCCTCACTTGCAACATTTTTAGATGCTAAAAAAATTATCTCAAAATAATCGAGTTTATCTAAGAACTTCTTTACCTGATTAAAAGAAAAAATATTTATTACTTTAGTTTTAATATTCTTGTTTTTAATCCTAAATTTTCTTGAATTCTTTTTCACTAATAAAAATATTTTAGAATTCTGCTCTTTTAGAATTAATTTTGACAAATAATAAGAATCTTGACTATGACCACCCACAATTACATAATTTTTCATAAATTACTCTCAGTGAATATTTATTTTAGGTAATGGAAATATTAGTTTACCTCCTCGCTTCAAGAAAGAGTGTTCTCTTTTTATTATTTCTTTTCTAAAATGCCAAGGCATAACAAAATAATAGTCTGGTTTCATTTTTCTTGAAGTTCTTTCATCGATAATTTTTATGTTACTTCCTGGTGTAATTTTTCCCACTTTTTGCCTATTTCTTTCGGATGCGTATTCAATATATTTATTATTAATCGATGAACATTGTAAAATTATGTTACCTTTTGTTGAGGCTCCATAAAGGTGAATTTTCTTTTTTTTCTTATGAAGTCTTTTAATAAATGCATAGAGTTTATTTGTTGATTTATCATAGTTAGTTTTAAATTTTTCAATTTTTTTTTCAAAATTTGTATAGAATTCCCTTTCCAAAAATTTTAGTTTATTTAAATTATTTTCGTTTACCAAAAAATATGATGATTTATTTGCAATAAAAAATCTCACACTTCCACCATTCATTTTGTTAAATTTAACATCAATAATTTTAAGACTAAAAATATCTAATAATATTTTTAATTGTTTATAGGTAAAGTATGTCAAATGTTCGTGACATATACTATCATAAGCATTATTTTTATACAGAAATGCAAAATAAGATTGTTCCAAAACCCAAATACCATTTTTTTCTAAAATTTCTGATATTTCTTTAACAAATAACTTTGGATTTTTGATATCATAAAAAACTGCAATTGATGTTATAATTTTAGCTTTGTTATTTTTAGATAAATTGAAAAATTTATTTTTACTAAATATTTTATTTGATGTTTTTATATTACTTTTGTAGTATTTCTTAAATTTAGATGATGTTGGATCTATGCCAATTAAATTAAATTTTTTATCATTATAAAAATTTAGCAGCGTGCCATCATTACTTGCAATATCTAGTATTACATCTTTGAACCTTAAACTTATTTTTTTTCTTAAATCAGTAACTATACTATGAAGATGATTTTTCATACTTTGATTAATACCAGATCTATAACCATAGTTATTGTTATATAATCTTTTTGAATTGTAATTATGTTTCAACTGGATTAGATGACACTCTTTACAAAAAACAAGTTGCATTGGAATTTTTTCTGAATTTTTATATGTTTTAAGAAATTCTGTAGATAAATACATTTTGCCAAAATTTATAACTTTTTTTAAATTATTTGAATTGCAACATCTACATTTTTTAATTGTTGTGTATTTCATTTTATGTTGATTAATAAATGATTAATATTATAATTTACTTATGACTGTTACAATAAAATTACCATCATGCAATCTAGATACTGTAAGAGATGGTAGAGGTGGGATATTTACATGGTTGCCAGACGAACCCATTGTTGAATTTAATATGCTATATTTTCGACCAGGAAAAGTAAGGGGTTACCATTTTCATCCACATTTCAAAGAATATATTTTAGTTGCTGAAGGCACAGGTGTTCTAGTTACGAGAGAAGATCCAAATGATAAAAAAACTGAAAAATTCATAAATTTAAGTAAAGGAACTTGTACTAAAACAGAGAAAAATACCTACCATACAATATATGCGTTGACAGAAATGACAGTAATTGCATTATTAACAAAGAAATGGGATCAGAGTGATCCACCTATAATAAAAGTTGATGAATAATAATATTGGCTTAATAGGCTACAAAGGGTTTGTTGGTTCAGCACTTTCTAAAGAGCTAAAAAAAAAAAAATCAAATTTATAGGTTTAACAAGAAAAAACTATAGATCATTCGTTGGATATAATTTTAATATTTTAATAAACTGCTCAATGCCTTCAAAAAGATTTTGGGCAAAAAAGAACCCTGAAATTGATTATGATGAAACAGTAAAAAAAACAAAATATTTTTTAGAAAAATTTAAATATAAAAAATTTATACACATAAGTTCAATTTCTGCGAGGTGCCAGAGGAAAACTGTTTATGGTAGAAATAAATTCTTAAGTGAAAATTTGGTTCTTAAGAAAAAAAAAAACTTAGTCCTTAGGCTTGGGCCTTTATACGGTGAAAAATTAGAGAAAGGAGTATTAATAGACCTAATCAATTCAAAAACAGTTTTTGTAAATAAAAATAGTAGGTACTCTTTTACTTCAACAAATTGGATAGCGAAATGGATAATTAAGAATTATTTGAAAAAAAAGGGTTTAATTGAAATTGGAGCTAAAGATTACTTATTATTAAGAGATATAAAAAAAAAATTAAAATCAAAAAGTAAATTTTATGGAGTATTAGATAATCAGATAATATTAAGTGATGAAGAATATAGTTGTAACTCTAAAGAAGTATTTAATTTTTTAAAAAAAAAATGAAAAAATCTTTTCACTTAAAATATTTATACATAATAATTATTAGCTTAATATTATTTATATCATATTCACAAATAGATTTTCTTAATAAACTACTTGGAAATATTACAGATTTTGAAAAAGCAAATCTTTATAATGTCTGTAATTCGGTTTTTTGCAGAAAATATTCTTACCAAATTTTTCTTACAATTTTTTATAATACTCATCAAATAGACTTTCTAACTATTTTTTTTCAAATTTTTTTATACGTTTTAAGTTGTTTTCATTTGAAGGACACACTTATTAAAATTAAAATTAACATTTCAATTACTCATGTTTTATTATTATTTTTGCTAGTAAATCCAAAACTGATAAAATACTATTTTGGACCTGAAGAAGAGGCAATATATATTCCAATGTTGATATTATATTCTTCTACTTTAATAAATTTTATCTATACAAATAAATTAAAATACCTTTATCAAATTAATTTTCTGACAATGTTACTTATCTTTACTCGTACTTCAGCAATTCCGTTATTACTATTTTATTTTTATTTTAATTATAAATATTTTAAAAATTTAAAGAAGATCAAATTCCTATTAGTATTTATTATGTTAGCTACTTTGCCTTTTATTTTAAATGATACATTTAAGAAAAAATATAATAAATATGAAAATAATAATAATTATTTAGCATTTCATTTTTTAAGTTCTAATATTGCTATTTCAGATGTTAGAATTGAAAAAAATTCTAAAGTAAATCTTTTAATTAATAAAAAAATTGATCGAAAAAAAGAGATTGAATCAAGATTAATCGATAATTTTGAGAATTATTTGTTTTATAGATGTGTAATTTTACCTGCATTAAATAATATAATTTATAATGATATAGACATGAGAAACATTTTTATAAACAATGATCCTAGGAGAGAAATTTATGAATCCTATTTAAAACATTTCTTAAAAAATCCTCAAAACTTTGTTGCTCACTACTTTAAATGTTTTTATGGTAACTTTTATTTCGCTGAATTTTTAAGCAAGCAAAACTATGAGAAAAACTTAAATTACACAAACGGAAAATTTTTAATGGTAAATGAAAAAAATATAATTAATAGTTTTAATAAAAATTCTCAGAATTACTTTTATATAATTGAATATCTTAAATTCTTTAATACAATTTTTTTTATTGTAATATTGTATTCTATTATTGCTTCATTTTTTTATATTTTTAGAGGTAATGATATTAATAAAATAAAAATTGCAAAAATTAATATTGCATTTTTTCTGATTTATTTTCTAATTATTATGATACACGTTAATATAATTCATGTTCAGACAAGATGGTTCTTAACATATTTCCCCTTATCAATTTTGTCATGCATTTTTTTTATTAAGCAAGTTACTTTTTATATTGAGAAAAGACTTGATCGTATTGTAAAATAAATTTATTTTTATTGAAATTTTTATTTACAAATTTTATCATTTTCTTACTTATTTTTTTTGCATGAACTTTGTTAGTTAACATCAAATATATTTTTTTTTCCCACTCTTTATTTGTTGAACAACAAAAGTTTAATCCCATCTCTTTGCTCATTTTAAGATAGGACGGTAAATTACTACATAGCACTGGAATACCCATTCTCATTGTCATAATTAATTTATTTGGGCTCCTTCCTTTGTAAAAATTATTATCTGTTCTAACTGGAATAATAACCAAATCACTATTTATAATAGCCTTGGGGGTTAAATTTTTACTAAACTGATTAAAAAATATATTTGATTTTGCAAATGTTGTATTTTTAGAAAATAATTCTTTAAATATTTTTTTTATTAATAAAATACTGCTAAATTTTTTGAATTTACCATTAAAACTTGAGTAATAAAAGTCAGAAAATATATGAAATTCAAAATTAAGTTTAATACTTAAATTTTTAAATATTTGATAAAAATTTCTTAAACCGTTTATATTCTCTGCTCTACCCTCCCAAGAAATTATACTACTATTATTTTGAACAAAATTTTTTTTTATTTTATTGAAATCTCTAAAATTACCTTCAAATATTTCAAAAACTTGTTTATTATATTTTTTGATATTTTTTTTTTGTATTTCAGAAGCACAAAGAACAAAATCTAAAGATTTTATGTATTTAATTAAATTTTTTTTATAGTTGAACGTTAAGTATTTTTGTTGTCCTAAAAGGAATTTGATTATTCCTCTAAAATAATTTTTAAAGAAATTTTGCTCGTCGAGATAGTTGTCGATTAATTGACCTATTATTATTTCTTTTCTATCTTTAAAAAGATCTATCTGTGTAATATCAAAAGATGGGGGTAATAACAAATAATCATATTTTCTTTTTTTATCAAACTTATATATTTTTATTTTTTTTAATTTTGCATAAAAAAGAATATTTCTTCGATCATAAGTATAATTTTGTCCATATTCATTAAAAGGTATATAAGCTATCTTAATATTTCTTTTTAAATTTTTCATCTCTAGTGAACTCGTAAATATTATATTTTTTATTTAAAAAAACTACTTCTGAAGATAAAGAATTTTTTTGTTTAAGTGCCAAAAATATTCTTTTAAAAGCGTTAAGATATAATTTAAAATTTAATAATCCTAAAAAAAGTTGATAAATATCTTTTTTATCTATTTGTTTAAAATATTGAATTAAATTTGATATTTTTCTCTCAAAAATAGATTTTTCTAAACAAACAAAAAGTTGTCTGGATAAATATGCAGATCTATTTATTTCAAATTCATTAAATGTTTCTTTTTGGTTTAATTTTAAGTTTTTTAATACAGTATAAAGGTAATCATTTAATTTTGAACCAGGCAAAAAATTTCCATCCAACTTTGAACCTAAAAATTCCATCCCTTCATTAATTTTATTGTTATGCCAGTAATAGCCAAAAGATTTATTAGATAGTCCAATCGCAAATATTTTTTCATTAGATATTAACCATCTTTTTTTTTTCATTAACAAAGAGTACAACGCATATGAATCTGGCGAAGGAGGCTTGAAAAGTCCATTATCTACTAAATTAGCAACTTTTTTTGAAAATATGTGTGGCTGCATATTTAAAGGAAGTAAGTTATTGAAAGAGAAGAATTCTTTTACTATTTTTTCTTTTAATTTATTATTTAAGAAAATGTCATTTATATATTTGGGTTTATATTTCCAAAAATTTATTTTGTATGCTGGGTAGTGAAAATCCTCTGTAGAGCCTGACTCGTAAAAACCTATTCCATTTACACTAATACAGTCAGGATAATTATTTTTTTTTAATAAACTTTCTAATTTGGATAGACCATTGAAAAGAATGCAATCATCATCTCCTAATGTAATAATGTATTTTCCAGAGGAAGCATTTAAACAATTCATCCAACTATCTGCTGCTTGTAAAGTTTTATCTGATCTTACCATTTTAATTTTAGAACTTTGAAAAGAGAGAACTTTTTCAGCAAACTTTCTTGAATTATTATTATCTCCAATAATTATTTCATAATCTTCAAAAGTTTGATCAATAATAGATTTAATAACATTGCTAATATAATTTTCACCATCTTTTGATGGCAACAAAATTGAAAAAAACATTATTTTTTTTTTAATACTATATTAAAAGTACTCCCATTATTTCTTGAGTTTTCTATTGGATAAAAAAATATACTGACAAATAACCCCATCAAATTAAAAACAAATTTTTCTATCTTATTTGCCTCAAAAAAACTTTTTGAAAATAGAATATTATAAAGAAAAATACTATAAGAAAGTCTATTATTATACTTAGAATCTTTATCGTTAGTTGTTGTTAGCAAAGTTTTAAATTTTTTGTTTTCAAAAAAATTTTGGATTGTTTTAATATCTATTAAATTTCGATGTCTCGGGGCATCAAGATGTGGCCATTTACTTTTCAACATTTTAAATCCAAATGATTTAGGATTTGGTAACGATAATATAACAAATCCATTTTTTTTGACGATTTTAGTAATAGACAAAAGTACATCAAATGGATGCTCGAAATGCTCTAAAGAATGCCATGATACAATTAAACTATATTTTTTTTTTATCGATGAAATTTTTTTGTTTGTAATTGTTTCAATATCATAATTTTTCTTTGTGAAATTACTTAGTTTTGGGTTTATATCTAAACCTACAGGGTTAAATCCCAATTTTTTAGCACAGTATAAGAATTCACCTGGCCCAGAACCTATTTCTAATATATCAGATTTTTTTTTTAAATTTAAATTTTGTAAATATTGAATTCTGTTTATATTATCTTTAAGAATTTGATTTTTGTTCTTAACAGAATAATAACTATTTTTATAAACTGAGGAAATTTTTTTTGGAAAATTTGTTAAGGTAATAGTATTACATCCAGTACATTTATAATAATTAAATTTATACTTGGTATATTTTCTATTATGGTCATAAGAAGTAAGAAAAAATTTTAGCTCAGATCTACAATATTTACACCTTATTTTCATTTTAAAAATTTAATTTCTCCATTTTGAATATTTATTATCTTATTACAAATTTTTAAAGTATCCTTGTTGTGACTTATTATAATAATTAGCAAATCATCCTTATAACCAGAAAGTTCATCCAAAATGTCAGTTTCTGTTTTTAAATCAAGTGCATTTGTAGATTCATCTAAAATTAATATTTCAGGTTTGTTTAGTAAGACTCTTGCTATGCCTATTCTCTGTATTTGTCCTCCAGACAAAAACTTTCCGTTTTCACCTATTTCTGTTTTAAATTTTTTTGGAAGCTTGTTTACAAAATTTAAAAAAGTTATTTTATTTAGATCTATATTCTTATTATTAGTAAAAAGAAGAAGGTTTTTTTCAATTGACGAGTCAACTAAAAAAATATTTTGTTGAACATATCCAATCTTATTCATCCACAAATTTGAGTTATAATTTTTAAAGTTCACTCCATCTATTAAAAGATTACCACTCTGAATATTATGAAAACCACATATAATATCTATCAATGTAGTTTTGCCAGAGCCGCTTTCTCCAGTAATGCCTAAAATATCTGTTTTATTGACTGAAAATGTGGCATTTTTTAAAATAAAATTATCATTATCGGCATACTTAAATGAAATATTTTTAAACTCCAAACTTTTAAAATTTTTAATACCTATTTCATTTTCATAATTATCTTTAATTATTTTTTGAGTTTTTTTCTCAATAATATTTTTTATTGAATTGATAACTGGGAGACCAAATCTTATTTGTACAAAGTAAAATTGAAGTCTTGAGAGAGCTGGAATAAGTCGAGCACCAGCAGCACCTAGTAATGCTATTGACGGGAGTATACTTATTAATTGATTACTACTTTGATAATTATAATATATCATTATTCCCACAAACAAGAAAACTGATGAAAATTCTATAAAAAATCTTGGAATAGTACTTATAAAAAATTCTTTGGACAGAATATTTTTGTAACTAACATTTTGTGTCTCAAAATTATTAATAAATTTTTGCTCTTGAGATAACAATTTGATATTTTTTAGAAGTGATAAAGTTTCCTGAAGTGACTGGAGTTTATTTTTATCTATTTTTTGTTTGAAAGATCCTAATAACTTTAATCTCCTTCTTATTAATAAATTTGTTCCAAGAATAACTATTAAACTATAAAAAATACAAATTAATGAAAGTTTTGGATTGGCAATAAATAAAACAATAATAATTCCAGTTATTAAAATTATATCAGCTACTAATCCAAAAATATTTTTAATCACATATTCACTAATTATAGAACATTGTGTTACTGTGTTATTTATTATCTCTGAAGAATTAATATTTTTGATAAAATTATAATTTTCAGAAAGAATTTTTCTAAGTGAAAGATTTGAAATTCTAAATTCGAAATCATAAATTTCCTTTGATTGAAAAAAAGAAAATATCAAACTAATTAAAAATTTAAAAAAAAGACTATTAATGTTAATACCAATATAAAGATTATTGGATTAGAGAAATTTAAGTAAATTTGAAATGATTTAAAAAAGGATAAATTTTCATAAAGATTACTATCCAAAATTGATATTAGCAAAGGGAACACTAGCCCTATGCCAGCTGACTCTAATAAAGTAAACGCACCTATCAATACAAGTAAAAAGTATAATTTTTTTTTTGATAGAAAATTGAATATATATAATAAACTAGATATCATTTTATTTTTTGGTCAAAATTTATATAATTTATATCTTTATCTGAAATAACCTTCGGTTTTGTAGAAAGATTTATTGAAAAGAAAGGATCGTCAAATCTAAAACCCTTATACTCCCTGGAATTTTGTATATAAAAATTATCCATAAAATATTGGACAACAGTATTTTTCTCTAACGTCAGAAAACCACTTGCACAACCACTTGGAACAAATAATAAAATTCCCTTTTGTGAATTTAAAGTTATTTTTAGTTTTTTTAAATAAGTCTTAGACTTTTTTCTTAAATCAATTAGGTGATGTTCAGATTTTCCATGCATAACTGAAATAATTTTATTCTCTATTAGTTTATTTGATGAATAATGGAAACCTCTGAAAGTAAACTTCTTTTGATTGAATGAAATATTTGTTTGTTTTATTTCAAAATTAATTTTATTTTTTTTTAATATATTTTTACAATAGCTTCTATAAAAATATCCCCTTAAATCTTTATTTTTTTGAGGGATAATTTTATAGCAGTTTAAAATAGAAAGTTTTTTTAAAATCATTTCTTTTTGAGAGGTAGTATGATTTTTCCTTTATATTTATTCTTCAACAATATTTTTTTTATTTCTTTCTCAAAATTCCACGCTAATAAAATCATATTTTTATATTTATTTATATCTTTTTTAACTGATTTAAATTGTTTAATTATTATATTTGTTCCAGGCGTATAATGATTACTTTTTAGTTTATTTTGATCAATAACAAAATCAATGAATTTGTGATTCAGATTTGAAAAGTTTAATAATGTGGAACTTCTTGCTGATGCACCATAAGCAAAAAGCTTTCCCTCTTTGTTTTTAATTTTGTGAATTTTCTTTTTAAAATTATATGCATGCAATTTAACTCTTTTTGAAAAATTTTTCCAAGTCTGAAGGTGATTTATTTTAGTTCTATTTTCATTTTCTATTTTTTTTTTCAAATTATAAGACATTTTTTTTTGTTCTTTTGAAAAAAATAAAACAACTGCGCCTGCACTTATTGGACTTAAGAAAAAATCGAAAGGATATAAATTATATTTTTCGAATATTTTAGAAATACTTCTAATAGTAAAATAATATATGTGTTCATGGTAAATAGAGTCGTATTGTAAATCTTTTAATATCTCTCCAGCATAATGAAATTCAATTGCAATTAAAGTCTTATCATTAGAAAGATACTGAATACCATTAATTACCGACTTTAATTGACTTACATGTGGTATTACATTTCTTGCAAATATAAAATCTGGCAAAAAAAAATTTTTAATTTTTTTGGAAATTTTATAGTCAAAAAAAAAGGGTAATGTTTTTATACCCCTTAAGTTTGCTAATTTAGATATATTTTTTGCAGGGTCTATTCCTAATATATTGTGTCCATTTCTCTTAAACGGCACTAAAAATGTTCCGTCGTTACTTGCTATTTCTAAAATATTACTTTTATTTTTTATTAATTTTGAAATTTTATTATAAAATACTTTCGAAAATTTTTTTGCTGTAGATGATGTTTCTGTTACCCAAAAATATTTATTAAAAAGAACTTTTTTGTTTGGAAATTTTGTTAATTGAACAAGTGAACAAGATTTACAAAAAGCGAGAACTAATGGAAATTGAACTTGTTTTTTTTTATTTTTATGTAATGAATTAGCAGGTGGTTGCCTTTTTAAATCTAATATTTCAGTCAAATTTGAATTACAAATTTGGCAAACTGAGTTCAAATTTTTTTTCATATTTTTGAATTAGCAATTTTATCAACTATTGATAACAACCAAACTTGATGGATATTTTCAATAATATTATAATTTTTAGAGTTTACCCAAAAATTATACTTACCAAGTTTAGATAAAGTATTATTTCTATCAAATCCTGAAAAAGTAATTAATTCACATTTTTTTTTCAAAGCAGTTTTTGCACCATTTACAATATTTTTTGATTTACCACTACTACTTATTAAGATTATTAAATCACCTTTATCAGCATAAAAATTTAAAGCATTTGAGACCCAATGCTCATACCCATAATCGTTTGAAAAACATGTAAGTAAGTCAGCTTCATTAAAATTTACACATCTTATTTTTCCTATTTTAGTAAAATCAACAGAAACATGACTAGCCATAGCTGCACTACCTCCATTACCAACAATTATTATTTTTTTTTTATTTTTTTTTATTTTAAAGATGAGTTTTTGAACATTTTCGAATTTAATATAATCTACATCATTAAGTAATCTATTAAACTTAGAATAATAATTAATTAAATAGTTTTTCATTTTTTTTCAATTCACTTTCTATTCTTTTTTGGTCGTAAATACTATCCATTGGCAACCATTTGCTAACTTCCAAAAAATTAAATTTTTTTTTTTTTTTCTTTATGATTTTATTTATTGTTTTTTTTTCAAAGGATTCATCAAATGTTTTTATATATTCAAATATAGTTTTATCTAGAGTATAAAAACCAGCATTTATTGGTATTCTTTTATTTTTTTCATAAATTTTAGTTAGTTTATTTTTACTTACATTCAAATCTCCATAAGGAAAAGCATAACGATGTAATGAAATAACAAAATTTTTTTTGTTTTTTAATTTTAACGATTTTTTTAAATTAAAGTTTGCAAGTGAGTCACCGTAAGTAAAAAAAAATATTTCATTTTTTTTAAATTTATTTTTAATTTTCATTAATCTACCTGCAGTATTTGTATTAATACCTGTAAAAATAGCTTCAACAGAAAGATCTTCAAATTTATTTTGTAGATTAACAGAAAATTTATTCAATCCATCAAATTTATATCCACCAAGTAAAATAAATTTTTTTATACCTTGATTTCTATAAATTTGAATTACTCTCTCAAGAATTGATATTTTATTTACTTTTACAAGAGGTTTTAAAATTTTGTTTTTTTTATATCGATTATATCTTGTGCCATAACCACCTGCTAAAATAATAGCTTTATAATTCTTAATCATAAGTTTATATATCAGAATAATTGTAATTTAATTATCAATATATGAAAAGAATATTATTCCTAGGGTCAACAGGTTTTTTGGGTTCTGAAATTTTAACTAATATTAGTGATAATTATGAAATATTAGAAATTAACTATAAACAAAATTATTCATCAAATAAAATTTCAACAAAAAAATTGAAAACAAAAATAAAATTTATTCAAAAATTTAAGCCTGAAATAGTGATAGACTTTGCTTGGTATGGTATACCAGACTATTCACTTAAAAATGCATTAAAGAATGTTAATGACAAATTATATATATACGATTTATTTTTAAAAATTAAATCAATAAAAAAAATCATTGTAGCTGGAAGTTGTATGGAGTACATGAATAGAAATAAAGTATGTGTTGAGAAAGACAAAGTCTCTTATGATAATTATTTAAATTGGTCTAAACTCTCAGTAATGAATTATATTTCAAATAGATGTAGTACATTAAAAAAAAAATTTATTTGGCTTAGAATTTTTTATGCTTATGGAGAAGGTCAAAGAAGAACATCTATAATACCTCATATTATTAATTCAATAATTTCAAAAAAAAAACCTAATATTAAAAATATGAATAACTATAATGATTATATCCATAAAAAAGATATTTCTTTTCTCGTAAGAAAAATAATTACTAAGGATATAGAGAGTGGTGTTTACAATATTGGAACAGGAAAGTCGGTATCTGTGAATAAAATTTGTAGCTGCATATATAAAATTTTTAAAATCAAAAAACCAAGATTTAATTATAAAGGAAGAAAAATTAAGTTTTTAGCAAATATAGACAAAATTAGTAAAGCGACAGGATGGAAACCAAAAATTTTTTTAAACGAAAAAGTTTTAAAAAGTATAATTATCGATGAAAAAAAAAAAATTTATAATAACTAAAACTCCATTAAGAGTTAGTTTCTTTGGCGGTGGTACGGACTTTGAAAATTTTTATAAAAAATTCAATGGAAAAGTAATTAGCACCTCTATAAATAAATATATATACGTTACTATAAAATCTCAAAATAATTTTTTTAATGAAAAATATAGACTTAACTATTCTAAAACTGAAAGGGTCAAAAAAATAGATTATATAAGAAACGATATTATAAGAGAATGCCTAAAATACACAAATGTTAAACAAAGATTATATATTTCGACAGTGGCAGATATCCCAGATTCTACTGGGTTAGGTTCCTCAAGTGCTTTTACCGTTGGATTGCTAAAAGGACTTTATGAGCTAATGGGTAAAAAAAAAACGAACAAGGAATTAGCTGAAATTGCATCTTTTATTGAAATAAAGATTTTAAAAAACCCAATAGGCAAACAAGACCAATATGCATGTGCGTTGGGAGGATGCAATGTAATAAAGTTTTATAAAAATAACAATGTTAAAATAAGGAAAATTAAAAATATAAGATTTAAAAATTATCTTAAAGATTGTGTATTAATTTGGACCGGTAAGTATAAAAAATCCAAATCAATATTAAATGATCAGAATAGAAGAATTCATTATAACATTTCATATTTAAAAAAAATGCTTGATATTACTAATTCAGCAGAAAAAAAAATTTTTCGAGATACATTCTATGAAGAAGAGTTTATTAAATATCTTAAAGACAATTGGGAACAGAAAAAAAAACTTTCAAATAAGATTACAAACAAATCTGTAAATACAATTTTAAATAAATTTAATAATTACAAATATGGTATTAAATTATTAGGTGCAGGTGGTGGGGGATTTATTCTTGTATTTGGAAAAAATTATCAAAAAATAATTAAAAAGAGTAATTTAAGTTTTTTTAAAATTAAAAGTGAAGATTTTGGGAGTAAAATTGTATATCAAGAATAAAAATAGTTAATTTTTTAAAAGATGAATTCAAACCTTTTTATAAGAAAATTTAATTTACTAGGTTTTCTAAAATTTTATTTTCTTAAAGCTTTAAAATCAAATTATGGATTATTTAAAACTTTAGTTGGAAACTTATACTTAGATACTGCAAATGACGGAATCTCAAAATCATATGCTTACTGGGGAATAAGAGAGTCTGATAAGCATAAGTTAATTTCTGAAGAGATAAAATCAGGAGATTATATTTTAGATTGTGGATCAAATATAGGCGGATACGCTAAATTTTTTGATAATTTAATAGGTGAGAAAGGAAAAATTGTATGTATAGAACCTGATAATAGAAATCATAGAACCTTGATGAAAAATTTTGAAAATTTAAAATGTAAAAAAAAATTATTTTTAAAAGCCTTAAGTTCAGAGGTTTCTAAAATTTTTATTCAAAAACAAAAAAAAACTAATTTATCAAAATTATTAAAAAAAAATAATAAAAGTATAAACGGTTCGTATGTGGAAACAATTAATCTTGAATATCTATTAAATAATCTTGGTGCAGATGAAGTAAAAAAATTTAAACTAATTAGAATGGATATAGAAGGACATGAAATTGAAGTTTTAGAAAATATAAGTAAAAATTTGGATTATTTTTCAAATTTAGATATTCTTTTTGAAGTACATACAGAATATTACGATTTAAATAAATTTAGAGTTATTTTAGATAAATTTCGCGATACTCACAATTTTTCAAAAATTGTAAGTGCTGGGAATTCAAAATTAGAGACATTTGGTGATAAAAAGCTTTTACCAAGCCTAATACTTGAGTCGGATGGATTTAAAAGAGGTTTATATAGAAATATTAATTTTAACGATGGTGTAGATTTAATTTTAACTTTACCAAGAGAAGTTAGATACGCATATTTAAAAAGAAATAATAATTAATTAATTTCTTAAAAAAACTTTTTCATATTCCTTTATTCCATATTTTATATCTGCTTTATATATATTCGATGAGAATGATTTTTTAATTTTTGTCTCTAAAAATTTGTCTATTTCTTCCAACAAAGAATTGCTTGAGATATTATTTGACATAAATACTCCTTCAGATACTTCAAATAATTCTTTAGCTAAACCGGGGGCTGGAGTACAAATAATTGGTTTTTGCAAACATAAAGCCTCAATTAACACATTGCAGCAGCCTTCAAACCTTGATGGAATAATTATAGCATCTGCCTTCTTAAAATATGGAAAAACGTTATCAACTAGACCTATTATCTTTATTTTATTTTCAAGTTTAAAATTATTAATTTTGGATTTTATTTCATCTACTCTATGTTTAAAACCACTACCTAAAATCAAGACTCTAATATTTTTTTCTTTTAAATTTTTTATAGCATCAATCATAATATCAAAACCTTTTTGATATTTAAAACTTCCACAAACAACAAAATTTATGCCATCCTTTAAAAATAAATCTTTATTAAGAGTTTGATTTGATTTTGAAGTAATTTCATCAAAATTTAATGGATTATTTATAAGCTTTGATTTATTTTCTGGGACTTTGAATATAGACAAAAAATTTTTTTTTTGATCTCTACTTATGAAAATAAAAAAATCGAATGAATTCAGAAATAATTTATAAAGTAAGTTTGTCAAAAAAGAAAACTTGGTTAATTTAATTATTTCTGAATAATAATTGCTATTTCTACAAATTAATTTTGTATGTTTTGGGAAAAAGGGTTTTAATATTGCCATAGTAATATTTAAATGAATTATAGAGGACATAACAATATCAGGTTTGAGTTTATTTAAAAAAAAAAGAAATTTAAAAATTCCAGATCTAACATTTGATTTGTTAAGATTTATAATTTCAACGTCTGAATTTATTTTGTATTTTGAATTTTTTTCATCAAAGTTAAAAATTATTAAATAAATTTTAAATTTTTCTTTATTAAGGTTATTAACTAGTTCAACATATACCTTTTCGGCTCCACCTACTGTTAAGTTTGGTATTGCTAAAAAAATTTTTTTTTTATGTAAATAAGACATCTTATTAAACTATAAAATTAAATTAATAAGTTAGCTAAAATGATCTAGTTTTAAAATTCTTTTCAAAACCTGTGTTCTAAAAATAGTATATTTTTTCTTTTTGATATATGAATCAATGCTCTCATATCTGTCACAATTCTTACATACATTTGGTAAAATTCCTTTTTTCCAATCATCTCTAAATTTTTTTATTTTATCTCCTTGCCAAATTTCTTTCAAAGTATTTTTTTTTAAATCTCCAATATTAATTTCTCCCTCCATATCCCTAGACGGACAAACGCCAACTGATGAGTCTGACATAACATACACTTTTCTATATAATTCCCAGCAAGGAACTGAGTTTTTTTCTTCGAAATTAGGTGTTTCACCAAGCGTACATCCTGCGGGCAAATCTGAATCTTTGATCATGCCACTCCAATTTTCATAATCGGCCTTATATGAAATATTTTTTTCTCCAACAAGATCTCTAATTTCTAAAAAATCTGGATTAGTATTCCATTTCTCCTCAGGCATCTCGACTCTTAAATGAAGTGTTATTTTAACATTATAATCGTTATCATTATTAATTCTTGCAATATCTTTTATATTTTTAATAACTCTATCGTACTGATCTACACCGAAATACTTTTTATATAATTCGCGAGATCCAAAAAATATAGAAATTGCCAATCTATTTAATCCACTAGTTAAAAATTTATGCATATCATAATTGTCGAGGAAAATTCCATTAGTGTATAAATAAACAGAATTTATATTTGGTTTTGACATACAATAATTGAATTTTTCAATAATTTTTTTATCAATTAGTGGATCTCCAATAACAGGTGTAAATGATACGGTACCTCCTCCATCACTTGAATAATTATCTATCGCTTTTTTAAACATTTCAAGATTTGTAACTTTTCTTTGTCTTTTTTGAAACCTATAAGCACAAAAACTACAATTTGCGTTACATCCATTTGAAAGTTCAGTACCCATATCTGTATAGTTTCTCTCCATAATTTTCTTAATTATTAAATCAGGAATCGGAAATAAAATAATTTTTCTAAAGTACTTTTTGATATAATTTTCGATAATTCTTTTTTTTGAATAAAATTTAATTTTTCCTGGCATGTTTAAAAGTCATAAATATTTATATAAGTTTAAAATTAACTTGTGCTGGTTTTCTCCAAAGTTTTTTTCGACTTTATTAATATCATGTTTATAATAATATTCCCTAATGTATTGTTTTGATATTAGCCTATTAAAATTGATAATTAAACTGTTTTTATGATTTTTTGTGTAAAGTATTCCTCCATCTAACATTTTATGAATTTCTTTATGTCCAGCCATATTGGTTACAAAATATGGAATTTTATATAAATATGACTCTACTAGAGTTCGACCAAATGCTTCATCATCCCTTGCTGATATTAAAAAATCTATCCTTGAAAAAAAATATTTTATATCTGTAAATTTTACAAATTTGATATTATTGGATAATTTTAGTTTGATAATTTTTTTTTTTAAGTAATAAAAATAATTTCTGTCTATTATTTCTCCTGCAATTAGTAATTTAATTTTATTTGATTTATTATTTTTTAATAACATATTTACAATATCTATCATATCGTCAATTTTCTTATCTTTGTGAAATCTGGCTAAACAACCAAGTTGAATATATCTTTTATTGAGTTTTTTTTTCTTAATAGAATTTTTTTTTATAAATACATTATAGGTAATTTTTTTTAATGGATGATATGGAACAGAATTAAAAGTTGCTCTAGAATTACACAAACATACATCAGATAAATATTTAAAAATATATTTTATTTTTTTTGCTTTTAATAATGATCTTTGATGCCAAATAAATGATATATTTTTGATTTTACAAAGAATTGCCCATGATAAATTTTCTGAGATTGTATTACAGTGTACGATGTTTATGTTATTTTGTTTTAAAAATTTTGAACATAAATTATAAAAATTAATAAATATAAATATATTTTTTAAAATACTTTTTTTTTGCAAAAGTAAATTTTCAATTTTTAGAAATTTAAACTCAATTTTATTTCTTTTTAAATATTTATAAAATTTTCCCCTTTTATTTAATAAAATAACTGGATCGCAGTTCTTTTTTGATTTTAAATAATTTACTAAATTTATTGTAGAAATATGAGCACCACCGTATGAGTCACCATAGAATGGAAAAAGAATTTTTTTCATTTAATGAATATTTAATTGTTTAACGATACCATTCTCTATTTTAAAAACATTATCACAATACTTCATAGTATTTTCTTTATGACTAATTATAATTATTGTAATTTCAGATTTAAGATTAGTTATATCCTCTAAAATTTTACGTTCAGTTTGAGAATCAAGAGCATTTGTACTTTCATCTAGAACTAAAATTTGAGGGTTATTATACAGTGCTCTAGCAATGCCCAATCTTTGCTTTTGACCTCCTGAAATTTTTGTACCTCTTTCTCCAATTTTTGTATTAACACCCTCTTTAAGTGATTCTACAAATTTTTGTAAATTAACTTTTTTTATAATTTCTAACAATTTTTTTTTATCAATAACATCAACTGCAAAACCTATATTTTCTGCAATAGTTCCATCAATTAAATTAATAGATTGTGGTACATATCCAATTAATTTACGCCATGAGCCAGAAATTTTTTGAATATCTTTACCATCTGCAAATATCTCTCCAGTCTTAGGCTTTAATAAACTTGTTAATAGATCAACGAGTGTACTTTTTCCAACACCAGATACCCCTACTATTCCATTAACCTTACCTTTATAAAAACAAAAATTTGCATTTTTAAGAATATGTTGTTCTGCATCCTCGTAATAAAAACTTACATTTTTAAATTCTAATTTTTCATTGAATAAAATATTATTTTGATTTGATAAACTATTTTTTTTATCTTGAGAAAATTCTAAGTTTTCAATGTTGTTGATAATATTAGAATATATTGGCCAATTAAACTTTACTACGTTAAGACTACTTGTTATTGAATTATATACAGGAATTAATCTAATTATAAAAATACTTATAGTTCCAATTATGGGGATTAAAATATCAATTTTGCCAACTATTGGCTGAAAAAATATAAAGATTAATATTATTGTAATAAGTGCAACAGTTTCTAAAAAAAATTTTGGTATTTTGCTTAAGATATAGATAAATTTTTTTGCCTCTTCAGATTTTACAAGTTTTTCCAGGTATTGATTGATAAAAAAATCTTCTTTGCTGAACATTTTTACGTCTCTAAAAGCATAAAATAAATGACTTAGGATTTTTAATTTTTGATCATCAAATTTAGAAAGATTAGATCCAAGATAAGTATTTTTTTTTTTAAAGATCATATAAAAAACTATTGTAAAAGTTGTAAAAATAGCAGTAAGATTAAATGTAATTATAGGATCAATAATAAATAATATTGTTAGTAGAGATAATAAAACAATTAACTCTTTAACAATTATAATCAGTCTTGTGATAAAGGCTCTTGCTCTCTCTGTTTGTATTACAATTTCATTTACTATTTTTGAAGAATTGTAATTTTTAAATTCAAAATAGTCTAAATATGCATATTTTTTTATTAGTGTAGTTTGCATTTGTATTACAATTTTTTTAAGTAAGTTACCCTCAAAATAACTAAAGTAAGTAAGAAAAATATTTTTAATTAAAAATATTAAGGCACAAATTATTAAAAAAATAATAACAAAGTTCTGATTCGAAATGTTATTCCAAAAACTGCTAAATCCAAAAATATTAATTATATTCAATTTGATTAATTCCGGATTAATCAAAGAATTTATTATAATAGGAATGGTACCAAAACTTATAAACTCTAATATTGCAGCTACTAACAGATAAAGTAAAAAGAAAGATAAATCTTTTTTTGTTTTGTTTAAAAGTAATAAATCTAAACTTTTTTTAAAAAAAATAATTTTTTTTTTATTCATATTTTAAAAAATTTTTATTTTCTTTTATTATTTGTTGAGTAAGAAAAGCCTCTTGATTTTTAATTTTATTAAAATTTTTAAGATAAAATTTGAAATCTATCCAGGAATACAGATATTTATAATGACCAAAATATTTCATAAAGTTATACAAAAAAACTTTTAATCTTTTATCGAATATTCCGAGGAAATTGGCTAAATATTTAACCCAAAATGTATAGATCGTCCAGCTTGATCCAACACTTGTGGTTAAGAAGGAATTTTTATAATTATACATTTTTAAATATTCTAAATAAAATTTTTTACCAAGTCTCTCGTTTATGGGAAGTCTATTAAAGAAATTTACAACATTTTCGCACCATAGTGGCAATTCCCAATCAAATTTAAAATAATCATATAAAATTACGTCAGTTATTACTATATTTGCCTGTCTATTATAAAAATTCCATTTTTCAAATTCTGATATTTTTTTTTCTTTAGAGGCATTTTTTAGAAAATTATACTTCTTCTTCAATATTAATTTAATTTGATGTTTATAAGCATCATCTTTCCAATAACTAATATGTTTATTTATTATTTCATTAATAAAAAGATTAAGGTTTATTTTGTTCTTAAAAAAGGGAGGTGGCAATTGACCTCCACTTAAAAAATCGCCTGTTTGACCGTTAATAATAGTAATATTTTTTGATCGATTTTTAATTTTAAGCTGTTTTATTGCAAAATATTCCCTCATCGGCGTTAAAAATTTGCCAAAACCTATCTGAGAATACTTTCTTCTTTTTTGTGAAAAAAACTCACTTTTTATTTTTTTTGTATTTAAAAATATCCACTTAACACCTAATTTTTGTGAGATTTTTTTTGACTTAATACTTTCAAAATTACCTTTTGTTCCGTAAGAAAACGTTATTAAATTCTTACAGTTATTTTCTAGAAGTTTACATAAAACTAATCTCGAATCTAAGCCTCCGCTTAGCGGCACATATATTATTCTATCTTTATTTTTCTCGATTATTTTTTTAAACTCATTGTTTAAAATCAAATCAAATTTTTTGTAGTATTTATTAAAATTAATTTTTTTTTTTTTTATATTTCTTTTAAATTTAAAATGATTTTTTTTTCTGATTATTTTTGTATTTAAATTTAATTCTATATACTCACCAGCTTTAAGAGTAAATACATTATTATAAATGGTATAATTATCTATACAATAACCAGACATTAGAAACATTTTAAGATTTAAATCACAAATTTTGAAATTTTTAAAATACTTTAGGTTATCTGTAATTATAATTTTATTTTTATCATTATAATAATAAAGTTTATTAAGACCTAAACGATCAATCCAAAAAATTAATTTATTTTTTTTTTTAATTATGCCCGAATTATATAGATTCATAATTTTTTTTGTCGAATTTAAGTTTTTGTGATTTATAATTTCTTTTGTATTATTGTCTGACAAATAAATTATTTTATCGTTTGAATTTAAAAATTTTTTTTTATTTATTATTTTTTTCATTTTAATACTTTTAAAAATTTATTTTTATCAAAGGAAAGCTCTTTTTTTTTGTATTTCCATTTAATCATGAAAGAATTATTTTGATAATTTTTATCTAAAAAAAATTCATCATCCTCATGAATAAGGCCAATTATTTTTTTTTTACTAATTAATCCAATATCAAATGTCGAAGTTGTAACTGAAGGATAAATAATATGTGTAAATTGATTATAAATTTTCTCAAATTTTGAAAAATTAAATGTTAATTTTTCTGACCTTAAAAAAAAAAGTGTTTCTTCAACTCTCTCAGGATGAATTTGGTAGGTAAACTCATAATTATTTGATTTTAAAATAGAAATAATTTTTTTTTCTAATTTTAGAACTTCCTCAGATCCATCTTTATAGTTAAAATTTGGATACCATGATCCAGGATATCTATGAGGATAGCCAACCAATAAAAATTTTTTATTGTTAGAATGATTATTTTTTATTTTCAAATTATCATAGCTTTTGATAAAATTTAAATTAACAATTTTTTTTAATGAAAGAATTTTCTTTAAATATTTATTTTTCTGATATGTTTTTTTTAAAACTTCAGAATTTGTAAAAAAATAATCGCAAACATGGATTTCATGATAAGGACTCAATATTTGATTTATAGCAAATGCTCCAATGGGTCCGTGATCAAAAGCGTAAATTTTCTTTTTATGATTGATCTTATAATTGATCGCAAAACATCTATTCCATATGTTCCTGGGAACATTAAAAATTATTTTTTTTTGACCTATTTTTGGAAGATCTAAATCTTTTAAACTTGAAAAATATAAATAATTTTTTCTTAATTTAATAAATAATTTATTTTTATATCTATCATCTTTTAAATTAAATTTTTTTGCTATTTGAAACAAAAATGTGTCAATTTCTAGAGTATATTTTTTTTTATTTAGAATTTTAATATTTTTTTTTATTAAAAAATTTTTTGCATTTAAAAACAGTGCTACAGAACTTTTATTTTTTAAAAAAAAATCTATATTTCTTTCTCGAGACCCTATTTGAATATATTCAGGTTTCATAAAAAATTTCTTATATGTATTAATTATTAAATGAAAAAAATTTTTAACTAATCCAATTTTAGTATTATCAAGGTTAAAATCCTTCTCAATATTTTGAATAATTGAATTAAATTTTTTTGTTTTATTATTTTGATTTATATTTTTTTCGATATGAAAAATATAATCTGTTAGTAGTTTTATAATATTAGCATTAATTATACTATTCCAATAATTAATTTTTTTTGCTTTAACTAATTTTCTATATATTTCAAAAACTTTTGAATAGATATAAGCATACTTTTCAGAATTAGATACTTTATTCATTTTTTGTTATTTATAAGTTGCTCTGTAGCTTTGAGATTTATTCAATTTTTGTATATTAGTTATAAACCTATCTCCTAATTTTATTGTATTAAGTATGTTTTTTTTTCTAAAAAAAACTTTTTCTACTATTAGACTATGCTTTCCTCCCAGAGAAACAATAATCCAATTTTTATTTTTTCTAATTACTATCCCCTTTGAGTAAGGGTGAGATGTAATCTCACCTTTGTGTAAATGTACACTTTTAATTTGTACATTAAGTTTGTTATTAACAGAAGTTGATGCTCCATTATAAGGATCGTCAAATGAATTTATAAAATTATAAATATCCTCAGCTTCCCAAGCCCAATTTATCCATCCATTAATTTTTGTCTTTAGCCTTGGATTATATAATCCTAAGGACTTATTTTGTTGTAAAAGTTTAAGTTTTTTTTTTAGTTTTATTTTTTTAATTAACTCTCTATAAAATGGAAAAAATTGTTTCGAGTAAAACAATTCATAATTAATTGGTTTTTTGCAAAATTCTGGAAATATATATTCTTCGTATGATATTATTGGTCCAGCATCAATTTTTTCATCAATTATATGTGCTAAATTGGAACCTAGTCTGTCCCCTCTCATTATACGCCATGAAAAACCAGCTCCACCTGCATCCAACGGCAGCCTTGTACCATGAAAATTTATTAAGTTGTTAAAAAAAGTATTCTTAATTTGTTGTTTATTAAAAATCCACCTACTACCAAAACTTATAAAAAGTGTGTTATTTTTGTTCAATTTTTTTTCTTTAAAATATTGATTTATTTTTTTATCTATTTTCAAAATGAATTTAACATTTTTTTTCTCTTCAAAGTTTTGTCTATATGAAGGTGAAGAAATTTTATATGTATTTAAAATGAGTTCTTTATTTATAACTTCTATTTCATTATATAAGTTTGAGTATCCTATTAATACTATATTTTTCAAATTCTTTATAAAGAATGAATTATTTTTTAACATTTATTTTTTTTGCTAAAATAAAATACCAAGGAAGATAAACGGGGCCTGAAAAAATGGAATTCTTACCAAATGATGTGTTAATTGTGTAACTTCCTCTTCCATCGCCACTTTTTTTTATTTTTTTTTTTGGAAAGAATTTTTTAATCTTTTCAATTTTATATCCATATGTTTTAAAAATTAATTTTGTATTTTGTAGCGAGTGGATGTTAAAATCAGCATCTGGATTACTATCTTTAATACTTTTATTGTTAAGATCCCTAATATGTATAAGAACATCAAGTTGCCCATCATAAAATAATGAGTTAATAGCAATATAATCTGGTCTTAAACTACAAAGTCTTTTTATTGGTTCGTTAATTTTTTTAAAAACACAAAAAGTATGTATAGAAAAAATTAAATTGAAAAAACTTTTCTTTTTTTTTATTTTGTAAATATCTTTTACTTCAAAGAAATTACTTTTTTTTGGATTGTTTTTATTTGCAAAATCTATTGCTTTTTGTGAATAATCCCATCCAGTAAAATCTATATTGGGAAATATTTTGGAAAAATAATTAATCTGCGCACCATAACCACACCCCATATCCAATATGTTTTTTGTTTTTTTATTAATTGCTTTATTTTTTAACAAAAATTTTTTAAATTCTGTTGTACTTTGATAAACTTTCTCATACTGAATAATTTCTGAGTTACCTTTCACTTGAATCCAGCTCCTTTTTAAGTCTGTCGTATTCTTTCATTTTTACCTTCATAAAATTTATTGTGAGCTTAGTTTTTTCTGAGATACCAGTTGGAGTCAAAACATAAATATATTTATGTTTATGTTTATTGGTTTTAAAGTTTTCTATTTTTAATAAACCCTTACTCTTAAGAGATTTTATACAATAATTTAACTTTCCAAGACTTATACCTAAATCCTTAGATAATGTTCTTTGAGAAATTTCAGGTTTTCTATTTATTTTTAGAAGTATATTTAAAATATCTTGTTTATTTTTCATAAACTCATATTATAGTTCAATAATTGAACGGTAAAGAAAATAATTTTTTTTGATATATGCAGTATTGTAAAAAGTGTGTAATTCCAGAAACTTCAGAAACAAATAAGTTTGACAATAATGGAGTTTGCTCTGTTTGTAGACAAATAGAATTAAAACAAAATAAGAATTGGACAAAAAAAAAAGATGAATTAGTAAAAATTATTAATAATTATAGAAATAAAAATCAATATGACTGTATTGTTCCATTCTCAGGGGGCAAAGACTCTACTTTTACCCTGTGGTATTTAGTGACACAAATGAAGTTAAAAGTTTTAGCAGTCAGATATGATCATAATTTTCTCAGAGATAAACTTAATAAGAATGTGGAAAGAACATTAAGCAAATTATCCGTAGATTTTATTAGCTATAAATCAAATTTTGAAATTGTTAAAAAGATTATGAAAGAAAGTTTAATCAGGAGGGGTGATTTTTGTTGGCATTGTCATGTGGGTATTTCTGCATTTCCGATCAACACTGCTTGTGAAAAAAAAAATTCCTTTACTATTTTATGGAGAACCTTCCGCAGAATATTCATCTTATTATAATTATGAAGATAATGAAGAGTTAAATGTTGAAAAATTTAATAAAATATCGAATTTAGGGATACAGGCTGAAGATATGATTGAAATGCTTAAAGAAAGATACCCACAAGAAACCTTTGATGAAAGAGATTTTAAACCATTTGTATTTCCTTCACAAAGAGATTTAAATAAAAATAAAATTAAAGCACTTTATCTTGGGAATTATATTCCATGGGATGTCAAACAACAGGTGAAGATTATAAAAAAAAATCTAGGATGGCAAGGTGATAATGTTGAAGGAATACCACCAGAGTATAATTATGAAAAAATTGAATGTTTGCTTCAAGGTTCAAGAGATTATACAAAATTTTTAAAAAGGGGTTTTGGAAGAACTAGTCATTTAACTTCAATTGATATCAGAAATGAGAGAAAAAGTAGAAAAGATGCTTTAGAGCTTGTAAGAAAATATGATGGAAAAAAACCTAAATCTTTAGATATTCTTCTAGAGATTTTAAATTTGAGTGAAAAAGAATATCACAAAATTATTGAAAAACATGTTGTTTTCCCAAACAAAATGCCTGCTAATATAATAAGAGAGAGCAGGAACATTTTTTATAAGGAATTTCAAAATGCAATAAATAAATTTAAAAATTAAAAAATTGAAATTAGGAATATTAAATTATAAGGCCTGTAACTTATCCTCAGTATACAATACACTATATAATCTTGGATATGATCCTGTAGTGATAAACAAAAGTAAGGACTTTGATAAAGTTAAAAAATTGATTATACCTGGAGTAGGATCAGCTAAGCATTGCCTAGAATATTTAAAACAAAACAAGATTTTTGATGAAATAATCAAATATGAGAAATTAGGAATGCCAATTTTAGGGATTTGTCTTGGTATGCAAATTTTTGCAGAAAAGCTATATGAGCATGGTGAAAGTGATGGTTTAGGTTTTATTAAAGGAAAAATTGCTAAATTAAATTTAAAATCAAAATTTAATATAGGGTGGAAAAATATAAAATTAAAAAAAAATGACAAAAGGCTATTTGATAAAATTTCTGAAAACCCAACATTCTACTTTTGTCATTCTTATCATTTAGAATTAACAAAAGAGAATTATAGATATTTAGTTGCGCACATTGATTTAAATAAAGAAATTCCATCTATTATTTGTAAAGACAATATACTGGGAGTTCAATTCCATCCAGAAAAGAGTCAAAATAACGGAATCAAATTTATATCAAATTTTATTAATAATTTTAAATGAGCTTTTTAAGAATTATTCCATCTTTACTGATGATGAACAAAAAATTAGTAAAAGGTAAGAATTTTAAAAACCATAAGATTGCTGGAAGCCCAAAAACAACAGTACAGGCATTTGATAGTCAGAAATGTGATGAAATATTTCTAATAGACTTAAACTCATATAAAAATAATAATCCAGATTTTAATGAGCTTAAAAATATATCTTTAGTAACGAATACACCTTTAACTTTTGGTGGTGGATTAAATTCGATTGAAAAAATTAAAAAAGCATTTTTAAATGGTGCAGATAAAATATATATTTCTTCATGTTTATTTAATAATGAAAATATTATTAAAGATACATCTTATATTTATGGCAGTCAGTCTATAGTTGGAGGAATTAATATAATAACAGATGACGACAATTTTAAAATTTTAAATAACAATCTTGAACCTTTAAATTTTCTAAAAAAATTAGAAGATTTAGGTGTAGGTGAAATAAAAGTAAATTTTGTGAATTTGGAAGGAAGCAAAAGAGGTTTCAATTTAAAAATATGTGAAAAAATATTAAAGCATATAAAAATTCCTGTTATTTTTGAGGGAGGAATTGGAAGTTTAAAAGATATCGAAAATGCTATCGAAACTGGAGTAGAAAATATTGCTCTAGGTACAATACTAATTTTTAGTGATTACAACATATTTAAAATAAAACAGCATCTTTCAAACAAAAATTTTAAAATACGGAATTAATTTTTTTTTTTTCAACAAGTTTTTTAAGTTCTCTTCTGCTCAAAAATTGTTTATTTAAATCACTTCTATATAAAAAATTTTTTCTTAATTCCTTATAATTTTTATATTTTTTAAAGAAACCTTTATTTGGTAATATTAAATAATACTTTCCTATGTCAATGCTTAATTCTCCATCCGCTTTTGAAATTAATTCTTCATGAATTTTTTCTCCTGGTCGAATTCCAATAATTTTAATTTTTGATTTAGGATTAATTGAATATGCTAAATCAATTATTTTAAAACTTTTTATTTTTGGCACTAAAATTTCACTACCTATAAGATTCTTCAATGACCATAAAACAGCATCTACTCCTTCATCAATAGAAATATTAAACCTGGTCATTTGATTATCAGTTATTGTAATTGGTTTTTTTTGTTTATTTAATTCTAAAAAATATGGAATCACTGAACCTCTACTTGCGAATACGTTACCATATCTTACTACCGAAAAAGAAGTTCCATTTTTACCAGAATAATTATTTGATGAGATAAATAATTTGTCAGAACACAATTTTGATGCTCCATATAAATTTATTGGAGAACAAGCTTTGTCTGTTGATAAAGCTACAACTTTTTTTATGTTCTGATTAATACTTGCAGAAATTACATTCTGAGCACCAAATACATTTGTTTTAATGTACTCAGAAGGATTATACTCTGCTGAAGGAACTTGCTTTAATGCTGCTGCATGTATTACATAATCTACCCCCTTAAAAGCTTGATTTAGTCTATCGAGGTCTCTTACATCACCTAAGAAATATCTCATACATTTGTATTTTTTGTCTGAAAATGTTTGTTGCATTGTAAACTGCTTAAATTCATCTCTACTTAAGATTATTAATTTTTTAATTTTTTTATATTTTTTTAATATTCTGGATGTTAGAGCTTGCCCAAGTGAACCAGTTCCACCAGTGATTAAAATAGATTTATTATTTAGCATATCAATTTTAAATATTATTTAATTAAAATATTCAAGAGTAATCATATATTCAACTCCATTTTCTTGGGTCTTTAATAAAATTATTATTATAGGAAGGGTATTTGTAAATTTTTTTTTGTTTCACAGTTAAAATTTCATTAATTTGATGATGATTATCTACACCTACAAGAAACTTATCAATATATTCATTATTATTAATGTAATTCAAAGATGTTTCTAACCTACTTAATTTATTTTGATTATGCCAAATGTTTAAAAATTTAATGAAGTTTTTAAATCTTTTATCATCAATTTTTTTTTTTAGTAGTAGTCCTTGTAAAAAGACTGATCTTGCATGTATTTCTATATTTTTATTTTTTATGTATTTTAAAATCTCTGTATTTTCAAAAGATTTATTCATATAATTAATTGGTATTTGCACAATATCAATATTAAATCTTGAAATAGTTTTTAAAAGTTTGGTTTTCGTATAGAAAGAAACTCCAATTTTATTAATAACTTTTTTTTTCTTAAGTTCTAAAAGAATATTATAAATATAATTAGCATTAGATGACAAAAGTTGATTTTCATCATGCAAAAGCAAGCCGTATAGTTTTTTTGAATTAAGCTTGATTAATGAATCGTAAATTTGGTCATTTACAAATTTTTCAATACTTGATTTTTTTCGCAATTTAATTTTTGGAATTTTTGTAATAATTTTCCAATTTTTTTTTTGATTAAATTTTCCAATTATTGACTCTGAATTATTATATCCCTTTGAGGTATCTATAAAATTCAGTTTTTTTTTATTGAATTCTAAAAAAATCTTTTTAATTTTAGGTAAACTTAAGTTAACATTATTTCCGATACCATATTTTGAGGAAAAATTTGCTGATCCTAAAATAATTTTATTTTTAATTTTAAGATTTAATTGTCTCATGTATTTTTTCTGCTAATTTAAAATCCTCATAATCATCAATATCAATTGATCGAGATTTAGGAATTTCATAACCTATATAATTTTTATCAAAATCAATTTTTTTTTTTAAAAAAGAAGCTGTTTGGAATACCAACAAAATTACCAGAATCATGATATTTAAATTCTAAATCTTGTGATCTTTTTTTGTAAAAATTTTTTTTGACCGGAATTAATTTATTTTTTTTTTTGGTAAAAGCCCATTCAATTGGAACATTATATTTACTTACAGAAATAACGATTTTATTTCTGTGCTTTTTTAACAATTTAGATGATGAAATTAAATCAAAACTTTTAATTAATGGTGAGCATGGGGTTAAACACCATATCTCATCATACAAAAAATTTTTTTTTTTAAATTTATTATAGACATATCTTAATACGTCTACTGTTGGTGTGTAGTCTCCTGCTAAATGTTTAGGTCTTAAAAATTCAATTTTTAATCCAATTTTTTCAACAATTTTTTTTATTCTAGTTGAGTCTGTTGAAACATGAATATTTGAAAACAATCCACTTTTTAGTGCCTCTAATATTGAATAAAAGATTATTGGTTTTCCATTAAAAATCTTAATATTTTTATTTTTTATTCGTTTTGAACCTGATCTCGCGGGAATAATCAATAATCTTTTAGTCATTATTATATTAAAATAAAATTTTCAATTAGTACTTTTTTGGAATTTGGACCTTTATTAAAAATTAAATCTATAATAGATAAGTTTTTGCAAAATTTTCCATATAACTGATCGTATTCAAGGTTTTTATAATCGAAAAATATTAGATTAGTATTTGTATTTTCCTGAAAAAAAATTTTATCATTCAGATAATTTTTAGAACCGATTGTAGAAACATAGGTTTGGGCATCTTTCTTTTTACAAATAGCCTCAATAAGATCATTTTTTCTTTCAATTAAAGCAAGATCTGAGGAATAAGAATAATTAATATTTATATCTAAAACTTTACATACCCATTTTATTAATAATAAATTCAAATCTAACAACATTTTTGGCCTTGAAGATAAAATTTCAAATAATTCATTTGAACTTTCTTTAAAATATTGAGATTTTGAATAATTTTGCTTAATTGTCTTGATAATTTTCGTTAAAAAATTTGTATTATAATCTATCTTTACTTGATTTATGTTTTGTTTAAATAAATCTTTAGACAAAACTGGGATGGTGATTAATTCTGATCCATTTGGAGTTTTAATGATATTTCGTTGCTGCCAAGACCTTTTGTCAAATTGAATATCATCCAAAAAAACGATCTCATCGACATAATTAATAAGAGAGAAATAACCACTCCATGGTAAAAAAGTAGGTTGACTAATTGCTAATTTCATTAATATTTTCAGATACAGCTAAACCAAAACCATTTTGACCATAATTGTTTCCATTAAAAAACATATAATATTTTTTATTGTAGAAAATTACATTTGGATATGTAATCATCTTTGAGTCCCATCCTATTTTAGATTTATATAAACCAATTTTTTTATCAGATCTTATCCACTTTTTTCCATTGTTACTTATTGCATAACCCAAGGTATAATTTCCAACTTTATTTTCTTTACAATACCACATGTAAAATTTATTTTTAATTTTCAAAACACTTGGTCTTGCAACTGCTCTTTCATTTTTATTTAATTTTATACAAACCTTACCAGATTGAGACCAAACTTTTCCATTTCTGGACTCTGCATATTTAATATTATATTTTGGAATGTTTTTACTTTTCCACTTGGTGCAGGACACGTACCACATTTTCCAAGTTTTTTTATCTTTTATTACTGACGGTGCAGTTAGTATCATGTAAGGCTCTTTATCAGTTGTACTTAAAATAGGTGCTCTGCTAAATCTTTTAAATGATAATCCATCATTTGTTGATATTGCAAGTCCTGAAACAAGAGAGTATCGAGTAGTGCTTTGTGGCTTCCATCCTACATAATAAAGATATAATTTATCACCATTTTTAATTATTGAGGAAGGGACAACACCATTATCATCAAATGTTCCTAATTCACCAGGATAAAGTGAAACTTTTTTACTTTGAAAAATTATTTTTTTTTTTGTTAGACTATAATCTATAAATGAGATGTGTGACTGATTTTTTTTATTTCTACTTGCAAAAAAAACTCTACAAATATTCTTCTTAATCAAAACTGGAGTAGGAAGCATAGCATGACTTTTATTCCAAAATAAGTTTTTTTGAGGTCTATATATGTGACCAATCTTTTTCCATTTAAAAATCATGTTAAGCCTTCAAATCCTTTGTTTGAACTGGTTGATCTTTCTTTACATTTTTAAACAATTTTTGACCAACTAAAAAATTATCATAAAATTTTGGTAGACCTAAAAAAGTATTTTTTTTTAAAATTATATCACTTGATTTAATTATACTATTTCTAGATAAATTTTTTTTCCAATATAAACTTGATCTTCTTGTATTAATCTTTACTTGCATTGGTAAGTTGAAATTTCCATTCCCTCTCATTTTAAAAGATTTTTTTATACTGCTAACATAATTTTTAAATTCATGAGGCTGTGTTGCATAATAATGATCTGGTCCATTAGAATTTCTATCAAGAGTGATATGCTTCTCAAAAATTGTAGCTCCTAGTCCAACTGCAACACATGCTGCTTCCGATCCAATTGTGTGATCAGAAAATCCAACAGGTATATTAAAATTTTTTATCAATTTCTTTATTAAACTTAAATTTAAATCATTATCTTTAGGTGGATAAAGTGAACAACAGTACATTAAACATAAATTTTGGTTATTAAATTTATTAAATATATCAACTACATTAAATATATCCCTCATCTCTGACATACCTGTAGAATAAATTGTAGGCTTATTAAATTTTGTTGCAAAAATTATATCAGATAATTTATCTGCCTCTGAAGAGGCAAATTTTAATAAATTTACTTTTTTTTTTATTAAAAACTCGGTGGATTTTTTATCAAAACTAGATGCAAAAATTTCTATTCTTATTTTTTCACAAAATTTTTGGATCCTCTCGAACCAAGATTTTTTAAACTCAAGTTTTTTAAAAAGTCTATATTCTTTACTCTTTAGATTTGGATAAAGTTTTGAACTATTAAATAATTGTATCTTAACTGCGTCAGCACCGGAGTTTTTTGCCTCAGTAATCAGTTTCTTTAACTTTTCAAAATTTTGGTCGTAATTTGAACCAATTTCGGCAATAACAAATGGCTTTCTGTCAAATTTTTTAAAATAATTCATTAGTTTAGCCTTCCGAAACCACTATTACATACGTTATTTTTTAAATGTAAATCTAAATCATCGTCATTATTTTGAAATCTTCCTATATTCTTAAAGACTTCTGCTAATGCTTTTTTGTAAAAATCAAAAGATTTATCTTTATGTAAAACTGAAGTAAATAAAACATTTGAAGCTAAAATATTTTTTTTAAGCATTTCTTGAGTTAAGTATGATTTATATTTTAAATTATCTTTATTAAAATTTAATGCAGGCAATGCATTCAAGCCACTAATATTACATGAAACATTGTATTTTTTTGCTAATTCGTTCCACAAATTTTTAATTTGTAAACCATTTTCTGAAATTTTTATCCAAGATTTAACCTTTTTCATTTCCTGCAAAGTTTGAAGACCAGCAACAAAACCAATTCGTTCAGTCCAAAACGTACTACTTATAAAAGTATTATTCGCTTCATTCATAATTGAGCCTTTTCCAACAACACTTGTAATGGCATATCCATTACCCAATGCTTTACCAAATACAACTATATCAGGCACAATTTTAAACTTTTTGTATAAACCTCCATAGGTTTCTCTAAAACCAGTAGTACATTCATCAAAAATCAAAATTATTTTTCTTTTTGTACATAATTCTCTAATTTCATTCAGAAAATTATTTTCAGGTTTGTAGTTTCTCATAACTTCCATCTTAACGACACCAACATCGTTATGTTTTATAGCTTTATAAAAACTCTCAATATCATTATATTTAAATGTTCTTATAGTTTTCGATAAGGAGAGTGGAACACCCTTAGTAGTAAGACCTTTCATTAATAAATTATTTAAGTTTTTTTTATTTTTCAAATTTGCTGACAAATACCAATCGTGCCATCCATGATATCCACACACTGCTACAACATCTTTTTTTGTTTTAGCTCTAGCAATTCTAATAGCTATAGAACTTGCCTCACCCCCTGTTCTTGCAAATTTTGCCATATCTGCCCATTCATTTAATTCAATCATTTTTTCTGCTAATTCTAATTCCTCAGGACAACTTAAGGTACTCATATTACCTTTCACAATACATTTACGGACAGCTTCGTCTACTTTTGTATTATTATATCCAAGAGTACTTTGGCCAACGCCAAAATAATAATCCAAGTATTTTTTTTTATTTAAGTCCCAAACATAAATTCCTTTTGTTTTTTCATAATACCCTGGCCAACCTTTTTTAATAAAATTCTCTGGTATTTTTGAGAAGAGCATTGTCCCTCCACCAGGTATTTTTTTTTTAGACCTTTGAATAAATTTTTTTATATCTATTTTTCTATTTTTTGGCATAAATATTTTATTTTACTATCATTAATATAATTTTTATTATTCATAAATTTTTTTTTTATAAAGGAAAAATTATTTTTTAAATTATAGATATATTTTTTTATTTCCAACTCATTTGGTATTTCAAAATCACCAAATTTGTCACAATAAACTTGATTTGTAAAAAATTTGCAGAATTTTTTTGAGGTTTCATCGTTAGATAGAAGAATAAATGGTTTTCCAATACAACTAATTTCGTATTTTATATTACCACTATTAATTATCGCTAATGAGCATTTTTTCATTATTTGAATATAATTTTTCTGATTGTTTGAAATAATAATATTTTTAAATTTTTTTTTATAAGTGATTATTTTTTTTTTTAATTCTCTTTTAAAAAATGGACCTATAACAATATATATCTCAAAGTCTTTATTATCATAAAAATGTTTTAATATTTTTAATATTTTTAAAGAAAATTTTTTTTTGTCAGTCGCACCCATATTAATATAAATTTTAAATTTTTTATTATTTACGATTTTTTTTTTGTTAAATAATTGTTGATTTATTATCAGAGCATTTTTTCCAGAGATGATGTTATTGCCATGGCTTTTTTCATTATTTAGCTCACTTAAAAAATAAGGAATAATCAAATAATTATAATCAATATTCTTTGGTATGTTTTGATTAACAACAATCTTATTGTTTCCTGGAAGGATTTTATTAAAAAACTCTCTAAATTCAAATGTAATTCTAAATGTATCAAGTATAAAAACTGATCTTTTGTTCTTTAATAAAATATTTTTGTTTTGATTATTAAAATTCAAAATAGGATATTTAATAAAATTCTTAATTAATAGTTTTTTATTTTTGATTATAAATAAAATATTATTATTTTTTTTGAAATATTCTGATAAATAATTAAGTCTCATCAAATGACCTAACCCTTTATTTTTATTTAACTCAGAGATTAAATAAATATTTTTTTTCATAAAAAATTACTTATTTTATCACATATGAATTTTTGATCTTTTATTTTAAGATCAAAGTAAATTGGAATAGAAACTGTTTGATTGTAAAAATCCTCGGTATTTTTTAATTTGTTTTTATTGAACAATTTTTTATACCTTTGAAATTTATACGTTGGTATATAATGAACCTGTAAAAATATATTGGATTTTTGTAGTTTTTTTATCATTACATCTCTTTTAAGTTTAATTTCTTTGAAATTTATTCTAAGAAAAAATAAATGATATGATGGATTTTTTTCATCGCTAAAACTTGGGGTGGAAATAAACTTATTATTTTTAAAATAATTTATATAAAAATTTGCAATTTTTTTTCTCTTTTTTAAAAATTTATTTAATTTGTCCAACTGAGAATACCCTAAAGCACATTGCATTTCTGATAATCTAGAATTGAAGCCAGGTGAAATCAAATCATAAGTCCAATAATTTTTTTTTGTAAAACCATGTTCTCTTAACTTAATTAAAAGCTTATAGTGCATGCTTGAGTTTGTTAATATTGCACCACCTTCTGCTGTTGTAATATTTTTTACAGCATGAAAGCTTTGAACAACTAAGTCTGCATATTTACAAGCATAATCTGCTCTATTTTTATATGTACTGCCTAAAGCATGACAATTGTCATTTATAAGGATAAAATTATATTTAGATTTTAGTTTTTTAAATTTTTCCCAATCGGCTGGGATACCTGCATAGTCAGTAATCACTACAAGTTTTACTTTTTTACCAAGTTTTTTATTTAAAATTATTTCTTTCTCAAGCTGATTTGGGTCCATGTTGGGCTCATCATTTTTTATATCACAAAATTCAAATTTGATTTTGAATTTGCTCAGTGAATTAGCGCAAGAGCAGAAAGTATTAGCTGATAAAATAGCTATTTCATTTCTTTTGAATTCCAATGAAGAACTAATAATATCAAATGCTGATGTAGCGTTTGATGTTGCTATGCTAAACTTTGATCCAAATAATTTAGATAGTTTTTTTTCAAATTTTTTTAGATAGTTTCCTTTTGTAATCAAATTTGATTTTAACGAATTAACAACGTGTTTTATGTCATTTTTATCAATATGGTGCCTGTTATAAAAAAAATTTTTGTTCAATTAATTATAAATAGATCTTTAGTGTTAATTTTATCTCTTGAATTATGAATTGAATTAAAGAATGTATATTTTTTCAAGGATTTATTTACAAACTCACCCGCATCTATAAAAGAAAATGCTTTTATCTTGATATTATCTTTAGTACACGAGTTAACTCCAAAAAAACAATTATTTTCAATTAATGAATTTCCAGATATTGTTGAATTACCGCTAAAAAAATTGTGCGAACCCACTTTGTTGTGATGGCCAATTATAGTGGAGGACCAAATTATGTTATTATTTCCTAATGATGTATAAGGGTTTATACTAACATTTTCCATAATAAAATTATTTTTTCCAATTTTAGAAGAATAATTATTAACATTTGGATGCACAAAATTTATGAAAGGAAAATTTTTTCTCTTAAAATATTCATAAAACTTCTGTCTTACTAAATTTAATTTTGAGTATCCAATGGCCAAGAAAAAATCAAAATCTTTCTTATTTAGTTTAAGTAATTTTTTTGTTTCAACTACTTCACAACCTAATTTTTCTTTTTGATTGATAAATTTTTTATCACAAGAAAAAATGATTTCTGCATTTGAGTATTTACTAAAATTTTTAAAATAATAAAAAACTATTTCACTCATTAAAGAATTACCAAATATAATTAACTTTTTTTTCATTAAGTAATACTTATATCTTTATTAGAATTAATTTTACCGTTTATTTTGTAGTTTTGTGTATTAATTTTCTTTATAAATTTATAATTATCAAAAAGTTTCTGAACATAAGAATTTTTTTTATTTCTGTTAATTCGAATGCATCCATGTTTATTTTTAAGTAATTTGTGATCATGTAAATACTTAAAAATTACTGGTTCTATTTCCCTCTCAAAAACTCTACAACTTAATAAAAAATCAAAAATAGTATATTTACTTTTTTCTATTTTCAGTACTATTAAACTTATAACCCCATAATCTCCAAACTTGTCATTCATTGATATTTGTAAACATAAATAATTTTTATTATTTGAATAATCAATTAATTCTATTTTAGATTTCTCTAAATGAGAAATATTAAATTGATTAGTTCTTTTGAACATTTCACTAGCTCGTTCAAAATCATCAATATTTTCTACTTTAAGCTTTATATTAAGTTCTTTTATCCAATTTCTAAAATCAAACACCTGGTTTTTAAATTTTTTTCTTTTTGACTCATCCAAATAAAGAGCTGTTCTAATTTTATCTGTATCTGAAATTTTATTTTTATTGAAGCCATTTAAATTATTAAATTTATTGTTTAGATCTAATATATTTTCAGGAAAATCAAAAATTTGAATATCTTTTAAATCTTTTTTTACTATTCCTCTTTCAAACTTATTATCATCAATAAATAAAGTATTCTCTTGTCTTAAGTTCAATTCTTCAAGTATCTCTCTTACATTCTGATTTTTATTTTTCCAATTTACTCTTATTGAGGAGAAATCAGTGAGCTTGAGCTCCATAAATTTATTTTTTTTAAAAACTTTTTTCACATTTGACAAATCATTTTTGCTACAAATTGCTAATAAAAAACCTTTATTTTTTAAATTTTTTAATCTTTTTTGAAAGTCTGAAAAAACCATTCCTTTTATGGATTTTGTGCCTAATTCAAGTTTGTTATAATGTCTCTCACCAGCCTCACCACCCCATATAGTATTATCTAAATCTAAAATTATAAGCTTAATTTTTTTACCAGATTTATTGAATGTTTTGTTTATTATTTCCTCAGATAAAAGTTTTATAAAGTTTGGGGAATAAACACTACCAACTAGATATTTGAATTTATCATCATAAACGTTTTGAATAAATTTATTTTTCATTATTAAAGAGTTTGTATCTATTAAACTTATTGTTTCAAAATCAGTTAGTTTTTTTCCAATCTCTAAATTTATGTAATTTATTAACCAATTTTTACCATTCTTTTTTGAATTAATTTCGTCGAAATAAATATCATTAATGTCTATAGGGAAGTTAAAAAAATATGTTTTTTTTGCTTTTGTACTAGATGCCTCAAGAATAGTAATAAGTTCATCAATCTGATTATTTAAACTTGATAAACTTTTATTATTCTTAATTAAAGTTGAGTCGAACAAATTAAAAGTTTTAAATACGTCGGTGATTATAAAATTTTTATCAAATTTAGAATTTTGAATATTATTTAGAAAATTGGTTCTTATGTTATCAATATTATAAAATTCAAAATTTTTTGATAATTTATCAATGAAAGTTTTTTTTAATGAGTCAACAGGATGAGTACTAAATATAGCAGATTTTATTTTATATTTTTTCACTAATGTAATTTATTAAATCTTTTATGTTAATATTATTATATTTAAAGAAAAATTGATCATCAAAAAACTCTGGTATAATTAATTGGTTTTCTATGAACTTGTTATCTAAGATTGAGAAAAATGTTATCAAATCAACAGAATCAAACTCTGAAAATTTACCTTTTAGTATTATTTTTAACGAATATTTTTTTTTAATTTTTTTATTAATATTTTTTAATTCATTATAAGAACTCTCAACAATAAAATTAATTTTTTTTTTCATTTTTATAACACTTTAATCGTTTTTTTTATAAATTCAGTGTGATCCTTATTTGTAATTAGTAAAGTCTTTGTAGTCTCAGAAAATAACGCATCTAATCTTGGATTAAATATTTTAATATTTTTAAATTTATTTTGATAAGTTTTGATAAGTTTTTCTTGCATTAGTTTACTTAAAGAATACTCTAAATTTTCAGAATTATTCTCAACCATTACTGTTGATGGTATAAATATATTATATTGTTTCATATTATACTTAGATAAAAAAATAAGTAGTTTTTCCAAAGAGTAAATATTAATTAAATTAAATTCCATAAGTTTCTTATAGCTAAAAAATTTTCCTGTATAATCAAATATCTTTCTACTTGGAAAAAAATATATTGTATCATATTCTGCAATTTGATTGAGATTTGTTTTGTTCAATTTTGTTATATCAAGTTTTATAGATTGTTTTTTGTCTTTACTATTTTTTTTTTTAAAAAATGTAGATTTAAAATTTATTTTACTTTTTTTAAAAAATGTAGACAAGATTTTACCAAGACCAGACGATCCGCCAACTATTAAAATTTTTTTTTTTACAGCACTTGCGGGTATTTTAATTTTTGTTCTATCAAAAATAATTTTTGGTTTAAAATTTTTTTCAAAAGTAACAAAATTTGAATGTGACCTTATTTTTAGATTTTCTCTATAGTAGCAAAAAATGTTTTCAGAAATTTTTTTGTATTTACTGATTGTTTTAAATTTGTAGTCATTGGATGAAATATTTAAATTGGCTATTATGTTAATATTACCTCTAAAATTACCAATTTTTCTGCTTATTATTCTTAATTGTTCCACAACATGGTCATAAAAATTACCAGATTTTTTATTTCCAAATGTTATTAAAGCCAATACTTTATCTTCAACTTTGTTATGAATTTTAAAATAAATAAATTTTTTTTTTTTTGAAATAATTTTAAGAAATATTTTCTCATTTTCAAAAACTGGTTTTTTAAATGTGACATTAATAGAGAACAAAGTTTTTTTTATAATTATCTTTTTTAAAACTTCCTCTAAAATTAAAACACCATACACTATTGGTTTTCTAAAGGGACTATATTTTTTTATATTTTTATCAAAATGAATTGGGTTTTTATCGCCTGAAATTTTTTTGAAATGACTTAATCTTTTTTTATCAAATTTAAATTTATATTCTTGGTTCATATAAAATAAATTTTAGATATAAAAGTTTTTTTTAATTTTATTAGAATTGTAGACCATGAAAGGCCTGAACCAAAACCACAAAACAAAAAATTTTTATTATTTACTGTATTTCCATTAAAATAGTTGCATAATGAAATAGGTATACTAGGAGAGCTAGTATTTCCAAAATTCACACATTTTATAACTTTTTTTGTTTCTAATCTTAGTTTTTTTACTATAAATTCTAACATTGTTTTATTGGGTTGATGTAATGCGTAATAATCAACACTGACTTTATTTTTTTTTAATTGTTTTTGAATATTATTAATTGAGTTTGGAACTCTTTTTAATGCAAATTCTAAAACCTTAATACCATTCATATCTAAAGATTTGGTTTCAGGATCTATGCGGAGTATTTCATTATTTCGTCCATCTACACCAATATCATAATTTATAACATTTATAGAACTTCTTAAATGAATTACTGATATTCCATCTGAAATAATTGATTTTAAATTTTTTTTTTTTAAGTTTTTACTATGAGCATCAGCACAGATTAATAATATATTTTTAGCAATTTTAGTTTTCAAAAATGAATAAGACTGTAAAAGCCCCATAGTAAAGCCTGAACAACTGCTAGGGAGGTCATAACATAATATGTTGTTTCGAAAATTAAATCTATTTTGTATTTTTGCAGAAAAAATTGGCATTTCTAGTTTTCTACTATGCGAGCTAAATATAATTGCATCAAATATGGATGCATTATTTTTAGAAAGTTTAAAATATTTTTTTAAGGCAGAAAAAAAAAAATCTTCAGTAGAGGTTACACTATTCAAAATATGTAATCGATCAAATCCTGTGTAGCTAACGATTTTTTTATGATCTCTTCCATTGATTATTTCCAATTCGCTATTGTTTAATTTGTTTCTTGGAAGAAATGAGAAAATACTTTCAACTTTCATAACTATTTTAAATTTTTTATTAAGCTTTTTATATCTTTATAACTATTAAAATCTCTCTTTGAATTACTGAGTCCAAACTCATCCATAAAAGTAATGAATTTGAGTTGGTTAAGAGAGTCGAATTCTAAAATATTTTTTAATTTTGTGTTTTTTTTAATTACTAAATTTTTTTTCAACTCAAAATAATTTTTAAAAATTTTATAAAATGTTTCTTCCGACATTGAATATTGTTAATTGTTCAAATATTGAACATAATATATTCAAATTATTACTCAGTAAAGATATAATTATTTAAGTTAAGATTAAAATATATAGAAAATTTAAATACTTAAATTTTTTTCAGTGCATAAATCAAGCCAATCGAGCTATTAGTACTGGTCAGCTACATGCGTTACCGCACTTCCACACCCAGCCTATCAACGTGGTGGTCTACCACGGCTC
>MDTB01036879.1_pt1 | contig 55665 bp, 50 predicted proteins | sample 811161 | NCBI WGS metagenome assembly MDTB01 (sample SAMN05326650, study PRJNA326480) | marine metagenome | isolation source: seawater | place: Mediterranean Sea | collected 2009 | reverse complement strand
TCAGGCTCGCATGGAGATGGACCACTATGGCTGGCGGCGTGACCGTGATGCGGTGTTGCTGGACTATTTGAATGAGAACAAGCAGGTGTTGGCAGAACGGCTAGTTGAACTCGGTGTGCTCGATGCAATGCCCGAAGAGCTTCCCGTATTCTGAGTGTTGATTCGCTGGCGTTCCTAGCCGGTGTACGGGGTCATTCGTGAAGGTGCTTGACCTACTTCAAACTACTGTATATATATACATATCCCAAGGGCATGTATGAAATACAGTGTCGAGATCAGCCTCCTCCAAACAATCCATCAAAGCCTCCCGCCAGGGTACGACACCTGCGCACAGAGCTGGGCACGGAGAGAAGGGAGAGAATAGCGAACAAGGCGCGAGAAGCGAGAGCGTCAAGGTCCAGTACGCTGAACTGCACTGCATCAGCAACTATACATTTCTGCGGGGAGCCTCCCACCCCGAGGAACTGGTACACCAGGCAGCGGCCCTGGGTTACCAGGCCCTCGCACTCACTGATGAATGCTCCATGGCGGGAGTGGTCAAGGCTCATGTGGCAGCCATGGAATGCGACCTCAAACTGATTGTCGGCAGCGAATTCGAACTTTCAGACCGGTATATTCGACTGGTGTTGCTGGCAACCAATCGGGCAAGCTATGGCGAAATCTGTCACCTGATCACAGAAGCACGACGACGTGCGGAAAAGGGATCTTATCTCCTCAGGTTCCGTGACCTGGAATTTGGTCTGAAAGATTGCCTGGCTATCTGGTTGCCTCAGCAACCGCTTCATTTGTTGCCTGCAACCGTTGCACACCTCAAACACCGTGGCACACACCAGAACAAGAACGAGCAGCACCAGAACGCACGATCCGGTATGGCACTCAAGCACATTTTTGGCGATCGACTGTGGATTGGCCTCGAACTATTTCCTGATGGTCGTACTTTCGAAGTTTATCAGGAAGCCTATCAGCTATCGCAGATGCTCAAGATTCCACAGGTCGCCTGTGGTGATGTTCATATGCATCATCCTGACCGAAAAGCACTTCAGGATGTGCTGTCTTCAATTCGTATAGGTCAGTCTGTCCGGGTCGCAGGTCGGCTACTTCAGGCTAATCGAGAAAAACACCTGCGTCCCCGATCATCTCTGGCTGAGATCTACCCGGCAGCAGCATTGGCAGCCAGCGTCGATATCGCAAATCGATGTAAGTTTAGCCTTGCGGAGCTGCAGTACGAATATCCGCCAGAGTTGGTCCCATCTGATCTTTCGCCTTCGGTATATCTGCGTCAGTTGGTCGAACAAGGCGCCCACAAACGTTACCCGGACGGTGTACCAGTCGACATCTTGGCTCGGATCGATCAGGAGTTGGCACTAATTGCCGAACTGCATTATGAATACTACTTCCTCACAGTTTATGACACGGTACACTTTGCTCGGAGCCAAGACATCCTATGTCAGGGCAGGGGTTCCGCCGCCAATAGCGTCGTGTGCTACTGCCTCGAGATTACTGAGGTTGACCCGACCCGCATTAGTCTATTGTTTGAACGGTTTATCTCCAGGGAACGTAATGAGCCCCCGGATATCGACGTTGATTTCGAACACGAGCGGCGAGAAGAAGTCATCCAGTACATCTATCAGAAGTACGGACGTCATCGTGCAGCCATTGCAGCAACCGTAGTTACCTATCGTCCCAAGAGTGCGGTGCGAGATATCGGCAAAGCCTTGGGTATGGATCCACAACTGGTGGATCACCTCGCTCGTTCTCTATCTTGGTGGGACAAACACGAAGAACTCCTGGCCCGGTTTGAGGAGGCCGGCATCAATCCTCGCAGTCCCATTGTCAGCCAATTTATCAGCCTAGTGCAGCTGATCCTGGGCTTTCCAAGGCACCTGTCCCAGCACGTAGGTGGATTTGTCATTTCGAAAGGCCCTATCTCCCAAATGGTACCCATTGAAAACGCAGCGATGGCCGATCGTACGATCATCCAGTGGGACAAGGATGATCTCCAATCACTGGGACTCCTTAAAGTCGACATCCTCGCTCTCGGTATGTTGACCGCTATCCGCAAGAGCCTCGATATGATCAATGATTATCGTAATCACACGCCTGACAATGAACTGGATCTGGCATCGATACCGCCTGAAGACCCATTAGTCTATGACATGCTCCAGCTCGGTGACAGCATTGGTGTCTTTCAGGTGGAGTCACGTGCCCAGATTTCAATGCTACCCAGACTGAAGCCTGCCAATTTCTATGACCTGGTGATAGAAGTCGCCATCGTTCGTCCAGGCCCTATTCAGGGCAATATGGTGCATCCCTATCTGAAACGGCGAGCTGGTCTGGAACAGGTCACCTATGCCAACGAAGCGGTCAAAGGTGTACTGGAACGAACGCTGGGGGTCCCCATTTTCCAGGAGCAGGTCATCAAGCTGGCTGTCGTCGCAGCAGGTTTTACACCCGGTGAAGCCGACCAGCTGCGACGCGCCATGACAGCCTGGAAACGCCGTGGTGGTCTTGATGGATTTCAGAAAAAGCTTGTCGACGGCATGTTGGCACGAGGCCATGATCGTGACTTCGCTGAACGTATCTTCGAACAGATCAAAGGTTTCGGTGAATACGGGTTCCCTGAATCTCATTCCGCCAGCTTCGCCTTGCTGGTGTATTTTTCAGCCTGGCTGAAGCGTCATGACCCCGCCGCTTTCTACTGTGGACTTTTGAACAGTCAGCCCATGGGATTCTACTCTCCCTCACAACTGGTCCAGGATGCAAGGCGCCATCAGATTCAGGTATTGCCGGTAGATGTCCTCTACAGTGACTGGGAAAGCACACTCGAAAGGCCGCTAGTAAACGCCGGCTTCTCTGGTCCCGCCATCCGACTGGGCCTGCAGCGTATCAAGGGCGTAAGCGAAGACACGGCACTACGTATTGTGCATACACGTGAGCAACGATCCATCAGCAATGTTCAGCAATTGGCTCGACGGGCACGATTGAATCGTGGTGATCTTGCCCGATTGACAGAGGGTGGTGCCTTGAAGACCCTGTCAGGCAATCGCCACGAAACACATTGGGCTGTCCAGGGCATTCTACCGTCAGCGGACCTGCCAGGGTTAGATCAGGATGAAGTTGCAGCGAGGACTGCTACCTATCTGCCAAAACCCACTGAAACAGACGATCTTCGTGCAGACTACCGCAGCCTGGGTCTTACACTGGGCAGACATCCTATGGCCATCTTGCGTGGGCAATATCCTTTCAATCGAATGAAACGGTCCACTGATCTACCCTTCATGAACCATGGGCGCTTTGTACAGGTTGCCGGGTTGGTCACCGGTCGACAGCGACCAAGCTCCGCGTCAGGGGTCGTTTTCCTGACGCTTGAAGATGAAGGCGGCAATACCAACATTGTGGTCTGGACACGCATACAGGAACGATTTCGTAAAGCAGTGGTTCAAGGTCGCCTATTACGCATCAAGGGGGTGGTCGAGCGCGAAGATAAAGTCATTCACGTGGTCGCTGGTCACGTGGATGACTACAGTCATTACCTGGAACAATTTGCACTAAAGTCTAGAGACTTCCATTAGCTTTCATACGAGACGTCTGCAAACGAGCGTGGTATATGATTTTTGTTTAGAATAGGAGAGTGCCATAAGCTAACCCTATCTTTATGCCCTCTCTAGTTGACCTGAAAAGAATGCGCTATATCGTTGAGGTGGCCAAAGCGGAAGCCATTACCACTGCCGCTGAAATCCTGGCTATCTCTCAACCTGCGTTGACACGCAATATCGCTGAGGTCGAAACCGAGCTTGGCGTCCAACTTTTCCACAGGATGCCCAGAGGTATACAGCTGACAGACGAGGGCACCCGGTTTATCGCTCGTGCCAAGCAGATTCTGGGGGACGTCGACAACCTGCTCTCTGAGATGCAGGAGGAATCTGATCTACTGACAGGACGTCTGAAGATTGGTTTCGTCCCTAGTGGGTACGCGAGTCATGTTCGTGATGTGCTCACTCAGATGGTCGATCAATATCCAGGTATTTCGCTGGAAACAGTCTCGGGGAATCTACAGACTATCTGTCCGAGGTTACTGCATGGTGAGCTCAACCTGGTCGTGGGATCAAATCGTTATTTAGAACGCTGGCGTGAATTACAGATCACACGGGTCAAAAGAATGCACTTCGCTTGTATGTTCCGTTCTGATCACCCACTGGCCGGGAAGAACGACGTAAAGGAATTAGACGTTCTCAGCTATCCAGCCATCTTGACACCAACCATTGAAACAACAGCATCAGACCTATCTCAGCGATATATCGCTAACAACCTTCCTGAGTTTCAACCACGTTATGTCACTGACGATCAGGAACTCATCCAACAACTCCTCGACAAGACAAACGCATACTCTCCAATTCAGATTCCTGCGCCTATCCCTGGCGGCATTCAGGGTAATCGGTTGTTTCTGACTGACGTGATTGACCTACCGGATCACTACATCAGCATCGCCACATCACCCTATCGACCGATCACCAAACTCGCAGAAAGATTTATCGAGCTCGTCCGAGAACGGTGGCCTGAATAGTAATCAGGGCGCAGCGAGTAGTCGTTCAACTAACAGATCCAAAAAGGCGTCGTAATCTCTCCATTTCGTTGCCACCCGCATCATGTTTCCGGTTTCGTCGATGCGCGTATAGCCATCGTCGTCAACACGAATGCGAAGATCTTCAACTTCGAGCAGATCTTCCGCAAAAGCGAGGTAGATGGCGACAGTGTCAAACAGAACGGATGATTTAACCTCCGCGATCTCCTCGTCTTTGTTGATCGCGGCAAGCCATGCTTTGTAATTTCCAATCACAGCCTGCATGCTCTGATTTTCAGCAGAGGCAACCGCTGCTTGCAGTTCTCCTTCAAGCCTGACTGTGCCACAAGTATCGAGTGGGGTAATCGTAACTGGCCATGCAGCATGAAGACTTGCCTGCGCATCCTCAAGATGAAACTTGACGTTGTATTCGGGGTGAATTTCTTCTGTTCCAAAATACCCTTTGTAGACACTCCCATGCATGCCTACAAAACGGACCTTTTCAACAACGCCAGGCGCTCTCTTCAGTAGCGCACCGATGTTGGGTAGAGGACCGATGCACACAAGGGTGATGGTTTCTGAACTTGACATGATCATGTCTGCCATTGCTTCGACACCATCTTCATGAACGGTGCCGGGATAGCGAGATAGATCATAGTCTCCAACCCAGCGTTCCTGATTCTTGGGACCCACGTCCGTTGGGATACCAATACCAATCTCAATATCGGTCCGACCCGTCTGCTCAAGCATCTTGCCCACAATTGAGGCGCGATGGTGAGTGTCCCCTGTTGCGGACACGACCATTCGCAGATCTATTTCCGGACAGCCCAACGCCATTGCCAGCGCCCAGGTATCGTCAATATCGGAACCGATATCGGTATCTAGAATGACGGGAATCGACATTAGTTGAACGCGCTGATGATGTCTTCTTCGAACTGTTGCAACAGTGCGACGTTGCCTGAAGGAATCCCACCGAACATCACCTCCGCAATACCTGCATCCTGGAATTCACCAATACGGTCGATAATGTATTGCTTCGAACCGGCGACCGTGCCTTCGCCCAGACCTTTGACGATCTGTTCGATGCGTTCTTTATCTTCTGTGATGTAGCAAGGCATTAGCAATGTACGACGAATTTCCGAAGGATCTCGACCACAGTCTTCACAGTGCTTATCAAGAATGCTTGCCTTGTGTTGGTAGTACTTGAGCGACATACCTCCACCAGCCCAACCGTCCAGGTTCATAACATCACCGTACCGTGCCAACGTGCGTAGAGTTCGTTTGGGACCGGTACCACCGACCATGATGGGTATGGGTTGACTATCGTCATAGTTACCCGGAGACAGACGTGCGTCGTCAACCGAATAGTAGCCCTGATGTGTCACCGGTTCCTGACTGTGAATTAGATCGCGAATGAGCTTACACGCCTCTTCGAATCGATCTTGTCGATCCTTCATGGAGGGAAACTCCCAGCCATACGCTTGATGCTCACGAGTGTACCAGCCTGCGCCAATGGCAAGCGTGAAACGACCTTCACTCATGGTGTCGATTGTGCCCGCGATTTTAGCGACGTGTGCAGGGTTCCGGTAGGTGTTTCCAAGCACCAGGTTGCCAATGCGTAGTTTGCTAGTCATGCCTGCAGCTGTCGCAGCAACTGCAAGCCCCTCGAAGGCCGTCATCGCTTCCTGTTCTCGGTTTGCCCCTGGTGGAATAAAGTGATCCGCGTACCAGACACTATTCCAATTTCCTGCATCCATAGCCAAAGTTGAGGCTTTCACTTCATCCCACGTGGTTCGGTAGACGTTGACCTGTACGCCAAATTCCATCCTCAGTCTCCTGTTTTGGGTATACACCCGTTCTGTATTGTTACGCACACCTCAATTCGGTGACGCAAAAGCGCCCCGATTAGACCAGTCTCCCGCATCGACGGCAACACGAAATGCTCAGACATCCTTGCACTGGTATCATCATGCTCCGAATTCAGACATAGGTCGTAACATGTCCTGGGAACAAGAAGTCAACGAAATGCACGAGCGTGCTACCGCGGCAGAAGCCATGGGCGGCGAGGAGAAAGTCGCCCGCCAGCACGAATTCGGCAAACTCACGGTCCGTGAGCGCGTGCACGCGATTGTTGACGCTCAGTCCTTCCATGAAATAGGCAAACTCGCGGGCGTCGGCGAGTACGATGAAAATGGTGATCTTCAGGCATTTACGCCTTCCAATTTCGTTTTTGGTACTGCCGATATCGATGGGCGTCCGATCATCGTGTCCGGTGATGATTTTACAGTCAGAGGTGGCTCTGCAGATGCCTCGATCCCAGCCAAACGCTCTCAAGCTGAAGGACTTGCGTCAGAATTGAGATTGCCACATATCCGCCTTGTCGACGGCATGGGTGGGGGTGGGTCGGTAAAGACAATCGAGACATCGGGGCGCACGTATATTCCTGGGGTTCGTGGATGGGAAACGGTGGTCGGTCATCTCGGTATCGCACCCTCAGTATCTCTAGCGCTCGGGAGCGTAGCAGGAATTGGTGCAGCTCGCGTGGCAACCTCCCACTACTCAGTGATCGTCAGAGATACTGCGCAGATGATGATTGCAGGTCCTGCGCTGGTGGATTGGGCCAGTCTCGGAGACGTCAGCAAAGAGGAACTCGGCGCCAGCAAGATCCATACACGCAATGGAGCGATTGACGATGAGGCAACGTCAGAGCAACAGGCCTTTACGATGGCAAAACAATTCCTCTCCTATTTACCGTCCAACGTAGATCAGCTACCACCGCGCGAGGCTTCTGACGATCCGTTAGATCGCACTGACGATTCATTACTGAGTATCGTTCCCAAGGACCCGAGAAAAGTGTACAAGATGCGCACCATTATCAAGTCGGTAGTGGACAAGGATAGCTTCTTTGAAATGGGACGTAAGTGGGGCAAAAGTATCATCTGTGGTTTGGCCCGGATTGATGGCGTCCCAATAGCATTGTTCGCAGAAGATCCAATGGTGTACGGCGGCGCATGGACGACGGATGCGTGTCGCAAGCTGGTGCGCCACCTTGATCTTGCATCGACGTTCCACCTACCGATTTTACATCTGGTTGACTGCCCGGGTTTTCTAATCGGCAAACAATCAGAAGAAACCGCCACTATTCGTTATGGATCACAAGCGTTGGCCGCCCTCGGTCAAGCCAATGTGCCGTTCGCAAGCGTTGTCATTCGAAAGGCATTTGGGGTTGCAGGCGCTGCAAACAGCAAGCCGGGATCTCACCACTTTCGATTTGCGTGGCCGTCTGGTGACTGGGGGTCTCTCCCGATCGAAGGCGGAATAGAGGTTGCCTATAAGGCAGAACTCGCAGAAGTGTCCGACTACGATGCACACCTTAAAAAAATCAAGGATCGGCTTAACAAAGTGCGCTCACCATTTCGGTCTGCCGAGTACTTCGAGATCGAGGAGATTATTGATCCCAGCCAGACCCGCTCCCATCTATGCCGATGGGCAAATCTGGCTTACGCCGCATTGACACCTGGCACCAGTACGTTTACGTACCGTCCCTAGTACCTCAGTTCCCGGTACTTCATGGGGTGCCGTAAGGCATTCCCTGCGTATCGGTATAGATGCTGAATAACGACCTTCCTGCAGTGATAAAAAGCCGGTTTCTTTTGACACCGCCGAAGCAAAGATTCGAGACCGGTTCCGGCAGATGGATCATTCCGAGCTTTTCGCCTTCCGGGGAAATCGAAAGGACGCCATTTTCGCCTGCCGACCACCCTGCAGAGGTCCAGACATTACCATCAATGTCGACGCGGAACCCATCGGACGAGGACTTACCCATATCGTAAAATACGCGACGTCCAGCGAGTCCCTTCCCATCATCCGTCACATCAAACGCTTCAATATAACGAGGGTGTCCCCGCTTATGTGAAGCACCAGTATCGGCGATGTAAAGAACACTGAAATCCGGAGAAAAAGCAAGACCATTGGGTTTCTCAAGTTCTGACGTGACGATGGTCATACCACCTGTCGCCGGATCAAGACGATAGACGTTTGTGTCCAACTCAAACGTTGCTTTGTTGCCTTCGTAGTTCCAGATGATTCCGTAACCAGGATCGGTAAACCAGATACTATCATCAGCATGAACAACGACGTCGTTGGGTGCATTCAGCGGTTTACCCTCAAACCTGTCGACCAATATCGTGATCGTACCGTCATATTCAGTGCGGGTAACGCGCCGAGATCCATGTTCACAAGATACCAACCTGCCTTGATTGTCACGGGTATGACCGTTGGCATTATTGGAAGGATGACGGTAAACCGACACCTCTCCCGACTCTTCGCTCCACTTCAGGATGCGATTGTTTGGGATGTCACTAAATAGCAGGTATCGCCCGTCACCAAACCACACAGGACCCTCGGTCCATCGCGCCCCGGTAAATAGTCGTTCGAGTGGTGAACTTCCCAACATGTAGTTGCCAAAACGTGCGTCAAAAACTTCCCATGCGGGATCGGGATACGGGACCGTTTCGTATTCCCAGTCACGATCCATCCTACGGTCAACCATATGCTGCTCCTAGTCACTAAGCCCTAGTATAGCCACTCTCATTCGAATACGAGTAACACACAGCCTCTCTCGCATGTGTAAGAAAGCTGATATTATCGCCAGGTTTTGAAAAGGAGATGCTATGGAATCCCTGTCAGGCAAAAGAGGATTGGTCATTGGCATCGCGAGCGAAAAAAGTATCGCATACGGTTGCGCGCAGGCTTGTCAGGAAGAAGGCGCAGAACTCGCAGTGACCTATCTCAATGATAAAGCGCTGCAACACGTTCGACCGCTGGCGGAGGGACTCAAGGTTTCTAACGACCTCATTCTGCCTTTTGATGTTACCCACGAAGGTGACCTGGATGCCGTCATCCAGAAACTGTCCGACACCTGGGGAAAGGTAGATTTCATCATCCATGCTATGGCGTCGGCAACCAAAGCTATGACGCGCTCAAGGCTGATTGACGTTCCGCTTGAAGATTTTAACTTTGCGATGGAAGTGTCCTGCCACTCTTTTTTAGCTGTAGCGAAAGCAGCGGAACAGCTCCTATCCGGTGATGGCGTTATCGTCACGATGACTTATTTGGGTGGTAAAAGGGTCATGCCCCACTATCAATTCATGGGTCCCATGAAGGCCGCGCTTGAATCATGCGTTCGCTACGTAGCAAATGAACTTGGACCGCAGAATATTCGAATTCACGCAATTTCGGCCGGTGCAATTCCCACACGAGCAGCATCAGGAATAGAGGATCTCGATGGCTTACTTGATGTGACGCAAACTCGATCGCCGCTCGGCCGTTTGTGTACACCCAAAGACGTTGGCGCCCTCGCCGCTTTTCTAGTGAGCCCCGCGGCCGTCGCGATGACCGGAAGCATCTATTACGTCGATGGTGGTTATAACATCATGGGATGATGCCCAGCTGAGTGAAGGCTCAAGCCTTTCCTTCTGCTTCTAGCTGCTTTCTCATTTTTGGATCAATCGCTGGATAGAGATGAGGGTTCCACTTTGAACCGATACCCAGCTCGTTACCATCACGTTGCCAGTTGTCTTCACCTTCACGTGGTATTGCAAGACCCCAGGCAAGTAACGAGTTGGCATTGTCGCGTATTGAATCTTCCGCCGTATGAGGCTTCAGCTTCAACTGGGTCACGACCTTCTCGAGTACCGCAACAGGTGATTTGAACGTTTTTCCTTCTCGGTAGTTACCAGCAATTCCAACACCAGGGAACATTCTTTTGAGATGGGCTTGTACTTCCTCCTGTGGAATGAGACCGGACTCATCAGTCGCAACAAGGTTGTACCGTTGGCCATTACTGTTTTCTGTGTTCTCAGCCATGAGAACTTGGGCTGCGGCGACATCCCGGACATCCACAATATTCCAAAACATTCTAGGATGACCATAGCCTTCAAGCATATCCCCGATACGAGTTTGCCACGCCCAAGGGCGGTGGTGAGTTTTTGATAGTAATGGTCCAATCACGTGACACGGGCAGACACCAAACGCTGCAAAACCATTCTTGTCAGCTTCTTCATAGACAAACCGCTCTGATTCAACCTTTGTCATGGCATAGGCCACTTCCCGATTCTTCTGCACGGTTTCCATATCCCAGGTACCACCGTCCCGTCTCAGGTCTTGGTTCATATCCGCCCAGGAGTCCTCCGTGTACTGGTAACCTTCCTCACAGGGATGCCCCACCGCGGCAAAGGAACTGGTGTAAACCAATCGTTTGATCGACTCTGCTTTTTTGATTGAATCCATGAGCATCTGGGTCGCAATCAAGCCACCTTCATACACCTTCATCGGGGTTGAGCCTTCTAGGTTCCCCATTTCTGCTGCTGCATGAAAAACCGCGGAACAACCACGGAAGACATCGTCGTACACGCCTGGTACCGTCATGTCACAGGTGTACAGCGTCACGGAACCGGGACCAATAGCGTTCATGGCGGTCAGGTGTGCCGTATTCCCAAGATTAGTGGCATCCCGGACACAGGCTCGAACCTCATAGCCCTTCTCTATAAGGTTGAGCACGATGTGAGAGCCGATATAACCGGCACTACCTGTGACAGCAACGGGTCCATCAGCGGGAGTAATAGGTTGTGGCATTGTTATTCCTTGGTTTGGTTTTGATGGAGATCGGCGTTAGCTAATGGGATAGTTCTTCAATTGCTCAACGACGGCTTCACAGACTTCGGTTTCTGCTTCCTGAATCAACCAGTGACCAACATCGAGCTCAACAAACCGGTAGGGTCCTGCCATTAGTGGTGGCGTCGCATCGACACCGGGACGACCAATCGCCATATCCTGGTTCCCCCAGATAAATAATGTAGGGGTTGAAATTTCGCCAACAGGTTCACGAGGGTGATCCGTTGATAGCGCACCACGATACCAATTCAATGCACCGGTGAGGGCTCCAGGTTGTCTGAATACACGAAGGTACTCCTCCCGCTCAGCTGCAGACGATTGATTCCAGATCGCTTGTAACCCTGCAAAGTCGTTTGCAGACATCGCTTCTTCCGCCGCGCCTTCCTGCTGAAAGAAAAGAATGTACTGGCTCTTCTCCGCCTGTTCCGGGTTGCTGGCGATCGCGTTTCCAAACGCATCAATGTGTGGCACCGACATCGCTGTCCAGCTAGCAACACGCTCTGGATGACGTCCGGTAACAAGCCATCCCAGACCCGCACCATGGTCATGACCAATCAGGTGGAAATGTTCCCAACCAAAGTGATCTGCCAGCGCCAGAACATCTTTTGCAAGTGCATCATATGTGTAGTGATGTTTCCCTTCGGGTCTTGCACCTTCGCTGTAGCCTCTTTGATCTGCTGCCACGGCGTGATAGCCAGCACCCGCCAACACCTCCATCAGCGGCAGCCACATATGGGACGTTTCGGGAAACCCATGAAGCAGAATAACCCCTTCGCCGCTGGTTCCCGCCACACGGACATCAAACGTCAGATCACCGAGCGTAATCGATTCGGATGTTACCGCCATTTCATCTCCTTCGTGTCAGCCGTCCGGTTGGACGTTTAGCGTTTGTTGACGAGGAACTCCTCGTTAACACAGTTTTCAAGACGACCAGTTCGCAGATACTTGGCAGCCGTGGTTGCTGAGAAACCACGAATGTCACGCATGCTCTGTGGTGTGAAAAACGCAGAGTGGGGTGTCACGATCAGACGATGACGAATCCACTCTTCTTCTGCCTGCCACGCTTTGATCAGTTTCTTGTCCATATTGGCAGGCTCATCTGGCAGGACATCCAACCCTGCAGCCAGAACAGTACCGTCTTTCATCTTGTCGTGGAGCGCATCGATGTCAATGATGGGACCGCGTGCAGTGTTGATCACAATAATACCCTTCTTGGACGCACCCAGCACATCTGCGTTGATCAGATTACGGGTTCCCTCATTCAGCGGTGCATGCAATGTCACAATGTCACATTGACCAAACAACTCTTCGAGAGAATCCGCTCGACGAATCCCGATAGAGATATCAGAACCATTGGGCTTGTACGGATCGTAAAACACAACATCCATATCAAATGCCTTCAGTCGAAGCGCAGCAGCCGAACCAATACGGCCGAGGCCGACAACCCCCACGGTGCAATCAGACATGCGTTGGCCAAACGGATTCAGCGCCGGCCGCCAGTTCTTGACAGGTTCCTCGCGAAGCGCCTCATCATGAAACGCAATGCTCTTGGTCAGGGTGAGCATCAGCGCCATCGCATGATCTGCGACCTCTCGAGTCCCATAGTTGGGTGTGTTGCAGACTGGAATTCCCATCTTTCCCCAGGCTTCAAGGTCAATTTCATCGAAGCCCACGGCTGGTTTGACGTAGATTCGGCATTTCGTCAAACGCTCCATGTATTCGTGCGGGATGGGAGGTCCCACAATCGCATCACAATCGGCCCACTGTGCATCCGTGACCTCTGATGGACGGCCCACAAAGTGTGGTGTCATATCGGAACCACCCAGGCCATCGATTTCCGGCTTGTAGTCATCCTGCCAGCGGGTCATGGGCCAAAGCACTTCAAACATGTTGTCTCCTCAAAATCTTGATGCCGCCGACAATCGGCAAGCTTCCAAACGGCTGGCAATGTGCTTGCACCGAACGCAGAAGTCAAATCATGCGCGTTCTTGGGCTGTCGCAATAATCTGCAGACAGCGTGTGCCAGAATGATCGACCGCCGTTTACTGACACACCCTAAGGTAACTATTTCTTGAACTATCCGTCACTATCTCTGTTACAGCCTGCAGCCCTATCATCTGCACCCTCGAATCCACCCTTTGGCGGGATGATGGTGGCAATCATCTTCACGATGACGACCTTGTCACTCGGAATACGCCGTGGGATTTAAGTTTTCTTCCAACCCTTTACGACCGAATACGGTTAGTTACGGGCCAATACCACACTCGTTAACACCGCAATTTCGTTTTTTTCTGCATTGTTTGGCATTCTCTGGACGTTATCGTGGATCGATACGGTACACGCCGCTTCGGCGTCCTCGCCGCCATCGCAATGTCCGTCGCCTAGATGCTGTTGTCCACGCAGGAATGCCTGATTGAGCTCTATATGTTCTATTTGATTTTTGGCGCCATGAGCAACGCAGTTTGCTCTCAACCCCTCTTTACCAACGTGGGCTTCTGGTTCCAGCGGAATCCCGGTCTTGCCCCGGGTATCACTGCAGCAGTAGCCACCATTCCTTCAGCCGAGGAGCTATCGAAATCAGCGCGTTTCTGCACCATCTTGACTGCATGGGGGTCTGGTTCTAGGAAGGTCATCTCGAATTGTTTGACGTTGTCCTTGTGACAGGACGCACACACCAGTTTTCCCTTCGATGGCAGACTCTTGAAGTTCCAGAGTGCCTCGCCTTTGGCAACAAGCGCTGCGCGATCCGGTGCAAACAATTCATTGCCTGCAGGTCAGACAATATGCGATTGACTTATCGCTCTGTCTAACCTGTTGTTCAGCAAGACCCCGGCAGCCAGCGCAGCCCATGGTCCAGACTTCATCAACATAGGACGTATCGGTTTCATAATCCCCCGGGACACTATGAATCCTGACTCATAGGGCCGGTGGGACCGGGAAATATTCAGCCCGGCGAGAGTATATTCGGGCTTAGTTCTTGTAGGTATCAGTACCCTTGTATGGACCGTCCCGCCATTCCAACGCCGATTTGAAGCCGTTGTTGACCATCTGGTCGCGCCAGTCATAGGCATATTCGGTCATCTGCGCCATGGCATCGTGCTCAGTGCTCGAACGTATGGATGAATAGATGCCCATGTTCTCGTAGAAGCGATTAGCGTTGACCTTCAGAATCGCAAGATGGTCCGCCGACATATTCGCAATGCGGTCAGCAAATGCGATAGTGCGATCCTCAAGTTCGTCACCTGGCCAGGCGTAGTTAATCATGCCGATCTTTTCGGCTTCCGTTCCAGTGATGTACTCGCCTGTATACGAGAGTTCTTTAGCCTTGCGCATACGCAGGACATGCGGCCAGATCACACCATTTCTTGCGACCCCTAATCCTCTGTGACCAGGATGACCAATACTGGTGTTTTCATCCGCAACCACCAGATCCGCCATCATGGAAAGCTCGCAACCCCCGGCGGCAGCATAGCCGTGAACACTGGCAATCGTTACTTTTGCCATGTTCCAGAAGTACATCTGTATATCGGTGATCTGCTGCATGCTGGTACGAATACCCATCAACAGCACACGACCTTTCTCGTCTGTGGTGGTGTAGCGTCGACGCGGCGCATACGGCGATGTTCCCCCACCTCCGGTCAGATCATAACCTGCACAGAAGGCTCGACCGGCACCTCTAAGAATAATCACACGAACCGAATGATCAGCCTCCATATCGTGGAGTGCGTGATCGAGTTCGTGCAACAAATCGCCAGAGAGAGCGTTGAGCTTCTCCGGTCGGTTCAAAGTGATTCGACCAACCCTATCGTCGGTACCAACCCGATCGATGATCAGATTTTCATAATCTGCCACGTGCTCTCTCCAATACGTCCATAGGCTGGCCGGAGTGTAGCTAAACTCACCGACACAAAAAAGCCAGCACTCGGCTGGCTTTTCTGATCCGTGCGTTTGTAGAGGACAAACGGGTTACCCTGCCTGCGAACGCAACATCTGCCCACCGCGCTGTCCCGTGTGCTCGTCATCCAACAAAGTGATCGCGCCATTACACAACGTGGCCTTATAACCCACCGCGCGTTGAATGAATCGTGGCGCACCATGTGGGAAGTCATTCACTATCTGAGGCTGACGTTCCTCAAGGCTCGAGATATCGATCACGTTGATATCGGCTTTCTTCCCGGTCGCGAGCGTTCCACGATCGTGAAGTCCCAGGAATGCAGCTGGGTGCCCTGCGATTCGACGAACCGCTTCTTCCAGCGAATACAATCCAGCATCTCGATGCCAATGGGACAGGACAAAAGTCGACCAGCCGGAATCGATCATCTGGGACACGTGAGCACCCGCATCGCCCAGTCCTGGTAAAGCCCAGTCTGTAGAGATCATTTCGGCCAGCGCATCCAGGTTGACGTTGAAGCCACGGTGGTGGAAGAGCATTTTGCCGTCGGTTTCGAGTGTCAGTTTCAACCAAACTTCGGCCGGGTGAACGCCCTGGGCTTCGGCCATCCGAAGGACACTTTCATCACGGCCTTGTGTGTAGACCGGTCGTTCATCAACCCCCATGGGATACCAGTGCCTCGTGGATTGTCTGATCTGCTCGGCATGGGGATGCTCCTTCAGATCATCAACGAGTACCTGGCGGAAATCTGCATCGCGAATGGCATTCACCCGCTCTTCGAACGTCATGCGTCGCAGTTCGTTCCACTTCTTCGTCCTGAAGAAATTGTTCGTGGCGAGACCACCGACACCCCCACCTGATCGAGGTACCGTGACAGCCGTGACGTTGTGGCCGTTGTCCAGGATTTCACTCACACGCTCGTCCAGCCGCGTACCCAGTTCTGTGGTGGGTCCGGCGACAGCACTGAAAAGCGCGCCTCTTGCCAGCGCGGCACCTTCACCGATCAGGTCCATTTCCTTTTCCATGTCCTGAAAGTTCATGACGGTTTGCATGATTCCACCGGCCCTGCCGACCTCCGCAGCGATCGCACGCACTTCTTCATGTTCGGCATGGGTACCGGGAATACAACGACCGTCCGGGAGCAGGTGTCCCAGATGCCGATTGGTTGAGAATCCCAATGCGCCTTCGCGAACCGAGTCACCGGCGAGTTTGGCAATCCGCACAATCTCATCAGGTGTCGCAGGTTCTTCAACACTCCGCTCACCCATCACGTAGAAACGGATGGCGCAATGCCCTGCAAGACCACCCACGTTGATCTGGGGGCCTGATCGTTCAATGGAATCGAGATACCCCCCGTAGCTCTCCCAGTCCCAGGGCAAACCTGAAAGGATCGCTTTCTTGGGAATGTCTTCGACAGTCTCCATCATGCCTGCAAGGAACTCCTTGTCACCGGGCTTGCAGGGCGCGAACGTGACTCCGCAATTGCCTAGCAAGGCGGTCGTCACACCGTGCCATGTGATGGACGTGAGGTCCGGGTCCCAGCCAATCTGTGCGTCAAGGTGTGTGTGAAGGTCAACAAAACCTGGCGTAACCGCCAGTCCTTTCGCATCGATCTCTTCCGTACCTTTATCAGTAACCTTGCCAATCGCAGAGATGCTATCGCCATCGATGGCGATGTCAGCCTCAAACGCAGGCGAACCAGTACCGTCGATGATATTGCCGTTTCGAATCACGATATCATGTTTCATATCAATACCTTATGAATACTTTTTAATACAATAATCGATACCTGAATCAACCGGATATCGGTGACCTCGGAAGGCGCGCAAAATGAATGACGCAGCGACCATACTCCCATCATGTCGCTGCACTTCTATTAAATGAGTAACCCGCCTTCCTCGCGAGCACTCCGCTTTATAGTCGCTTTATCCAGCACACTCAACCGGGCTGCGCGAGGCGCCTCAGTGTCTGATCTGTGTAACCCGTTGACAACGGTGCGTGTGCGCCTAACATGTCCTCATTAATGCGCCAAAGTTTGGCGGCCCTCGGCGACTTCTCCAATGAAGCTACTGTTCATTCCATAGACCGTCGGCACCGCGAGGTACCCACATACGTCGACCATTAAGTCTCCATCACTTCTCTGACTCATCAGGAAGACGTCTGCTACAACCCATTCCTTTTCCAGTAAAGTCCGATGTGCCCCCATGACCAGTTCCCTAAGAGGCCCCATGAGCAAAAAGAACAAGACGCGTAAGACATCAAAACGCGACCACAAACAACGATTGGCCGCTCGCAACCGTCGACTAGCCAGTCAGCCGAATTCGCCAACCGAAGAATCGTCAGCGAAAACGACTGAGGCTCCAGAAGTTGCTGTGGAAATACATGAAGAAGGCGAAGTCGTGGCAGCAGTTGGACAGGAAACGAAGCCAAAGCCAGGCACACATGGCAGGAGCAAGGGGAAAGGAAAGCGCAACCAGCAGGCGAATCGATTCGATTCGCAACCCCGAGGTGTTGGCAAGCGTTTCTGGCGAATGTGATTGATCGCTGTGAGTGATTGGTGAGGCTGATTACTCTCTCTAATTACAGAGGGCGCTAAATGTGGCCGCTGTAATAATCAATCAGTCAGGGTAACCACCATCTCACCCACCCCCGGGACTGTGGCCGTGAGGACATCTCCTGCGGTCACAGCACCGACACCGGCCGGTGTGCCAGTGAAAATAAGATCCCCTGGCTCAAGACAGAAGAGCTCAGAGATACGTGTTATCACCTCAGGGATTTTCCAGATCATCTGGTTGATATCTCCTGATTGTCTTACCTCCCCATTTACAGTGAGTGTAATTTTCCCATCATTCAATTCTCCCGTAGCATTAATCGGCACGATCGGCGCAAGGGGTGCCGAATGCACAAACGTCTTACCCGCTTCCCACGGGCGACCTTTCTCTTTTGCCTCACCTTGTAGATCGCGACGGGTGAAATCGATACCGACGGAGTAGCCGAAAATCATCGATACCGCATCATCTATGCTGACATTCCGTCCCCCTTCTGCTAGTGCCACGACCAGTTCGACCTCGTGATGAAGGTCGTGTGTCAATGCGGGATAAGACATATTGCCACCCTCGGGCAGAACCGAAAATCGGGGCTTCATGAAGAAAAATGGGGCTTCCCTGTCTGGGTTGTGACCCATTTCGATGGCGTGGTCTGCATAGTTTCGACCGACGCAGTAGATTTGAGCAACGGGAAACCTTGCGTCAGTCCCGTCTATCGGCAACGTCACAGGCGGATTGGGGTTGATGGCAAGTTTTGTCATGGTGTCTCCTTTAGCTGGTTTTCACTTTGTTTCGTGCACCCGTATCAGGCCCTCTTGAATGCAGCTAGCGACCAGCACGCCGCTCTGGGTATGAATGGTTCCCCGAGAGTACCCACGGGCATGTGCCGCGTTCGGACTCGTCAGTGAATAGAGTAGCCATTCTCCGACATCTACGGGTTTGTGATACCAGATGCTGTGATCCAGGCTCGCGACCTGCATCTGCTTTCGTTGGACAGAATGCATGTGGGGTATCCTGGATGTACCCAATAGCGCCGAGTCGGATTCATAGGAGAGCAACGCGGTATGAATCAGCGGATCGGCAGGCACAGGCCCGCTGGTCTTCAGCCAGATGTACTGGGTAGGCTCGTTCTCCCTTCTTTGAGTATGGTCGTCAGGTGCCTGGTGTAAAGACAAAAACGGCCTGTCATACATCGCCTTGGTCAAACGCGACTCATCGGGCGGTGGCAAGTCCGGCATAGCGATGCTGTGAGCGAGACCGGGTTCATCAATCTGAAATGACGCGTCCATGTTGAAAATGGCTTGACCGCGCTGAATAACAACAATTCGTCTCGTACTGAAAGAGCGACCATCGCGAATCCTTTCGACCTCAAAGATAGCGGGCGTCGAAGGGTCCCCAGGACGAAGGAAATAGGAGTGCAACGAATGAACGGGCCGCTCCTTCTCGACAGTTCTCGCAGCGGCCATCAAAGCCTGGGCAATGATCTGCCCGCCAAAGAGTCGATGCTTCCGTCCTTTAGGGTGGTGTCCACGAAACAGGTCCTCCTCAATCTGTTCTAGATTAAGGAGTCTCAGCAGTTCTTCGAGTGGCGATTCAGCCAAAGTCACCTCGATCTGGTGGCACGGCCATCTTCCTCACGAATCTGAGATGTCGCAACCAGTGCAATAGCGTGTGTACAGCCTTCGTAGGCAAGTATAGTAGCTGGGGTCACCGTAAGCATTGTTCTCACGGCATCGACGATCAACTATGCCTCCACTGGTCATTGATATTTTCATAAATGCCCATGAAGTCACTCCCTTGTATCAGGGAACAAAGCGGAATCCCGCACTGAGGCCCTCGACGGATCAAGGGTACAGTTTCCCGCGTCCCATCTTCGCCATTTCGTCACGAAGACCGGTCTTAAGGGCAGGTTTCGCCTTGAGTTCAGTCCTTATCATCGATTACTCAGCATTTCGCATATCAGCTGACTGAGCGTGACAAGCCGGCGTCGGCCAGATCTGTCCAAAGCTGGTCAGGGATGTCCGTCGCGATCAATTCGAGGTTTTCGTGCACCTCTGACAGCTTCCGGGGCCCGGGAATCACAGAGGCGACCGCAGGATGTCGAAGCGGATACTTTAGCGCCGCCGCTCGGATATCGACATCATGGGACTCACAGATCTTCCGGATGGCCTGCGCTTTTTCCCAGAGATCATCAGAGGCAGGCTTATAGTCATAGGTCGCGAAACGTCGCTCGGTGACTGCGAGTAATCCCGAATTATAGGGACCGCCGATAATGATTGATGCGTTATGTTCAAGGCACTTAGGCAGGAAGAAGTCGAGCGGATCCTGCTCCAGCAGCGTAAATCGACCCGCCAGGAGAAAACAGTCTGCTGGATAATGGTCCAACACATCAGCACAAACCTGCCACTCGTTGACGCCGAGACCAAAGGCTCGAATCAAACCCTGTTCACGATACTCCGCAAGTGCTCGCAGAATACCATCCATAGCGGTCTTAAAAATCTGGGGCTGATCCGTGTCCCCATGCGTCCACTTATCAATATCGTGGCAGAGCAGGACATCTACCCGGTCGATCCCTAGACGCTCAAGGCTCTCTTCGAACGAACGCCTCGCACCATCGTAGGTATAGTCGTATTGAATCGATACGGGGTTGGTATCAAGCATCCCCTCGAAACGTTTACCTTCATCCATGGGTACCAATAAACGACCCGCCTTCGTGGAGAGAGCGAAGCTGTCTCTATTGTACCGACGAACCCCCCTACCGACCCGTCGTTCACTCTCGCCATGTCCATACAAAGGGGCCGTATCGAAATACCGCACTCCGCCTTGGTAGGCAGCATCGATCATGTCATCAGCCACAGACTCTTCGATTTTGGGCCCCAGTGCACCGACCGGAGCTCCGCCAAAACCAAGCTCGGTCACCATTACCCCACTTTTGCCAAGTTCACGTTTCGGAATAGTCATTACTGCTCTCCAGAGTTGTTCAGCCTGATGTGCGGCGCGAGTCTAACATGGTCATCTAAGTCTCATCGGATCCGACGATGGTTGATTCCACACCACACAGTCATGACATAATCGCGAACCCCGCCAAAGCTGCTCAAACGCAAGGAATAAGAGAATGCTGACATTTGGAACACTGGGAGCCGCCAAGATCGCCCCGGGCGCACTCATTGCACCCGTCAAGGAAAACGACAACGTCACCATACACTGTGTGGCTGCTCGCGATCGTGTTAGAGCAGAGTCCTTTGCCAAGGAACATGGGATTCCCATGGTCTATGACGATTACGATGCCGTCATTGAAGATGAGACTATCAACTGCCTATACAACCCTTTGCCGATCTCTGCCCACAAAGAGTGGACCATCAAAGCACTTAGAGCCGGCAAACACGTCTTGTGTGAAAAGTCGTTCGCGCTGAATGCGACCGAGGCCCAGGAGATGGCCGACGTTGGGAAGGAAACCGGCCTCGTGCTCATGGATGCGTTCCACTATCGATACCACCCTATTTTTCTGAGGGCTAGAGAGATCTACAGTTCCGGTGATCTTGGTGACGTCCACACCATCAACGCTGCCTTCCACGTCGGCGGTCCCATCCCGGAAACCGATATCAGAATGATCTACGAGACCGGGGGTGGCGTTACCATGGACATTGGGTGTTATCCAATCTCCTGGGTGAGGCACATCACCGCTGAAGAACCGGTTGAAGTCAGTGCACAGGCGGAAACCGGACCAGAGAATGTCGACACCTGGCTTGAGGCCACGATGAAGTTTGAGAGCGGCGCAACCGCCACCACGTCAGGCGACATGCGTGCGGGAGCCAAATTCACTGCTGTACTGCGCGTCGAAGGCAGCAAGGGTACGATGGTGGTCAACAACCCGCTGGTCCCGCAAATGGGAAACAGTATCGAGCTCACCATCGACGGCAACACGACCACCGAAGAGTTTCCACGAAGACCTACTTATTCCTATCAACTAGACGCTTTTGTCGATGCTGTTACAAACGGTACTACACCGCTCACTAATGCAGATGACGCGGTCCAGCAGATGGCATTGATCGATCGTTGTTACGAAGCGGCGGGACTACCGCGACGCGGCACATCAATATAAATCGAGACAGACAGGAAATGTAAGGCGATCAGCGACTTCGATAGATAATCAAACACAAATGGTCCTTGTGATTGACGACAATAAGGACGTCTGCTCACTGATGGGCCACCTGCTGGAATCTATCGATTGTTCGGCGCTTGCTATGTGCGAAGGGTGCAGAATGTTTAACCCACTTGCAGGCTTCACCTAGCCTTAATTAGGTCGTTGTCGATTTCAACATGCCGGATATGGAGGGCTGGACCTGCCTTCAAAAGATTCGAACGACACATCCATCATTGCCAGTCGTCGTTAGCAGTGGCTACTATTACGCGGACCATCCTGACCTGAAACCGCTGGCGCCAATCCGTTAAGTTCAAAAGCGCTACTCCATTGATGATTTCATAGATGTGTTGAACCTGCCTCCGGTTTAGTTGGTTCAGCGATCCCCTCTCAACACCCGCCTGATATCTACGAGTCGGGACCGAGATCGGTTGTGAACCCATCTATAGCCACGTGATTCCGACAACATTCTCGTAGGGTGTTGTTATATCGAAGATTTATAATCCTGCATTTTCATTCTTTGGATTGCTTGCTAATCTCCGGCGCTGACCCAACGCCATGAAAGGCTTTACTTTCGATGCAAGACAGCGAGTTCGCGCACAATTTTCATACCCACACCTATCGTTGCAAACACGCCAAGGGCGATGTTGATGACTATTGTCGTTCAGCAGTGGAACGGGGCATGGAAACGCTTGGATTCTCGGACCACTCCGCGATGCCAGATGACCGTTGGCTGCAAGTGCGCATGGCGTATGAAGGGCTTGAGAATTACATCGATGCCATCGAACGCGCCAAATCTGAGTACCCGAGCCTGAGAATTCTCCAGGGGATGGAATGCGAGTGGGTACCCAAGTTCAAATCCTGGTACGCAGACGAACTGCTGGGGGAGCGCGGATTTGAGTATCTGGTCGGTGCTGCACATTTTTTCCTTGACGATGAGAATGAATGGCAAGGCACGTACGGGGGGACGAACTCGGCGCCAGCACTGTCGCAATTTGCTCGCTATACAATCGACATGATGGATTCAGGTCTATTTGATTTCATTGCGCATCCGGATCTGTTTGGCAACTGCTACGCGCAATGGGACCAGGCCGCCGCGTCATGCGCAAAAGACATTTGTCAGGCGGCCGCTGACCTAGATGTTGCATTGGAAATCAACGCATTGGGTATCCGTAAGCAGACCTACAAAAAGGCGGACAATCCCTATCCAATGTACCCGTGGTTACCATTTTGGGAGACCGCAGCGGAATGCGGTGCAACGGTGATCATCAATTCTGATGCACATCGACCCGAAGATCTGCAGGCACGAACAAGCCAGGCGTTTTCATTGATGAAACAGTGTGGTTTGTCACACATCGACGTTCACCAGATTGGTGCCACCCACTCAACGTGACAAACCTCAGTGGCGGCGACGAGAATTCGGTTTGTTTCGTGAAGAAGATCTCGCTCCTTTACCCGTTCTGCCACGTCGCTCGCTATGACCTTGTCCATGGTGGCTCACGTCTCGACCACCAGGCATGACCGGCAAACCGGTATGTTGTGTTTTGAACGTCTGATAACGACCTTGCCGACCGCTGGATTCTTCATAGCCAAAGCCTGGCACCAGTTTGTCCTGACCCTGCCCCATGACATCAGTTCTTCCCATCTGGGTGAGAGCACGTCGCAACATTGGCCAGTTGTCGGCGTCGTGATAACGCAGAAACGCCTTATGCAGTCGCCTCTGACGAGCTCCCCTAGGAATGGGTACATGCTCGCTTTCTCGTCCGAGGCGCTTGAGTGGATTTTTTTCCGTGTAGTACATCGTTGTCGCGGTCGCCATTGGCGACGGATAGAAGTTCTGAACCTGATCTGCCCTAAAACCATTGGCTTTGAGCCACAACGCCAGATTCAGCATGTCTTCATCAGTCGTACCAGGGTGACCGGCGATGAAATACGGGATGAGGTATTGCTCTTTCCCAGCTTCTGCAGAGAACTCGTCGAACATTGCTTTGAACGTATCGTAGGTCCCAATACCCGGCTTCATCATCTTGTCGAGCGGACCCGCTTCGGTATGTTCTGGCGCAATCTTCAAATAACCTCCGACGTGCTCGGTGACCAGCTCGCGCACGTAGTCCGGTTCGCGGACCGCTAGGTCATATCGCAACCCCGACGCAATCAGAACCCTCTTGACGCCCTCTTCCGCTCGCGCATGCCGATACAGTTGGACCAGCGGTTTCTGGTCCGTATTGAGATTGCTGCAGATGCTGGGGTGAACGCATGACAGTCGCCTGCAACTGGCTTCGATTTTTGGATCCTTACATTGCAGGCGCCACATATTGGCCGTTGGGCCACCAAGATCAGAAATGACACCCGTGAATCCTGGGGTTTTCTCTCTTATCTCCTGGATCTCACGAAGGATCGATTCCTCTGAACGACTCTGAATAATGCGGCCTTCATGCTCTGTAATTGAACAGAATGTACAGCCGCCAAAACACCCACGCATGATGTTCACTGAGAAACGGATCATCTCGTAGGCAGGGATTTTCGCATCACCGTAGGAAGGGTGAGGTACACGCCGGAATGGTCTCTCGAACACCCAGTCCATTTCCTCGGTGGTGAGCGGCACAGGCGGCGGATTAAGCCAGACATGGCGATGAGCGTGCGCTTGAACCAGAGCCCTTGCGTTTCCCGGATTCGTCTCGCGATGCAGAAGCCGTGAAGCATGCGCGTACAAGGCCCGATCAACTCTGACCTGTTCATATGACGGCAATCTTACCGCGCTGGGAACATCGGACTGCTCCATGCGAACCGCGCGAAACTGATCGCGTACACGTTCATCAGGCAGCATGGATTCGTCAATAATGCGGACGTTGTCAGGAAGGGTCGCCGTCACAAACGCCGTCCCCCGAAGATCGCGAATCGACCCAATGGGTTCACCGCCAGCCAACCGATGCGTGAGTGCCACGATGGCACGTTCAGCGTTGCCATACATCAGAAGGTCTGCTTTTGAGTCCACCAGAACGGAACGACGGACCTTCTCACTCCAATAGTCGAAATGGGCGATACGGCGAAGACTGGCTTCTATACTGCCAATCACGATAGGGACATCCCGATAGGCTTCACGGCACCGCTGTGAGTACACAATGACGGCGCGGTCCGGGCGTTTGCCGCCCACATTCCCCGGCGTGTAGGCGTCATCGCTTCGGATTTTTTTATCCGCAGTATATCGATTGATCATCGAATCCATATTGCCTGCAGCAACGCCAAAATAGAGATTCGGCGCGCCCAGTCGCATGAAGTCTTCAGTCGATCGCCAGTCCGGTTGCGCAATAATACCGACTCGGAATCCCTGGGCTTCGAGAACACGCCCGATGACGGCCATACCGAAGCTTACATGGTCCACATAGGCGTCACCGGTGACAATGATCACATCACAACTATCCCATCCAAGTTGGTCCATTTCCTCCCGTGAAGTCGGCAGGAACGGTGCCACACCGAAACACTCCGCCCAATAGGGGCGGTAGTCAAACAGTCTGCGTTCGACCTGAGTAACTGTCGCGTCGGTCTTCATGGCGCGACTTTAACCTAGACCACCCAAAGCACCAACTGATCCTCACCTGCCACTGCCCACCTGCAAGGAATTCACAAGTAGTCTTCTATGCTATAGTTCGCGCTTAGTAACGCGTAGGTAGACACAGGTAGTCGCAATGACAGAGCTGAGACATGACTGGAGCCTTGATGAAGTTGTGAAACTCTACGAGCAGCCGTTCAATGATCTGCTATTCCAGGCCCATAGCGTCCATCGGGACAATTTTGATCCCAATGCTGTTCAGATGAGCACTCTGCTTAGCATCAAGACTGGCGGCTGCCCGGAGGACTGTGCGTATTGCCCGCAGAGTGTGCACTACGACACAGGCGTAGACGCACATCCTCTGCTCCCAGTTGAAGATGTCGTCGCGGCCGCCAAGCGCGCAAAGGACGCCGGTGCTACCCGATTCTGTATGGGGGCGGCATGGCGTAAACCGACAAATCGCCAGGTTGATCAGGTAGCTGAATTGATTGAGGCAGTACGCGATGAAGGAATGGATACCTGTGTCACGCTTGGGATGCTGACAGAACCACAAGCACAAAAACTCAAGACGGCAGGTCTAGACTACTACAACCATAACCTCGACACGTCACCAGACCTCTACGACAACATCATTACCACTCGTACGTATCAGGATCGTCTCGAAACTCTCCAGAATGTCCGAGACGCGGGCATGAACGTCTGCTGTGGCGGCATTGTGGGGATGGGTGAGGATAATCGAGGACGAATGGGTCTATTGATTGAACTGGCTAACTTGCCTGAGCACCCAGAATCAGTACCCATCAACATGTTGGTTCAGGTGGAAGGCACCCCGCTTCACGGTACTGAAGATCTGGACATTTTCGAGTTTATCCGCACCGTCGCTGTCGCTCGGATCCTCATGCCTCATTCATTTGTGCGACTTTCGGCAGGACGTACTGACATGACTGCTGAGGCGCAGGCATTGTGTTTCTTTGCGGGCGCTAACTCAGTGTTCTCTGGTGACAAACTGCTTACAACGCCAAACCCGGAAGTTGACGAAGACCAACTCCAACTCCAAAAACTAGGCATTCGCACCTACACATCTGCCGAAGAGGCTGCTCCTCAGGTCAATCGCGCCGTTACTGGATGAATCTTTACCTCGAAGACGTTCCGGTGGGTTATGAAAGTACCATCGGTGAATGGCAACTTACGCGAGACGAGATCATTGAGCTTGCGAAACAATGGGATCCTCAACCATTCCACATTGATGACGCTGCCGCCGAAAGATCTGTATTTGGCGGACTAGTCGCCTCATCGTTGCATGTGTTCGCGATCTGCACCCGCCTCTTTTTTGATCATGAAGACCAGATTCAGATTCTTGCGATGTTATCGAAGGACAGGATACGTCTGCAGAATCCCGCACGTGTCGGCGACACACTCACCTATAGGACAGAGTGCATCAGCAACAACCCCTCATCCTCAAAGCCTGATCGCGGCAGTATCATATTGTCAGATACCGTGACCAACCAACGAGACGAGACCGTGTTGACCCAGGAAGTCACGCTACTGGTCGCGAGCCGCGCGGGGGCAGAGTGAGGGGTCAGAGTGACGCCTGACTCCGGCATCATTGGTTTTTGAAGCCAAACCAGATATCTAGAGGCGGGAGAAGATGCCAGCTAATTTCCTCTGCCCCTTGACCCGAAGGCTAAGGTTAGAGACTCTCGAGTGCCTTCCCCATTGCGTTGGTCAGTTGCGCCAGCTGCGCCGGGGTCGTAACGTAAGGCGGCATCAGGTAAATCAGGTCTGAAAACGGACGGATCCACACGCCGGAATCCACAAAAATTCTCTGAAGATCTGCAACAGGCACCGGTTCTTTCGCCTGAATAACGCCAATGGCACCAAAAGCTCGGACATCTTTGACCGCCGGATGATCCCGGTAAGCCTCGAGTTCCGTCGTTAACTGTGCTTCGATCGCCCTCACCTGAGCCTGCCAGTCTCCTGCGAGCAATAGATCAATACTGGCGCAAGCAACCGCACAAGCCAGCGGATTCGCCATAAATGTGGGTCCATGCATCAACACCCCACCGTCTTCCGAGAGTCCTTTGGCGACCTTCGCATTGGTTAGAGTCGCTGCCTGGGTCAGGTAGCCACCTGTCATCGCCTTCCCAAGGCACATGATGTCAGGTTCAACATTGGCATGAAGACAGGCAAACAATTCACCGGTTCGCCCAAACCCGGTTGCGATTTCATCCAGAATCAAAAGGATGTCAAACTCTTTGCAGAGACCATGAAGCAGACGTAGATAGTCCACGGAATAGAACCACATTCCGCCAGCCCCCTGAACAAGAGGCTCGACGATGACCGCCGCCAGCTCGTTGTGGTGCTGTTCAAACAATGTGCGCACCCCCCTGTCCTGATCTGTCAGGGGCTCCCCCGGTCTGGCCTCCGGCCTTGGTGCAAATACATGTTGCGGTAGTACACCGGTAAATCGCTCATGCATGCCATTGACCGGATCGCACACGCTCATCGCCCCGAAGGTATCGCCATGGTAGGCACCCTCCACAGTCAGCAAACGACTCTTTTCTGGACGACCCTTCGCACCCCAGTATTGAATGGCCATCTTGATCGCAACCTCGACCGCTATCGAACCGGAATCGGACAGAAACACATGTTCAAGACCCTGCGGTGACATATTGATCAGGCGCTCCGCCAGACCCACGGCTGGTTCATGCGTGAGCCCGCCGAACATCACATGTGCGGTTTTTTCAAGCTGTTCGGTGATTGCCGCATTGAGCTCCGCGCGGTTATACCCATGAATAACACACCACCATGACGCCATACCGTCAATCAGCTTGCGACCATCCGCCAATGTCAGCTCAACCCCGTCTGCACTGGTGACGTGATAAGCGGGCAGAGGATCGACCATCGAGGTATATGGGTGCCAGATATGTTGACGATCAAATTCGATCAGGTTGGTCATGTAAGAGCCCTACAATCAATAAGCCGCAGTATACCGGACGCCCCTGTTTGGATATTCGAATCGGTTTTGGTCAGGCGCTTATTCTGGCAGCGACAGATAGTCAGCCGCCTCATCCTCCCGATCAGCAAGGTACGGGACAACACCCAGACACGGTGAGGTCATTCGGTATCTCAGGGTTTCAATATTCTCTTCGAGAAACTGCATCGGTTCCTCGGTCACCGTGTTAGCGACCCATCCCACGAGTTTCAGTCCGGCATGGTGGATGGCAGCCTGAGTCAGTAGTGCATGATTTAAACAACCGAGTTTCATCCCAATGACCAGGATCACATCAAAGTTCAGCAACTGGGCCATATCGGACAATGCGTCATCGCCTGACAGCGGAACGAACCAGCCTCCGGCACCCTCCACCAGCGTCAAGTCAGCCGCTTCATGGTCCGCGACTCGGCGGCAATGTCCCGCAAGGTAGTCAGCACTCACCTTCTCTCCAATCTGGGACAACGCAATGTGAGGTGCAATGGCAGGTTCGAGCGCAATCGGGTTGATCTCGTCATAGGATATTTGTGTACCGGATGCACGGATCAGAGCGACTGCATCTTCGTTTCGGTAGCCTTCCCCAGTGTCATCACAGCCTGCAGCGATGGGCTTTAGCCCTAGCGTTCGCTTTGATTGTCTCCGTGCCAACGCGAGGAATCCACAGGCAATAAACGTTTTGCCCACTTCGGTATCTGTCCCGGTCACATAGTAGTGAGCCCCGTTCATTGTATGCCGCGTTTCCTTATTTGCTAACTGAAACAGTATAAGCGACAGCACCTCTGAGCGCTTCAAGCAGACGGTCTACATCGCTTTCGGTGTGCGCCGCGGTGAAAGTAATCCGAAGCCTGGAGGTACCCTCGGGGACCGTCGGCGGACGAATCGCGGTGCAAAGACACCCAACAGCTTCCAAATGCCGGCTGACGGCCAAGGTCGAGGCGGGATCACCAACGACCAGGGGTTGTATCGGTGATTCCGACGGCATGAGCTCAAATGGCAGATGGGATGCGCCATTCCTAAAACGTCGAATCAACGACTTGAGATGATCTCGACGCCATTGCTCATTCTTTACGATCTCAAGGCTGCGGGAGGTGGCACAGGCAACAGCGGCAGGAATAGCCGTCGTATAAATGTAGTTTCGGGATCGTTGGATCAACGTCTCTATCAGCACCTCGTCACCGGCGACGAAAGCACCTGCAGTCCCGAAAGCCTTCCCGAGCGTACCAATCAGAATCGGAACATCAGCGCTGGTAAAACGCGCTGGATCGACGGTTCCGGTACCGTCTTTGCCATGGACACCCATACCGTGCGCATCATCAACCATTAGCCAGGATGATTGCGCGGCACAGAGCTCAACCAGACCTTCAAGTTCACACTGGTCTCCATCCATGCTGAATGTTCCATCGCTGACCACGAGCACGCGTTGACGCACGCCATCGACTGTTGTCAGACGATCAGCCAGATCATGGGTGTCGTTATGCCGATACCAGTGAAAGTCTGCTCGGCTGATCCAACCACCATCCAGCAGGGACGCATGATTCAGCCGATCCTCAAACACTTGATCACCCACCGTCAGCAACGCGTTTATCACCCCGACGTTCGCCGCATAGCCGCTTGAATAGAGTAACGCGCGTTCCCGACCGGTGAAGGCCGCCAGGGATTCCTCAAGGGCATTATGAGCTTCTGTATGACCACAGATGAGATGAGAAGCGCCAGCCCCAGTCCCCCAACGATCGACACCGGATTTGAACGCTTCCGCAAGGCGCGGGTCTCCTGCAAGCCCCAGGTAGTCATTGCTACAAAAATTCAGAAGCAAGCGGCCATCGATGGTCAGCTCACGTCCCTGCCGCGACGCTACTTGGCGGCGGCTCCGATACATATCAATATCACGGAGTGCCTCCAGCTGCGACGAAAGGTCGCCAAAGCCGCGTGTATGCATAGATCCAAGCTGCCGGGTTGTAGAACGCGGGACTAAACCATGTTTTTAAGATCAAGACAATTTAGGGTGATGTTCCTGGGATTAGCAGCACGCGCCGCCAGCCTCATCATCTTGATTGCCAGTCGCGACCGGGGATGGTCCACAGTCGAAGAGCCCAAAGTGCACAGACTCATCACCAATGATCTGAAAATAATCACCCAGTCGAGTGAGTGCAAGCATTCTTGCGGTATTGCTACACACAGGCTCCGCCTTGCCAACCCTGAAGAGATGGTGGTCGTCTAGCCTATAGGCATGCGGCGATTGTTCAATACCACCCTTGTACAAAGCCACCTGGCCGTAGTCCTCACAACGGTCCTCAACATCGATTTTAAAGGCTCTGACCGTCATCGACAGAAAGTCGATCATGCCTATCTTCGCCTGAATTTCAGGATTCTCAATCGTGAACGATGATTGGGTTATAACGCGATAGTCATGGATGCCAAGCCCCAACAGCAGGCGGCGGAAATCTTCAGTGTAAATCGCCCCAGCAAGGCACTCACCGTGCAGCACGGGATCTTCCATCAACGCCTTTGGAATACGTTGTAGCGCAAAAATATCTGAGAAGAACAATTCACCACCCGGCTTGAGAACGCGAAAAATCTCCGCAAATACATTCTCCTTACTAGTTGACATGTTGAGCACACAATTGCTTGTCACGACATCGACCGAGTCATCCTCGATCATTGAGAGATCTTCGATGTAGCCTTCGATGAACTCAACATTGCTGGAATCATAACCCCATAGATCACGGTGGTAGTCTTGATGGGCTCTGGCAACCGCCAGTTGCTGTCCTGTCATGTCTATGCCCAAGACCCGACCGTGAGCCCCGACCAGTTTGGAGAACAGGTAACAATCCCGACCAGTGCCACATCCAAGATCCACGACCGTCTTCCCCTCGATCAGTTCGGGGATCGGAGAGCCACAACCGTAAAACTTCTCGAGGACCTCAGGATGAATATCGCTGATGATGTCACGAGCAAATACGGGCAAGGCATCAGAAGGGCAACATGCACTGGTTTGCAGGTCGCCAGATCCCCCAAGAACCTGGCCATAATAGTCCTTGGCATTGTCTGTCACAGTAGTGTCACTATCCATCCGGATTCTCCTTATCTCCAGGTTTCCCACGTAGGTCGCATGACTACCAATGACTGGTTGGACACAAAATTAATGCCTTCGTTCCCGTTGTCCGGCATTGCCGCTCTCATCCAAGGGTTGCTCCGATCCACATCGTTTAGCAAATGTGTTGGTATTTGATAACGACCAGCGCAAACGGTCTGATGAGGCAATAAAAACCTGCGGCATGGGCAACCGGACGGGCCAATACCCGGGGTGGCCCGGGACTACCAGGTTTAGCTAAACTAGTCATGAAGATACTAAACGGCAGACTCACCATGGCTTACGACCTGGTTATCCGGAACGGCACTATCATCGATGGCTCCGGTGGCGCACGCTACCGGGCAGATATCGGGGTAAACGACGGTAAAATCACGAACATCGGAAGAATCACTGAATCGGGACGCCAGGACATCGATGCGGAAGGCCATGTGGTCAGCCCTGGATTCGTCGATGGGCATACGCATATGGATGCACAGGTGTTCTGGGATCCACTCGGTTCCTGCTCGTGCTATCACGGTGTGACCAGCGTCGTGATGGGGAACTGCGGGTTCACCCTGGCCCCTTGTAAGCAAGAAGATGCAGACCTCGTCTTCCGGAATCTTGAACGTGCGGAAGACCTGTCCAGGGATGCCATGTTGGAAGGTATCGACTGGACCTGGGAGACATTTCCGCAATTTCTCGATGCGGTCGATGCACTGCCAAAAGGGATCAACTACGCGGGCTACATCGGCCATTCCGCCCTCAGAACCTACGTGATGGGGGAACGTGCGTTCTCGGATGAGGCGAGCCCTGATGAGATCCTCCGCATGCAGAATACTGTAAAGGAAGCGATGGATGCAGGTGCTGTCGGGTTTTCAACCTCGAGGACGTTTAACCACCAAACAGCCGACGACCGTCCGGTCGCCAGCCGGTTGGCCAGTTGGAATGAAGTTCGGTCCATTGTGAACGCGGTTGGAGAGACGGGTAAAGGTGTTTTTGAAATCGCAGGGGAAGCACCCGGACGTGATCCGGATCGATTGCGTGAGTACCACGATCGTCTGCGTGACCTCGCGGTTGAATCTGGTGTCACTCAGACCTGGGGCATGTTCTGTTCGCGACACGCTCCCGATTACTGGCGACCCTATTTTGATTTGCTCGACGAGACCGCCGCCGCCGGTGGGCGCATGTTTGCGCAGGTACACAGTCGGGGTCTGAATACGCTGTTTTCTTTCGAATCGAGCCTGCCATGGGATAAGTGGGACGTCTGGAGGGACTTTCGCAACCAGTCCCTCGAGGATCAGGCGCGGGAACTTCGCGATCCCGTGATCCGGGCTAAACTGGTCGAAGTCGCAAACGCCGAATACAAAGGTCCACGCGTCGTCGGCGCGGAATTGCGTCCGCCCGCATGGGAGTTCGTCTATCCCATGGATGACATGCATTACGATAAACCATCTATGGCAGAGCTGGCTTCAGCAAAAGGCGTCACACCAGTTGAATTGATGATCGACATGGCGCTCGAAAAGGACCTGAAGATGTTCTTCCGCGCCCCGATTGCAAACGAGATCATGGAACCTGTGATCGAGATGATCAAACACCCCCGGTCTGTCTGTACTTTCTCGGACTCGGGTGCCCATGTATCACAGATTATGGACAGTTCTTTGCAGACGCATCTATTGTCCTATTGGGTACGAGAGAAAGAAGCCATTTCACTTGAAGATGCCATTCGTCAAATCACCTACAACACGTCAACGCTCTGGGGGTTACATGATCGCGGCCTTATCCGTGAGGGTATGGCGGCTGATATTGTAGTATTCGATCCGGATACAGTTGGTCCTAATATGCCCGAGGTCGTGAACGACTTGCCCGCTGGCGCGCGCCGGCTGAAACAGACCGCGACCGGGATCCGGAACACCGTGGTCAACGGCGAAATTCTGCTGGACAACAATGAACACACCGGAGCTGCTTCAGGTCGACTACTTCGCAGTTGATCGAACCATCGCGATCCCACGACCGACACGTACCATCAGGTCGTCCAACTGCGCTTCCAGACCCGGCCAGAACGGCAGGCAGAGTACGTGTTCTGCGATCTTTTCAGCGCACGGGCACTCGGTCGGTCGAATGATCAAGTTATCGGTCGCTCTAACAGCGGGTTCCAGATGCAACGCCTGAAAATAACGGGCGGTCTCAACCCCTGATTGCATGAGACAACGCTGAAGATCATCTGGATTGATACTGTCGTTCACCAACACAGGCATCGTGAACCAACTCGTCGCCCAGACATCTGTCACCAGCGGCTCCATTATCGATGCGAACGCCTCAAGTCGCTGCAGATAGGTTTGGGCTAACGCTCGGCGTTGCTCAAGCCGCTTCGACAGCGAGGCGAGTTGTACGCGACCGATTGCAGCACTTATCTCATTTCCTCTCAGCGAAAAACCTGGCAGCTGACTTTGATGAAATATTCGACCATCTGTCACATCCGTTCTCGACTGGTTAATCCGTGACCGGGCCTGACTGGCTAGTGAAACACTATCAGTGACCAACATGCCCCCTTCACCTGTTGTGAGAACCTTGTTGGGATAGAAACCGAAAATAGCGGCATCTGCATACCCCTGAATATGGCCCGCTTCGAAAGAAGCGTCCGATGCTGAAGTACTCGTTGAGGCGCCGATTGCTTCGGCCGCATCTTCGACAACGGCGATTTCTGGACCAACGCACTGCCGGATCGACGGTATGTCTGTACATTGTCCGTACAGATCGACCGGAACCACCGCCCTGATCGTTGGCGACAATTTGTTCTCGAGAGGCTCTGCAGACAACAATCCCCGATGGTCGACATCAACCAAGACCGCTCGTGCGCCAGTCGCAAGGACCCCGTTCAATGTGGCAATGAAGGTCAGCGATGGCACAATGACCTCGTCACCAGGTCCGATACCTAACGACATCAACGCGATCGTTAGTGCGCTGGTCCCAGAGTTGAGCATCACTGCATGAGATACGCCGCAGTGATCTGCAAACGCACGTTCAAAGCCAGCGATTTCGGGGCCAGCTGCCAGCCGCTTGCTGTCTAATACAGCCATCACAGCCGAGCGCTCAGCATCACCGATATCAGTTTTCGCCAAAGGAAAGTCAATCTTCGTCATAAAAGGAAGCCGCCGGGTCCTAACGTCTGGGCCTGCTTTCTGAGTAATGTTTGCCGATCCGGCGCTTCGATCAATACCTCGATGATTCGCTCAGAGGCATGTCCGTCGCCATAGGGGTTTGTCATTTTTTCCAACGTCGCACGGAATGTGGCTGAAGAGGCTTGCTCAACCGCAGAACGGATCGACTGGATCTCAGCATCTGCGTGTAGGATGTTTGAAGCCCTTGTACGACCACGTTGACGATCGCCCATGTCAACGCATGGTAGGGGAATCGATGGTGTTTCCATGATCCCGCTCGACGAATTACCCACCATCAGTGACGCGTGCTGCAGAAGCGACCAATAGGTCAGGTGATCAAGGTTGGTATAAACACGCGCATTCTGACGCTGTTCACATAACGCGAGAGAGCGAGACACCAATTCGCTATAGCCAACATCAGCATTGGGAAAACACCACACCTGTGATCGATCCAACCGATGCATAACATCGAACAATGCGTCCGCTTCTTGGGTGGTATCGTTGTGCAGCGTCACCGGATGGTAAGCAATGACGCATAGATCATCGGACACGGGCATCCCTAGCGCCTGTTCAAGCGAAGCAGTATCCGGAATCTCGCTGCGCCTCAGATGATCAAGCGATGGTGCACCAGACCACGTTACCCGCCAGGGCTCTTCGCCCATAGCCAGTACACGGCGTTGTGCATCCTCGGTCGGCGTGAGATGAAGATGCGACATCTTGGTCAGTGCATTTCTCACTGCATCATCAACTGCACCTTCACTGATATCTCCCCCTTCGATATGTGCGATCGGAATGCGCAACGCAAGTGCGACACTCGCGGGCGCCAGCATTTCGTACCTGTCCGCAATCAATAGCAGAATATCGGGACGCATCTCTCCTAACACGGTTGACAGACCATCGATCCCAAGACCGATCGTTCTGGCCATGGCCACGTCACTGTCTTCATCCACCAGACACGGAATTCGATGAGCGATATCGAATCCATCGTCCTCGATCTGCTGAACGGTAAGACCAAACTCATCACTCAGGTGTGACGCCATCACGATCAGCGACAGCTTGAGTGAGGGGGTCTCTTCAATCAGGCGCAACGGCCAATACAGGTGTCCGTAATCTGCGCGCGACGTTGTGACGACAGCAATGTGTTTTGTGGGTATCAAGGTCAACACCTGATATCTGACAGCACGCGGAGCATAGTGTTTCAATCACACCTGTGGAAGTCATTCTGAACTCGGACTGGCCAGGTCGGGTAGCACACCCTATTCTCCGCAAGGAGCATCATGGAGAAAGGAATATGTCGATAACATCACCGATTCCAACCACCGAGTGGCAAGCCAGAATTGACCTAGCCGCATGCTACCGACTCATCGCACTGTTCAACATGAACGACCTCATCTATAACCATGTCACCATGCGGGTCCCGGGTGATGCGGCACATTTCCTGATTAATGCCTATGGTTTGGCTTATGAAGAAGTGACGGCCAGCAGTCTCGTCAAGATTGATCTCGATGGAAACATTATCCAGGATTCGGGCACAGGCTATGGCATCAATCACGCAGGATTTGTGATCCACAGTGCGGTTCATCGAGCTCGCCATGATGTCACTTGTGTAATTCATACTCATTCTGTTGCTGGGATGGCTGTCTCTGCACTGAAGGAGGGGTTGCTGCCGTTAACGCAGAACGCCATGTTCTTCGGTGAGGTCGGGTACCATGACTACGAGGGACCTGCGATTGATCTCGATGAACAGGCGCGCCTTGTGGCTGACCTGGGGCATCGCAGTGTGGTAGTTCTTCGCAACCATGGTCTACTCGCCGTTGGGACGACGGTCTGCGAGGCATTTGTGGTCCTTCACTGGCTAGAACGCGCCTGTCAGGCCCAGGTGATGGCGTTGTCCTGCAATGCTGAACTCAACCGGCCTCCCACCGACGTCGTCGCACTCACCCAAGAACGTTATGCGCCGGGTCAGCGACGAAAGATCACAGAACTGGAATGGGGCGCACTCCTCAGGATGCTGGATCGCCGGGATCCATCCTATCGGGACTGAACACCCTCTGATGCAAGCCCGACGCGGTCCTGATATTCTCGGACGTCGCAAAGCGAGAGAGGGAGATGCCTATGTATCCTGGCCATTGGGCAGAACTGACGCCAAACAAACCCGCCATTGTTCATTCTGCAACCGGTGAAACCCAGACCTATGGTGAACTGAACGATCGTTCTAACCAACTCGCGCAATTGATGTACGAAGCAGGACTCCGACGGGGCGACCACGTTTGCATCTTCATGCAAAATGATATCCGATTTTTTGAGGTTATCTGGGCGGCGTTGCGTTCAGGTCTCTACCTGACAACCGTTAATCGTTATCTCACGTCCGAAGAAGCGGGATACATCATCGATAACTCAGAGTCTCAGATCGTCGTCACCTCGGACTACCTGAAAGACATCGCATGTGATCTCCATCCACATGCGCCAAACGTGAAGCGATGGTTGATGATGGGCGATCCAATCGAGGGTTACGAAGATTATGAACTGGCTATCGGTGACCATTCGTCAGAACCACTCAGTGAGGAACCGGCCGGGGCTCTGATGTTGTACAGCTCCGGTACGACAGGGAGACCGAAAGGTATTTATCGACCCCTACCCGATGCCAACATTAGCGATAGCAACAGTGGCAGTGTGATGCAACAAGCTCTGTGGGGGTTTGATGGTAATACTGTCTACCTGTCGCCAGCACCGCTCTATCACGCTGCACCTATCGGTTTCTGCAACGCCACTCTCACCCTGGGCGGTACCGTGGTGATGATGCCACGATTCGACGAAATAGGTGCCCTCAAAGCGATCTCGGAACATCAAGTGACGCACAGCCAATGGGTCCCGACGATGTTCACGCGAATGCTTAAGCTACCACCCGAGGAACGTGAACAATTCGACCTGTCATCCCACAAGGTCGCCATCCATGCCGCCGCCCCCTGTCCTCGGGGCGTGAAAGAACAGATGATGGATTGGTGGGGGCCGATCATTTACGAATACTATGGCGGAACTGAATTAAACGGGTTGACCCACGTCGACCCCCACACGTGGCTCAAGAAGCCTGGGACCGTCGGCGCACCGATTCTCGGCACGCTGCATATCTGCGATGAGGAGGGTATAGAGGTGCCAACGGGCGAACCAGGTATTGTCTATTTTGAGCTACCGGAGATGCCATTTCGTTATCTGAAGGATGACGAAAAGACAAAGGAAGCCCAGCACCCGGTCCATCCCAACTGGTCAAAACTGGGCGATGTGGGCTACGTCGACGACGATGGCTACCTGTTCCTCACTGACCGCGCGACCTTCATGATCATATCGGGTGGGGTGAACATCTATCCCCAGGAAATTGAAGATGCCATGATCATGCATCCGAAAGTTCAGGATGTCGCCGTCGTGGGGGTTCCCGACGACGAAATGGGCGAGGCTGTGAAGGCCGTGGTTCAATTGTTGCCGGATCTCAAACCCGATGAGGGCGTCACGGAGGAGATCATGGCATTCACCCGTGAGCACATTGCACACTACAAGTGTCCACGAAGCATCGACTACGAAGATGAACTTCCCCGGTTACCAACCGGTAAACTCTATAAGCGTTTGTTGAAAGACCGCTATTGGGGTAAAAAGAACACTCGAATCGTTTGAAAAACGTAATAACAAGAAGCCGTTAAGGACTAGTCGGTGAAAGGACTTCAACAGTCGCTGTATTTTTTTAGCCGATTTCTGAATGACCCGCATTCGGTCGCGTCTGTACTACCAAGTTCCAAGGAACTCAGCCAGCAGATGTTTCAGGGGATGTCATTCAAACCAGGTGACACTGTATTGGAATACGGACCAGGAACCGGATCCTTCACCCGTATTGTTCACGACCTCCAACAAAAGGGAAGCGAGCTCAATTATCTTGGTATCGAACGGGATCCAGGGATGTATAGTCATCTCGTGAAGCGGTTTCCGGACATGATATTCGAACAAGGTGATGTCATCGACGTACGCAGCATCTGTGAAAAACATGAAATGGCCCCTATCGACTTTGTGGTGTCTGGACTGCCTTTGGTATACATGGGATCGAGTCTTGATGCCCTGCTATCGGACACATGCCGTGTTATGAAACCTGGCGGAGTCTTCAGAACGTTCTCCTACGTTCATTGTTACCCTTTGCGGCGTGCAAACCTGGTTCGCAGTGCAATGCGCCAAGCTTTTTCTGAAAGCGGTGTAAATTCTCTCGTACTGAAGAACGTTCCGCCTGCCTTTGTACTTCATGGCCTAAAATAGTGCAAATAATCAATAGGTTATAGTATATTTCTAAATCTATTGGTTACGTCTTATTTTCTCCTCTTATTTGGCAACAACATTACGTCACATCCGAAATTTGCTCTGATTCATGAACGATCTTTATTACGCAGCTGCGTGTCAAACGGACTTTCCCGCGGCAACCACCCGAGACGAGATTAGTCATCGGGTTGATCGCATGCTCGCTATGATTGAGCAGACAATTACCGGTTATGAGCCGTTTTTTGACGTACGCTTGCTCGCGTTTCCGGAGTTCGCACATACCGTCCCGATCTACAAGACCGTGGACGAACTCATTGATAAACTCGCCGTACGCTTACCCAACGAGCATACACAGCGTTATGAAATGATCGCCGCACAGTACGGATGTTTCATCCAGACGGGCTCTTTTCTTGAGATTGATGACGCATACCCTGGCCATGTCTTCAACACGACGCTGCTCATTGGACCTGGTGGCATTCTTAGCAAGTACCGGAAGGTGAACCCCTGGATTCCTTGGGAGGTCCACGCCAGTCCGCATGATATTGAGGGATACAACGAAGATGCTTTCCCGGTTACAGATACAGAACTGGGCAAACTCGGTGTCGCAACCTGCTATGACTGGCTTTTCCCTGAAACCATACGCGAATACGCATTCAGAGGCGTTGAAGTCATGATCCGGATCTCGGCCTACATGGACCCATGGGGGGCGACGGAACCCATGGACTGGTGGAACCTGGTCAACCGAACACGAGCACTTGAGAACATGATGTACGTTGTGGCCGCCAACCAGGGAGCAACGATGGAACACTATCCCCCGTTCAGCTGGCCTGGAGGCAGCATGGTGGTGGATTATGACGGTCGAGTCCTGGCCCAGGCTGACCCAGGTCCAGGAGAGAAAGTGGTCGTCGCGCCGATCAGCGTGGCCCCCCTCAGAGTAGAAAGGGAGCGTCGCGTTGGTCATAACACGGTCGCACATACGCGAACGGGTCTTTATACCTATTTACATCAAGAGCAGTTGCAACCGGCACGAGGGAACATCACGATTGAGAGCCTGAACGCGCGAATCCGCTCAGCCAAAAGGGGTCATGACCATAAAGTCGATGGATAATCGGCAACCTATTTCCCGGGTAGACTCATCATCAGAAATCCACAAAATGCAGCATTCGAGGGAGCAAGAATCGGATCCACCTGGGACCGCATCGAGAGAATGTGATTCCGATAGTCGCTGTAGAAATCCCACGTAGGCTGAGGCTTGTACTCAAGGTCTAACTCAAACTCTTTGATCACCCCTTTGACCGTTGTTGGTTTGAGGAACACTTCGTCGTCTGGGAGCACATAGTTTGGGATGATGGTTACCAGTGACCAACGCGCAAGCTTCCCATCACGCAGAATGTCCACCAGTGTCCTGAACCCCTTTACCCGACCACTCCCCTTTCCATAAAGCTGTCGCTTCAGCGAGTTGGCAAGCAACCCTTGCTCCACACCTGTCAGACTGCGTAGGTGGTCTCGGTACTTTGGCTTTTCGAACATCGAGACCATGGATGACCGGGCCACAACGCGAATCATGTCTTCAATGATGGCACCGGGATGATCGAAGGCACGTCGACTGAAACAAGAACCTGCCATCTCGACCATATGATCCATACGATGACGATTGCCAATCTCTGATAGCTCAGGGTCCTCGAATCCTCCGGGATATCGGGAAAGAAAGTCCTCTTCGGCTTCCCGTAGACGTCGCTTGTTCAATCGACAGGTTCCCTAGCGCCGGCTGATTTCATCCGCCACCCAACTGATGGACCAGTTGTGTCCCAGTCTTCGGCCATTATATGTCTCTGGAAGGCGAGTCACATGACTGCCTTTAAGTTCGATGATTTGAGGGTCCACTGGGCGGTCTTTGAACTCCCCATCAAGGTGATGCAGCGTCCGCCATTCGTGGTATGTGACGTTGCTGTCGATCGTCGAGGGTGTCTTGTATGGGCAAGGGTTTTCGCCCTCTGCTCGTGCAAGGGGTGCAGCGATAGCATGAATCTCTACCGGGATTTCCAACGGCCAGTGATCGACCAGTGATGTCACCAGCACTCCACCATAACTGTGCCCAATGATGCGTACGCTGGTCAGTTCCGGTCGCGCGGCCAAGGTATCTTGTATCGCGGCTACGAGCATCTCTGCAGCCGGAACCGCACACCCATTATAGTCCCAACGATACCAATAGGTGGCGTGATAATCGGTATCCATAGCCTGTAATGGGTAGACCCATTCAAGTCCTGCACTGCGCCAACCATGGACACCTATCTGCAGCGTCTCTTCAGCCCCAGTGGCTGCCTGCTCTATGTTGTGCAGCCCTTCAGCTACTGCCATTAGTCGAGTGCCGGAATCACGTACCTTGTCACCCAGTTCAAGTTCATTCAGCCAAGGGAAGGCTTGTGGACCATCGGTTTTTGTTTGTGCGTCTGCGCACGCAACAAGACACAGTGACATTGCGAGTGCGCGTATCCATCGAGCTGCCATGGTGCGACGCATGTTTCCCTCCATGATCTCTTCTAATGACCATTCCCCAGACGACCAACAACGCGTAAACCAGCGGCGATGGGCAACGACATCTGGGCAAGGTGGACATCTTTGCCTGCAGTATGACAGACACTGCCCTACGGGAAAACTTAGCTAGATCTACGAATGATCATCAATGACTATGGATATGAGTCCACCTTCAAGGCTCCGCGATCCTCAATGAAGCGAAGACTCAAGAGTTCTCGCCACCGCACGTACTGCTGTGCAAGTGAGCCCGACAACTCAACGACGGTCCCTTCTAGTTCAGCGGATGTTGATCGCGATTCATCTCTGAACGACTTCGTGAGGACACGCAGACGATCCTCGTTGAGCCGCGCTTCTTCATACTGTCGATACACAGCCTCCGTCGCTGCCCAATTGCCGCTTTCACGTCGACGCTCGCTCGCGTCACCGCTCAGTTCGTACAGGTATCGACGCCAGTATGGGTACACAGTCAGCAGATCCTGATGAAATCGAAGATATTGCGTATTGATTAACTCAACGATCGCCTGTTCTCTCAACAGGATCTCCTGGACTTGTCGAAACACCGGGTCATCTAGCGCCGGTAACCCTTCCAGTTGGTATACCGTTCGAAGCGCGTCATCGATCCGTAATTCAGAGGTTGTTAAATAGCCGGAGAACGCATCCGGCGCAAGCGTTTCAGCAAATCGCATCATCGAAACCTGTTTTATATCCTGTCGGTCAGATGGCGCGAGTGATCGCTGTAAAGCTCCAACGTCGTTAGCAATCTGGTGATACAGGTGGGCAAACACCTCTGATTCTGGCAAAGCGTCGGTGCCGTACGCTTCATCATCTGTTCGCGCCCGATATTCGCGATCAATCCATACACGCCCCGTAGCATCGTGTACCTCAACCTGAAGATGAAGCAAACTTGCGTCTGAATGCAGGATACGAGCAGACATCTGGACCTCACTGTATTCGTTCGCAATTGGAAGTACATAAACGCCAGCCCACTGACCGCTGTCCTGCAAGACGTTCGACAGTGTCACCGCCATGTAACCAGACTCGGCTTCCCGAATCGGTGTAAGCAGTCGTTCCGGTACGTCGTAATCGAACACAACAACATTAATCGACAGCGGTGTTTTCGGTGCAACAGTTAGGTCCAACTGTGTTGTCGGCGGTATTTCTGATTCCTGGGATGCCGACATGACTATCGGCTCGTTTGTCACCGCGCAACCTGCCAAAAGGGCGACACCACAGCACACGGCAAGGACCCCGTAGTGTTGGGTGGACAGAGCCAACGGCCGCCTAATCATTGTCCTGTTTCACCGCCTGACCTGCCTCTTCCATTGCTAGTTCAGATTCGTCGCTCCTGAACCAGCATGTCGTTTTCTTTGCGAGGGTGAACTCGCACTTCCATGCTGATTCTCCTTCCTCATAGGGCATGAACATCCTTCTCAAGGTAACAGGATAAGGTAACCTCGAATGATCCAAAGAAGTAATCATGCTGATTCGAGACCGGTCATGCGCCATTACAAATCGGTTAGTTACAGTGAGCCCCTCTCGAAGACGAACCACGAAAACCAGCTGGCCCATCTCATCAAAGCCACAATATTCAACACCTGGACCTATCAGCCGGCGACTTGTCTCTCGACTGCTGAAATCGCAGACAAGTGCAAAATCTTCATTGCGTCGGACTTCAACGTAACCGCGTGACTGGTCAATATTGATGGCCGTGCTTCGTGTCATTTCCTCAGCAAGTTGAAAGATGCCGGACAGATCTTCGTGCATCTGTCGGATTTCGTACCGGGAACGGCTGTCCGCCTGTAGCGAGACACGCTCTGCCATCCGGTCAAAAAGCAATAGAAGCTGCTGCCTTGGATCATCAGATCGTCCGAAATCGACCTCCCAACTCCCGGAGAAATCTACCACTCTGGGATGGTGTTCAACGGGTGGGGGTCCGCTGTTCAAACAGCCTGTCACGGACAATGTGACCATCAATACGCAACCGGAGAAACGAATCAGGTGTGTCATTCGAAAGAGCGCCAGATTGAAAGCACCTGCATGCATTTATGACCACAGCTACAGGCGTTGGTTTCCGTTTGAATCACTTCAATGGTTGCGTGGCTCACTCATTTTTCATTTCCCAATCCGGCACGATGCCGTGATATCGAGCAACCTCGGGTATGGCTTCTGGTTGTTCCTGGGCCTGTGTTCGGCTCATCTCCGAATACCGGTATCCGTAGTCGCGACTCAACTCCTCGATAGAGGACTCTGGAGACAGTTCCCGAACACGAATATACTCGCCTCTCTCAATCGCAAGCCTTTGATTCACTTGATATTCGTTCCAAACTCCTTCAATCCCACCGAGCCCGCCTGGTCGAGCACCTAGTCGATACAGTAGTTTCTCGGATGCATGCTCAAGGACTTCCGGAGCAACAGACAACATGTGAAGTTCCTGCTGGCGCATGTTCGCTTTAACGCTATTCATGACCAGGATGATGCGTTCCTCATCGCTCTGATTGACTCCTGTACCATGCAACAGCCGTCCTTCGAACATCATCACTGTGCCAGCTGGGGCTTCAAGATTGATCGCTGGCGGGAGTGGTTGTGTCACAGGATTGCCAGAACCGATGTCGGACAATAATCGATGGGAACCCGGAACGACTAGTGTCCCACCGTTGAATGCACAAAGGTCATCCATAATGTACATCGTATTCACTGTAAACGGAGCATTCGCGTCCACAAACGGAGACATCCCCTGATCCTGGTGCATGCCTTGCGGCATATTGTATTTGTTTGGAATGATGCCGATAAAAGATGACATTAGGAATCCGCGCCCCATCGTTTCATTCAGAATCTGTTCGATCACAGGACCGCCCTGCACACCTGCGGGATCATGTTCGACACACTGGGCAAACTGTTCACCCTTGTTCATCAAGGTATGCAGAAACTGCGTGCGTGGCAGATTGTCTCCGGGTGCCGGAGCGGTGCCCATCCAACTGGCAATCCCCGCCTTGCGTTCGCCTGCCGCCTGATCACGCAGTCGTTTTTTCATTCTCCGATACTGATCAGGTGACAATCCGTCTTCGATCAGGCAGTACCCCCATTCTTTCAGGTCAGCGCGTAGTTGACGAAGTTCCTTGCAGGGTTTTGGCAGATCAAACTGTGACCAGTACTCGGCTGCACCACCCGTCGTGTTGTAGTAAAGATCGTCGTCATCGAGATCCAGCCCGGGAATAGCGGCATCTTTGGGCGCTTTCTCCGGATCATGTGCATAACCGAACTTGGCTCCCTGGTGGAAATGATGGCGGTTGATGCTCCGATAAGGCTCGCCGGAATTCAGAAACGCTGAATACAACTGGGATTCAGGAGTGCTGTGCTCACGGACATAGTCTTTCGTAAACTCAACTGGCACGTCGGCCATCACTCACCTCTAGGACTGGATAACGAAGCGATGAAGTATAGCGGCAATGGTCAACACCAGCACATCCAACATCGGCAGAAACAGATCCCCAAAAAAAAGCCGGATCAAAGATCCGGCTAAAATTGCTGTTTGGGGGAGACCAAGTCAGCAATACTTACAACTGTGACTCCCAGAGTTGGGGGAAGTTCACAGTCGAAGTTCAATTTACGGATTTAACCAGTAGTTGAACTTCACCATAAAAACATCGTCAGCCGGTTCATCAAACAGCGTATTAAGATTGTCGCCAAGATCAAACTGTCCTGTCCGCTCAAAGTGCTCTCGACCCTGCGACCAAACCGCAAACAGCGTTGATCCTGGTCGATATTCCCAACGTAGCACTACGTTCGAGCGAAATTGCTTAAAATTGAAGTCGCGATTAGCAATGAACGATGTCTCGCCAGCACCGTCAAGATCCACAATGTAGCCACCCTCATCGGCAGTGACATCCAGATCTTCAAACCGAGCTTCGTATTCCCTCGATAGAGGATCTGCGACCCGTCGGAAGCTATCGTAGGTCGCCGCGGAAACGTAGGGACGCAAGTAAACTTCTAGTGTGAGGTCTCTGGAAAATGCCAGATCCATACGGGTCGTGATGGCTGCAGTTCGTTGGGAGACGCGTCCAAAGATATAGTGGGCTTCGTCCTGATCGATACGTGTCACCCACTGATCTCCGACGGACCGATTGACGGAGGCACCCAGACTCAATCGAAGCTGATCCGAAGGACGCCAAGAAAAAGAGGGCGCCAGACTAACACTGAATCCATCAGACGCTGGTCTGAACATTGTGTTTAAGTTCAGGTTCATCTGGATTGGCTTACGCGAATCAGTCATCACTGAGGCACTGAACCCCATGCGGTTGGGTAGCCTCATTCGAGGTCCTCCCCTCAGAGCATACACACTTGGCAAACCACGACTGTAGATTCCAGTGAGCGAAACATTCCAAAAATTTTTGAGCTGAAAGTTGGCCATGACATTGGCACCCAGACTCCACCTTTCGCCGCCATGTGTCACCGATTGCCATAGATTCCAGTTCACATTCCATGAGCGTAGATGCCGACTTGGCCGATGCTCGTTGTAGCCCACTCCGACCCAGGACGTCGTATAGTCCGTCTCTGTCATGAAACCCATATCATTGGCTTCGAACCCGGCCGTTCGAACACGACCACCGATGTCGTAACGCCAATTATCACCGCCGACCTTCGACAAATTGATGAAACCATTGACGCCATTCAGGGAGGTTCGGTTGGAGTCATAGTTCAGATGGTCCGCATCGGGTCGATGCATGTACCGACCAGGAGATCGCTGCGTTCTGGCGATAGTCGCCTCGGACCCGGCAACGCGCGAACCGACAATCTGTCCAGCCAGGGAATGCGTGTCATTCCAAAAACGATGCCTGAAGTCGAATCCACCTGTCAGCGCTTCCCTGTGCAGACCGATATCATCAGCAGCGATCGCATCCCGATGGACATGTGTACTGACAAAGCCAACGGCGCTTCGACCACTTCGGAAGTCTTTTTGAACACGGGCGTAACTGTACTGTGTCCCAGGTTCGATCACTTGAGTCAGTCGATCACCCTCACCGGTCACGATATTCGCAATCGCCTCCTCAGTCTGCGCAGTCAGCAGACCCAGCGTCCATCCACCTTCGGTTTTGCCCGAAAGTTTGGTCGCAGCGTTGATCTTTGTGACGTCCGGTGAATCGCTATAGCCACCTAAGATATTGGCCCTGCCCTGAGGTCTGCGACCAATACGTCGAGAATGAAACAGGTGGTCCGTGTAGCCAATCTTCAATTGGTAGATATCGGTACTTTCCAGGAAAAATGGCCGTTGCTCTGAGAAGAACGTCTCGAAAGCGCTTAGGTTTACTTCCGCGGGATCAGCTTCCACCTGACCAAAGTCCGGATTGATGGTCATATCCAGCGTCAAATTGGATGTCACAGCATATTTGAGATCACCTCCCAGTTCGCTCGCCGCCGCATTGTTTTCGTAAAAAGGATCTGCCGCGTCGCCTGGAGCCTGACGTAATCGAGATAAAGCATAGGGTACGACTTCTAGCCTTGAGGGCTTACTGAGGTTGTTCATCCCTGTCAAACGCCTATAGCGGGAAACGACCCCGGGATCTTGTGCTGTGAGTGGTGCCCAGTGACTCGATTCATTGGTTCGTGCCAACCAACGGCTGAATTGAACCCCCCAGGTCTGCCGATCACCACTGTTGAAGCGCAACTGTGAATACGGGATTCGAAATTCTGCCGTCCATCCATCATCACCCACCTGGGTTGCAACGTCCCAGATCGCATCCCAGTCCCTGTCCCGTTGTGAATCGTCATAACGATAGGAATCACGTTTGACGCCCACAGGATTGGTCCCAAACTGAAACGCGGTTCGACGATCATTGTAGGAATCTATGGCAACGAAAACCCAATCCGAATGCGAGAACTGATCGCGTCGAGTCAGCTGTGCCTCAATTGCGGAAGGATCAGAATCCAACGCGTGAAATCCAACATATAACGCATCTTTCCCATACAGGATACGAACTCTGGATCGCTCTGAAGCAGGTTCCCCTTCCAAAGGTTGCAGCTGGACAAAATCCGTCGCAACGTCTGCACCCTGCCAGGCCGATTCATTCAGCAATCCATCGATTCGAATTTTCTCTTCAACGGAAAAAGCGGTCAGCTCATGATTATCAGCAGACAGGTCGATAGGTGTTATCAGGAGCAATACGCCCAATATCAAAGGAATCGCTGTAATCTGAAGGACAGTAATCAACCGTGAGTTGGCGACGCAATATAAGGGGGACGTGCCTGGGAAGGGCATCATGATCCGAGCACGCAGTGTATTTCGATGGGGTCCATTCTTCAGGTGGCAGCCATAATGTCTAATACCACTTAGGGTCATATCCATAATTATAAGTTATATACATAAGACACAATAATCGGGTACATTAGCGAGCTTCTTCGGCCCCGCTGATTATTGCGCGGCGCAGATATCATGCAACTCTTTGATTTCAGGACTGTTCTATGGAACTGATCGCATCTACCGCCGACATCCCCGAAGGAGAACTCATCGAGAGCCGGGCAGGAGATAAAGAAATACTCATTGGTTGCGTGGACGGCCAGTATTTTGCGTTGGAGGACGTATGCCCACACGCCTGGGTCCGGTTCGGGTTCGCCCAACTAGACAAGACCACACTGACCTGCCCGTGGCATGGGCTTCAGTTCAATGTCCTGACCGGCGAATGTCTCAGTTGGGAAGGCATGCCCGAGATCACTACGTTTCCCCTGACCATTGAAGATGGGCAAATCTTTCTGAATGACCCGGAATCAAAAGACGAAGGCTCCTAAGCGAGGATCGACGCAGATCTTCAGCGTCTTCGCAACGGCGCTAACCGAGCGCCGTATCATGTGGGACCGCGTTTCCCATCAGATCTTCAAAGTTGCGCCTGAAAAAACGGTCTTTCACACCATCACTCAAGTCAGCTGTTGAGGAAGAAAAACGTCCATAGGGATTTCTCCCCCCTTCCAGATGTGGATAGTCTGAAGAGAACATACAGATCTCCGGACCCGATTGTTCGATGATCCAACCTGCGGGTTCGGTTGGATAGGGCGTCACCCTTACCTGCCTTGAAATATACTCCGAAGGTCTCAGGGAGAGATCCTGGAGTCGTGATTCATGTCTTCCGAATGCTTCCAACGCGGAGTCCAGTTGTCGCATGAAACCGGGTACCCAGGATGCGCCCAATTCGATCACACCGACCTTGAGCGTCGGAAAACGCTCGAGCACGCCGTCTAGTATCAACATGGCGAGCGCCTGCATCGGACCATGTGGAATCGCCATGTAAGAAATTGATCGGAAGTTCTCGTCGCCGCCATGAAAATCTTGAACTTTCGGCAGGCCATTGTTGGCGTGTGCTTTTGGCAACACCCGATCAGCGACACCTACATGGAAAAGAACGGGTGATCCTGCGTCTACAGCCTGCGACCACACTGCATCAAGCCTCACATGACTAGTCGAGTGGTGTCTAGGACAGGCCCAGGGTAACAGTAGCGCCTTACATCCACTGTCAATGGTTTGCCGTGCAGCCTCATCGACACGATCAAGATCAGCGATAGGTACATAACCCACCGGCAATAGTCGATCGCTGACCTCGCAAAAGGCGGCCTGGGCAAGATTCGTTGCTTCCGCGGTGCCATAAAGCAGATCCATATTATTACCGGATTCAAGTTCCTCAAGCAGTACGTTAAAGTAGGTTGGGAACACCAACTGCGATGACACACCAATAAGGTCCATGGCTGTCACACGGTCTGACTTTTCGAACGCACCAATCGCCCGATAGTTCTTTCGCGCCATGACTTCAATTGAATCTTTGGCCCGATGTTCTGGATCGCGCTGCAACGCCCTCGCCGTTTCAACCTCACCGTGTCGTCCTATACCAAAATCACGATCAAGCAGACTCGCGAGTTCAGATTTCACCGATTTAGCAACAAACGGATCTAACCAGTCCTTGGGTTCCATCACATGCGCGTCCGCGTCATGGGCAATTCGGTCTTCGATATGTGGCATCGCGAGTTCCAGCATGTACGTCATGGGCCACTATCTGAAAACTCATCAGCAGCGTCAAGCTGGGTCGTGTTTCTTTCTATCGACGTGGATGTCAAGGTCGGTGGAGTGTTAATGTCCGTGTCCTTCTGAGGCTTCACACGTGTAAACCCCATGAAGACCATTGATTTCAGTACGGCCGAGATCCAAGGCATCGGGCGGTTTGTCGCTGGTGAAGACCATCTGGCGTTTGACTGGCCAGGCACCCAACTTCATTTTGCCTTGAGCGGCACAGCCACACTCACTTTGGTCATGGACGGCGCGCGTAACTGGTTCAACGCCGACATCAATGGCCATCGTCAGCTAATAGAAACAGGCAACGGAACAGCCCAATACGCCTTGACGTGGGCGGCGGAAGACACTTCGGCCGTGTCGACCGTACGGATTACTCAACGCACAGAAGGCGTCGCAGCGACCCCAGAGGGCAGAACTGGCACCGTGCGATTTAAGGGATTGATCGTCGATGATGAAGCCTCTATTTCTGCAATACCCTTCCCCGCGCGCACGATGGAATTTATCGGTGACTCCGATACCGCAGCCTACGGCAACATGGGTCCACGTACCGGGCTTCGTCCAACTGATCGTAGCGTTTTCGCAAATCCCGCTTATCAGGACGCATCTGCCAGCTGGGCGGCGGTGACCGCAAATGAGTTCGGTGCCGCCTGTCACAACATCAGCTATTCCGGCATGGGTGCGGTGTGGAATTCGCCAGGACATAGTGAATCTAGGGCGATGGACCATTTCTATGGACGAATGTTGGTCAATGACGTTGCCAGCCACGTCATAGAAAATGATGCGTTATCGCTTCCGAAAGTTGATCTGATTGTCATGTACATCGGGGGCAACGACTGGTGGTCGATCACGGACCAAGAAACCGCGTTCAGCCAGGGCTATGCCAATTTCCTTCATCACATACGAAGGCTTCGCGGCGACGTCCCTATTCTGATTGCATGCGCCAACGGTACGTCCGGCTCATGCCTTGAAACAGAGCCAAGACAACGGCAGTTCAGTGAACAGATGATCAAGCTCATCAGTGATGCGGTGGATCTAGCGGGCCTGCCGAATGTTCACCAACGAGTCATTGTCCCCACACCAGACATTAGCGTCGATGAGGATCTTGACTGGGGGGTCATGGAACACTGGTCAGCAAAAGCTCACATCAAATGGGCGGCATCTGTCATCAAACATGTCGCAGACATCACACAGTGGACGCCAACAGACCTATAGAGGTGCACGCCATGTCCAATCAACAATCAAGCCCGGTTTCGGAATATGGACACGAGAAGACTGCCCTTGCGGCAGCACTTCGTCTCGCCGAGCGTTTTGGTTATTCAGAAGGAGTCTGCAACCACTTCAGTCTGCAGGTCGACGACGAAACCTTTCTGCTTAGCCCTCATGGTATTCGCTGGTCTCTAATCAGGCCAAACGACATTCTGACCATTGAGGGCGATGCAACATCAGACCAGGATACGGATGCGGAAATCACTGCCTTCTGCATCCATGGGGCAATCCATCGTCAGCATCCAAACGCACGTTGTGTGCTGCACACCCACATGCCTAACACTACAGCCCTGACCTGCCTTTCAGATCCACGACTGCGTTACATCAGTCAGAACAGCCTGCGATTCTTCGATGACGTGTCTTACGACAATGACTACAACGGGTTGGCTGAAGATATGGAAGAAGGCAACCGCATCGCGGCGACACTCGGCGACAACCGCGTATTGTTTATGGGCAATCATGGTGTGATCGTGACCGGCCCAACTGTAGCTGATGCCTTCGACCGACTTTATTATCTGGAGCGTGCAGCCGAGTTGCAGATTCTCGCCATGTCAACTGGACAAACCCTGGCGGAAGTACCAGGTACTATTGCTCGAAAGACACGGTCCGAATTCGATGCGGGCGGCGCCTACGCAGACGCGCACTGGGACGCGTTGTTGGCATTGCTGGAGCACGACACACCTGGATGGTGCTACTAGTCCCTCACTGCTTATACGACTGATCAGTCGCGTCCAGAGACCTCAGTGCCGCGGCCCAGGACAAGGTAGCCGAACGGTTCGGGGCGTCTCCCACCTTGCCGTAGCGAGCCAGTGTTTTCGCTGCGTTCTCCTCTGGCAGGTGGATTTCCTGACCACTCGCTAAAGCATCCACCTGGACCTTGCAGGCGTTCTCAAGGGTATACATCAGGAAAAAAGCTTCCCCAACGGTCCGCCCGCAACCGAGCAGACCGTGATTGTTCAGAATCATGAGGTGCTTGTCCCCAAGGTCACGACCAATACGCGCACACTCATCATCGGTTGCAACCGACAATCCATAGTCATGGTATGCAACGTTCTCCATCATCTCATTGGCTTGTTGAGTGAGCGGTAACAACCCACATTTCATCGTCGATACTGCCATACCAGCTCGCGTATGGCTGTGCAAAGAGACATTCAGGTCAGGTCGATTCTTGAACACTGCTGAATGAATAGCGTGTCCTGCACCATTGAATGGGTAATCGCCCAAGATCACATTGCCATCAAAATCCACCTTTAACAGATTGGAAGCACAGATCTCATCGAACAACAATCCATAGGGATTGATCAAGTATTGGTTTTCAATACCAGGGACCCTCGCGGTCAGATGCGTAAAGATCAGATCTGTCCATCCGTAACGGACAAACAGGCGGTAACAAGCCGCCAATTCACAACGCATCGTCCATTCTTCATAGCTGCATTGTGCACGGATAGAGTCTTCTCTGATCGCTTCAGACATGATTATTCCTTATTCGCGCACATTCGCGTAAGTGCTGTTGAGTCTCTAGTCGGCCGATTCTAACAATTGTCGCGCAATGATGAGACGTTGCATTTCATTGGTACCTTCTCCGACCACAAGCAACGGCGCATCACGATAGTAACGTTCCACCTCATTCTCTGGCGAATAACCATAAGCCCCATGGATGCGCAACGCTTCCTGAGCATTGTCCATTGCCGCTTCGGTTGAAAATAGCTTCGCCATCCCCGCTTCCACGTCGCAGCGTTCACCAGAGTCGTAGGCAGCGGCTGCGCGCTGCACCAGTAGTCGTCCAGCTTCTACCTTTGTCGCCATATCGGCGAGTTTGAGCTGTATCGCCTGGTGCTGGCTAATCGGTTGACCAAAGGTCTCCCGGATTTTTGAGTACTTGAGACTCGCGTTCAATGCCGCACTGGCAACGCCGACACCTCTTGCTGCCACGTTGATACGCCCGAGAGCAAGTCCGGACAGGATCTGCTGCAAACCGCGGCCTTCAGACTCACCAATCAGGTTTTCTGCGGGCACGCGAATGTCATTTAGGACCACCTCTCCCGTGTCAATGCCACGATAACCAAGTTTGCTGAGTTTGTGGGTGTTATAACCCATGGACTTTTCTACCACTAGCAGGCTCATGCCGCGATGTCGCGGATTTGCCTTTAGGTCGGTCTTAACAAGTACCGCAAGTACGTTCCCCTTTACGGAATTGGTGATCCATTGTTTTGTGCCATTAACAATATAAGCATCACCGTCTTTGTCAGCTCGCGTGCGAATAGCCTGGAGGTCCGTTCCGCAATCCGGTTCCGTCAATGCAATACCACCACGCAGTTCGCCACTAGCAAGTCTCGGCAGGTATGCGGCTTTTAAAGTTTCACTGCCAAATTTTTCGATAGCGGCACACATGATCAGATGAGAATTAAAGATGCCGGAGACGGACATCCAGACAGCCGATACCTTCTCGACAATTTTGCTGTAAGTCACCGCATTTAGACCCAAACCGCCATACTGTTCAGAAATCGTGGCACCAAACAGGCCAATCTCTTTCATCTTCTCGACGATATCACTCGGATATTCATCAGCAAGTTCAAGGTCTTTGGCATAAGGTGCCACATCCCGCTCCAGGAAGCGGTCAATCGTAGCGAGAATCAATCGTTCTTCATTTTGTGCGTTCACGCACCCTCCGTTACACGTCAGCTCAATATCTTCCAGGCACGCATCATAAAGTCCGCTGCAAAGAAAAGCTCGCTTCTTATGGCGGCGTACACGGGCGATTACGCCCTCAAATAGGCATCTCGGGTTAAACAGTCGATCCGACTATAGAAAAGCATCTCCATTTAAGGTTTAAAACGTTAGCGTTCCTCGTCTTTTCGTAAGTCTTGACGGAAACTTTATCTTCTTCCGCTAATATCTCAGATACGGCGATTTTATTTGCTAGTTTCCGCGGGTTCATTTGACTGTCCAAACCATATCCAGCCTAGCCCGATGAATTTTCATAATCCGATTTACTGAATGCATCAACAAGTAACAACACTCGATGACGACCAAACCCGCAAGCACCTTTGCAATGGAATCGCCCATTGTCGACCAGACACAAAACAGCAAACATGCATCCAGATTATGAATCACCAGTAATCCATCCCAGATCAACTAGGATCTGAGATAAGGAGGATGACCTTGAACGGACGCATCAGATACGATCCGAGATCAGCGTCATCACGGACAGGCAACTCAGCACCCCCACTCTCATTGTTCACTGTCTCAGCAGCCGAAACCGTACTCACCCCGCACAAACCGAACATCAGAATCTGACACCGCTTGCGTCACGATATCCCAGTTCAGGTGGACGCCATCGCTGCGATCTGGTCACCACCCACCGGTTCAATGTAGTCTCTCCATCCTCTTACATCTGCCTGGATAAACTATGGGCTACGCCTATCTTGCGATCGCGATCGTTTGCGAAGTCATCGCCACCACCTCACTGAAAGCATCTGATGGGTTCTCCCTTCCAATCCCTAGCGCGATCGTAGTCGTCGGGTATAGTGCGTCTTTCTATTTTCTCGCGCTCGTGTTGAAGACTATTCCGGTGGGCATTGCATACTCGATCTGGGCTGGTCTCGGCATCGTGTTAGTCGCAATCCTGGGTAGCATTGTCTATCGGCAAATCCCAGATTTACCCGCGATGCTAGGAATGGGACTTATCATCGGTGGTGTGCTCGTGATCCACCTATTTTCGAATTCAGTCCACGCCGGTTGAACGAGCGTAGGCGCAACGCGGGTCCTCGTCTTATCGTGAGTATGATCTAACATAAGGCCCCGGGGTCGCTACGCGTTCCATAAAGCTGCTCGGTCCGAAACGAGACCCTTGCATGATGAGCCGACGCGGCTCGGGAGAATCATCGGAGTAGGACAGTCTGACCGACTGTTGCCTATGGGTTCTTCGTGACTTCGTCGTCTAGTTTCTTCTTGAGAGCCTCTGCTTCTGCAGTCAAGAGCGAGTACTGTCGAACATTACCGTTCTGTTGCGCTTGGTAGGCGGCCTGTACCTTTTGTGCGTAGGCCTTCCTAAGGCGACTGGAGGGATCTCTCTTGAATAATGACAGCATTTTTTCTCCTTAGACTCCGTTATACGTAATGGAGCGTCTGTTGGATGTCTGAAATTCATATCTGGCGATGCAGTTAACTGTTGGCCGGTGGCCCTTTTGATCATTTCGTGACCTAGGTGTAGCAAATATTTTCAAACTTTTGCGCCTGCAGAGGTACAGAGCGGGAACATCTCAGCGGGTAATTAAGAACAAAGCGGGACGGGTCGATTGATTTAAACACCCAAATGATTAATTTTTTATCTATATTCAACCGGTCCGAGCCAGAGAACCCAGCGCAACAAGAGTGATTACCCTCATCGGCATAAGGAATACGATCAAACTGCCTCAGACATAAGGAGCTTATTTCAGAGCTTTGCAGTGCCCCGAGATTTTTTGTAGTCGATCAATTGAGTAAGAGACGTTTGTTACTTGCCAAATAGCGCTCAAATGCCACTAGACACGAACTCGCGGCGTGCAGTCTCTTTTTATCAAACCCAAACACCACTTTCTCTTCACCATATATTCTGAGATAGCAGCCTTGGGAGGCAGCACCCCGCGCGCTGCGCGGATAGGCGTACGCTGCCGCCACACCCAGGTAACGTTGGCGAACCCCCTCTATATCCTCGATGATTAATCGCAGACCAGGTTTGACGTCAAAAGATTTGAATTCCAGCCCACCGCGAGGCAAGGACTGACAATCTTCACTATCTCCGCCCATAGAACACATAAAGCCGAAGCGGCCGTCACGAAATGATACAAAACTGTTTCGCTGACCACCCCCGTGGAATTCAGTAATCAGATAGTTAGGTTTCGGGAAGGTATTTTTACAGGCAACGAAAAATGAACCCTCGTCGGCGGTGCCAACG
>MDTB01132538.1_pt1 | contig 55673 bp, 50 predicted proteins | sample 811161 | NCBI WGS metagenome assembly MDTB01 (sample SAMN05326650, study PRJNA326480) | marine metagenome | isolation source: seawater | place: Mediterranean Sea | collected 2009 | reverse complement strand
TCCATAATGTGGTATTATTAGAATATAATTGACTTTATTTGAATAAGTGGAGGAGAAAATTAAGGATTAGGTTCGAGCGTGATATCTAATTGCATCCCCTGTGAGGGGAAATATACATTTTCTAACACTTTATCTTGATAGTTAGAATGAACTACAACAACAGTTAAACTTCTTGATATCTCTGATGTCATTAATTCATTGCCAAATGAATCTGTAATAGTTATATGTTCTCCAAATGGTAAGCAAGTCTGTACTATACTAAATAAACCATTTGAATCTGAGGTAGCTTCAAACTCTATATTTTCATAATTATCAGAGTCTATAAAATCATTAGAGTTTAGCAAAATTAATTGCTCATCATTGTACCCTTCAACTTCAATTTTTGCTCTGTACATTCCATTTTTTACGCGATTTCCATTTAAATCTGTAGCATCCCATTGAATAGTATAAGAACCCGCATCTATAACATCATTAACCAATTCAACAATAAATTCATTGCAATAATCTTCAATCCATACTCTTGTTTGACTACTACTGCCTATTGAAATTGAAATATCTGTACTTGGCATAACTCTATTTAAATTCACATTTTCATTAAAATTATAGGTTAGCATAACTTTAGCATCTTCAATAGGGTTACCATCTTGATCTGCTACATATCCGTTTAAAACATTGTTGATTGAATTTTCTTCACCTACCACATTACATTGATATGTGTCTTCTTTCTCTAATAGTTCAGAACATAATTCTTCGCAATTAGCATCTACTACCCAACTATTGATGTAATCATCAGCATAGCATTCAATAGAAGAAAATAAAGGATTACAAGTAAAAACAATACCACTTGGAGAATCTTCGCCCCATACACACACTCCTTGGGTCTCATTGCTTTCAACAGGACTTTCCTTATCACAAGCAAACAGAATCAATACTATCAATAGGAGTTTTTTCATATAACTCCTTGATTCTTATAATTCCTCATAATCATACTAATATTTTTCTTTAATCCAAATTTATGATAAAAAGGAACTAATGTCTCATCGCAGATAATATCAATTGCATACATCCCTTCTAATGTATTAAGCATTCTTTGCACCAACTCTTTCCCTACCCCATAGCCTTGATATTTTGGCAAAACTTCTAATAGAGGAATGTGAGCATAGAAAACATCATCAGATAATGCATTAATAAACCCTACGCAGCTATTCTGATGAAGCGCAATCCAAACAGCATAACTTTTTTTTAATATTTGCAAATGTGACTCTTGATTGGGATGATTTGGCCAACCAATAAAAAAACCATTTAATTGATCAGAACTTAATTTTTCAACACTATTAGAATAGGTAACCTTCATAGTTCTAATTTACATATTTCATAGGAAACTGCAAATCATTCAGAGTTCCCCCCAAATGGTTCCCCCTTTTAGGTATTATTAGGATATAATTGACTTTATTTGAATAAGTGGAGGGGAAAAAGAAATCTCCCCATATACGAGGAGATAACCTAATTCTCGAGTGTCGGAACGAGAGGATTTGAACCTCCGACCCCTTGACCCCCAGTCAAGTGCGCTACCGGACTGCGCCACGTCCCGAAATAAAAAATTATTTATTTAATGACTCTATAGTTTTAAGGATATCACTGAGACCTTTCCTAATATTTTTAAGCTCATTAAGAAGGACTGCATCATCAGAGCTACTCATTTTCAAAACATTTCCTTCATCTTTAGTTGGCTCAGAATTTTCATGTTTATCTTTAAGATGCTGTTTAGCCCCTTTGATTGTAAACTTTCGTTTATAAAGAAGATCTTTAATCTCAAGAATAAGATTTACATCAAATTCTTTATAGTTTCTGTTTCCTGCCCTATTTTTTGAAGGACTTAATTGAGAAAACTCTGTCTCCCAGTATCTCAAAACATACTGCTTGAGACCCGTAATTTCGCTCACCTCTCCTATTGAATAATAGAGTTTATTCACTTTTTTCGCCTGCATAATTTGTGTTTTGTTTAAAAAATACCTTTAAAGTAACACTTTAACTTAATGCAATAACTTTATATATCAAATGATTTTTTTTGTGACAGTGGTAGCGAAAGAACAACCATGAATAAAGTTTTCTTTTAAAATTTCAAAAATACTATCTCTTGTCTTTCTTTTAATTGATCTCTTATTATCAATTGAATATATTGATCTCCTATAAACAATTTCTACTCTATAATTATTTCCAACTTTATCATCTAAAATAGGCTTCTGAATAAATATTTTTTTATATCCAATTTCATCACACATCTTTAATACAAATGAGTTGTAATAACCAAAAGGTGGAGCAAATGAATCAACTTTTGAATTTAATTCATTTTCAAGAACTTGCTTCGAATTCCTCATATCATACTCAACTTCTTTTTTACTTAGAAATCTATATGACTTATGACTATCTCCATGGCTTCCTATCTCCCACCCATTATTATACAATTCTTTCAATTGCTCTACATTCATATGTTTTTTTTTATTTAAAAAAAAATTTACATCCCAATTATTATTTTTGCCAATATAATAAGAGATAGGAAATACCAAGCCTGTTAAATTTAACTTTAACATTATAGGATAAGCTTGTTTATAAATAGATTCATATCCATCATCAAAGGTTATTAATAAATTACCTTTACTAGTAGAAAAGTCATTTTTCTTAAGCCAATTAAGTTGGGAATAGAATCTATTTGGGAAAACTGTATTAATCCCAAGTTCAATCTTTCTATCAATATTATGGTAGGTTATAGCTAGGATACTAAAGAATTGTCAATGGATCTACATAAGGAAGATCAAAAGCTTCAGCCACACCTCTATGAGTGACACGATCCTTAAATATATTTAATCCTTTGAGAAGCGATTCATTCCCCTTTAAAGCTGCTTTATATCCCTTAGTAGCAATCTGCTCAACATATGGAAGAGTTGAGTTCGTCAATGAGATTGTTGAAGTGTTTGAAACTGCGCCAGGCATATTTGCAACGCAGTAATGAAGAACTTTGTCAACAAGATACACTGGATCCTTGTGTGTCGTTGGCTTGCAAGTTTCAACACATCCACCTTGATCAACAGAAACATCTACTATAACTGAACCTGGATTCATATATGATAACATATTTTTACTTATAATTTTTGGAGCTTTAGCACCAACAACCAAAACTGCACCAATCAATAAATCAGTATCAGGAAGTAACTTCATTATATTATCATGATTTGAATATACAGTAAATACATTAGGAGGCATCACTTCATCAATATACCTTAATCTTTCTAGATCTATATCTAATATATAAACTTTTGCGCCTAGACCTGCTGCTAATTTAGCAGCATTCATACCTACAACACCTGCTCCTATGATCATTACTGATGCAGGCTCAACACCAGGCACACCACTTAATAGCTTTCCACTGCCACCCATATTTTTCTCTAAACACTTGGCCCCATTTTGAACAGACATTCTACCGGCTATCTCACTCATAGGAGTTAAAAGTGGCAACTCACCATTGGCTAATTGTACTGTTTCATAAGCAATAGAAATAGAATCAGAATTAATCATTTTATTAGTGAGCAGTTCACTTGCAGCAAAGTGAAAATATGTAAAGACTATCTGATTTTTTTTAATCAAATCATACTCATCAGGCAAAGGCTCTTTAACCTTAACTATCATATCTGATTTTTTATATATATCTTCAATTGCACTGAACATTTCAGCACCAGATGAAATAAAATCACTATCTTGAAAACTACTCCCATGGCCCGCATTCTTCTGCACAATAACCTTATGCCCTCTCTGCGATAAATACTTAACACCTGAGGGCGTAATTGAGACTCTATTTTCATTACTCTTAATTTCTTTAGGTACACCTATAATCATAAACAGCTAAGCTTTTTCTTTTTTAAACCCTTTCTTGTTATTTGAAAAATTCTTGTTACCTGATTTTTCATTATTCTTAGATGATTCATGATCTGGCTTTTTTGTCAAGGCTTTAATGCTAAGATTGATTCTTTTCATTTCATCAATCTTTATTAACTTAACTTTTACTTTATCTCCTATCTTTACAGCATCTTCTACTTTCTTAACATGCCCCCAAGCTAATTCAGAAATATGAACAAGACCATCACGTCCAGGAGCAATTTGAACAAAGGCTCCAAAGTCCATAATTCGAACCACCTCTCCATCATAAGTATCACCAATTTTAGGAACTAAACTATATCCTTTTACATATTTTGTTGCAGACTCGATCATTTGAGCATCTTGACCTAAAATAGTAACTAAACCATCATCTTCAACATTAAACTCACATTCAAATTTCTCAGCAAGTGATTTTATATTTTTACCTCCAGGGCCTATAAATTCACCAATCCGATCTACTGGAATTTGCACTGATTCAATTTTTGGAGCATACTTTGAGAGAGCAGTTCTAGGCTTATCAATAGCCTTGCCCATTTCTTTAAGAATATGTAATCGAGCTAATCTAGCCTGCTCAAGTGCTTCCTGCATTATCTTTATAGGCAAACCTTTAATCTTTAAATCCATTTGAATAGCCGTAATCCCATCTTCAGATCCGGCCACTTTAAAGTCCATATCTCCAATATGATCCTCTGTACCTAAAATATCTGTCAAAATAGAATAGTTTTTTTCATCTTCCATAACAAGTCCCATTGCTACTCCAGCTATTGGAGCCTTAACTGGCACACCTGCATCCATTAGCGATAAAGAAGCTCCACATACAGTTGCCATAGAAGACGATCCATTTGACTCTAATATCTCCGATACAATACGAATAGTGTATGGGAAGTCTTCATGGCTAGGAAGTGACCTTTTAACAGATCTTTCTGCCAAGTTTCCATGGCCAACCTCTCTTCGAGAAAGGCTAAACTTAGGCCTGGCTTCTCCAACGCAAAAAGGAGGAAAGTTATAGTGAAGCATATAATTTTTAAAACTTTTCCCTGTTATATCATCAATCATCTTTTCATCTTGCTTGCCTCCTAAAGTTGTCACAACTAAAGCCTGAGTTTCTCCTCTCGTAAACAATGATGAACCATGAACTCTTGGAAGGATGGAAGTATCTATTTCAATTTTTCTTACTTTATCAATACTTCTGCCATCAGCCCTCTTACCTTTCAACACTTTGCTTCGCAGATCTTCTGATATTTTAGAGTTAATATAAGATTTAATTTCACTTTCATTATCAGGAAATTCCTCAAGCAAGCTATCTACACTATCTTTGATAAATCTATCTATATCATCATAATGATCTTTCTTGTTCTTAGGGTCATTCAATTTGCCCACTTTTCCATCTATAAGTGAATCAATTTTCTGGTTCAATTCTAAGTTTACTTCAGGCTCAAGAACATCTCTCTTTTTTATACCAAATTTCTTAACCATATCATTTTGCATAGTAACAATATCTTTTATTACTTCATGTGCATACTGAAGAGCAGTTAAAAAATCTTCTTCTGAAACATAATCAGCTTCTCCTTCAACCATCACTATAGAATCCATAGTACCTGAAACGATAACTTCCATATTGCTATCTTCAAGTTCTGATATTGTTGGATTAACTATGTGCTTCCCATCTTTATCTTTTGCAATTCTTACACTCGCAACTGGTCCATCCCAAGGAATATCTGAAATAGCAAGAGCTGCAGACGCTCCTATGGTGCCTAAAATATCTGCATTATTCTCATCGTCATAGGACAAAACATTAATACTAATTATTGTTTCATTTAAATAGTTTTCTGGAAAGAGTGGACGAATAGGTCTATCAGTCAACCTCGCAGCCAATATTTCCACATCAGATGGTCTTGCCTCTCTTTTTAGAAAACCTCCAGGAATTTTTCCTGCAGCGTAATATTTTTCTCTATAATCTACAGACAACGGGAAAAACCCCATATCTTCTTTAGCCTGCTTTGCTGATGTTGCCGTAACTAAAACAACAGTTTCGCCTAAAGACACAAGAACAGATCCATTGGCCTGCTTAGCCATTTTCCCTGTTTCTATTTTTAATTCTTTATTGCCAATACTAATCTTATTTTTAAACATTCTATTTTCCTTATTTTCTCAAACTTAATTCTTTAATTACTGCCACGTATCTATCTTGATCTTTTTTTAATAAATAATTCAACAACCTTCTTCTTTTAGAGACAAGGTTCAATAAACCTCTTCTACTATGAGTATCTTTTTTATTGCCTTTTAAATGCGCTGTAATATTATTAATTCTTTCAGTGAAAATTGCTATCTGAGATTCAGTTTTTCCTGAATCCTTATCATTGCTGCCAAATTTCTTAATCAAACTTGCAGATTCTTCCTTCGTTAAAGACATTTATACATCTCCTTTATATATTCTAATACTTTAAACATAATTCCTTATCAATAATTAACTGACCTTTCAATTCTTCCATGCTATTAAATTTAGTTTCATTTCTGATAAACTTTATAATTATTATTTTTATTTTTTTTCCATATAAATCAATTCCTTCTTTATTAATCAGATGAACTTCAATACACCTGTTTTTTTGAGATCCTATAGTTGGCCTAAATCCAATATTACACATTCCAGAAAACACCTCTTTGCCTTCTACAACCTTAACATAATATACTCCATCATTTGGGAGCATTACCATTTCAGATATTTCTAAGTTTGCTGTTGGAAAGCCAATTTTAGAACCAATACCACTCCCCCTTACAACTTTGCCTTCAATTTCAAGATTCCTACCAAGAAGTTTTTTTACTGTCAACAAATCGCCTTTTTCTACCATTCCTCTAATTAAAGAACTACTTATTATTTTATTTGACTTTTTTATATATTCTACATCTATAACATTATAATTCATTTTTTTAGAGTACTTTAAAAGCAAATCCAAGTCGCCTCTTTTTTTATATCCAAAATAGTTATTTTTATTACTAAAAATATATTTAGGAAAATAGTTTTTAACTAAAATTTTAATAAATTCAATTGGTTCAATTTTGGAGAAATTTTTATCAAACTTTATACAAACTACTTTATCCACACCTAGTTTTTTTATTTTTTCCAATCGATCTCTAAATGATTGTAGTAAAAACCTTCTTTTGCAATTTTCATCTAAAACGGTCTGGGGATGTGGATTGAAAGTTACTAATATTGATTCTAGGTTTTGTTCTCTTGTTCTTTGAACCATATCTTTAATTAGAGCTTGATGGCCTAAATGCACGCCATCAAAATTGCCAAAAGTTAATGCGCTTCCATCTTTAACAGTAATATTATTTACTTCTGTGATAATATCCATTGTTCTAATTCTTTAATATTTACAGAATTTTTCAGGTTAAAGGGACCAACTTTTGATCGAACAAGAGATTTAAGATGTCCTACAGTATTTAAATCAGATGCTATATCTCTAGCTAAAGATCTTATATATGTGCCTTTTCCACATTTAATTTTTAATTTTAAAATATTACTAGAATATCTCAACAAATTAATGTCATAAATTTTTATTTTTCTAGGGTCTCGATCAACAACCAAGCCTCTTCTAGCTTTTTTATATAATCTTTCACCTTTAATCTTTAGTGCAGAAAACATTGGAGGAATCTGATCAATAGTCCCTAAATATGTATCTAGAACATTATTAATAATATCTAAATTTAAATTGGGTACTTTTGAAGTTTCAGTTACTCTTCCTGTTGGATCTAAGGTATCAGTTTTCACACCTAAATGCACCTCTGCAATATATTCTTTTTTAAAGGACATTAGATGATTTGATTCTTTAGTTTTTTTCCCTGTGCATATAACCAAAACTCCAGTGGCAAATGGATCTAATGTTCCAGCATGACCAACTTTAATTTTATATAAATGTTTTTTCACTTCTTTCACTACACCAAAAGAAGTAATGTCTGTAGGCTTGTTTATCGAAAAAATCTTATTCAAGAAGATTATTATTTTTTAAGATCTTTAATTTTGCGATCAATATGATCTACTTTTTTCAAAGAGTCATCATAAAAGAATGAAATATCAGGCACATACTTAGACTGTATTCTTTTACCAAGCTTATATCTGATTGGCTTTTTTGAAATATTTATCAATGAAACAGCATCATTTTCATCAATGGAATTACTTAGAAAGCTCAAACCTATCTTTACAGTTCTTAAATCTGAACTAACATCAACCTTTGTAATAGTGACTATTCCAATCTTATTTGTAGGTAAATCTTTTAAAAAAATATCTGAAAGAATTGTTTTTATCTCATCAGACAACCGATCAGATCTTCTATATGGCCGTGAAGGGAAAATTACAACGTTCTCTTTATCTCTTTGATTTCATGTACTTTAATCAAATCTCCATCTTGAAATTCCGTAAAACCTTCAACCCCAATACCACACTCAAATCCCTCCAGAACTTCATTTACATCTTCCTTAAATCTTTTTAATGAAGTTAATTTTCCTTCATGAAGGATTTCATCATTCCTAACCACCCTTAAAAGCGCATTTCTAATAACTTTACCCTTAACAACTGAGCAGCCTGCAATTAAACCAATTTTAGGTACCTTAAATTGAGCTCTTACTTCAGCCATGCCAAGCGATTCTTCTACTTTTTCCGGCTCAAGAAGACCTTCTAAAGCTAGCTTAACCTCATTAATTGCTTCATATATAATGGAGTAAAGCCTAATATCAACACCTAGTTTTTTTGCTTCATGCTTTGCTTCTGGAGAAATTTTTACATTAAATGCAATAATTATAGCATTTGATGCAGTAGCTAGGGCTATATCATTCTCTTTCACCATTCCAACAGATCTATGTATAACCTTAATTACAACCTCTTTAGTAGAAAGCTCCATAAGCGAATCACTTAAAGCTTCAATTGAGCCATCAACATCGCCTTTTATTATTATTGACAATTCTTTTACTTTGCCAGATGAAATTTCTTTACCAATTTGATCTAAAGTTAATTTTTTGTGTCTCCTTAACTCAGACTCTCTTTTTACAGCCGCACGCTGATTAGTTATCTTTCTTGCTTCCTTTTCATCATTCAACACTATAAACTTTTCACCTGCATTAGGAACTTCTTTAAATCCAAGTACTTGGACTGGATCAGATGGTTCTGCATTCAAAATTTTATTACTTCTTTCATCTAATAATTCTCTAACTTTTGAGAACTGATATCCACATATAAAGATATCTCCTTTTTGAAGAGTACCATTCTGAATAAGAACCGTTGCTATAGGCCCGAGTCCTTTATCAAGTTTTGACTCAACAACTACACCTCTTGCACTAGCTGCATTTTCAGCTTTCAATTCTAAGACTTCAGCTTCTAATAAAATCTTATCAAGTAAATCAGGTATTCCTGCACCCGTTTTAGATGAAATCTCTGCACACTGAATTTTACCACCCCAATCCTCAACAAGTAAAGATTGCCCAGAAAGACCTTTTTTAATATTATCGGAATTGGCCGTAGGCAAATCAATCTTATTAATTGCTACAACTATTGGGACAGAAGCAGCCTTTGCGTGATCAATAGCTTCAATTGTTTGAGGCATAACTTTATCATCAGCAGCCACTACAATTACAACGATATCTGTAACCTGAGCTCCTCTAGCTCTCATTGCAGTAAATGCGGAGTGACCAGGGGTATCTAGAAAAGTAATTTTCTTATTATTTTCTAATACTACTTCATAAGCACCAATATGCTGAGTTATGCTACCAGATTCTCCAGCCACAACATTAGTATCTCTGATATAATCTAATAATGATGTTTTCCCATGATCAACATGACCCATAATTGTAACCACTGGCGCCCTGCTATCTGTACCTTTATTTTCATTTAATTCTTCAGCAACATTATCCTCTACAGCATCTTCTAAGGTTTCAATGTCACAACCGTATTCATCAGAAACCATGATTATAGTATCCATGTCTAATCTTTGATTGATTGTGACCATAAGACCAAGATTAATACAAGATTTTATTATATCTTGAACTGATACAGATAAAGACTGCGCAAGCTCATCTACAGTAATAAATTCTGGCAGCTTTAATAATTTTCTATTTGAGTTAAGATCATTAACCTCTAAATCAACTGCCTTTTTATTTTTCTTTTTAGAAGATTTTTTTGAAGAACCTGAAATTATTTTGTTAAGCTGAAGATTACTACTACCTTTTTTGTTATCAGTTGGACGTTTTGACTTATTGATTTTATCTGAAATTGAAGTAATATCTACTTTCTTTAAATTCTTCAATCTATCTGTCAAGGAGCCTCTTTTTAAGCTTGAGGGCTCTTCCTTGGAAGAAGATTCATCTGATCTTTTAATGATTTTCAGTTTTATACTTGATTCTGGAGTACTTAATATTTTTTTCGGTTTTTCTTGATCAGCAGTTTCTTTGCTTGCCATATTTTTTTTAGGCTCAACTTGAAGCTCTTGCTTTGATTCTAATGATATGTTTTGTTCAACAACTCTTTTTCTTGCTTTGTCCTTTCTAAACCTCTCAATTTCAAGCCTATCTTTTGAGAACTCCTCAAGAATCATACTGTAAGTTTTTTCATCTACTGGCATCATATGGCTAGAAATTTCTAGACCTTTTTTAGTCAAAAAATTGATTATTTCAGTATGTGAAATATTTAATTCTTTGGCAATATGGAAAATTCTTTTTTTCATGAATAAATCCTTTTAGGCTTCTTCTTCTTGAGTTACGGTATCCTCATTGACATTTTCTTTGACATCTTCAGTGGCTTTTTCTTTATATACTTGAATTAAAGAAATTATCTTTTCATAAGTTTTAGGGCCAAGACCTTTAATTGATAAAATATGATCTTTATCTAGATCTTCAAAATCCGCACTTGTAACAATATTGTTATCTGATAGAATATTAACATGCTTTTCATTTAGCTCCTCAATTTCCTCAAGGTATATATTGTTTTCACCTTGGTGTTCACTTCTTTTAACAGCATCAATTCTATAATTAGTTACATTTGAAGCTAATCTTATATTTTGACCATTTTTTCCAATTGCCATGGAAAGCTCTTCATCTTCAAAGACTGCTACAACAAATGGCCGCTCTTCATCTAAATATAAGTCTATAGGCCTAGCTGGAGCCAAGGCTCTAGAAATAAGTATTTCAGGTCTTTCGCTCCAATTTATTATATCTATTTTTTCGCCATTAAGCTCTCTTACAATAGATTGAATTCTACTACCTCTCATGCCTACACAAGCTCCAACTGCATCAATTCTTCTATCAGAAGAATAAACTACTATTTTACTTCTATCTCCTGCAACCCTACTAACAGATTTAATTTCAATTATACCATCCTCAATTTCAGGAATTTCCAGTTCAAATAATTTCTCAAGAAATGAATCGTCAGATCTTGAAAGAATAATTTCAGGACCACGAGCAGTAACCTTAATGTCTTTCAGAATGCCTCTAATTGTTTCGCCTCGTCTGTACCTATCATTAGGCATCTGCTCTGATTTAGGCAACATGATTTCCACGTTATCTTTAATTATAAAAATTCTATCTCTTTGAATCTGATGGACACTTCCAACAAATATTTGACCAATTTTGTCATTAAATTCACCATAGATAGCATTTCTTTCTATCTCTTTCAACTTTTGAGATAAAAATTGCTTTGCTGAAGAAATCAATCTTCTTCCAAAGCTTTCAGGGTCAACTATTTCAACAAAAGGATCGCCTAATTCAAGGTCTGGCTCAACCTTTATAGCCTTTTTCAAGCTAATTTCCTTGATTTCATCATCAACTTCCTCGACAACTGTTTTTTCCTGGTAAATTTCAATCTCTCCTTTCTCCATGTTTGCAATTACACTAAAATTATCAATATCTTCTCCATACTTCTTCTCAATCATTACTATAAAAATATCCTCGATTATTGTGCTAAGCTCAACTCGATCAATATTTTTTTCATCAGCTATAGTTTTAAAAGCTTCAATTATCTCTTTATTTATCAAAATAGTTCTCCTCCAAGATTAAGTAAAAAAACAAATGGGGCTAAAGCCCCATTTGTTATAGACAAAATTTAATTAAAAAATTAGACTCTATCCAAATTATTTATTTAGCCTTATTTTTTAAAAAATATTCAATTTCTATCAATGTGTTTTTTTCAGAAAAGCCTATCTCATCTCTATCAATTGAACTCATTATAGACTCTGCTTTTCCATACTCACCCATTTCCATTAGAACATATATTTTTTTTATCTTAACAGGCAAGCTCAAATCAGAAGAATTTGACATTGAAATTGACTTATTGTAAAAATTTAAAGCTTCAGAGTAATTACTCCTATCAAATAAAATGTCACCTTTTAGCCTATTAAATTGATAATTAAGACTGTTATCACTTGATGACAAAGTACTATTAATTACAAGATCTTCAACTTTTTCAAAGTTGCCAAGCAAAACTTCTCCTCTTAATGAGTTAAGAATCGCAAAGTCTGAAGATGAGGTTCCAGGGTATTGAGAAGCAATTTCATTAAATTTTTCAATTGAAGTCCTTAATTCAATAGAGTCAGCTATGGATGCGCTAAATAGATTCTCTGATGATAAACTATTAAAAAATGCACTCATTGCTTCCTGATTTAGCTCCCAACCCTTTTTATTATTTTTATTTAAATTATTAATGTAGAATGATATCGAAGCTATTGCTACAATTAAAACTAAAGCTATATAAAAAAAGGTAGTTTTCTTTTCAATTATATATTCCACTAGAGCTACAATTTTTTCTTTTACTGGATCGTGCCTTATTTCATCTTTATTCATTTTATACTCCTATATGTACCCTCGTCCCGAATCGAACGGGAATCTATCGCTTAGGAGGCGACTGTTCTATCCAATTGAACTACGAGGGCATTTATCGCCTCATTTTTTAAAAAAAGTGACTGTAAATTTAAATTATAAAATGCTCATGTCAAAATTTTTTATTTAGATAATTCATTAAAATAACTTTCAAATCATTTAATTTTATTAATGTATAAATATTAGTTTATATTTAACTTTATCAAAATTTTTACAAATTAATTTAAAGGAGTTATGTTATGAATAGGCATATTATTACTATTTTTTTACTTTTGACTTTTATTTTTTCTCAAGATAGTTCAATACTTCCTATGCAAAAAATTGCAATTGAGACAATACAAGCTGATAAGAAAATATCTAATGATCAGCTTTCTAAGCTATTATCAACTTTTGAAGTAAACAGTATAGAGCAATTATCTCAAGCTAATGCTAGTAATGTGATAAATTCATTACAAAGTGGTAATGAAGTTGTCAATACTCCTCCTGTTATTGCAGAAACACTTGAGGTTGGGATGACCAAAAGATTTTATTTAATTGATGGAAACAGTTTTTATGGTACAATTTCAGAAGTCGATGAAACTGATTGTACAATTAAAACTGATAATAGTTTATCAATGAAAATTCCATTAACTGACATTTTAGAAGAAACCATTGAAGCTACTTTGAGAAATGGTGATTTAGTATCTGGCCCTGTAATTTCTGAAAATGATGAATTAATGGAAATAAAAACTAAATACAATAGGACAAAGGGTAATTATTACAATGTATGGAAAAAAGATATAGAAAATATGACACGTTACCATGGAGGAAAGAAGGTTAAAAATGTAAATAAGAAGAAATTTTATCAAGGGGAGGCTCAACTAATTGGGGTATTCCAGGATCCCTTAGCTTTTTCTTTAACGCCAAACACCTTTTTTATAAGTGGCCTATCACTTGGCTATGGATTTACAGAAAGATTTCAAATACTAACAAAATTTGGATCTAATTTCTCAGGAGATTTAAACCTTCACCCTCACATGAGATTTTATCATAAGAAAGACTCAAAAAGTGAATCTGCTTTAGCCTGGGGAATGGGTTTTCATAGAGCATATCCATATAAACAAATTGCAGCTGAATACGCTCACTTTATCAAGTTTGATGGATACAAAAAAAACTGTCATGATAATGATAGTGAATCTGATTGCGACTACAGGGATCGGGCAACCCCAGTTAATGAAATCCCTGACTTTGGAAGTATTGAAGAAGTTTTTAGTGGTTCCAATTATGAAAAAACATCAGTATTTGCTAGTGCATACCTAGTCTATTCTTCTAGAAGAGCAAACCCATCTGGTCGAGGAAAAGTAGGCTGGTCTGTAGGCCTTGAAACTAACTCTCTATTTTTAATTCAAGATGATTTAGAGGCTTCTCTTAACAGCTATGGACCCTGTCCAGACAGCAATGAGACTCCCTCTAATGACTGTGGTAATTACTCATTTAATGATAATAAAATGTTAATTCCCTATAGGTTATGGGCAAATTTTGAATATGACCTTCAAAAAAATCTAAAGTTTGTAGCAGCTATGTGGGCAGACAATGGCAATAGGTTTATGAAAACAGGTGATGTTATTTCAGATTACTTTGGAGATGAAGGAGATCCCTTTGTTTTTGATTCACCAAAAGGTGACTACAATCCAATAGACTTTGATTTTGGTTTTATGTACGCAGTTAACAGCAACTTTAGAATAGGATTGCACTTTCAAAAACCATATTTAGACTTTTACTGGGAATTCAATGACTAAAAATTTCTTTATTATATTTATTGGATTAATTACCTTTACATTTTCAATAGAATTTGATCCAGAAACAGGCCAATTAATTAAATCTAAATCAAATTCTAAAAGTACAGATTATTTTGACCCAAATACTGGAGAGTTAAAATCTCCAGATAGTATATCAGAAAAAATAAATAAAAATAAATACTTTTCATATCTAACTATTTACGATGCTGATCGATTAGGTGAATCACAAGCAAAAAATAGATTTGAAAAGTTAATTTGGACTTACGGGGGCGGAAGTGTAAGCTTAATATCAAATGTTTATAGCTTGATAGCTGTTACCGTAATGACAGAAGGCGTTTTGACTTTACCTGCAATTGGATTGGGAGCATTTGCCTACCCATATATTTACTCAGAGTTTATGCCTATAAATATACCTCAACACCAAAAGCTCTTGTTGGGAATTGATCTTATGGATAATAGCGAAAATTCACTTACGTTAATCAATACTTTTAATGAGAGTTATATAAAAGAAACTAAAAAACTAAGAAGGGAAACTATATTTTGGGGTCAATCTGCAACAATAGGAGCAATGTTTATCGGTGGATTCTTTATTAGTTTTCTTGGTTCCTAACGCTATTAAATGTCTCAGAACTTAATTCTCTCGTCATTAAACCGTTAATTGACTCTAAAGGATCTTTTCCTTGGTAAATAATTTTATATGTTTCGCTAATGATAGGCATTTCAACTTGAATTTTTTTTGATTGTAAAAATAAATTTTTACAAGTATAGATTCCTTCAATAGTCATTCCTATCGATGATTCAATCATATCAATATTATAATTTTTCGCAATCAACTCACCACATTTTCTATTTCGGCTAAATTCACTATAACATGTAACTACTAAATCACCTAATCCACTTAAACCCGAAAAAGTTTCTCGTTTTGCTCCAAGCTTAACACCAAGTCTTTTTATTTCCTCTAGACCTCTTGTTAAAAGCGCTGAAACAGCATTATCTCCAATACCAAAACCAATAGATATACCTGCAGCAATTGCTATAACATTTTTTACTGCACCTCCTATTTCTGAACCTAATATATCATTATTTGTATAAACTCTAAAATAATCACAAGCAAACATCCTTTGAACATTCTGTGCACTTGAGATACTCTTTGATGAAGCAACAATAGATGTAGGTTTTCTTTTGATCACCTCTTCAGCATGGCTAGGTCCAGTTAAACAAACAATATTAGTATCTTTAATATAATTTTTTTTAACTAACATTGATGAGATAGTATAATCACCAGCTACAAATCCTTTTGAAGTAGAAACTACAAGATTAAATCTTTGATCTTTAATCTTAGAAACTACTTCATGGATTGAATGACTTGGAAGGGCTATAATTAAAGGACAACTACTATCAATCAAATCAAGATCAGAAAAAAAGGAAATTTTACTGTTAATTTTACAATTTAAATGGTGATGGATATGGCTATCGTTTAATTTTTTTGATTTTTTGGCATCATAATGCCAAGCATAAACTTTATATCCATTATTAGCTAAAACTTCTGATAAAGCAATTCCCCAAGATCCAGAACCAAGGACAAAAACCTTATCTTTCAACAACTTCCCCTACAACAAAATGCTCTTGGTTAAGACCATTGAAATGACCAACAACTTCATCAAAATTATTTTTATTGACAACTAAAATCAATCCTATACCAAGATTAAATGTTCTACGCATATCATCTATAGGAACATTGCCCATTTTTTGGATTATACTGAAAACGGGGAGCCAGTCCCAACTGTTCCAATCAATTGAAATATCTAACTCTTTTGAAATTACTCTTTTAGTATTTTCAATTATACCCCCACCTGTAATATGAGATATACTTGAAATAATCTTTTTATCTAAAAGCCCTTCAACTATAGGTAAGTATGATTTATGAATTTTTAACATTTCTTCACCAACAGTACAACCTAAATCTTCAATATAAGAGTCCACATTATGATTTTTCAATAATACTTTCCTTGCTAGGGAATATCCATTTGTATGCATTCCAGTTGATTTAAGAGCAATCAATACATCACCAGACTTAACATTATCGGGGTTGAACATTAATGCTTTTTCAACAGCTCCTATAATAGTTCCACTAATATCATACTCACCAGGTTTGTAAAGATCTGGCATTTCAGCTGTCTCACCACCAACAATTGAACATTCATTTTCAATGCAAGCCTTTGAGAGTCCATCTACTACTTGCTCAAAAACTGACACGTCAAGTCTACCAGAAGCAAAATAATCCAAAAAGAACATAGGTCTAGCACCTACAGCTAGAATGTCATTTACACAGTGATTAACTAAACACTGACCTATTGTATTATGCTTATTAGTTAAAAAAGCCGCAACTAGCTTTGTTCCAACACCATCTGCACTGGATACAAGGACTGGATCGGAAAACTTATCCTTTGGAAATGAAAAACAACCACCGAAACCACCTATATCAGTAACTACATTTTTGGTAAATGTTGATTTAGTTAATTTCTTTATTCTGCTAACAGCTTCATTTGCTACATCTATATCAACACCAGATTCTTTATAAGTAACCATATAAAAACTATTCCGAATACATTTTTTCTATCTCTGACTCAAAATTTTTCATAACCCCTTTTCTAATAACTTTCATCGAAGGAGTAAGCTCACCTTTTTCAAGAGTGAATAGCCTAGGAATTAATACAAATTTTTTAACTTTTTCAAAACGTGCGAAATTTTTCATAGAATGTTCTAGCTCTTTTTCAATTAAAGTAACTACATCTGGATGCTCAACTATAGCCTCATTTGAAGTCAGATCTTTATCTGAGCTGTTGAGTTCAGCTTTAACCGCATCAAAAGCAGGAACTAGTAAAGCTGTAATAAAGTTTCTTTTATCTCCTAAAACAACAGCCTGCTCAATAAAAGAAGAACATATCATCGCAGTCTCCATTGGTGCAGGAGCAATATTTTTTCCTGCTGATGTAACTATAATATTTTTCTTTCTATCTGTGATTTTCAAAAAACCATCTTCATCGATTTCACCAATATCTCCAGTATAGAACCAACCTTCTGAATCTATAGATTTAGAAGTTGCTTCTTCATTATTAAAATAACCCTTCATTATATTAGGACCTCTAGCTAAAATTTCTCCATCTTCAGCGATTTTAATCTCTACATTAAATATAGGCCTTCCTACATAACCAAATTTTATATTCCCAGGAATATTAGATGTAAGAACTGGACTGGTTTCAGTAAGACCATATCCTTCTAAAATTGTAATATTAACTGCGCTAAAAAATTCTGCAATTTCTTGGCTTAAAGGTGCACCACCAGAAATAAAGTAACGCAGGTTACCTCCCACCCTTTGCTTAACTTTACTATATACTAATTTATTTGCTAAAGAATGTTGTAATTTCAAGCCAAATGAAATAGAATTCCCTGATTTAGAGTATATCGAAACTTTCTTGCCAACATTAACAGCCCAACCAAAAAGTTTTCTTCTTATTGAAGGAGCGGACTTTAATCCATCAATGATTTTGGAGTACATTTTTTCATATAACCTAGGAACACTTACTACAATTGTAGGTTTTGCCTCACCTAAATTTTGAGGGACAGTTTCAATGCTCTCAGCAAAATAAACCTTAGCACCAACTGAAAATGGGCTGAAATGGCCTGCCATTCTTTCTAAAATATGACTCAAAGGTAAAAAAGATAACCAGATATCTTCATTGGAAACCTTAACATCATTAAATACACCTTCCATGTTAGAACATACATTTTTATGTGACAACATTACACCTTTAGGGTTACCCGTTGTACCTGAAGTATATATAAGCGTTAACAAATCATCAGGTGATGCTATCTCAATTAATTCCTTAAACTCTTTACCTGAATCCTGCTCATGATCACTCCCCTTATTTAAAAAATCAGAAAATGTAAAGACATTTTCATCATCACTAGAAGAATCATCCATTAGAACAATATTTTTCAAATTGGAACAATTGCCCCATATACTTTTTATTTTATCTAATTGTTCAAGATTTTCAACAAATAGTACTTTGCTTCCTGAATCATTTAAAATATACTCAACCTGATTAGCAATCAGTGTGGGATAAATAGTAACACTTGTAGATCCAGAACAGATGATACCATAATCAGTCATACACCATCTAGGAGAATTTGCTGATAGAATTGCAACTTGGTCTCCTGATCCTATTCCAAGAGAAAACAAACCAAAAGATATATCTTTTACTGTTGACTCTATGGCTTTACCAGAAAGACCTATCCATTGATTGTCTTTTTTATAGAAATAGAGCTCTTTGTTAGCAAAGTTTTGGGTGGTTTGATAGAAATTTTTAGAAATTGTGTTTTGTATATTCATAATCTTCCTTAAGGCAAATTTATTGTAGAAAAATATTATTTAAATTAACATAAATTAATATTATAATTTATGTTAATTTTTTAGTCATTTTCAACCCTGCCGAGGTGGTGAAATTGGTAGACACGCTGGATTCAAAATCCAGTATTTTTCGGAATGTGTGGGTTCGAGTCCCACCCTCGGCACAAGTCTTACTTCTTTGAATTTTTATAACATTCAAACTCTACCTTAAGAGCCTCCTTAATTGATAAATTAAAACCTTCATTAATTGACTTTTTTGCATTTATAATCGATAGTTTCTTTTTATTTGTAATTTTTTTTGCTAAAGTAATAGCATCATTTATACCATCATTTTTTTTTGATTCAAGGTCAACTAAGCCAATTTCTAAAGCTTCTTTTATACCAATTTTTTCTGCAGTAAAAATATAATATTTTGCCTTACTTGGCCCAAGCAGTCTTGATAACCTTTGAGTTCCTCCTGCTCCTGGAATAATTCCCAACTCAGTTTCTGGAAAACCTAGGACAATATCTTTTTCAGCTATTCTGAAATCACAAGCTAGTGCGAGCTCAATTCCCCCACCTAAAGCTGCACCATTAATAACACTTATTACTGGAATTTCTAAATTAAATATTTTACTAAAACAATTTTGTATATTTTTCACTGCATCAAAAATACTTTTATCATCCATTTTACTTCTTTCTTTCAAATCTGCACCTGCACAGAAATGTCTTTGCTTAGAATGAATAATTAAACACTTAGCATCTAATTTAGAAATTTTATCAAGAGCATTAGATATTGTTAATACAAAATTAGTTGATAAGGCATTTACAGGAGCTCTATTCATTGATAAAAAGGCAATCTCATCTTCTATATTTATACTAATATTATCCATTTATATCTAGCTCCATCATTGATAAAGCCTGTCCCAGTGTTTTACCTTGTGCATCATGCATCAAAGACTTACTCCCTCCTCCATCGAGGCAGTCACATAAAATAAAATTTAATGCAATAATATTATCAAGTTCATATCTTATTACATCTCCTTTAATAATTTCTGAAAAATAATCTTTTATTATAGACTCACTTAGATACTTTTTTGCCCATTCGTAGTGCTTTAATGTGTGAAAAATAACACCAATATTTGCATCAGATCCTTTATCACCTGATCTAGTGTTAGCAATATCTCCAAGTTTTATGATCATCGTACATCAACCTCTATTTTTATAAGCTCTTTAGGTATGAGAGTAGGCCAATATGCTATTACTTCTTTAGGCTTTGGCCTCCCACCACTAAAACCTGTAACACCTGGAGGGCCTGCTGTAATAAGAGGTGCAATTTCTTTTCCAAACATTTCAACCTTTCTCTTTGAATCATCATGGACTGAAAGCTTTAAAACAATCTCATTTGCGCTTTTATTTTCATCATCAACCCCACCAGGGCAAGCTGAAAGACCTATAAAATCTGTTTTTTTTCTTTTAAACTCTATACCCCTTTTTTTAAGCCTACCCCAAACAAGATCTGAAGCTAATTTTGACTTCTCTTTCGCATCAGGCCCTGAAATTGTTAAACTACCTTCGGCTTTATATCCATCAAAATAACAAATAGAGACTTTGTAGGTATCAGTAGGAGAAAATCCTTTCACATTAGAGACTCCAACTATATTTTTTTCTTTTTCAACCAAATTTACACTTGTAAAATCTACTTTCACATCAGGAGAAATATAATTCTGAGGATCTCCCATCTCATAAAGTAACTGCTCTGACACAGTAAGCTTGTTTATCAATCCTCCCTTGTTCTTATCTTTAAAAACTATAAAGTCTCCACTTTCACTCATTTCTACAATAGGATAACCTATATCAACAAGATCTTCAATTTCATACCATCTACTATAATTGCCACCTGAGCACTGCGCTCCACACTCAATAATATGACCGGCAACAGTACCTGAAGCAAGTCTATCAAAATTATTTTCAGACCAATTAAAATGATTTATACACGGACCTAAAACTAAACCTGGATCGGAGACTCTTCCTGCTAAAATAATATCTGCACCCTTTTCAAGAGCAGTTGCTATTGAAAAACTATTAATATATACATTCGCAGAAACAATCCTATCCTTAATCGATGAAAACTTTTCATTAGTATCAAGATGATTCAGGTCGTAGCCTTTATTATGAAAATTTTCTACTTTATGAAGAATATCATCACCTGAAATTATTCCAACCTTTTTATTGCTACTGTTGTCCTTAAGAATTTTAGAAATCTCTTCTCTGCAACTTTCTGGGTTTGCACCACCTGCATTGGAAATTACTTTGATGTTATTCTTCTCAATATATGAAATGCCGTCCTTAATAAGTTGAACAAAATCTGAAGCATAACCCAAATTAGGATTCTTTCTTTTTTGCTTTTGCATAATTGACATTGTTACTTCAGCTAAATAATCTAATGTAAGGAAATCTAATTTGCCATATTTTAACAAATCTAATGGTGCATGTACTGAGTCTCCCCAAAAACCTTGACCATTAGCAATACGAATAGTTTTTTTCATACTTGAAACACTCCAAATTTTGGAGAAGGGCACTTTTCCTGATTATTAATTATTTCTAATGATCTAATGAAAATTCTCCTAGTATCTCTTGGATCTATAACTTCATCAACCCATAACCTTGCAGCTGCATATTTAATGTCTGATTGTTGGTCATATCTACTCTTTATTTTTTTATACATCTCATCTTTAATTTCTTTATCAATAGCACCCTTTTTAGATAAATTTATTTGGAGCAATGTTTTTGCAGCCTGATCACCGCCCATTACTGCAATTTTTGATGAAGGCCATGCATAAACAAATCTTGACTCATAAGATCTTCCTGACATTGCATAATTCCCCGCTCCATAACTACCCCCTGTTATCAATGTAATTTTAGGAACAACACTATTTGATACAGCATTAACCATCTTTGCGCCATCTTTTGCAATCCCACCCCATTCTGAATCTTTTCCAACCATGAATCCATTAACATCATGAATGAAAATAATTGGTATTCTATCTTGATTGCAATTCATTATAAACCTAGAAGCTTTATCAGCAGATTCAGAGTAAATTACTCCACCCATTTGAAGTTCACCTCTATAATTTTTATCTATGAGTTTTTGATTTGCAACGATACCAACTGAATATCCTCCTATTTTTGCATTACCACATATAATAGTTTTTCCAAATGAACTCTTAAATTCCATAAATTTACTATCATCAATGATTCTGGCTATAACCTCTTTAACATCATACTGCGATGGATTAGCAGGATTGAATATACCAAGTAAGTCTTGTTTCTCAAAATAATTATCCACATAACTATCTACATTCATAAATTTTTTTTGATTGAAATTTACCGATGAAATTATATCTTTTATCTTGCTAATAGCTGACAAGTCATCTTTAACATGATAGTCTGTTGTCCCACTTATTGAACTGTGAGTTTCAGCGCCACCTAATGTCTCTTGGTCTACTTCCTGGCCAATAGCAGCTTTTACTAATGCAGGACCAGCTAAAAACATAGATGCTCCTTCCACAATTATATATTTATCACACATAACCGGTAAATATGCACCTCCCGCTACACATGGGCCCATTACACAGGCTATCTGGGTTATTCCAAGAGCTGACATTCTTGCATTGTTGTAAAAAATTCTCCCAAAGTGCTGCTCTCCAGCAAAAACTTGATTTTGAAGAGGAAGAAAAATTCCAGCTGAGTCTACTAAATATATTACAGGCAAATTATTTTGAAGTGCAATTTTTTGACAGTGAAGAGTTTTACTTAGTGAAATTTCAAAATAAGCACCTGCCTTCACTGTGGCATCATTTGCAATGATCATGCAATCATGATTTAAAATTTTACCAATACCTGCTACAACCCCTGCTGCTGCAGGAGAACCAAATTCATTGTACATCTCATAGCCAGCCATAATACCTACTTCCAAAAAATCAGACTTTGAATCAATTAGATGTAAAATTCTTTCTCTAGCAGTTAGCCTGCCTTTATCATGTTGCTTTTGAATCTTGTTTTCACCACCACCAAGAGTTATTTTGTCTTTAATCAAATTGATTTGATTTATAATTTTTTCAAACTTATTCTTATTTTCGGCGAAAGAATCTTTGTCCCAACTGCTTATATCTGATCCAATTCTATCCAACTGTATCCCAATCTCCAATATTTTTATACTTATTATATCTTTCTTCTAAAAGAATTTCAATGGGTATGCTTTTAAGTTCCTCTGTAGCATCAATAATTACATCTTTAATTATTTGAGCTGCACCCTCAACATCACTATGAGCTCCACCCTTAGGCTCTTTAATAATCTGATCAGCAATACCCATTTTAAGTAGATCATAAGAAGTAACTTTCATTGAATTTGCAGCCTCTTTTGCCTTGGATGGATCTCTAAACAGTATTGATGCGCAACCTTCAGGAGAAATAACAGAATACCATGTGTTTTCCATGCATAGTATTCTATCTGACAGACCAATTCCAAGTGCTCCTCCAGAAGCGCCTTCACCAATTACTATAGAAATAGTTGGAACTTTGATATTTGACATAACCAATAAATTGTTAGCAATTGCCTCGGCTTGACCTCTTTCTTCAGCCCCCAATCCAGGGAAAGCTCCAGGTGTATCAATTAAGGAGACAATAGGCAAATTGTATTTCTCCGCAATTTTAAACAGTCTTGCTGCCTTCCTGTAACCTTCTGGTCTCATCATGCCAAAGTTTCTATTTACTTTTTCTCTGGTTGTTCTTCCTTTCTCCTGCGCTGCAATCAAGACCTTTGTCTTATTTATTTTAGCTAATCCACAAATAATAGCTGAATCATCTCCAAAATGTCTATCTCCATGAATTTCAAACCAATAATCACAAATTCTACTTATATAGTCATTAGAATGAGGTCTTTCAGGATGCCTTGCTATTTGAAGTCTCTCCCATCTACTTAAATTTGAGAAAATCTCTTCTCTTTTATTTCTAAGCTTAGATTTCAAATCCTTTATTGCATCTGAAACATCAACCCCTGTTTTTATAAAAGTAGAGTTTAATTGATCTATTTTTTCTTCAATTTCTTTTAAGGGCTTCTCAAAATCTAAATAAAACTTAGCCATCAACTAATTATATACCTTATTATAATTTCTAAATCTAGCATAGGAGAATAATTCTGCAAATATAAATTTTCAAAATGAGATCCTGAATTATATTTATTAAGAACTGATGATGGATTTATTATTCCTGGTTTAATCTTTGCAGCTTCATCATCTATATCAGAACCAACAATAGACATTCTACCTATAAAAACATTTGCAAATTGAGGAATGTGCTTGATCAGTCTGTATTCAGATTGGAATAAATGTATTTTTTTTATGTGTAAATTTTTTGTGCTTTTAGAATAATAAGAACCTCTTAAAAAATAGTACAAGGATAGAGGAAGCGAAATTAATATAAAAATTGATGACAGCAAAATATCAAGTACCCTCTTAGATAAAATAAAAAGATTGTCAAAATAAGGAAGGTTAATATTCACAATTGGAATGCCTGATACATGCTCAACAAGTCCTTTACTAATAATATATTTATTGTTAGTTGCAACAATTTTAAATGCTGAACCAGCTAGGTTTATTTTAGATGAAAGTTTAATAATCTCATTAACAGTTAGTGAGCTCTCTGATACAATTACATCAGTAATATGATATTTCTCAATTAGAGAAATTACATCTGATAGTCTGCCAAGATATTTATGCTTTGAATTTAGCGATGTTTTATCGACATATCCAATTATTTGATAGTTAGTTGACTCAACTGTCAGCTTATCTAGAATATGAGTATTTGATCCAATAACAATTACTTTTCTAGCAATTTTTGAAAGTATATTACTTGTATCTTGATAGGGGATTCTATAAATCATTCTAAGTAAAAAAGTTGATAGCCCTGAAAAAAGTATAGAAAGTAACATTACCACTCTTGAAAAAGCTAAATCTTTAAAGAAATATGTTGAGGTCGATGCACCAAATAAAACTAGAACTGTTACAAATAATGAGCCATAGGCAAACATACTACTTCTTTTATATATTCCACCAAAAAGTGAAGCTACCACCCACCAGAAAATAATGTTTACCAGCATTGGAAGGTGATCAGAAAAAAGATTGTAGATCTGAATATTACCAAATTTTAAGTTGTACCAAAAAATAACTGAGGCATTAAATGATAGAAATACAAAAATTAAATCAAAAAGTAAAAGAGTAATAGATTGAAGGTTCTTAATAATGCTTGTTTTTATTTTATCAAAAAATATTCCCAATAATATTGTCCATTTGAAAGCTCTCCAAGGCAAGATTGAATTATGATATTTTTTATAAAAATAAATCATAGACTCATAAAATTTATGCTTCACAATAAAGGGAGCGCTTGAAGAGCTTTCTCCTTTGTAGTGAATAATATGTGCTTTTGGGTAGTATTTAACTTTAAATCCTTGCTTCAATGCTCTTAGGCAGTAGTCAGTATCCTCAAAATATAGAAAAAAATTTTCATCAAATAATCCAACGGACTCTATAACTTTTCTACTAATCATCATGCAAGAACCACTTACAGAATCAACCTCTGATATGGCATTCACATCTATATCTTTATAGTTATATTTAGAAAAAAACTTAGTTTTAGAAAAGATTTTATTAAGTCCTAATACTTTTGAAAGAGAAATAAAAAAACTAGGAAATCTTCTTCTTGAAGAAAGCTGAAAACTTCCATCTGGATTGAAAACTTTTGCACCAAGAATACCAGTATCACTATTTCTTTCAAGATATCCCCTCATCTTAGCCAGGGCATTATTAGATATAATAGTATCAGGATTGACGAGGCAAATATATTTTCCAGAGCTTTTTTTAATTGCCTTGTTTACTGCTTTTGAAAAGCCATAATTGGAGTCAAGTTGAATCCATTTGACCATTGGAAATTGTTTTATTATTTTCGACCTGCTGTTATCATAAGAATCATTATCTACAACAAGTATTTCAAATGAATTTTGGTTCATAGATCCGTTCAAGATTGATGATAGACATTGACTCAGATAATGAGCTACATTATAGTTTACAATAATTATAGAAAGCTTCATTAAATCATTCCAAAAATCTTCTTGATCCTTATGAATGGAACCATCCATATAGCTTCAAAAATAATTTTTTTTGTCATTTTTGACTTGCCTACCGTTCTATCAATAAATATTATTGGAACTTCTTTTATTTTATAGCCTTTATACTTCGCTTGACAATTCATCTCAATTTGAAAGCTGTAACCTTCAGATGAAATCATATTTAGATCAATGCTATTAAGAACTTCCGCCTTAAAGCATTTAAACCCACCAGTTAGATCCTTGACATTTACTCCTGTTATAATTTTTGCATAAACATTTGCAAAATAGCTTAGAATCAGTCTTCTAAGTGGCCAATTTACCACATTGATTCCTGTTAAATATCTACTTCCTATTACGACATCATTAGAATTAATTTCATCTAAAAGACTGGGGATAGAATTTGGGTTATGAGAAAGATCTGCATCCATTTGAATTATTGTATCATAACTATTATTTAAAGCCCACTTAAAGCCTTCAATATATGCAGAAGAAAGTCCAAGTTTGCCATTTCTATTTATCAAAAAAATATTATATTTTTTCATAAGTGTTCTAATCTTATCTGCTGTACCATCAGGAGAATTATCATCAACAAACAATATGTCTATATCCAATTTTAAAGAAAATATCTTAAAAACGAGCTCAGATATATTATCTGATTCATTGTATGTGGGTATAATTGCAAGGGTCTTCATCAACTTATTAAATTTGAAATTTGCCTTAAACAATGCTCCGTGTTAAGCGATGCAAAACAAATTTCTTTTTCAATTTTTTTTGAAGAAATATTTGATAGAACAGGTCTTTTTGCTACGAAATTCATATCGATCGATTTGGAAGCAATTAACAAACTTTCATCTAGATTGAAGTATCGACAAATTAATTTGGAAAAATGTAACCTACTAATTGGATTTAATCCCGCATAATGATACAGACCAGATAAATTCATAATGATTGACTTTTGAATTGCAACTGCAAGAGATCTTGACCAAGTTGGAGTTGAGAACATATCAGATGCAACCTTAATTTTATTTTTCATTAACAAATTATTATATACCCAATGGAAAAAACTATTAAAATCATGACTGAAAACTGATGAAGTCCTTAGTATTAAAAAATCTTTATTGCTCCCTCTAAGAAAGTTTTCAGCTTCTAGCTTAGTTCTTCCATAAACATTTATTGGATTTGGAATACTATCCTCGAAGTACATTTTTTCCTTACCATCAAAAACATAATCTGTTGATACTTGAATTATCTTTGTTTTTTTTGTAGATAGATTAACAATATTTTTTAAGCCAACTACATTTATTTGCTGGGCTTTATCCTTGAATCTTTCGCAAGCATCAACATTAGTAAGTGCAGCACAATTTATCACTACATCTGGATCATACTTTTTTAGCACCTCTGATACATTCTTTCTGCTTGTAATATCTAGTTTTATAGAGTTTATTCCCATTTTTTCAGATGGAATAACCAAAAAATCAGAATTTAGCTGATCTACAACATAGGTTCCAAGTTGTCCATTTGAGCCTGTAACTAGAACCTTTTTCAACTATATAGACGCTCCGTTGCTCTTGAACTCAATAAGCTTTGCATGAACAGCCTCATTTGATAGAGCTATAATTTCTGCTGAAAGAACAGCTGCATTTATGGATCCTGCCTTTCCAACTGCAACAGTAGCAACTGGTACGCCTTTAGGCATCTGTACTGTTGAGAGCAAAGAATCAACACCATCCATGACACCTCCAGGTAAAGGAACTCCAATTACAGGGAGTGTAGTATTTGCTTTAACAGCTCCTGCCAAATGCGCAGCCATACCTGCTCCAGCAATAATAACAGAGTACCCACTTTCTTTTGCCTTTGTCGAAAATTCAGAAACTAAATTAGGGGTTCTGTGTGCGGACATTACATGGACCTCATAATCAATTTTAAAATAATCAAGATAAGGCAGCCCTGCTTCCATTGTTAATCTATCACTTTCACTGCCCATTAATATTGCAATTTTATTAGACATTTTTCTCCTTAATAGCTTTTGTTTATATATTTAAAAATTACCTCAAATTGTTTTAAATAAAACAGTTTTTCTTTTCCTGGATTATTAACCATTGAGAACATCACAAAGGTACTATCTCCAATCTCTCTGAAAAAAGCCTGAAATGGACCACCTACAAGCTTTTCTGGATGCTCATACAAACCAGAGATAGATTTCATTTTCTCTTCTTTAAAAACAAAAACCTTGAATCTCCTTCCTTCTTGTGTCACATTTATTTTTATATCATTAACTGCTAACTTATTAACTATATTATCAAGTGCAAGCTTTGGACTAACAAAGGCATCATTCTTATCCATATATAGGATTACCCACTTGTAAGGATAGTCATCTCCAATCCAAAAGAAATTATTTTCCCTGTTAGACTTTATAACCTCATAATCTTTTGGAATAATAATATCTAAATCAAAATAATCATTTATTTTATCTTCAATTTTTTCATTTCTATTTGCTTCAACAATATCAGCTAGTATTCTTTTTTCCCAGGTTTCTCTAAATTCATTAACAATCCAATCTTTATAATCAAAAAGTGACTTTATCGCTGAAATAGAATCAAACTCATTTATAACTGCAAGTGTTTGATTTCGAGCATATGGATCATTAAATATAATTATTGGTTTTTTTTCTTGCTCTTTAACAAGGTGCATACTTAGAACATCTCCAGTTGAATCAATGGGATTTTTAAGCGAAATACATAAAATATTTGGATGTTTGAGAAACTTATTAAATAATAATGGTTTTTTAAACTTCACCTTAAATTCTTTTTCTTCTTGTGGAGTAAGATATGCTTTGTCAAACAAATCAAGAATAAAGGGCTCAAGAATTTCTTTATCTTCTTCAGATATAAAAATAAGAACCACATCATCTTTGCCCTTTGTTTCAGGCTTGTTTGAACATGAAAAAATAAGAATCAAAAATACCAATAATTTCATTTCTTTTTAAATACAAACATCAATGAAGATGATCTGTCTGGTCCCCCTATTATTACAGTTATCAAACTATATAATAATATGAATGGAAAAAATGCTATAAATACTGGCTTTTCCTTTATACTCATTAGTATATTAAATGCTGTATCATGCAACATTCTTTTTTTATTTTCGACAATGTATCCTTTATCTTTAAAAATTTTTCCAAGTGATTCACTACTAAAGTGATTTAAGTGTCTTGGGCTATCTAGAGCAACCCAAAACTCTTTAAAAAATATCATTTCAGGTGCCTTTATATTTGGAACGGATACAATTACTCTTCCTGATCTTTTAAGACAAGAATTAATTAAAAAAAACAGCTTATCAAGGTCATGAATATGTTCTAGGGAGTGCCACATAGTAATAAGATCAAAGTGATTAGTTTTAATATCTTTTAAACTTGAAATAACTTTAACTTCTTGATCTTTTAAAACAGCGGACTGTTCAACATTTTTATCATAAAGTGAAGAATTATATCCATGCTTGTTTAAAAATTTAACAAAATCGCCTTTACCTCCTCCGAAATCAAGAACATTTTTTCCTGTTGAAAAAGAAGATACAATGCCAAACTTCCATTTAAAAGCATAACTTTGAACCAATCTATACAATCGACTAAATAAAGTTTTTTCACTAGAATGCGGCATGTATGATGAACTGTAGTATTTTTCTACTTCATAAGCATCAGGCCTTGGAGAAAGATAAATATGTGAACAATTAAAGCATTTTACAATATTAAATCCATTATTCTTAATAAAATGTTTTTGATCACTACTTTTACAAATATAACAACCGACTGTTTCCATAGCTATAATATTTTAATATCTAACATTCTCTTGTTTATATTTACATGAACTATTTCCACTTTAACCTGCTTGCCGATATAATATTTATTTTTGTATTTTCTTCCAATGGAAATCATTTTTCTTTCATCAAATATATAATAGTCATCCATATAATCATATGAAGTAAACCCATCTATACAAACCTTATCTATATAAACAAAAAGTCCTCTTTCAATTAAACCGCTAACAATTCCCGTGTAAATTTTTCCTATTTTACCTGATATGTACCTTAGCTGCTTAATCTTAATATATTCTCTTTCAGCTTTAACTGCCAAAATCTCTGTGGCTGTACAATGGCTTGCTATTGAGCCAATCTGCTTGGTTTGATATGGCAAAATTCTTGATTTGTCTAAAATTGATTTAATTATTCGATGAACTACCACATCACTATATCTTCTTATAGGCGATGTAAAATGTGTGTAGCGTTCGAAAGATAGAGCATAGTGCCCTACCTCTCTTGTCGAGTACACTGCTTTGGGCATAGCTCTTAAGCACAAATTGTTTATCATAAATTCCATGGATGTTTCTTTATACATTGAAAGTAGATCTTTCATAGCATTTTTTTTATTAATCTTTATGAGTTTTACATTTTTTCTATCGTAGTGCTTAGAAATTGAAATAAGATTTAAAATATCTTTATCATCAGGCTTTTCATGAATTCTATATAAAGGTGAAGATGGACTTATAAAGTTTGCAGCGCATACATTAGCAAGAAGCATAAGTTCCTCAACAATCCTATGTGAATCAAGAGATTTTCTCTTTTTTATTGATACAGGATTTCCAGTTTTATCAATTTTAATTTCTATATCACTAGATGATAAACTTAGAGATCCAGATTTAATTCTATTCTCCATTAATTTCTTAGTCACAATGTCTAGATTATTCATTAGCTCGTAAAGACTAGAATCTTTCTGTTCTATAATACTACTAGCTTTAGAGTAACTAAGACATTCATCTACCTTAACAAGCGACCTATTAAATCTATAACTTATGAGCTGGCAATGGCTATTAAGATCCATTTCTACGCTTATTGCGGCCTTGCTATTTTCCATTGTTAAGCTACAAAGCTTTTGAGTTATACTTAATGGAAGCATGGGTATATGGTCATCAGGAAAATAAATACTATTTCCTCTTTTTTTTGCTTCTACATCTATAAAATCTCCTTCTTTCACATATGCTGTGACATCTGAAATATGCACAATAGCAAGCCAACCCTTATCTGTTTTTTCTAAAGATATAGCATCATCATGATCTCTAGCTTCCTTTGGATCAATTGCAAGAGTAAACAAATTTGAATAATCTGTTCTAAATTCTTTATTTGGAACAGGAATATTAATCATTTTTTCTGCAGAGTTTATACACTCAACTGAATGTTCATTTGGAAGTGAATATTTTTCCGTAATTAGAACTATATCATCTTTAGGGTTTCCATCTATAGAAATTATCTTTTCTATTTCTACAAAAATAGGCGATCCTTTATTCCCCCAATCTATAATCTTGCACTTTACTATACTGCCAACTTTATACATCCTAGAAAAGTTTGAAATATATATTTTTCTATTTGAAAAGGGAGTTAGTGTGTGCAGAATATGCTTGCCTTTATACTTTTCAATTTTACCTGGTATAGATGAAGTATTTCTTGACAATATTTTTTCTACTTTTCCTTTTGCCCTATCAACATCTTTAGAGATAACTCTAACTCTTACTTTATCTCCAGCAACTGCACTGTTCATGCCTCTTTTAGATATAAAAATTCTAGATTGATTTCTGTCTTCTAGAAAACCACTCCCACGAAGCGTTAGACTTACAATTCCATCAATTAAGTCTATTCCAGTGTTTATCATATATTTCCCACCCCTAATCTTTGAAATAATACCTTCATTAACAAGCTCTCCAACAATCAATCTAAAACTCTTGTAAAGTTTTGAACTGTAATTAAGATTTTTAAAGAGTTGACGCTTCTTAAAAGAACGCTTAGGATGTTTTTTGAGGTAGGATACTATCTGGTTTTTATTCAAGCTAGGGGATTTGTTTGTCTGAAGTCCTAAGCCTATACATCATGATAGTTCCAGTGATAATCATAATTGCACTAATTATTTGAGCTCCAGATAGGCCTAACAAGTACTTTGGGTTTACTCTTACAAATTCGATAACAAATCGAGAAAGTCCATGTAAAAATAGAAACTCACAAAAGATTTGACCCTTAAATCTATTTCTCTGATTTGTTACAAAATACCTAAGATATGCAAAAATTAAAAAATAACAGGTCATCTCATAAAGTTGAGTTGGATGAACTGGGACATCTGTAGGGGGTATTCCATTTGGAAATGCTATTGCCCATGGTAGATCTGATGGCTTTCCATAGTCATCACCAACTAGAAAACAGCCGATTCTTCCTATTCCATGGCCAAGCGCTAACAGTGGCGCAAGCCAATCCATGGTATTAAGCCAATTTAAATTATTTTTTCTGATGTATAAGGTTAGAGCTAGCACACCTCCAATGAATCCTCCAAGGAAAACAAGACCAGCTCCAAAATTTTGTATACCAAGAGATATTTTACTAAAAGAAAGTGTAAAAATTCCTTCGAAAATATCAGAAATTCCTCTAATGTTATCAGCAGCCGCGCCTGATGGTATACCCTCAATTAAATAATAAATTTTCGCTCCTGCTATTCCACCAAATGCTGCATAGAAAATAAGATCATCAGCCAAAGTCTGCCCCTGCTCAATGCTATAGCCATTTCTTCCATCGGATAAATCTTTTCTAAGAAGAATATTGCCTGCTACAAAAGCAAGTACCATCATAAGTCCATATGATGATATTACAAAGTCTCCTATTCTAACTATCTCTGGATACATTAGCTGAGGTTTGTCTTATAATAATTGCTAAAATAATAATCATTGGTACTAGTAAAGTTAATATTTTCATAGGAAGTTTTTTATACATATTTGCTATCATGAAGTTGTCTCTTGACGTTGGGGCCTTAACTGAGTCAGAAAAATCATGAGGATTAAGCAACGCTTTTGTAGTATTTGAACTGGGATTGTCATATTTTATTAAAATTGGAATTTTTTGTTCAGTAGAAAAATTCCCAAAGGATTTAAACTTATAAACGATATCAAACTCATCAACTGTTTCCTCTAGGCCATCTAAGTTCACATCAAAACTTGTTGCAAATAGAGGCCTTTGAATCATTAAGAACAAGCTATCGATGTCTTTGTTTGCGGAGAAATTATATGAAAGTACGTTAAAGTTCCCTTCTTTCTGTTTAAAACGATGAAAAAATTGCACATACTTCCTTGGCTCATCTATATAGATTGGAATATAGGAATGTGAATCTGAGCTTTTTACTTCAATTTTATTAAATTCAATACCACTTGTATCTCTGTATGCAGACATGGCCAGCTTGACTGACTCCGGAACTGTAATATCTAAGATGTAAGGAATGCTACTTGAATCAGATTCTATCTGAAAATAAACTAGAGACCCTGCATGTTCATACTCTGGCCAAATACCAACTGTCATTTCTTTTACACTATTAGAAAATATTGTGCCTAAAAGAAAATATAAAAAAAAATATTTATGCATTATCAAAGGCAAGAAGCACTACCATTATATCGTACAAAGTATGTGTATACACACTAATACCTATTCCCCTTATTAAATAAATCGCTCCTAAAAAAATTCCAGCAATCGACCTAACTGTAAATATATCAAAATTAAATATTTCTCCATAGCTGCCAAGATGATGAAAGCAAGAGAAAGCTATTGAAGAGACACCAATTGAAAAAACAATTGAAATTAATTTGCTAAAGTTAAGTATTTTTGTTGTGAACAACAAAATAGAAGACAGAAAAAACAATCTAAAAATAATTTCTTCCCATATTCCAGCTCCAATTGATAGATATATTTCTTCAAAAAATATATCTGATCTAATAATACTTAGCAATATAACTTTGGAAAACGCCATAATCAAAAGCAAGGCAATACTCATCACAAAACTTTCAATAAACATTAAAAAAAAATAACTCCCCTTTATGGGCTCTCTTTTTAAACTTTTCCTATTAAAAAAAATAAGGAAAATTAGAGTTAAAGCAAGAAGGATCGAGTATGCAGTTTGGCCGCTTGATTCAAAGATAAATTGAAGTATATTTTTAACAAAAATCTCTGCTCCATTTCGAGTTTCATATAAACTGCTGTAGGAAGATGCAAAAATACACAGTTCATATATAATTAATAGTGGAAGTACAAAGAATAGGCCATATGTATTGCTTTTGGATTTTTTAAAATATGAATTCAATGAATAAAGCTAATCGTTCTCATCAATCTTTAGGACTGCTAAAAAAGCTTCCTGGGGCAACTCAACTGTTCCTAGCCTTTTCATTCTTTTCTTGCCCGCCTTCTGCTTTTCTAGTAGCTTCCTCTTTCTTGAAATATCACCTCCATAGCATTTAGCTGTGACATTTTTCCTAAGGGCTTTAACTGTTTCTCTTGCAATAATTTTTTGACCAACAGCTGCCTGAATAGGAACTTCAAACTGTTGTCGATGGATCTCTTTCTTTAGCTTTTTACAAAGAGACGCCCCCTGTTTATACGCATTATCTTTGTGAACTATAATAGATAAGGCATCAATAACTTCACCTGATATCATTATATCAAGCCTCACCATACTGCCTGGCTGCTCCCCTATCATGTCATAATCAAATGATGCATAGCCATGTGTCGAAGATTTTAGTTTTTCAAAAAACTCATATATAACCTCGCCGAAAGGCATTTCAAAAATAAGTTGTACTTTATTCGTAGATAGAAAGTTAGTTGATTTATAGATAGCTCTTCTATCTATGCAAATTTTCATAATTGCACCAATATGATCGGATGGTGATATAATTTCTGCCCGAATATAAGGTTCATAGCAAGTATCAATGTTTGATGTAGGCATTTCAGATGGCATGTTAATCACAATTTCTTCATTATCATTTGTAATAACTCTGTATCCTACATTGGGAGCTGTGGTAATAAGATTCATATTAAATTCTCGCTCTAACCGCTCCTGAACAATCTCCATATGAAGAGGGCCTAGGAAGCCACACCTAAAACCAAAGCCTAATGCTACAGATGTATTTGGCTCATAAGTTAGGGCTGAGTCATTAAGTTTAAGCTTGTTCAAGCTAACTCTTAGATTCTCATAATCATTTGAATCAATAGGATACATCCCACTAAATACTGTTGGCTTTATTGGTTTGTACCCAGGAAGCGGTTCTGTTGCCTTGTTTTCTTTGACCGTTAAAGTATCTCCAACCTCTATCTCTGATACTTTTTTTATACTAGCCACTATGTACCCTACATCACCTGGATTTAAACGTTTTACAGGCATTTTTTTCATTTTAAGAATTCCAACTTCTGTAATTTCATGAACAGAACTTGATGCAAAGTACTGACAGGTCATACCTTTTTCTATATAGCCATCCATTACTCTAACATATGGTATCACTCCTCTAAACTGATCAAAGTTAGAGTCAAAAATCAATGCTCTTGTCTTATCTATTCCAGGATCTTTAGGGGGTGATATCCTATTTATAATAGCATCAAAAACCTGCTCAATATTGATTGAAGACTTTGCACTAATTGAAATCACTTCACTTTCATCGCACCCTAAAAGCTCTACTGTCTGTTTAGTTGCAGACTCAATATCTGCGTTGGGCATATCAATTTTATTTATAACTGGTATAATATCCAAATTTGAGTCAATGGCCATGTATGCGTTGCTTACAGTTTGAGCTTCAACGCCTTGTGAAGCATCAATAATAAGGAGCGCACCTTCGCATGCAGCCATACTCCTTGAAACCTCATAAGTAAAGTCAACGTGCCCTGGGGTATCAATTAAATTAAAGGTATATGAAACGCCATCAGTATGCTTGTAACTCATTTGTATTGGATGAGACTTTATCGTAATACCTCTCTCTCTTTCAAGATCCATGTCATCCAGTACCTGGCTCTGCATCTGATCAGAGCTAAGAGTTGAAGTAATTTCAAGCATTCTATCTGCAAGGGTAGACTTGCCGTGATCAATATGGGCAATGATGCAAAAGTTTCTTATTTTACTAGTATCCACATTAAAAATTACTGCAATATGTAGACTTTAAATAGCTTTAATTATGGTTATCTCACTCTACTTTAAAAGCATTATTTTTTGGGTAAAGTTGAACGCTCCAGCGCTCATGCGAACCAGATATATACCGCTTGCCCTCCCGGCTGCATTCCAGCTTGCACTATGATAACCAGCTTTAATATTTTAACTTGCTTGTATTCATTTAATTTATGCCATACACCTCAAGTAATACATTAGACTATATGGGCACAGAAAAGCTGATGGTTGTGATTGGATTGAACGGGTTTAGGCAGGCGTTCAAAAGAGCAAACGATGTTGGAGCTTCTAACACGCTCATTACCTCTACCATGTACATTTCATTACGGCCCCAAGTTGGCACGGCTCCAGCTATGTCATAAACCCCTCCACTTCGCTTAACAACCTTAAAGCTAGGAACATATCCTTGAGTACAGTAAAGAGCTGTGGTGGCCTTTATATCCTTTCCCATTACAGGGACATCTGTATATGGGCCAACCCATTCTATAGATCCAACTAAAACATACCCATTATAGGCATCTATTCGATCTCCAACCTCTATCCTCTCAATACTTTCAAAGAACTAGAAGCTTTGCTCTGAAGACTTTACATAAAGCTTTTCTTTTTCAACTGCCGCAGTTCTTTTCATAGGCTCTAAATATTCTGAACACTGATAGCTTAGATTCGCTGCACAGTCCGCCTTAAACCAATACCCCTTTCCTGGAGAAAGGTTAGTTAAACTACCCACCCAGCTTCGATTTAAAGTTGTGAGATCAGTCATAAAACTAAGCTATAGATGAAGCGCAAAGATCACTGAGATCGCATGAAGTACAATCTGGCCTATTCGCAACACATATGGCTCTTCCGTGATCAATCAAAAGATGAGAGAAAATTGTCCAATCGCTACGATCAACAACCTTTTCCATCTCTCTTTCAATAACCACTGCGTTTCTTGATTTGACAAAACCAAGGAGATTGGTGATCCTTGTTACATGGGTATCAACAACCATTCCTGGAATATTAAAATAGTTTCCAAGTACAACATTTGCAGTCTTCCTTCCCACTCCAGGAAGCACAACAAGCTCATCCATGTTACCTGGAACCTCTCCATAATATTTCTCCATAACGATGTCCGACATGGCCTTAATGTTTTTACTCTTATTGTTATAAAAGCCTGTAGAATATATTTCCTTGGCTATTTCTTTAACTGATAACTTAGAAAACGCCTTTGCATCTGGATATTTTTTGAACATTACGCTGGTAACCTTGTTTACCCTTTCATCTGTGCACTGAGCCGATAAAATGGTGGCCACAAGAAGTTGAAACGCTGAATCATAGTTCAAAGAACACTTAGAATTAGGATAGAGCGATTTCAGCCTATTTACAATGCTTTCCATTCTAATGCGTTTATTTGACAAACTCTCTCTAGGCATTCTCTACGTGGCTCTTAATGCTGTGAAGGCTTTGGATAAATATCTTCTTCTCAAACGTCAGACTTGCTCCATCATCGTTGCACTTGGCCTGGAGCTTGCTATTCATCTTGTTTGTTATCGCAAAGATAGGAACTCTAAACGTTTCTTTGGCATTTGAAATATATCTAGTCTTTTTGAAGTCGCTACCAACGTCAACAGCAACGATCTCGTACTGCTCTTTTATTTCCTCTAGATAATCAACCAGTCTAATCTGAAAACCTAGCCTTTCACACTCCGCCACCATCTTCATGCAAAACTGAGGATCATCACTATAAAGAAGAACTCTAAACAACCTCACCTCCATACTCAATGCGTGGAACAATTGTCCAATCAAAGTCCTTAACGTCTTCAATTGAAATAACGTTTTCATAAGCTTTTCTTGCAACCTCAAGAACCTCTTGTACATTAATACCTCTGTGATTCTTCTTGAAGAGCTCTAGCTTGGGAATACACTTCTTGAACAAACCACGAGCTCCATTTATGTTTAGATTTGTAATGTGGAAGTAGCCTACAGCAAGCTGTATAAGTCCCTGAATAAGCTTGGCATCTGATAGCCTATAGTCTGACCAGGCATCTTCTAGGTATTCGTGAGCATCGTAAAACTCTCCCTTGTTAAATGAAGATATACCGCTTCTAATTAGGTCTTCAGGACTTTTCACCTCATTACCTCCTGCTTTACCTTGTAATATTTTTCATCCTTTTCAATCTTTACTGCAACTGTCTTTGGATCGTGGTAGAAAAATAGCCACCAGTCATTGGCACAGGCTTTCTGAAGAAACTCTGTTTTTTCTGATAAAGACAGAGCTGCATTTAGATCGTAGCCCATGATCCATGGAAGCTTGAGATGTGACCTAAGAGGAATTAAATCAGAGCAAAAAACGAGTGTTTCGTCTTGATCGCTTACCTTTACAAGTTGCTGGCCTGTAGTATGCCCATTTACGCTGTAAGTAGAAATTCCATCAAGAATTTCTGCATTATCAGAAACTAGTTGAAGTACGCCATGCTTCTCAAGAGGCTCGAAGTTTATCTTGAGGTAGCTCGCTCTGTCTCTTGGGCTTGGAGACATACCTGCGCTCCAGTTTGAAAGAGAAATATGGTACGTTGCTTTTTCAAACATTGGCACAACCTCACCTTTAAAATTCTTAACAGTCGCACCTCCTGAGTGATCAAAGTGCAAATGCGTTAGTACTACATCAGTTATATCCTCTGTTGTATATCCAATCTTTTCAAGACTGTCAGTAAGCGGATTGTCACTCTGCTTTATACAGAACATATCTCCAAACTTTTCATCAAACTTATTCCCCATACCCGTCTCTACTAAAACCTTTCTATCGCCATCAACAAGCAGAAGACATCTAAGCGACAGATCAATCCTGTTAAGCTTATCAGGTGGATTGGTTTTAGACCAAAGAACTTTTGGAACCGAGCCCATCATCGCCCCGCCATCGAGTCGAAAGTCTCCTGTTTCTAGCACATGAATCTTCCACCTGCCAAGTCTATCTAACATGCAACCTCCGCCATGCTTCTATCTAGTTGAAGAAGCAACTGACTTTTGTCCATTTTTGGATTGTTTTTGTACAGAGTTCTTGTCGCATCTAAAAGTAAAATATTTTGAGGATTAAGTTCGCAATCGCTATTGATAAAGGATGATATCCACTTTCTATCATTTGATGCATGCCTCCAAATCTTTGAGTTTGACTTCTTTAAACTAACTTTTTCAATGGGCATACAAGAATTTACAAAAGTATTTACATTCATCTGTATACTGGATTCTCTTACGAGACTCTCTCTAGAAATCTCATCAAGCATGCATCCTTCTTCAAAACTTCTCCAGGATCTACCTAAATATGAATGACTTTCAATTGCAGCATCACTTGTACTATAGAAGTCGCATGATAGAATGGCATGACCACATAGAAGAAGAATTCTATCTGCAAACTTAGAAGAAAGAAAAAGATTCATTCTTATAGCTGACCATACAAAAAGCATAGACTCACCTCTCTGCATCAAACTTATCTCCAACAGGAATTCAAGGATGTGCCTACCATCGCTATAGGTAAGAATGTCTGACAAGAATTTGATCGAGGCATCTTTGTCTTTCTCTATAAGGCTAGTCTTTAGATCTTCAAGCGCTAGATGTGCAACCTGCTTCTTTTTAGGTATTTGAATTTCATTTTGGACAAGCTCATCACAATAGCTAACTAACCAATTGAGAATTCTTGTATTAGAACCGCTTAGATCTATACCAATAATAGACTTTACAGCCTGAATAACTCTAATGGGATGCTGCCTCCAGTAGAGTGGTTCTTTTGGACAAAATGACATTGCTTTTATGAAACATTTCTCTATTTCAAGCTTTATTTGTTCTTGTTCCATCAACTATAATACAAAACTTATAATTATTGATGTTAACATTTAATATTGGTTCTATAGACATAAAATGTTAATTTTAATATATGGCTTTTACTGGTATCTACGCACTTTTAGGCTTCAAACTTTCCAGCTATTTTAAACCACAAAGATACATACACTCTTCCATTGCTACAGGTGCTATTATACCATCAATCGACATTTTACTTCTTCCTCTTTTCTTGTTGCTTGATATTGAGGGATCAACCAGCTCATGGAGCCACAGTGTTTTTACTATATCTATTCTAACTCTAAGTCTTTTTGCTTTATCGGAATACAAAAAAAATTCTATCTACAGGCAAGTTGGAAAGGGCCTAGCTATTGGCATGCTTCTCCATGTTGTACTTGACTTAATACTAAGTTCAGAAAATGTATATATTTTCTGGCCTCTGCCAATAAATCGATTTAGCACAATGATCTCTACATTATCTAATATGAACATAATTTTTTACCTTATTGACTTTTTCTTCATTAGACTTCTTGCCTCCTTTATGTTAAATTCAATACTAATTACAAATATTGGCCACAGATGGATTGCTATTGCGCTATCATATTTAATGTCTTTACAACTGTATTTTATCTTGCTTTTTATACTGCTATTTTTTGCGGGTGCAAGCCATGGATCAATTAACAACATCTTTTTATTTGCTAGCTCACTACAACTAATTTTTATTGTTTCATGTGTTTCGCTGCTTAGCATTAACTTTGAGAGATTATACAAAAAGGAAAAACAACTATGACCTTATCATTTGACTGGCTAACAAAGCTATTTGGATATTCTTCTATACAAGTTAAAATTATTGCATCCATTGTTGCTGTACTTTCCTTTGTGCTCATACGTAAGATAATTATTGCCTTCCTTATCAGTAAGATTAAGGACGTTAAAGAGCGGTACAACTGGCAGAAAATAACAGGCTACTCTACCTTTGTCCTTGCCCTATTCGTCATAGGTCAAATATGGTTTGACGGAGTCCAATCTATTGTAACCTACTTGGGACTTGTTTCAGCAGGTATAGCCATTGCCCTGAAAGACCCTATCGCAAATGTTGGAGGTTGGATGTTTATCCTCTGGAGGTCTCCTTTAGAAGTTGGAGATAGAATACAACTAGGTGAACACTCAGGGGACGTAATTGATATAAATATATTCAAGTTTACCATTATGGAAATTGGTAATTGGGTTGAGGCTGACCAGCCAACAGGAAGAATTATTCATATACCCAACAGCCAGGTGTTCAACCAATCTCTTGCAAACTACGGAAAGGGCTTTGAGTATATTTGGAATGAGATTCCAGTACTAATAACATTTGAAAGCGACTGGAAGCTGTGTAAGGAGTTCCTAAAAAAAACCATTGACAAACATGCAGCTCACCTTAAAAAATCAGCAGCTGAAAAGGTAAGAAAGGCTAGCAAAAAATTTATGATATTTAAACCTCAACTGTCCCCGGAGGTTTATACCAATGTAAAGGATTCAGGTGTAAACCTTACTATTAGGTATCTTTGCCTTCCAAACAACAGAAGGAACAGTGAGGAGTTAATTTGGGAGGATATATTGAAGGAATTTGACAAAAACCCAAAGCTTGACTTTGCCTATCCTACAATTAGAAGAATTTAACCACATGAAAGGAAAATTTTAAATGGAAGGAACTGGAACCTTAGTACTCTCTGTTGGCCTTATAATTTTTTTGGCCCACTTCTTCTCTTCAATCTTTGAAAAAACTAAGATGCCAGATGTACTGCCACTTATATTTATAGGCATCTTATTCTCTCTTTTTGGCTATAAGCCTGAAGTTTTTGGTCTGTCAGGGTCAATTCTAAGTTCCATTGCCCTTGCGCTGATACTTTTCCAAGGTGGAAGCCATCTTTCTTTTGATATTCTTAAAAAAGGTATAAAAAAGTGCCTTCTTCTTTCCTTTGTCACCTTTTTTTCTACCCTGTGCCTTGCCTTTCTTTTCTTCCACTATGTTATTGGAACTGGAATTATTGCATCTGTCTATGGGGCTAGTATCATCTCTTGCATATCTCCAGCTGTTTTAGTGCCGATTGTTTACAGCCTTAAAATCAGCGAGAGACTGCAAAATATATCAGTACTTGAATCTGCTATAACCGATGTAATCAGTATTATTCTTGCCATTGGTATTTTAGAGGTAGCAAAGGCAGGAGGAATATCAGTAATTAAGTTTATTGGCACCAATCTAATCTCGATTGTATTTATTTCATTTGTAGTTGGATTTGCAGGTGCTATAATTTGGTCTATCTTACTAGAGAAGATAAGAAAATTTCCAAACTCGCTGACTTCTACTCTAGCATTCATATTTATTCTTTACGGAGTATGTGAGCTCTTTGGATTTAACGGACCCTTTGCGGTTCTAGTATTCGGACTAACGCTTTCAAACTCTAGTAAGATTCCAGTTGATATTATAAAAAGGTTTGGCACCTCAAGAATGAGTGAGTTTACAGTCATTGAAAAGAAACTATTTTCTGAAATTATCTTCTTGGTAAAAACTTTTTTCTTTGTCTATCTAGGCATTTCAATTCAGTTCTCGCACTTCCCACTTCTTCTTTCTGGGTTCATTTTAACACTTATTATTTTCTTGATAAGGTTGGTTGTTGTGAAGCCTATAATGTCAACATCTGAATCTATAAGAGATTTAGGGCTTTTAGCATTTATTATACCAAGAGGACTTGCCACTGCAGTTCTCGCTCAAATTCCTCTTCATATGCATCTAGCTCCAAGCTTGGAACATGATTTTCTAAGTATTTTACCTGTAGTCAATGGAGTTGTCCTCTCAAGCATTATACTTACAGCTGTTTTAATATTTCTTCATGAAAACGGCAAGACCAGTACCCACCTTAATAGCTTCTTCAAAAAGAAGTAAGCCTTATCTGATTAGAAATAATTAAATTACAGCTTTTAAAAGAAGGGCCTATACGACAATCTCATCTTGGCTGTATTCTTCTAAGATCTGCTTTACTCTTGATAGAAACTTTGTGCCATATGCACCATCTATAAGTCTGTGGTCGTAACCAAGGGTAAGATAAAGCATATGCCTAACAAAAACAGCGTCTCCATACCTTGTTTCCTTAACAACAGGTCTTTTTTCTATGGAACCAACTGATAGAATTCCAACATTTGGCTGATTAATTATAGGCATTCCAAAAAGGCCTCCAAAAATACCTGGATTCGTAACAGTAAACGTAGATCCAAAAATATCATTAGCCTCTAGTAAATTCGATCTAGCCTTTTTTGCGTAAGAGTCTACACTTCGAGATAGACCTAGAAAATTTTTTTCTTCGGCGCATTTTATGACTGGAACAATAAGATTATTATCCGGAAGGGCAACTGCAACGCCAACGTTTACATTTTGGTGATGAACAATATCTGTTCCATCAATTGAAGCATTCATAAGAGGAAACTCTTGTATAGCCTTAATACATGCAGATACTATAATAGGAGTATATGTAAGCTTTATTTTGTTTTTGTTTAAAAATGCCTCTTTCTTTCTGTTTCTAAGATTTACAATATTAGTTACATCAACTTCGCAAGTTGAATATACATGAGCAGAAATATCTTTTGATTTTACCATATGATCTGCAATCTTAGCTCTAACTCTATCCATTTTTTCAACAGAGTTTCTTAACTCAGTAGATCCTTTAATCTCAACTCCTGTTCCTACCGTATCAACAGAATCAATAGTTTTGGCTCTTGAGCTTATAAAGTTTAGAATATCCTGCTTATTAACCCTACCTCCTGCGCCAGAACCATTAATTGATGAAAGCTCATCAAGTGAAACACCTTCTTTGTTGGCAATACTTTTTACAAGTGGTGAGTAAAACACTCTACCTACAGGATCTTTGTTTGCTATAGCTTCATGTTTTGAAGTTGAAGGCAAATCTATTTCATTTTTTTCTACGGATTTAGATGCCTCTTTCTCAACATCAACGCCATTTTTTCCAGGCTTCTCATCTAGAACGTCTGACTCCTCTGTTGCTATTTTAGCTATAACAGTATTTACCTCAACTGTATCATTAACATCATATAAAAGCTCAAGTACTTTTCCAGCAGTTGGACATGGAATCTCTGAATCAACCTTGTCAGTTGAAATTTCCAAAAGGGTTTCATCTTTTGATATAGTTTCGCCAACTTTCTTTTTCCATATGATAATGGTTCCTTCAGTGATGGACTCACCCATTTTTGGCATTAAAACGTCTACTATCATCTCTTTAAGCTCATTTTTTACTTAAAGGCTGGAATGTCTGTTAAATCCTGCCCAAGTATTAGCGTGTGCATTTCATTAGTTCCTTCATAGGTATACACACTCTCAATATTCATCATATGTCTCATTATAGGGTAATCATCAGTTATACCATTTGCCCCTAAAATTTCTCTGGCCAACTTAGCACACTCTCTAGCGCACCAAACATTGTTTCTCTTTATCATTGAAACTTGTTGATGCTTCAATGAGCCATCATCTTTATTTTTCCCAACATGCAGTGCTAGTAGTTGGGCCTTTGTTATTTCATTCAACATCCAAACAAGTTTATCCTGAATAAGTTGGAAGGATCCTATTGGCTTGTCAAACATAACTCGCTGTTTGCTATATTCAACTGCAACCTCTAGCAGCTCCATTGAAACTCCTAGAGCTCCCCATCCAATACCAAACCTAGCCTGGTTTAAACAGCCAAGCGGCCCCTTCAAGCCTTTAACATTGGGGAGTAGATTCTCTTCAGGTACGAACACACTATCAAAAACAAGCTCGGAAGTAATCGATGCCCTTAGCGACCACTTTCCCTTTTGAATGGGAGCGGAAAATCCTTCTGATTTTGTATCAACCACGATTCCTCTTACCACCCCTTCTTCGTCCTTGGCCCAAACTATAGCTATATCTGCAATGGTTCCATTAGTAATCCACATCTTGCTACCATTTAATATATAGCCACCTTCAGTTTTTTTTATGTTTGTTAGCATACCGCTTGGATTAGAACCAAAATTTGGCTCTGTAAGGCCGAAGCATCCCACTAATTCACCAGATGCAAGCCGTGGGAGCCATTTATTTTTTTGATCTTCATTTCCATATGCATAGATTGGGTACATCACCAAAGATCCCTGAACAGATACGAAGGATCTAACTCCCGAATCTCCCCTTTCTAGCTCTTGGCACAAAAGTCCATAGGCTATGTTTGATAGACCAGCACAGCCATATTTTTCTGGAAGGTTCATACCTAAATATCCCAAATCGCCAAACTTTTTTATAAGGTCCTTTGGAAATGTTCCATTCTTGAAGTGCTCTTCAATTGTTGGAGCAACCTCTTTCTCAACGAACTCTCTGCATGACTTCTGAACCAAAAGTTCCTCATCAGAGAAAAACTCTGATATACCTAAATAATCTAATCCTATTAACTTCATATATATTCCTTATCTGTATTTAAAAATTAAGTAATTCCTTTATTTTATTTTCTATTTTATTAAAGGGTAAATAAATTTCTTTTTCAAGCTTGCTTGCAAATGGAATTGGAGTATCGATTGAAGCAAGTCTCATAACGGGAGCATCCAAATGAGTGAAGCAGTTTTCGCTTATAAAGGCAGACACTTCAGCCCCTACTCCTCCAGTAAGGCTTGCCTCATGCAACACCAGGGCTCTATTAGTCCTCGAAATAGATTCTTTTACCAGGTCCTTATCCCATGGTATCAAGCTTCTTAAATCAACAACCTCAACGCTGATACCTTCCTTTTCTTCTAATTTAGCTGCCAAATTAATCATGTGATAAACCCCCATGCCATAGGTAATAACAGATATGTCTGTGCCGCTTCTTTTAACTTCTGCCTTTCCTATCTCGATATTATAAGCACCTTCTGGAACCAAACCCTTTACACTCCTATACATAAACTTGTGCTCAAAATACAGAACTGGATTAGGATCCTCAATGGATGATACCAACAAGCCCTTTGCATCATATGGAGTTGATGGTGCTACAATTTTGAGGCCAGGCGTATGGAAGAACCAAGACTCTGGAGATTGGGAATGAAAAGGACCTGCAGACATACCTCCACCGTAAGGCATTCTAATAGTTATATTTAGAGGCTTATTCCATCTGTAATGGGTTTTAGCTATATTATTGGTTATTTGATTGAAACCACATGAAACAAAGTCAGCAAACTGCATCTCAACAATAGGCTTAAAACCTTCAAGCGCAAGGCCCACTGAAGCACCCAACACCCCTGATTCAATTATAGGTGTATTCCTTACCCTACCTACTCCAAAGTCTTTAACAAAATCTTTGGTCACCTTAAAAACACCACCATATTCACATATATCCTGACCCATTATAAGAGTATGTTCATCTTTCTTCATGAGATCTCTTAATGTATTTGAAATAGAGTCTACATATCTCAAATTGATGCCTTTATCTTTTGGCTCTTTTTTTATAAAGTTGTAGCCTCTAAATACATCGTTAACTTCATTATCAATGGTACTTTTAGGATCCTTAGATTCAAGCGCAAACTCAAGAGGATCATCGATCAAGGTTTTTATCTCTTCTTGAATCTCAATATACCTTGATTTGCTTAGAATTTTTTTTGATTTTAAAAATTTTTTATAGCTCTCAATTGGATCTTTTTTTGCCCACTTTTCAAAGGTAGAATCCGGTATATAATCAGTTCCCGAGGCCTCTTCATGGCCCCTCATTCTAAATGTCATAGCTTCAACTATTACAGGGCCTGCTCCCTTCCGAAGCTCTTTAGCAAGACTCGAAATTGTTTTATAGACCTCTAATACGTTGTTTCCATCAATCGTAACACCTTTTATTCCATACCCAATTGCTTTGTCTGAAAGTTTTTCACATTTAAACTGCTCTGAAGATGGTGTCGAAAGACCATAGCCATTGTTTTCTATCAGAAAGATAACAGGAAGCTGCCAAACTGCTGCCAGATTAACTGCTTCATGGAAATCTCCTTCACTGGTTGATCCATCTCCAGTAAAAGACAGAACAACTCTATTTTGTTTCTTGAGGTTGAAACTAAGGCCGTAACCTACAGCAACAGGAAGCATTGCAGCTAGATGTGAGATCATACCAATGATATTTTTTGAAGGTAATCCAAAATGAAAGCTTCTATCTCTACCCTTAGTAAAGCCCCCATCCTTACCCATCAACTGACAAAATAGCTTCTGCAAGTCAACTTGGCGTGCAGTAAAGACTCCAAGATTTCTGTGCATTGGGAGTATTACATCATTATCATCTAATGCACAAGTTGCCCCAACTGAAATTGCTTCCTGACCTATTCCAGAGAACCACTTAGAAATTCTGCCTTGCCTTAAATAGTTAAGCATTCTATTCTCAATGGCTCTAGGTAGCTCTAGATTAAAGAGAAGCTCTAATAATATCTTGTTACTTATTTTAATAGCTTGCTACTCCCAATTTTCCAAAATAAGATAGATAGATTCAAGACTTGCAGATCTTGGATTATATTTTTGTTAAATAAAATCTCTTGGTTCATGCTCTAAATATGTATTGCCTCGCCCAAGGCATCTGCCGTTGCTTCCATAATTGCCTCAGAGAGCGTAGGATGAGGGTGAATTGATTTTAATATTTCGCTGTAGGTAGTTTCAAGATCACGAGCCAATGAAATCTCTGAAATTAGATCTGTGGCATTTGCGCCAATAATATGGCAACCTAGAAGCTCACCGTATTTATCATCAAAAATAATTTTCACAAATCCTTCTGTTTGTCCAATTGCAACTGCCTTACCTAGAGCGCTTAAGGGGAATTTACCAACTTTAACTTTATATCCTTTCTCCTTAGCTTTGTTTTCAGTTAACCCTACAGAAGCAACCTCTGGATGGCAGTATGTACATCCTGGGATATTATGGTATTTCATAGGCTTAGGGCTTTTATCAAACATATATTCAATGGCAGTAATTGCCTCTGCAGATGCAACGTGAGCAAGCCATGGCGGACCTGCAACATCTCCTATTGCAAATATATTTTTAATATTTGTCTGCATAAACTCATTGGTAGCTATCCATCCATTATCTGTTACTATACTGTTACGGTTAAGACCTATATTTGATGAATTTGCCTTTACACCCACTGCAACCAAAACCTTGTCGCAATCTATTGTTGAATCAGCAAGGTTGACAGATAAAGAGCCTTTAGATTTTGATATATTTTTTACCTTGGTGTTTGTCTTTATATCAATCTTTTTTGAACGAAAGATGCGCTCTAACTCATTGGAAACATCCGTATCTTCGTTTGGAAGAATATTTGGCTGTGCCTCTATAATGGTTACCTTACTTCCAAAAGCATTGTAAAAATATGCAAACTCTATTCCTATAGCTCCAGCTCCAATTATAACAATATGCTTAGGAACTTTATCTAAAATCAGAGCTTCTTTATATGTAATAATATTCTTACCATCAGGCTCAATCCCTGGAAAATAATTAGCCGATGCTCCTGTAGATATAACAATAAACTTAGTTGATATATTCTGCTTATTATTGCCATCAATCTCTACTGTGTTTTGATCAACAACTCTTGCGAAACCATTCAAAACATCGACCTTGTTCTTCTTCATTAAAAACTTGATTCCTCTACCCATCCTATTTGCAATATCTCGAGAACGTTTTATAACCTTCTCCCAATTAACCGAGTAGTCTTTTATATCTATTCCATACTTCTTGCTGTCTTTTATAAGCTCAAGAACTTCAGCATTCTTTAGGAGTGATTTCGTAGGTATACATCCCCAGTTCAAACAAATTCCACCTAGGTTTTCAGACTCTATGAGCGCAACTTTTTTATTTAGTTGAGCTGCCCTTATAGCAGCTACATATCCTCCGGGTCCCCCACCAACGACAACTACATCATAATGTTTCATAATAACCTTTCACTTTAAAGCTAGCCATAAATTATTTTTTAGATCCCGATGAAGTATTATTTGGCTGCCATATGTGCTCATTGCAGTTAAACTGCAAATTGACCCATCTACTCCATACAAACAATGCATCGCTAAGTCTATTCAAATACTTTACAACTATCAAAGAAATTTCACCATCGGCAGAAAGGGATATACATTGTCTCTCAACTCTTCTACATACGGTTCTTCCTAGATGAAACCAAATATTGGCCTGTGATCCTCCGGGAAGAACAAACGAAGCAAGTGTAGATAGATCCTTATTAACTCTATCAATGTCATTTTCAAGTTGAACTACATCCTCATCTGCAATAACTGGAATCTGGGGACCCATATCCTTCGTTGGAGTAGCAAGCATAGTTCCTAAATTAAAGAGCTCATTCTGCACCCTCTCAAGGGTATTGTAAAGCCACATAAAATCTTGATTATCTTGTGTATACTCCTTAATCCACTCCCTGCAACCACCTATAACCACATTCAGTTCATCAAGATCTCCATAGGCATATATACGCGGATGGTTCTTAGGAACTTTTTGGCCACCAACAAGGGAAGTTGTGCCAGAGTCTCCACTTTTAGTGTAAACTCTATTTATAGTAATCTTTGGATCTCTATATTTTTTCTTATCTCTCATATAAAAATTTAAATTTCAGGTTTTAATAATATACAATGTTTAGATTTTTTTTCTATTTCTTCTTTTTCCCAATACATAGGAATATATTTACCGCTAAGCCATTCATCAACCATGTCATCATAATGCATGCTACCCAAAACTCCACTCTGCCCCGGAACTGAAATCATAATAGAATCATTCCACTTACCTACAGTCATTATATACCTATTTACTGCGCACCAACTCGTTGCTTTATAAGGCGCATTGGGATTATATGCAGACTGAAATACGGTGTCTGAATCTCCCCCTAGCCTAAAACCTGATATGTTGAAAATTTTATCTAAAGGACTTTTTACAGATAAAGAGTGCTCGAAGCTTGATGTATGTAGATCACCCCACTTCCAATCATCAATTTTTTCTCCAAGAGATTTACAAAGTATTTCATATGAACTCAAAATTGATTTTTCTACAACTTCAATTGCAATCCTATTAGAAGATATCCACTTTGAGTCTTTATTCTTAAACATTCTCACAACTGAAGACAGCGTATGGCCTAACAGCTCATGCGTTGGAACTAAGTGAACATGAAAACCTTTCCCCATGTATAGGTCAGTAAGTTCCTTGCCAAGCTTTGGCTCAACAACGTGCCTACATAGATTATATACAAATACCTGATAGGCTGCTGCAGCAGAGCTGTCTTTTCTTAGAACAAAATCCCAATTTTCAAGTAGATCTATAACAATCTGTATCTTTGGATCGCTACTTTTTAGGCCTCTAACCATTCCATTGACTACTATTTCTGCCTGAACTGACTTTAAGTCTTGCTGCATCTCCTTACAGGTATTTATATCAACTTTTCCAGCATTTAGAATCATTTCCTCAATTCTTTTTGCCCTATATCCATTCATAAAGGAATTGCCTAGATAGTACGGATACTTTCTATTAGTGATTTTATTATTAGTGGAAATAATATATTTTTTTTCAGGATTAAAAACACTTGGCATATCTGAGTGTGATATTTCATCATGCCATTCAAATCTATCAGAGCTCCCATCAACAGGAAAATCGCCCTTTCCTTCCTTTCTAATTGGTACACGGCCAGAAATATACAAGCCGATGTTATTATCTATATCTGAATATATAAAATTAAGTTGAGTAGCAGAAATATCAGATACGCCTTGACTGAACTCTGTCCAATTTTGAGCACAATTGATTTTCCATAGACCATCTAAACTCTTTGAAGGTTGAAGAGACTTTGAAGATAGGGCAATATACTTTGCAGATTTGGCTAATGTTCTGCTAATAATTGGACCATGCAAGGTTGATAAAACTTTTTCTATATGATCTTCCTCTCCCTTCACCTTAATAACTTCTTTACAAATACCCATCTGCCTGTAATCACCATTATAAAGATATCTTTTAGGGTTCTTCATATCAATAGTTTCAACAAACAAATCTTCTACGTCTGTGTAGGCAAGAGTCAACCCTAAAGCAATTGATTCATTATGGCCACTGAAGCATCCAGGAATTCCTGGTATGGATGATCCATAAAAGCTGTATCCCTCATCTGACCTTAGATGGTTCGTATACCATATTCCTGGAGCAGTAAGCTTTAGATGGGTATCGTTGCATAGTATTGGACACCCCTCAGTAGTAAGGTCTGAAGAAACTGCCCATGCGTTGGACCCTCTGCCACCACCATCCATATCTTTGAAAAGATAAGGTCCAGATGCAGATTCAAATAGATCAAGTTCAATATCATCGATTTCAACTGGATTTTCCTTTGGGTATTGAATAGAGAGCTCATTAGACATTTCCTCACCAACCGCATCTACAACCTTCTTCTTAATCATAGCGCTTGACCAGCCATGCGAAAGCATCCAACTCATGGCCTTAGTCCAACATAGAACATCAACAACGGTCCAAGGTCTAGGCTTAATACCAGTCAGCTTAAACTCTACAGGAAGTGAGCCTTTTATAATATATTCATTGATACCACTGACGTAGGACTCACAAAGACTTTTAACTCCTGGGCTCATAATTTTGTAATCCTCTAATCCCAACCTATTAAATCCAAGAACTCTTATAAGTCTATCGGTATCTAAAGCCTCTTTGCCAAATGACTCTGAAAGCTGGCCCAGCCCCATCCTTCTGTTAATCTCCATCTGCCACAATCTATCCTGAGCATGGAGCCAGCCCTGACTAAAAAGAAGATCCTTGTTCGTTTTTGAAAAAACATGTGGAACGGACCATTCATCTCTAAATATTTCTACTGTATTGGAAAGCTGATCAACTTCAACCTTTCCATCAAAGAATTTAGAACTTAAAGAAAATCTATTGTAGAAAGAGAAAAGTGTTCGAAGAAAATTATGGGAAAAGTTCATTGGTAAAATTAATGAATATCCTTATGTAACTTCAATAAAACTCTGATTAGTTATTCATTATTATTTGCACCACTGATATAACATCAAGAATGTTGATAGTACCATCATTATTAATATCAGCCGAACATATTTGAGAGTTTGAATAGTAGATATTACCAAGCACATACTGAACAATTGATACAACATCAAGAATATTAACAGTAACATCAATGGTTACATCACCAGGGTCACATAGTTTCATAGACAGATGGTACAAGCCTCCTGTTTCAACTCCTACTAACATATCAATATTCCCTGAAGACACTCTCCCTAACGAAGGCTTTAGATTGCTACCAATTTTATAAGAAGTCATAGCCTCAGAAGCTTCAAAGGAAGGGTTTTGGCTGGTTCCTTCATTGGTAACCAATAAAAGGTTGCTTGAACTAGATCCCAAAATTATATCCAGGTCTCCATCTAAATCGATATCATAGAGCTCAGGAGATGCGTATGAAATTAAGCTATTAATCTCAACAATCTGACCTTGATCGGAAAACTGATAACTCATTGAAGATCCTGTATTCTCAAAAAGTTTTATACTTCCATTTAGCTCACCCGTAAACAAGTCTAGGTCTCCGTCTAGGTCAATGTCAGCTGCAGAAACTACTGAATTTCCAGACAAATCAATGTCTGCGATATTCTCTTTGAAGAGGTATTCAAAAGTTTCCTGGTCTCCAATGTTTTCATAAAGAGCCAAGTATCCATTAAAATCTCCAAGAATTATATCATAATCACCATCTGAATCTATATCTAAAAATTCAGTTGTAATGCTAAGGCCTAGGTCTGCACCTAAAAACTCTGAGTCTTCAAGTACATAGTAAGGATTAAGAGCCGATCCAGTATTTCTAAAAAAAACAATTCTTGATCTATAGGGAAACTGAGAGTCATCGTATCTATTTGATACAAAGAGATCTAAGTCCCCATCGAAATCAATGTCTACCAGTGAAGGAGAGCTGTCAGAAATAAAGTCCAAACCTCTAAGGAAGTTGCTAGTTGATAAAACATAGTTGGGGCTAGCTAATGTACCAAGATTAGTATCCATATTTTCAAAATACATAAAGTTGTCTTTATAGTCGTTACCATAAGCACCTGAAAGCACGCTTATAAAAAGATCAAGGTCTCCATCCTTATCTAGGTCCGAAAAAGATGGCATATTCTGACCCGCTGTTTGCACAGGGTTGGAAGGAGGGTATTCCTGAATAACGCTAGAGCTATTCATAGATGGCTCAAACTGAGTTCCAACGTTCCAAACTATGTATAGGCTTTGCTGGAAATAATCACCCCAACTTAGATCTAAGTCTCCATCTGAATCTATATCTACAAAGTTAATTGCGGCTGCACCATGCCTATCTTCGTTTCTGGAACCTCCAACAATATATATATCTTCCCAAAAGCTACTAATCAATCTAAAAACGGGCACACCATCTTGAAGCCCTATATTCTCAAAGTAGTTTATTGTTCCAATAACATTGCAACTAAAAAAATCTTTATCTCCATCATCATCAATATCTGCAAAAGTTGGCACCATAACCGGGTCACTATATAAGCTTGAATCATCATCTAGCATTAGTTTGCCCATATATTCAAATGTACCGTTAGAGTTTATATATAGCTTTACTTCGTTGTTTGGACTCAAACTCTGAGTAACAAGATCCAAGTCTGAATCATTATCAAAGTCATTAAAAAAAAACCATCCATTTGCAAATATATTTAAGAATGACGTTGTTTTTAAATTGAAGCTAAGATCACTTTCTCTAGAATTCTCATAGTACCTAATAAACCCATCCTGATCCAAAATAAACAAATCTGTCTCTCCATCGTCATTCCAATCAACCCACTGAATTCTTGGCCTGTTTAATCCACCTGAAAAAGGTCTTTCAAGCTCGAGGCCATCTATTTCAAAAGAAATTTTAGTATTCTCAAGAACAAAATCTTCAGATATTAGGAATCCCAAAGAAATCAAAAAGTAAAATAGTAGCATAGGGTCTACTCAAGTATCTCGTTTACCAACAACACTATATCTTGAACGTTTATAGCACCATCGTTGTTCATATCGGAAGACTGAGACTCCAAGGTTGAGGGGCTATATGCTCCAACTATAATATTAATCATCATTACAATGTCCAGTATATCAAGGACTCCATCGGCGTTTATATCTCCAGAAATAGAGTTTGATTGAATCACAGCGCAGTCAGGGGCAGATAGAAGAGACATGCTATCCTGGTACAACAGGTTAACTGAGTAGCAGTAATCTACATTAGAGTCTATATCGTAATCAGAAAAAATAGTTTCCTGGGTAAAAGCTAAATAGTTTGAGAAGTCTGGAAGTTCCTGCTCATTCTTATAAATATTAAACCCTACTATAGGCCTTCCAATTTTATCGGTCATTGGTACAATATCTCCATACTTAACACCTAAATTATATGGATTGTATATATACCCCTGCTTATCGGAAGAATTGAAAATATTAAGTACGTCCATCCCTCCACAATCACCTCCATCATTATCAAAGCAGCTTAAATCACACCCATAGGCTTGCTCCTCCCCATCACACAGACCATCTCCAATCCAAGACTCTGGACAGCAGTCATCATCTGAGCAGTCTGATACGTAACTATCTTCACATGCAGAGCACTCATCACTGCTTCCTACACAGGAACCATCATCGCAGGTATAGAGGCCTTGCTCATCGCAGGTTTGAGGACACTCATTTTCTGAACCAGCACATGTGCCATCCCAGCATGATACTAACCCTTGGTCCTCGCAGGTTTGAACTTCTCCGCAATCGCCTCCATCGCTGTCATAGCATGAGAGGTCACATCCATAGGCCTGATCCTGACAGTCTCCAAAGCCATCTCCAATCCAAGCCTCTGGGCAACAATCTCCATCTAAGGAGCAGTCAAGTATATATCCATCTTGGCAGTCCAAGGGGTTGGACCAACTTAGGTCAATAGAAGCTTCGTTTGGGCTTGCAGATAGACCTATAGGAACAGGAAGGTCACTACTGATGGTTATTCCAATTGTTGTAAAAAATATACTCTGAGAAATAGGAGGGCAGCCTGGTGTGCCTTCACAGTCAGATAAAGGCATGGTAGATACAGCAACTTCAACGGACGTTCCTAATGGCGTATCAGGTGATGCGCTAGCTTCGACATCTATAGAGATAGACTCTCCAGGATCTAAGTCGGAAAAAACAGGAAGGATTTCGCTTATCTGAATATATTCACTGCTTGAAGTAAAAGAGACGGACATATCTCCAAATGACCCCGTTCCGGTATTAGTTATAGATGCACTAAGTGTGCTTGATTCCCCAGGATCCCAAAAAGAATCCTCTCCTTGAGGCATAACATCTAGCGATTCAACCTCAAACGTTGCGAGGCTTCCAACTATGTAGCTATAAAAATTTCCTGGTGCATTAGATGGAGAGGTGTTTGTCTGTCCTTCAGTATTGGTTGCACTGATATAATATTCAACTACAGAGCCATCTAGTTGCGGTGGAATAGAACCCGAAAATGTATTTGACAAAGACTGTATCATAGGGACTACTTCCCAAGTGCTATTAACCTTGTAGTTTAAATCAACAGATAAAATATCACCGCTGTAGGTATCAACAACAGCTTCAACCTCAACAGGCTCTGTTGCATCTTGGTTTTCAATTTGATCATGAGCTATGTTTATAAAGTTTAGACTCATAACATACATGCCTGTTTCAATATCACTTGAAATTATATTTCCACTTTCAAGGTAGGCGTATGT
>MDTB01234066.1_pt1 | contig 55751 bp, 59 predicted proteins | sample 811161 | NCBI WGS metagenome assembly MDTB01 (sample SAMN05326650, study PRJNA326480) | marine metagenome | isolation source: seawater | place: Mediterranean Sea | collected 2009 | reverse complement strand
TGCTAAACAAGCTGGTTGTGGTCGTACCCCATGGCACTTTGACGATCATCATTTTCCGCTAGATACTAATGACGTAATTACTGCTTGGGCTCCAGCACAGCCAATTCCTATTGAGATGGGACCACTCTCTTTTGCATATCCACTTGATGTACACGAATTAGTTAACGCTGTTACCTTTGAGAAGACTGGTACTGGATATGACCGTGGAGTCTCAGATGTTTTTTTAAAAAATAATGTATGTGTAAATGAAACTCCCTTTGAGTTGGGTGAAGTTAGCTTTCATCATAATTTAAATTTTCATACGGCCTCTCGCAACCGAACTAATCGTAGCCGAGTGGCTTTAGCTAATACCTATTACCGAGATGGAGCAAGAGTAGTGAATGCACCTACTATGGTTTCAGGTGACTGGCAGAAATTTATGCCTAATGTCAAACCAGGAGAATTAGCTGCCAGTCCACTAAATCCAATTTGTTGGCCAGTTAAAGATAAATTATGAAATACATAAATAATCAGAAGGGACTAAATTCAATCTGGACCGATAGTCTTGCTCGCAATTTACGTCCTGATGGTAATGCTTTGATTGATCATTTAAAAATTGTTCACCAAGAACATGCTGGATTTACCGAAACTTGTGCAAGTTCTTGTCGTGACGAAGTTGGACGTAACAGCTATGAATGGTTAGCTGAACTTGTACCCGATAATGATAGTTTAAGTGTATTAGATCTTGCTTGTGGGTCAGGGCCATTATTAAAGATCTTGTTTGATCGCAATAAAAATTTAAATTTATATGGTGTAGATATGTGTCCTGAAGAGTTAGAATTAGCTAAGACCCGTCTTGAAAAAAGTGGAGCCAATCTCTTTAAATCAAAGGCACAAAATTTGTCGGTAATCAATGACAACTCTATTGACATTGTATTATGTCATTGGGCTTTAACATTAATGGATCCAGTAGCTCCTGTATTAGATGAAGTAAGACGTGTCTTAACCTCTAAAGGTCGATTTGTAGCATTAGTTGATGGACCAATGAATACAGCTCCTGGCTACACAGAGGTACATGATTTAATTTATAGTTATGCACAAGAAGAAATACCTAGCTATGGTAAGATTGATTTAGGTGATCCAAGGATAAGAGGATCTGATAGCCTAATTAATCTTGTCCGTAAGGTTTTTCCAAAATCAAATGTAACTATCGAAACAAATACCGTATCTATAGAGGGACCAGTTAATCAAATCGCTGAAATTACAGCAGGATTTTTTTATGCTGCATTTGTATTAAAGCCAGACAAAAGAAAATTAATGCTTAAAAAGTTATCTAATTTACTAGCAACATTTAAAGAAGGTACTGACGCTGAAAGGCAGGGACGATTTTCAATGCCGATTAGTCGTCTTTTAGTTGTACCTAATATAAAATGAAATCATTTTTAAAAGAGGTAAGTATTGGTCTAAGTAAAAAAAACAAGAAGTTAAGCTCTAAATGGTTTTACGACTTTCAAGGATCAAAACTCTTTGAGCAAATTACTAAGCTTGAAGAATACTACCCTACACGAATAGAGAGAAAAATCTTAAAAGATAATAAAATTGAAATTGCTAATAATATAGGCAAGAAAGCGGTGATAATTGAGCCAGGCGCTGGAGACATTAAAAAAATAGCTATTTTTCTCAAGAGCTTGGATAAGCCGAAAAAATATATACCTTTAGATATTTCTGAAGATTATATAATTAAAATATCAAAAAGTTTTAAAAAGAAGTTTCCAAAAGTAGCTATTACTCCAAAAGGGTATGACTTTTCGAGAAATAGTAAACTACCTTTTAAGATTGATTTGTCAGACAACATAATTATTTTTTTTCCAGGATCAACTATTGGCAATTTTGAAAAAAAAGATGCTATTAAATTTTTGAAGATGCTTAAATTAAAATTTAAAGCAAAAAAAATTATTGTCGGCGCCGATTTAGTTAAAGATGTTCCAACTTTAATCTCTGCTTACGATGATAAAAAAGGCGTGACTGCAAAATTTAATAAAAATATTTTAAAAAGAATAAATACTGAACTAGGTGCAGATATTAATTTAAATTCTTATGAACATTTAGCAATTTATAATAAGTCAAAAAAAAGAATTGAGATGAGATTGAAATCTAAAAAAAATAATAATATTACAATTAATGGTTCGAAATTTTTTATTAAAAAAAATGAAGAGATTCACACAGAGAACTCTCATAAATATACGGTTAAATCCTTCAAAAACTTAGCAAATGAAGCTGGATGGAAAATAAAGAAAACTTGGGTTGATGAAAAAAAACTCTTTAGTGTGCATTGTTTAGATATAGCTATATAAATCTAGCAACCACATTCTCTCTTAATAAAAAGCAACTCAGGTATTGATATGGATTTTTAACAAATTATTAATACACTCTTAATATATAAGAAACAAATACTATGAAATATCCTGTCCTTTTACCTAATATCTTTGGTTATCCATTTACTTACAGCAGTAAAAAAAAACTTCAAATCGGTCAGTATGTAAAAGTGCCATTTGGTAAATCTCAAATGACTGGAGTAATTTGGCATAAATTCCAAGAGAATATAAAAAAAAAATTTGCAATTAAAAAAGTAATTGAGGAAATTGATGTTCCTCAATTAAATCTAAAAACTATAAAGTTTTTCGAATGGTTTTCTGAATACAACATGGTTCCCGTGGGAATGTCTTTAAAACTTCATCTTTTAAGTAATGAGGCTGTAGGAAAATTTGATCCAAAAATTTATAGGTATTTTTTAAATAGCACAATCACAAAATCTTTTGAGTTTTCTCAAGAGCAACTGGAGTCTCTAAAAAAAATGAAAAGTAAAAAGTTTGGTTTTAGAGTTCATTTACTTCAAGGAACTACAGGGTCAGGAAAAACTTTAGTTTATTTTAATTCTGTTATGGAAAAAGTAAAGAAAGGTTATCAAGCACTAATTTTATTGCCTGAAATCGGCCTAACTTTTGAATTTGAAAAAAAATTTCAAGAATTTTTTGGATTTAATCCAGCTATCTGGCATTCGGGAATTTCAAAAAAAAATAAAAAAATAATATGGAGGGGGCTAGTAGAAGGAAAAATAAAAGTTGTTATAGGTGCTCGATCTTCATTATTTTTACCATTTAAAAATTTAGGAGAAATTATAGTTGATGAGGAACATGATCAATCTTTTAAACAAGATGAAGGCGTTATTTATAATGCTAGGGATATGGCTATAGCGAGGGCGAAATTTGAAAATATTCCTATTAATTTAGTTAGTGCAGTACCCTCGGTTGAAACATTTCAAAATGTTAAAAAAAATAAATACTCTTATTCAAGATTAATAAAAAGATACAAAAATGCCAATTTACCCAAGTATGAAATTATTAATCTAAAAAAACATAAGCCATCAAAAAATAGTTTTATAAGCCCGCTAACGAAAGAAAAAGTTTTAAATCATCTTAAAAGTGGTGATCAAGTTTTATTTTTTATAAATAGAAGGGGTTATTCACCTCATGTTATGTGCAAAAGTTGTTTAAAAGTATTCTCATGTTCAAATTGTTCTATTAATCTAGTTTATCATAAAAAAAAAAATAAATTATATTGCCATTATTGTGGTTTTACCTCCGATATAGATAGAAATTGTTCAGCAGATAAAAAATGTGAATTCATTTTTAGCGGTCCGGGAGTTGAAAAAATTAGCGAGGAAGTAAATAAATTGTTCCCTAATTACAAAATACAAATATTTTCTAGCGATACAATGAATAAAAAATCTTCTAAAGAAGTATTAGAAAGAATTATAAATAATAAAATACATATTCTTGTTGGTACTCAGTTAATTTCAAAAGGATTCCATTTTCCAAATTTAAACTGTATAGTTGTATTGGACATTGATTTGTCTACTGCAGGACATGACTTAAGAGCATCAGAAAAAAATCTTCAACTCTATCATCAATTATCTGGCAGAGCCGGTAGAGATGGAAAACCAGCCATCGTTTATTTTCAAACTTATGATTTAAATTCTCAAATTATAAATAATATTACTAATGAAGATCCATTTGTATTCTTAGAAAATGAAATTAAAATCCGGAAAAAATTTAATTTACCCCCATTTGAAAGATTTATTAGTTTTATATTAACATCTCGAGATTTAAAGAAACTTTATAATCAATCAGTTGATTTTAAAAATTTTCTAATAAAAAATACAGAAATTAAAGTCCTAGGACCTGTCGAGGCTCCTATTTTTAAGATAAATAAAAATTATAGATATAGGATCTTATTAAGATCAACAAAATCACTAAATTTACAAAAAAAATTGACAAATTTGTTGAAAAAATTCCAGATTCAACCTGGGGTAAAACTTACAATAGATGTCGATCCTATAAGCTTCAATTAAAAGGTATTTAATATAAAAATTAGTAAATCTGTCTCTTGAAGCCTAAAATTACTTATGTTATTTAAACTCAATTTTTTTATCATATAAGGATATTTAAGGTGACTAAATCTACACATTCATTATCAGTAAATAATAGTTACTCCCAGGCACTTTACGAACTTGTTGAAGAGGAGAAATCAATTGAACAAGTAGAGAAAGAAGCTGGGTCAATTATAAAACTAATATCAGAAAGTCCTGAATTTAATAATCTAATAAAAGATCCGAGGAATACTCAAACTGAACAAACTAATGTAATAAGTATAATATGTGAAAATTACAAAATAAATATAACGTTTATTAAATTCTTAAAATTTTTAATTTCAAAAAGAAGATTTTTCTTTTTAGATAAAATTTTAAAAGATTTTTTAAGCATTTGTTCAATTAAAAGAGGTGAAATTTTAGCAAGGCTTACAGCAGCCAAGGAACTTTCAAATCTAGAATTAGAGAATATTAAAAATAGTTTAAAAGAAAACTTTGGTTCAAATCTTAAATTAAAATTTATACATGATCCAAGTTTACTTGGTGGTCTAATAATACAAATAGGAAGTATTATGATTGATACTTCTATAAAAAATAAATTGAAGCAAATAGAAAATAACATGGTAGAGGCATAAATGGAAATTAATCCTTCAGAAGTAACTAAAATATTAAAAGAACAAATAAAAAAAGTCGGGGACAAAGCCGAAGTATCTGAGGTTGGGCAGGTTCTATCTGTTGGGGATGGTATTGCACGTATTTATGGACTAGATAACGTTCAGGCAGGAGAAATGGTTCAGTTTTCCGATGGTTCAAAGGGAATGGCACTTAATTTAGAAAGTGACAATGTTGGTGTTGTAATTTTTGGAGACGATAGAGCTATTAAGGAAGGGGATACAGTAAAAAGAACAGGTGCAATTGTTGATGTACCAATCGGTAAAGAATTGTTAGGTAGAGTTGTTGATGCATTAGGGAATCCTATAGATGGAAAAGGGACATTGGATAAGTCACTCAAGAGAAATAGAGTTGAAGTCAAAGCTCCAGGCATAATTCCAAGAAAATCTGTTAGTGAACCAATGCAAACAGGATTGAAGGCAATTGACAGCTTAATTCCTGTAGGAAGAGGTCAAAGAGAACTTATTATTGGCGATAGGCAGACTGGAAAAACTGCAGTTGCTATTGATACTATTATAAATCAAAAAAAGGTTAATGAGTCTAATGATGAAACCAAAAAATTGTACTGTATCTATGTTGCAGTAGGTCAAAAAAGATCTACCGTAGCACAAATTGTTAAAACTTTAGAAGACGCTGGTGCAATGGAATATACAACGATTGTATCTGCTACAGCGTCAGATTCAGCTCCTTTGCAGTTTTTGGCTCCATACACGGGTTGTACAATGGGAGAATATTTCAGAGACAATGGGATGCACGCATTAATAATCTATGATGATCTTTCCAAACAAGCAGTGGCTTATAGACAAATGTCTTTGCTTTTAAGAAGACCCCCGGGAAGAGAAGCTTATCCTGGTGATGTTTTTTATCTTCACAGCAGATTACTTGAGAGAGCTGCGAAACTAAATGATGATAATGGAGGTGGCTCTTTAACCGCTTTACCAATAATTGAAACTCAAGCTGGTGACGTATCAGCTTATATACCTACAAACGTAATTTCAATTACAGATGGCCAAATATTCTTAGGAACAGAGATATTTAACCAAGGAATAAGACCTGCTATTAACGTTGGATTGTCTGTATCAAGAGTTGGTTCTGCTGCTCAAACGAAAGCGATGAAAAAAGTAGCTGGATCAATAAAGTTAGAACTAGCTCAATATAGGGAAATGGCTGCTTTTGCTCAATTTGGATCTGATCTTGATGCATCAACCCAACAATTACTTAATAGAGGGTCCAAATTAACAGAATTATTAAAACAAAAACAATATTCTCCTATGACAGTTGAGGAACAAGTAATTTCAATATTCTGTGGAGTTAAGGGATTTTTGGATGATGTAGACTTGAAAAATATTGCTGAATTTGAAAATAAAATTCTTGAAAAATGTCGAAATGAAAATACCGAAATATTAGACTCAATTAGAGCTTCTGGAAAATTGGATGATGAAAATGAAAAAAAATTGTCTGAATTAATCACAAATTTAAAATCTAGTATAAAATAATAATGCCAAGCTTAGATGATTTAAAAAAAAGAATTACAAGCGTTAAGTCTACACAAAAAATAACCAAAGCAATGAAAATGGTTGCAACAGCAAAATTAAGAAAAGCACAAGAAAATGCTGAAAGAGGAAGACCATACTCAGATAAAATGAATAATATAATACTAAATCTTTCAAAAGGATTGCCTGATAAGGAGAATACATCTAGGCTTTTAACTGGGACTGGTAAAGATGATACGCATTTATGCGTAGTATTAACTGCAGATAGAGGACTTTGTGGAGGATTTAACACAAATATCATAAAAAAAGCTAAGATATATTTTGAAACAATAAACAAACAAGGAAAAAAGTTGAAAATAATTACTGTTGGTATGAAAGGATTTGATCAATTAAAAAGGAACTTTAAGGATAAAATTATAGAAAAAATTTCCTTTAAAGACTCTAAAAATATAAATTATTTTGATGCAGATAAAGTAGGGAAAATAATCCTTGAGAAATTTGAAAAAAATGAGTTTGATAAATGTTTAATATTTTATAACAAATTTAAAAATGTAATGACTCAAATCCCTCAACAACAGCAAATAATTCCACTTCAAAAGGAAGAACCAAATGAAATATCTGAGGATACAAAAAATATCAGTTACGAATTTGAGCCAGATGAAGACGAAATATTAAGTAATTTATTGCCAAAAAATATTTCTACTCAAATATTTAAGGCAATGCTAGAGAATTCAGCAAGCGAGCAAGGATCTAGAATGACTGCTATGGATAATGCAACTAGAAACGCTGGTGAATTGGTTGATAAACTTTCTATTGAGTATAATAGAAGTCGTCAGGCAGCCATAACAAAAGAGTTAATTGAAATCATATCAGGAGCAGAAAGTTTATAATTATGGGTAATAAAGGATATATAACACAAATAATTGGAGCGGTAGTTGATGTTAAATTTGAAGGAGAGCTACCAGAAATTTTAACAGCGTTAGAGTGTAATAATGGTGGAACCAGATTAGTTTTAGAGGTGGCCCAACACTTAGGAGAGTCTAGTACAAGAACGATTGCAATGGATAGTACAGAGGGATTGAAAAGAGGTGATGAGGTATTAGATACAGGTAAACCAATTCAAGTTCCAGTTGGACCAAAAACTCTAGGAAGAATCATAAATGTTATAGGTGAGCCTATCGATCAAAAAGGTAAGGTTGAAACTGAGGAAAATTGGCCTATACACAGACAAGCACCTTCTTTTAATGACCAGTCTACTGAAACAGAAATATTAGTTACAGGTATAAAGGTAATTGATTTATTAGCCCCATATGCAAAAGGAGGAAAGATTGGCTTATTTGGTGGTGCTGGTGTTGGAAAAACAGTAATTATAATGGAATTAATAAATAATATTGCAAAAGCTCACGGGGGCTTTTCAGTTTTTGCAGGAGTTGGAGAAAGAACTAGAGAGGGAAACGATTTATATCACGAGATGATAGAGTCGGGAGTTATTAAACCAGATGGAGATGGTTCAAAAGCTGCACTTGTATATGGGCAAATGAATGAGCCTCCAGGAGCAAGAGCAAGAGTAGCATTAACCGGATTGACAGTTGCAGAATATTTTAGAGATCAAGAAGGCCAAGATGTGCTATTCTTTGTTGATAATATTTTCAGATTTACTCAAGCAGGTTCGGAAGTATCCGCTTTACTTGGAAGAATACCTTCTGCAGTAGGCTATCAACCAACGCTAGCTACTGATATGGGGAATTTACAGGAAAGAATAACAACAACCAATAAAGGTTCTATTACATCAGTACAAGCAATTTATGTTCCAGCAGACGATCTGACTGATCCTGCGCCAGCAACTTCGTTTTCACATCTGGATGCAACAACAGTTCTCTCAAGACAAATTGCAGAACTAGGAATATATCCAGCAGTTGACCCATTAGATTCGACTTCAAGAATATTGGATCCTAGAGTAGTAGGAGATGAACATTATAGAGTTGCAAGAGAAGTTCAAAAAATACTGCAAACTTATAAATCTTTACAAGATATTATTGCTATTTTAGGAATGGATGAACTATCGGAAGAAGATAAACTAACAGTAGCTCGAGCAAGGAAAATTCAAAGATTTCTTTCTCAACCCTTCTTTGTGGCTGAAGTATTTACCGGGTCGCCAGGTAAGCTTGTTGATTTAGAGTCAACAATTAAGGGCTTTGATGCTATTTGTAAGGGCGAATACGATCACTTGCCAGAAGCCTCCTTTTATATGGTGGGCACAATTGAAGAAGCCATTGAGAAAGCAGAAAAGATGGCAAAAGATGCGGCAGCATAATGAGCGAAGAATACAAGTTAGAAATTGTAAATCCTGAATCAGCTTTTTTTTCTAGTGAAAGTGTGACAGAAACTGTCATACCTGCTTACGAGGGAGAAATAGGAATACTGAAGGATCATATTCCAATGATTTCATTTTTAAAACCAGGAATTATAAAAGTGTCCTCTCAAAGTGGAGGAAAAAATTTTTATGTTGAAGATGGCATTGTAGAATTTAAAGATAATTTATTATCTATATTAACTAGCTCAATATTTGATTTAGAGAATTACGATAAATCTTTAATTAATGAGAATTTAAAGAATGCTGAAAAAGAATTAGGAAATCAAAATTTAAATGACCAATCGAGGTATTTACTATCTCAAAAAGTTGATGTGCTAAAATCTATAAGTTAATAGTATAACTTCATTAATTCTTTTTGTAGTATTTTATACACATCAAGTTTAAAGTGAACTACGACATTTGTTAATTCATTTATTTTAATCCATTTCCATTCTAAGAATTCTGGTTTTTTTGTTTTAATATTAATTTCTTTGTCATTCCCATTAAACTTAAAAACAAACCACTTCTGAATTTGCCCTTTATATTTACCTCGCCATATAATTCCTAATAAATAATCTGGCAATAAATATGAGGTAAAATCTTTAATCTCTTTTATTAATGTTACATTTTTGATACTAGTTTCTTCCTCTAATTCTCTTAATGCGGCATCATAAAAATTTTCTCCGTTGTCTACTCCACCTTGTGGCATTTGCCAAAAATCCTTTGGGTTATCAATTCTTTTTGCGACAAAAACCTTGTTATCACTGTTTAGTACAACTATTCCAACGCCAGTTCTCAAAGGCAAATTTTTAAATTTGCTTAACATTCTATCCATTTAAAAGTTTAATAGCATACTTTAATTGATTATCGGTTTCTGTATTAATTATAAAATCTTCGTTATCTTCTTCGACCTCTATATCTGGAATGACACCCACCTCAGAAATAGATTCACCAGATGGTAAATAGTATTTTGAAACAGTTAATCTTATTGCACCATCATTGTTTAGAGGTATAATTGATTGAACTGAACCTTTCCCATACGATCTATTTCCGATTAATATTGCTCTTTTGTGATCTTTTAAAGAACCAGCTAGTATTTCGGATGCAGATGCTGAACCATAATTAATTAAAACCAATAAAGTGTTACCATTTAATATATCGCCTTTTTTTGCAAACCATTTCCTATTTTCATTATCTTTCCTTCCTTTAGTTGAAACAATTTCGCCATTATCTAAAAAGAAATCAGATATTTTAATAGCTTGTGAAAGAAGTCCTCCAGGATTATTTCTTAAATCTAAAATATAATGTTTAATATCTTTATTTTTTTTAAATTTATTAATTATTTTTTTTATTTGCCCGTCACTATTGTCGTTAAAAGATGTGAGTCTTAGATATCCAATATTTTTATCTTTGACCTCTGATTTTACTGAGGCAACTTCAATTATTTCTCTTGTTATTTTAAATGTTAAAGCTTTTTTCAATCCCCTTCTTCTTACAGTAATCTCTAAATCGGTACCAACTGGCCCTCTCATTAAATCAACAGCCTCAGACAAGGACTTACCTTGCACTTGGGTATCGTTTATTTTAACAATATAATCCCCAGGTTTTAAACCAACTTTAGATGCAGGAGAATTGTCTATTGGAGAAATTACTTTTATTACACCCGCCTCCATACTTACCTCAATCCCAAGACCCCCAAATTCTCCACTTGTCTCAGTTGCCATATTTTTAAACATTTCAGGAGACATATATGAAGAATAAGGGTCTAGAGATTGCAATACTCCGTTTATCGCTGCATCTATAGCTTCACTTTGATTAACTTCATCAACATATTGATTATTTATTTTATTGAGAACTTCGCTAAATGTATCTATTTTCTCGTAGATACTTTCAACTGCTTCTGCAAAAGAGCTTATTGTAAAAAGAAGCAAGAAAAAAAAAATTTTTATTTTTTTTACATTATTTATCATATAATTATTTTTTCCTTTGGTATTATTTCTGACCATATTTTTTCTAATTCATAAAATTTTCTTTTTTCAGGATTAAATATATGCACTATTAAGTCAATACCATCCACTAATTTCCAATCATTACTATTTATCCCCTCAATTTTTGACTCAACTATACCTTGGCGTTTAAATTCATCTAGAACTTGTTCAGACAATGATTGTATATGTCTAGAGGAAGTTCCGCTGGCAATAATCATAAAATCAGCAACTGATGACTTTCCCTCTAAATCAATTGCCACAATGTCAGATGCTTTATTATTATCTAGTGTTTTTATGATTTTATCTTTTAAATTCAAGTTTTGTCCAAAATTCAAATTTACCTTATCAAAAATTTCTCAATTTTGAAGATGAAATATTAACCTTATTAAAGTTAATAAAATCAAAAGTTTTTTTCCCCATATCTCTAAAAGCTACTGAATTAAGGGACTTGGCCTTATAACCGTTTCTGTCAAATACTAGAATTTTAGACTTTTTACATATGTCTTTCCATTTATACCATTTATGGAAATTAATTAAATTATCTGCCCCAATTATAAAAAATAATTCAGAATTATTGAACCTTTTTTTTAATAAATTTATCAATTTAACGGTTTTGTTGGATCTCAATTCTTTCTCAAAATATTTAATATTTATATATTTTTTTTTTAATGAAATTTTTTTTGATAAATAAATTCTTTTTTTTAAAGTGAACTTACATTTTTTCTTAAATGGATTTTTGTTTGTTATTGCCCATATTATACTGTCAAGTTTATACAATTTTCTTGCTTCAATAGAAATTTTGATATGCCCATCATGAGGAGGGTCAAATGATCCACCTAAAATACCTAATTTATTTATTTTAATTTTGCTCAAATTACTCTCTTATTTGACCTGATCCAAAAATCTCGTATTTATAACTAACCAACTGATTTAATCCAACTGGTCCTCTTGGCGGAAGTTTGTTAGTAGAAATTCCAACTTCGCCCCCAAAACCAAACTCACCACCATCAGCAAATTGAGTTGATGAATTGTGAATTGCTATAGAGCTTTTTACTCTTTTCATAAATAGATTTGCATTTTTTCTGTTTTTTGTAATTATCGCATCAGTGTGCATAGTTCCATATCTATTTATATGATCTATTGCCTCGCTCAAATTTTTTACTGACTTTACTGCAATTTCGGCTGATAAATACTCTTTACCCCAATCACTTAAATTTGCTCTCTTAGTTTTACCTTTATAAATTTTTTGAATTTTTTTATCGGCATAAATTATACAATTTTTTGCCTCTAATCTTTTTAATATTGGGTTGGTATATTTTTTTAAAACTTTCTCGTGAATTAACAGAGTTTCTGTTGCTCCACAAATACTTGTATTTCTCATTTTAGCGTTAGTTACAACTTTCTGAGCCATTTTTAAATCTGCATATTTATCAATATAAGTATGACAAACGCCCTCTAAATGACCGATGACTGGAATTTTTGAAAAATCTTGAACAGTTTTAACTAAACCTTTACCGCCCCGTGGAATAATTACATCAATATAATTTTTCATATTAGATAACATTAATCGAACTATTTTTCTACTTTTGTATTTGATAAACTGAACGTAATTAACATTAATGTTATAAAACTTTAATGCTTTACGAAAAAGCTCAGAAATTAATTTATTACTGTAATAAGCCTCCGATCCGCCTTTTAAAATAACACAATTACCAGATTTAAAGCACAGGCAGGACACGTCTGAAGTTACATTCGGTCTGCTCTCGTAAATCACGCCAATCACCCCTAAAGGAACTGTGACCCTTTTCATTTTTAATCCATTAGGTCTTTTCCATTTCTTTAATGTAACATTCACAGGATCTTTCAATTTAGAAATCTGCCTAATATTTAAAATGATGTCTTTAATTTTTTTTTCGTTTAATTCGAGCCTTTTTATCATGTTGTCTCTCAAACCGTTTTTTTTCGCATTAAAAATATCTTTTTTGTTATTCGACAAAATTTTAAGCTTATTTCTTCTCATTAAGTAAGCAAATTTAAGAAGTACTTTATTCTTAATTTTATTATCAACAATTTGGTTACTCGCTTTTTTTGCCCTTTTACATAACTTAATCAATTCGTTCTTCATTTATATTTCCACCATATCATCTTTATGAATAACTTCTGACTTAGAAACATATCCTAACAAATCTTTAATTTTATTTGAATGTTGACCTTGAATTTTTTTTATTTCTACCGAACTAAACGAACTTAATCCTCTAGCATACTCTTTATTATTCTTATCTAATATTCTTATATGGTCTCCTTTAATAAATTGACCATTAACTTTTTTTATTCCTGTGGCTAAAAGGCTTTTACCTTTTTTTAGTGCTTGGACAGCTCCATCGTCGATTACTAAGTCTCCCTTTGGTGAAATTGAGCTTATAATCCACTTTTTCCTTGCATGTAATTTTGAAACCTTTGGCAAGAACCATGTACCCTTATTTGTTTTATCAATATTTAGGATTGGCCTAAACATCAAACCATTTGCAATAATCATATTGCACCCGGAGTTTTGGCAAATTTTAGCAGCCTCGATTTTAGTTACCATACCCCCGGTACCATGTTCACCAATACTTTTAGTTGCGATCTTTTTGATATTTGAGTCGATGTTATTTATGACCTCAATTAATTTTGCATTTTTATTAATCTTAGGATTCGATGAATACAAACCATCCACATCTGAAAGTAAAATTAAACAATCAGATGCTAATATTTGTGCAACTCTTGATGCTAATCTATCATTATCTCCATACTTTATTTCAGAGGTGGCAATACTATCATTTTCATTAACTATTGGAATGTAATCAAGATCAAATAGATTTTCGAAAGTTCTTTTAGCATTTATAGCCCTTCGTCTTTGCTCGGTGTCCTCTAAAGTAATTAATATTTGGGATAAATTAATCCTATATTTATAAAAAACATTTTTATATAAATTCATTAATTCAATTTGACCGATTGAGGCAACAGCTTGACTTTTATCAAGTTTAATACTTTTCTTGTTGATTTTTAGCTTTTCACATCCTAAAGCGATAGCACCAGAACTTACTATTACAATATTTTTTTTTTGTTTTTTTAGATATTTAATATCCAGAGCGAATTTTTCCAGCCATTTAGACCTTATTTTTTTTTTTTTATCAATTAAAAGAGATGAACCAACTTTAATTACTATTGTTTTATAATTTTTAAGATACATATTTAATTACTTTAGATTTAATATTTGCTACAAGCTTTTTCTCGAAAGTAGATAATACCCATATTTCCTTTCCTGTTTTGATTTTAAACTCTTTTTTTTTACCGTTTAGCTCAGTAGAGTCAATTAAATCAACTTTGTTAAAAATTACGATTTCATCTTTTTTCAATAATTGTTTGCTATATTTACCTAACTCATCCCTTACTTGATTATACGATTTTATTAAATCATTTTCGTTAACATCGATTAAATGTAATAAGGTTTTGCATCTTTCAATGTGTTTTAAAAATTTAATTCCTAATCCAATTCCTGAATGTGCGTTTTCGATTAATCCAGGAATATCTGCCAATGTAATTTCCTTATCATCGTATTGTGCAACCCCTAAATTAGGATTTAAAGTTGTAAATTTATAATTTGCAATTTTAGGTTTTGCACTTGTTACGGATGCTAACAAACTTGATTTTCCTGCATTCGGCAAACCTATAATTCCTATATCTGCAATTGTTTTTAATTGAAGCCATATCCAGAATTCTTCTCCTATTTTTCCTTTAGTAAATTTCTTTGGAGCTCTGTTTGTAGAGGATTTAAATTTTGTATTACCAAATCCTCCTTTACCACCTATAGCTGCCACATACTCCTCGTTTTCTTTTTTAAAATCATATACTAATGTTTTATTATCTTCTTCAAAAACCTGTGTACCCACAGGTACTTTTAAATATAAATCTTCACCACTTTTACCTGTTTTGTTTTTACCTTTTCCATCCCCTCCTCTTTTTGCCTTGAAGTGTTGTTGGTAACGAAAATCTATTAAAGTATTTAAATTTCTCTCTGATGTTAATATTATAGATCCTCCTTTACCGCCATCCCCTCCGTCCGGGCCGCCAAATTCGATAAATTTTTCTCTTCTAAAACTGGGTGAACCAGATCCTCCATCGCCTGCTTTTATATAGATTTTTACTTGGTCTAAAAATTTCATACTACAATGTATAAATTAGATTAATTAGTTGGGTTTTACTGAAACTATTGTTCTATCAGATCTACTCTTTTTAAAAATAACTTTTCCCTTAATAACTGAAAAAATTGAGTGATCTTTTCCCATTTTTACATTATCTCCTGGAAAAATTTTTGTTCCGCGTTGTCTAATAATTATGTTTCCTGGAATAACAATTTCACCGCCATATTTTTTTACACCTAATCTCCTACCGGCGCTATCCCTGCCATTCTTTGATGATCCACCTGCTTTTTTTGTTGCCATAAAATTCTATTTCTTACTCTCAGGTTTAATATTTTGTGATTTTATATCTTTTTTAGTGAATTTTTCGGCTTGTGCTATTATATCTCCGTTTTTAGAAAAGATTTTATCTATCCTCACCATTGAATACTGTTGTCTGTGTCCGTTTTTTCTTCTCGAATTTTTCCGTCTTCTTTTTTTAAAAATTAGTACAGTTCTTTCTTTTGAATTTTTTAACAAGTCTGCCTCAACTTTTGCTCCCTCTACAGTTGGACTACCAATTTCAAAAAATTTTTCGTCACCGTATGCTAATACTTCTTTAAACTCGATTTTTGAATCTGGTTTAGAATCCTTTAGGAGTTCTACTTTAAGTATTTCTCCAGCACTTACTTTGTATTGTTTTCCACCTGTTTTTATAACCGCAAATGACATAATATTATAAATTTATAACAGCAATATAGTCAGAGGCACCTTTTAGTCAAGTTGAATAACTTAGAAATTATCCTTTAATTCTCTCAATTTTGAAAAAGAAAATAAATCATTACATCTTAAAAAAATATTACAGTCCAGTTCGTCTTCCAGATTAGTTGGAGTAGTTGATATATTATTCTTTAATTTTTGTGTAATTTGTAAAATTTTATCCTTTAATTTACTATTTTCTGGCTCGTGATAAATACAGAATTTTGAATTCTGCAAAGTATACTCGTGACCAAAATATATTAAGGTGCTCTTTGAAAAATTTTTTATTAAAGTTAAAGACTTATACATTTGATCGTATGATCCTTCAAAAATTCTTCCACAACCTAAAGAAAAAAGCGTATCTCCAGTAAATAATAAATTTTGTTTATGAAAATGAAATATCACATGACCTATAGTATGACCAGGTGTATGGTATGTCGTAAACTCAAAATCATCATTTTTGTATAACTCCTTATCTTTAATAAGAATATCAATTCCAGGAATATTTTTTTTATCTTTTGCAAAACCCAAAATTCTACAATTGAATTTTTTTTTCAATTCTAAATTTCCCCCAACATGGTCGTCATGATGGTGTGTATTTAATATATATCTTAAGTTAATTTTCTCTTTTTTAATTGTATCAATTATTGGTCCTGCTTCCCCAGGATCAATTACACAAGCATGATTATTTTTTTCATTCAAAATTATATAAGAAAAATTATCGTTTAGACACTTAACTGTTATTACTTTCATATTATTTTTCTATTTCAAATACTCCTAATTCTGAAGATAAATTTTTATAACTTAAATTTTGTTCACTTATACAAGAAACTTTTTTTCCACTTAAAGAAATTGATTTTGTTAATTTTAAATCTCTTTCAATACAAAATGTTACAAAGTCTTTAATTGTACACATATGCAAATTAGGTGTATTATACCACTCATTAGGTAAATTTTCAGTCACGGGCATTGTTCCTTTAAATAATAAATCTATTCTTACTTTCCAGTGTCCAAAATTGGGAATAGTTACTATTGCCTTTCTTCCCACTCTTAATAGTTCGTATAAAACTTTCTCTGGATTTAAAAAAGCTTGAAGTGTTTGACTTAATATTACATAATTAAATGATTTGTCAGGAAACTGTCCCAGATCTAATTCAGCATTACCTTCGATAACTGTTAATCCTTTTTCAATGCATACTTGAACATTTTTTTTAGATATCTCTAAACCTCTAATGTTATTTGAAATGTTTTCTAAAATATACTTCATAAGCTCTCCATTTCCACAACCAACATCTAATATTTTCGAATTTTTTTCTATTAAAGAAGATATTATTTTAAATTCTTGTTTCATAAATATTCTTAAATGAATTATTTAAAAAGTTTTTAACAGTGTTTAAAAAATCAGGCACATCTAATAAAAATGAGTCATGCCCTTTATCAGAAGTTATTTCAATAAATCCAACATCAGCACCAATAGCGTTTAGGGCAATAACTATTTCTCTATTTTCTGCAGTGGGATATAACCAGTCAGAAGTGAAAGAAATTATAAAAAATTTTGTTTTACTTCCTTTAAAAGCATCTGATAAATTTCCATTGAATTGCTTTGTTAAGTCAAAGTAATCCATTGCTCTCGTTATATACAAGTAGCTATTTGCATCGAACCTATCAACAAAAACTGAGCCCTGATACCTTAAGTAACTCTCTATTTGAAAATCGGCATCAAAACCAAATTTTAGTGCATCTCTTTCTTGTAGTTTTCTTCCAAATTTTTCCTGCAAACCTTTTTTTGATAAGTAAGTTATATGGGCTGCCATCCTAGCTACAGCCAGTCCTTTTGACGGAGACTTTCCATTTTCTAAATAATTACCATTGTCCCATTCTCTATCTGCCATAATTGCTTGTCTACCAAGTTCGTTCAATGCAATGTTTTGTGCAGAATGACTTGCGGTACATGCAATTGGTATTGCTATCTTTGCTTTATTCGGAAAGTTAGAAACAAATTGTAGAACTTGCATACCACCCATTGAGCCACCTATGACTGCAAATAACTTTTTTATTTTGAAATATTCTAATAAATAACTCTGTGCATTGACCATGTCATTAATTGTAATTACTGGAAAATTTGATCCGTAAGGTGTGTTTGTAGAGGGATCAATGCTAGAAGGTCCAAATGACCCCATGCATCCACCAATAACATTGGCACTAATAACAAAAAATTTATTTGTATCTATAGCTTTATTTGGTCCCAGAGCGTAATGCCACCAACCCTCTTTGTTTGTTATAGGATTTTTACCACTTGCAAACTGATCACCTGTCAAAGCGTGAAATATTAAAATACCATTATTCCTATCTTCATTTAATTCACCATAAGTCTCATAAGCAATAGGAAAATTTGAAATTTCTTTACCACAATCTAATTTCAATTTATCCCTAATTATATATTTTTTTAAATTATCAAATTTAATCATATTATTTTTGTGAATTGAGAGGAAAAAAAACTTATTTAGCGGTTTTTTTATAGCGCTCGCAATTCAGTTAAATCAGCGCAGATAATGTTTACATTATCAGTTTTTATATGTCAAATTTTTATAAGAATTTTACTTATTTAATTTAAATAAATAATAGTTTAACTATAAATATCAGAAAAAATTAAAGTTATGATATTAACCAAATTCAAAAAATTAAAGTTTCAATCGTATAAGCCAGGAAAGTACGAAATACCTAAGTTAAAGAATATTAGAAAAATAATTAAATTATCAGCAAACGAATCTGCATTGGGTACAAGTTCAAAGGTGAAGGCAATTTTGAGAGGTAAAGTTAGCACGTCCAAATATCCAGATTTCACATCAAAATTTTTAAGAAAGCAAATTTCAGTTAAATTTAATTGTAATCCGAATAAAGTAATCTGTGGATCTGGATCAGATGAGATTATCCAAATGTTATGCCAGTTATTTTTGAGAAATGGTGATCAAGTTATAGTCCCAGAATTTAGTTTTTTGATGTATAGGATATATGCATCTATTTCAGGCGCTAAGGTAATTTTCTCGAAAGAAAAAAATTTTACTGTTTCTGTTGATGACATAATTCAAAAAGTAAACAAAAAAACCAAAATTGTTTTTTTAGCAAACCCTAATAATCCAACTGGTACTTACCTTTATAAAAATGAACTTGTCAACTTGAGAAAAAAATTAAGAAAAGATATATTACTAGTAATTGATGACGCATACTATGAATACATGAAGGACAGAAATTATGAGTCAGGATTGAAAATATTTAAAAGTTATAAAAATGTTTTCATACTTAGGACATTTTCAAAAATTTATGGATTAGCAGCCTTGAGGATTGGATGGGGTTACGGTGATAAAAATATTATTAATGCATTAAACTCAATTAAACCGCCTTTTAATGTTAACAAAATTGCACAATTATGTGCAATTGAAGCTTTAAAAGATAGCAAATTTATCGATAAGTCAGTTAAACATAATTTATTTTGGGGTAAAAAAATAAAAAAAAAATTGGAGGAATTTGGTATTTACTCAAATAAAATTAGTGCTAATTTCCTTTTATTAAATTTTGATAGTTGCAAATTATCAGCAAACACAGTTGAAAAAAAATTAGAAAAGAATGGAATTATTCTCAGAGAAATGAAAACTTATGGAATTGAAAACCATTTAAGGTTAACGATTGGTAACAGTATCGAAAATAAATTATTTCTTAAGGAAATTAAAAGTATATTTGCAAATGTTTGATAATATTTTAATTATAGGGTGTGGTTTAATTGGATCTTCTATATTAAAAAGTTCTATTAAGAATAAAATATCAAAAAATATATATGTTTTCGAAAAAAAAAAAGAAAATATAAAAATAATAAGAAAAGCAAATAAGAGAATAAAATTCATCTCTAGTTTAAATGAAGATTTGGGGAAAATGCATTTTATAATTGTTTGTGTACCGATGAGCGAATATAATTTTGTCTTTTCTCGATTGGATAAATTTGTTTCAGAAAAATCAATCATAACCGAGGTCGGCTCCACTAAAAGAAATTTGCTTAAGTTTACAAAAAATAAAAAATTAGTTTTAAGTCATCCAATTGCTGGATCCGAAGTTAGCGGACCCAAATTTGGTAGTCCAGAATTATTTAATAAAAAATGGTGTATATTAATTAACAACGGCATAAAGAGCAAAATTAAATTAGTAAAAAAATTTTGGAATAAACTTGGTTCTAAAGTAATTTTGATGAACGCTAAAGAGCACGATAAAATTTTCGCAATAACTAGTCATCTCCCACACTTAATAGCCTATAATTTAATAAAAACTGCTCAAGATTTTCAAAAGATTGAAAAAAGAAACTTAATTAAGTATAGCGCGGGTGGATTAAGGGATTTTTCTAGAACGGCTGCATCTAATGAAATTATGTGGAGAGATATATTTTTTAGCAATAAAGATAATATGATTAATTCAATTAATAAATTTATTCAAAATCTTAATCTGATAAAAAAAAATATTAGAGATAAAAAAGATAGAGAACTTAAGAAAATATTAATGAATTCAAAAAAAGTTCGAAAACAAATAATTAAGTCAAAACAAGATGTTTCAAAACCTGATTTTGGTAGAGAAATCTAAATTGAAAATATTTTTTTTACTTTAAGTTTCGTTGTTTTTCTAATTATATTAATTGTTTTTTTAATTGGCATAATTAATACTTTTTTACTTGGTCCATATGCATGTATAAGCATTCTATTATTCAAACAAACTGCAACATGACCTTTCCAAAAAATTATATCACCTTTAGAGTATTTTTTTTTAAATTTACTTCCCTTTTTAATTTTTATTTGGTCAATAGTATCCCTTGGAAAAAATTTCCTATTATATTTGTAAAACATTTGAATTAGTGCTGAACAATCTATACCTTTATAAGATTTTCCACCCCATTTATATGGACAATTAAGGAATAATCTAAATATTTTTCGGAAATTATTAACTTTAGAATTTATGGGTAAAATCTCTTTTCGTTTTATCCATTTATTTTTTTCAAACATAACCAAATTTTTTTTTGATTTTAAAATTTCTATTTCACTTAAAAATGGTAGGAAAGAGTTAGATGGACTAATATTTCCTTTTTTACTTAAATATATCTTCGATTTAATAAATTTTACTTTATGAGTTGGTTCATGATTCGATATGTATTTATCTATTTTTATATACCCAACATAACTGTCGTATAAATTTTTAATTTTAAAATAGTTTTTTTCTCTAGATATAATTTTAAATTTTTCACCATAAATTAATTGACTGCTTACTTTTGAAGACTTCTTTGGCTCCAAAAGAACATTTATGATTGGTTTTCTACAGAATAAATTATTTCTCACTTATTACAATTTTATCTTTAATGAACCACAAACATATCAATGAAGGTATTACCATGAAAGTAGTAATTATAAAAAAAGTACCCCAATCTCCGTTTAACCAATCAACTAAAGATCCGGAAGAAGAAGCTAGAGTTGTTCTTCCTGCTGTTCCGATTGAGGCTAGAAGTGCGTATTGAGTTGCAGTGTATGTCCTATCAACAAGTAAAGATATAAAAGCAACGAAAGCAACAGTTGCAAAGGCAGCAGAAATATCATCAGCAATGACTGCTAAAGCAAATAGCCATTCTGATTTTCCTGACCAAGCTAAAATTGCAAATAAAAGGTTTGTTGCTGCCATAAAGCCACCAGCAACAAACATTGTTTTAATTGTTCCTGACCTCATCGCAAAAACCCCCCCAATTAAAGTAAAAATTACAGTTGTTATCCAACCTAATGTTTTAGAATAAATTGCAATTTCTCCTTTAGAGAAACCTATCTCTTTATAAAACACAATAGACATTCGACCAAGGAATGCTTCTCCAATTTTAAATAAAAATACAAAACCTAAGATCCAAATAGCAACTGTAAATCCATTTTTTTTGAAAAAACTAACTATTGGACCTCCAATAGTTCCAGATATATACGCTAAAAATTTATTAAATTTGTTTGAAGGTCCTAGTTTATTTTCAATTATTTTATCATTTTCATACTGTTTTATTTGTCTTAATTTATCAGTTGTTTCGTGCACAAACATTAAGGCTATATTCATCAAAATAACAATTCCCCCTAAAACTAAAAATGTTGATTGCCAGTAATCCTCAATACCAATTTTTTCAAAAAATTCAGCCGTGAACAAAGCAATTACTCCACCAAGTTTATATCCTGTCCACCATCCCACGACGGCTACGGCAGCCCCTGCAGCCATGGATTTTCCTTCATTATCATTAATTTGCTCAATCCTTAAAGCATCAACAGTTATATCTTGTGTTGCAGATGCCGTAGCGATAATTAATCCAACCCCAATAAGAAAAGCTAAATTATTTGTAGGATTTATTAAACTCCAAATTAATAAACTCAATAAAATAATAAGTTGCATTAAAAATATCCACGCGCGTCTATGACCAATTTTTTTTGATAAAAAAGGTATTTGAATTCTATCTACTAAAGGAGCCCACAAATAATTAAATGCATAGACACCAAAGATTAAACCTGCCCACCCAATAGTTGAACGACTCAACCCTTCCTCTTTCAACCAAAGACTTAAACAGCTGGCTATTAAGACCCAAGGAAAACCACTTATGGCTCCTAATAAAAGAATTCTTAGCATTCTAATATCCTTGTAAATTAGTATAGACTCGGACCAAGACATTTTTTTCCTAAGCATTAAAATTTTCTCCAAAAAGACGGAATAAATAAAACTAAAATTGCAAAAAGTTCAAGTCTACCAAGTATCATAGCAAAACTTAATATCCACTTAGAATAACTTGATAATTCTCCAAAGTTTCCATTTGGACCAATAACATCACCTAGCCCAGGTCCGACATTTGAAATAGCTGTTGCTGATGCAGATATTGAGGTTACAAAGTCTAAACCAGTCAAAGATAATAATGTTGTAACTATAAAAAAAATAACGATATATAAAAAAATAAATGATATAATAGATGACATAAATCTTTCATCTATATTTTGTTTTTCGTATTTTAAATTAAAAACACCTCGTGGATAAATAATTTTTTTTATTTGATTTGAAATAAATTGATATAATATTTGGATTCTAAAAATTTTAATTCCACATGTGGTTGATCCAGCACACCCACCTATAAACATAAGTATAAGAAAAAAAATTAAAGGAAAATTTCCCCAATTACTAAAATTTTCTGTAACATATCCTGTTCCTGTGAGGATTGATATCACATTAAATGAAACAGATATAAAACTAGTTTCTTTAAAGCCTCCATCTTTTATAATCATGTATAAATATAAAATAATTATAGAAAATATTACTATCTTTAAAAAAGATTTAATTTGAGGGTCTGAGATGAATATTTTTTTTTCACCGCCAATGAATTTTAAATAAGCAATAAAAGGTATGCTTCCTAACAATATAAATATTATCGAAGTCAACTCTATAAATGAATTATCGAAATAACCTATGGACTCGTTGTAATTTGAAAAACCTCCAGTTGCAATAGTAGTCATTGAATGTGTGAAGCTATCAAACAAACTCATTCCAAAAATAGAATATATAAATGTGCACGAGAAAGTTAAGAGTAAGTATATATAAATAAGTCTTAAAGAAATTTCTTTTGTTTTAGGAAGAATTTTTTCACTAGCATCGTTTGAGGTAATTTTAAATAATTGCATTCCACCAACATTCATAATTGGCATAAGTGTAATTGCCATTACAATAATTCCGATGCCTCCAAGCCATTGAAGCATTGCTCTCCACAAAAGAATACTCTTTGGTGTATTGTTAAGATCAGATATAATAGTAGATCCAGTAGTTGTAATTCCAGACATGCTCTCAAAAAAAGCATCTTCAAATGATAAATTAATATCCGAAAAAATGAATGGTAGTGACCCAAAAATTGCGATGGTGACCCATGAGAAAGAGGTCAATAAAAATGCCTGTTGAAGATTAATTTTTTTTTCATGATCTAGGTTTGATAAGTAAAATAACATTCCAAAAATAATAGTAATAATCCCTGATCCAATAAAACCAGCATCTATTTCTTCATATATAATTTGAATAATTAGAGGGAATACCATCGATAAACCTAAAATAATTTGAAGTAATCCTAAGGTAAAAAAAACAGTTTTATAATTGGACATTTTGAATGAACATTATTTTATGATAAATAAATTTCAACTTTAATAGAAAAAAAATATAATAGTATTTATAGGGAAAATTTAGATTAATTGTGCTAGACAAAGAAATCATTGAAAAAACAAACGCTTGGCCTTTCGTGGAGGCAAAAAAAATCTTAAAGGAGAGAAACAAATATATAAATAAAAAGGGAAAGATTATCTTACAAACAGGCTATGGGCCAAGTGGTCTGCCCCATATAGGGACTTTCGGCGAAGTAGCGAGAACATCCATGGTAGTTAATGCACTTAACTATCTGACAGATATTCCAAAAGAAATAATTACTTTTTCAGATGATATGGATGGATTAAGGAAAATTCCAGATAACATTCCAAATAAAGAAGTATTAATTAAAAATTTAAATAAACCTCTAACAAAAGTGCCTGACCCTTTTGAGAAATATAAAAGTTTTGGTGAGCATAATAACGAAATGCTAAAAAAATTTTTGAATAACTTTGATTTTAAATACAGCTTTAAAAGTTCTACAGAACTTTATAGTAACGGTTTTTTTAATGAAACTTTAGTATTAATTTTAAATAATTTTGAAAAAATTATGGATATAATAATTCCTACTTTAGGAAAAGAAAGACAAAAAACTTATTCTCCCTTTTTACCGATATGTCCTAAAACTCAAAAAGTTTTAGAAATACCTGTTAAAGAAATAATTTCTAAAGAAAATAAAATAATCTTTGATAATAGTGGTAAGGATTTAGAAAAAAGTATTTTAGATGGAAACTGTAAATTACAATGGAAAGTTGATTGGGCAATGCGATGGTACGCGTTAGACGTTGACTTCGAAATGTACGGAAAAGATTTAATAGAAAGTGCGATATTATCTAATAAGATAGTAAGAGTTCTTGGAAAATCTAATCCATCTGGATTTGCTTATGAATTATTTTTAGATGATAAAGGTGAAAAAATTTCTAAATCTAAAGGCAATGGTATAACAATTGATCAATGGCTTAAATACGCATCACCTGAAAGTTTATCTCTTTTTATGTATCAGAACCCAAAAAGAGCAAAGAAACTTTATAACGAGATAGTTTCAAAGACGGTAGATGAGTATTTTGGTTTTATTGAAAAAAGTAAAAAACAGGATCAATCACAATTGTTATTAAATCCTGTATGGCATGTACACAATGGTAATATACCGAAAGAGGAAATCATAATGAGCTTTTCAATGTTGTTAAACCTCGTAGAAACTAGCAATGCTGAAACAAAAGATATTCTTTGGAAATTTGTTAAAAAGTATAAGCCAAATATAGAGGAAAAAAATTTTCCAATTTTTGATAGAATGGTTGGATATGCAATTACTTATTTTAATGATGTTATTAAACAAACAAAAAAATATAAAAAGCCAGATGACAATGAAAACAAAGCTCTTTTACAGTTAGTCAAGATTTTAGAGGGCTGTAATGAAAACATGACACCCGAGGATATTCAAACTCAAATTTACACCGCTGGAAAAGAAAATGGTTATAAAGAAAACTTAAGGGAATGGTTTAAATTAATTTACGAGGTTGTTTTTGGAGTTGAAAATGGTCCTAGAATAGGATTTTTTATTAGTTTTTTTGGTCTTAAAGAAACCATAAACTTAATTAAGGAAAAGTTAAAAAATGTTTAATATTTTAAGACCTTTTATATTTAAATTTAGTCCTGAATTAGCACACTCAATTGCCATTAGGGCGCTTAAATTTGGATACATACCACCTGTTAAGTTAAATAAATCTCAATTATTAGAAACGTCATTTTTTTCAAATAAATTAATTTCCCCAATTGGAATTGCTGCTGGTTTTGACAAAAATGCAGAGGTATATAATCCACTTTTCAATTTAGGATTTGGTTTTGTAGAGGTTGGAACAGTTACCCCAAAGCGACAATATGGAAATCCTAAGCCAAGAGTTTTTAGGTTAGAGGAAGATCAAGCATTGATAAATAGATTGGGCTTTAATAATGATGGTTGTAGTGAGGTAAGTTCTAGAATAGAAAAAAACAAACCTAAGGGTTTATTAGGTATAAACATTGGTCCAAATAAAAATTCTGAGAATAGAATAAACGATTATGTGTCATGCTTTAGAAAGTTTCACAATCAAGCAGACTATATTACAATAAACATATCATCACCTAATACTGAAAGCTTACGAGATTTTCATGAAAAAAAAGAATTAAGAAATTTGATAAATGCAGTTAATTCAGAAAAACAGAAACTAAAATCAAAAGTCCAATTAGCTGTGAAAATATCACCTGACTTAAATCAAAATCAGATAGAGAGTGTATCTGAAATATTACTTGAAAACAGTATAGAGATTGCAATAATTTCAAATTCAACAGATAATAACAGAGAAAGTTTAATTAACATAAACAAAATGGAAAAAGGTGGTTTGTCAGGAAAGCCTATAGAAAAAATTTCTAATAATTTAATTAATAAATTCTATAAATTAATAGGCAAAAAAATTAAAATTATTGGGGTGGGAGGTGTAGATTCAGCAGAAGGAGTCTTCGAAAAAATTTTAAATGGAGCAACGTTAGTTCAGCTATATACAGGCATGGTATACAAAGGTCCTCAAATTGCATATAACATAAATAAAGGGCTAATTAATATTTTGAAAAAAAATGGTATTAAAAATATAGGGGAAGTCATAGGATCAAAAAATTCATCTTGACGAGCCTTGATTGAGATCTTATACAAACTTAATTATGTCAAAAAAATGTGAACTTACTGGAAAAATACCGCTGAAAGGTCATAACGTTAGTCATGCAAATAATAAAACAAAAAGAAAGTTTCTTCCAAATTTAAAAAAAGTAAAATTTAAAAGTGATATATTAAAAAGAAGTCTTAAATTAACAGTGTCAAATGCAGGAGTTAGAACAGTTGATAAAAAGGGAAGTTTTGATGAATTTTTAAAATCTGCTAAGTCACGATATTTGTCTATAAGATTAAAAAAACTCAAAAAATCGATTATTAATAAAACTACTTAGTGAACAAAATTTTTATTACACTGTCATTTTTAATGGGGCTTGTAGTGTTAGCCTCAAATTTTCTTGTGCAATTTCCTATAAATCACTATGGGCTTGAGGAAATTCTTACATACGGGGCTTTTAGTTATCCAATAGCTTTTTTAATAACTGATTTAGCCAATAGATCTTACGGCAAAATATCAGCTAGAAAAATTGTTTATGTAGGTTTTACGATTGGTGTAGGTTTTACACTTGTGTTCTCTACAAATTTTGCAGATCTTATTTCGATTAGGATCGCAATTGGATCTGGTACAGCTTTTTTAGTTGCTCAGCTACTAGATGTTCAAGTTTTTGACAAGCTTAGGAAAAAAAAATGGTATGTTGCTCCACTTAGCTCATCTTTAATTGGCTCAACAGTCGATACTTTCTTATTTTTCTCTATTTCGTTTTATGCCACGGGCGTACCTTGGGTGACTTTATCATTAGGTGATCTTGCCGTTAAAATATTAGTGGCACTTGCAATGCTAATACCCTTTAGAATTTTGTTAGGGACTTTAAAACCAATCTAAATCTAAACTTTAGGTTCGTGCTGAGTCATGCAATGTATGGCACCAAAGCCCCAAATAAGATCTCTACAGTCAATACCAACAATTTTCTTTTTTTTGAAAAACTTTTTAAAAATTTCAATTACTTTTTTATCATTAAAGTCATTAAATAGTGGCAACAAAACCATTTTATTACAAATAAGAAAATTTAGATAACTGGCTGGAACTCTTATTTTTTGTATGATAATCGTTTTAGGCATTGGAATTTTGATAATATTAAATTTTTTCCCATCCAAATTTCTTGCACCTTTTAAAATTTTATAATTCTGTTCTAGTATTTTATAATTTTTATCTTTCTTGTCTCTCTCAATTGCAGTCATTATGGTGTTTGGAGATACAAATCTACTTATATCATCTATATGTCCATGCGTATCGTCTCCTTTAATTCCTTTTTTCAACCAAATAAAGTTTTTAACATTCAAGAGTTTTGATAATGTTTTTTCGTATATATTTTTGTTAATACCAATGTTTCTTTGCTGAACTTTGCTTAGCAGACATTCCTCTGTTAATAAGATTGAACCTTTTCCATTTACATCTATAGCACCTCCTTCCAAAATAAAATTTTTTATCATATTTCCTATTTGTAGCTTAGGTTCAACCTTATCAATTCTTGTTATTCTGGAGATATAATTATTTATAGTATTGTCTTTTTTATAATTTTTATATTTTGACCAACCGTTAAACCCAAAATTTATAAAAATTTTTTTTTTTTCTTTTTCGTTTATTAAATAAATTGGACCAAAATCCCTAATCCATATCCTGTTGGATGGTATTTTAAAAAACTTTACATTTTTTATGTTAGTATTAAGTTTTTCTAAAATTTTTTTTATTTTAGGAATTTTTTCATTGACCTTTATTATTAAATTAATTTTTTGCTTTTTTGATATGTTTGCAACAATTTCTGCAACTACCTCTGGAATATTTCTGAATAAACCTGGCCAGTCTTTTTTGTTATATGGCCAGGTTATCCAAACTGACTCTTGCTTTTCCCATTCGGCTGGCATCCTAAATCCACGCTCAGACAAGTTTTCAATCATTTTTTAGATTTTTGATCAAACCGTTATATGCATCAATACGTCTATCTCTTAAAAATGGCCAATGTTGTCTTGCATTATCTACTCTTTTAAAGTCTATATCACAAAATAATATTCCCTCTTTTTTTGATTTTAATTTCGCGATAATTTTACCATTTGGATCAATTACAAATGAGTGACCCCAAAATTCAATTTTTCTGCTACCTCTTTTTTCACATCCAACCCTATTAATCGCAGCAACAAAAATACCATTTGCAATTGCATGAGATTTTTGAATTGTTATCCAAGATTCGAGTTGTGTTTTTCCATATTTCGACTTTTCTTTAGGATGCCAACCAATAGCAGTGGGATAAAAAATAATCTCTGATCCTTTTAAAGATGTAAGTCTTGCCGCTTCTGGGAACCATTGATCCCAACATATCAAAGTTCCAATTTCACCATATTTGGTTTTGATACTTTTAAAACCTAGATCCCCTGGTGTAAAATAAAACTTTTCATAATAACCAGGATCGTCAGGAATATGCATTTTTCTGTATTTAGATAATATTTTGCCATCTTCGTTAATAGTTATACATGTATTATAATATAACCCAGGAATTTTTTTTTCGAATAAAGATACAATGAGTATTATTTTTAATTCTTTAGCTAGTTTACAAAATAGTTCCGATGTAACGCCCGGAATTTTTTCAGCATATTTAAAATATGAATGATTTTCAACCTTACAAAAATACTCTGATAAAAATAATTCTGACGTACATATGATTTTGGCACCTTTTTTTGCAGCATATCTAATCTTATTTATTGAATTTTTAATGTTTAACTTTTTATCTTTTTTAATTTTAAGTTGTAAAAGTGCGACTTTAGTTTTCATTAGCATTTTACAAAAATATTTTTGAGAAATTTTTTTTCTCCCGTTTTTTCCATTCCTTTTTATGGTACGCATCACTTGCAATTAAAGGTAAAACACTGGTCGCTTCTGCGAAAACCATCTGCTCTTTAGTTGTATCAACTTTACCCCATGAACTTGCTTCTTTTAAAGTAGAACTACTGCATGCACCATCTCTAGAATCGGCAACAGTTATTTGTATTGCATATTTATGCATATCAACCTCTTTACCTATCAGTTCAGCGCAAATAACTGTATCTTGTATAAAATTTTTTGGAACTCCTCCTCCTATCATAAATAAACCTGATACTTTTGATCTTATTTTTATCTCTGTTAACTCTCTGAATTCTCTTATTGTATCAATTGTTATATGACTACTTGGATTTTTTTCTTGATGCATAACTAGACCAAATCCCGCACTTGAATCAGTAAAAGCTGGACAAAATATTGGAATGTTATTGTCGTAAGCAGTCTCAATTAAAGAACCTTTTTTTTTTGAATTTTTTTTTAGATATTTTCCTATTTCATGTATGAACTCTCTTGAGGTATAGCTTTTAGGTTTTAAATTATCTGCTATTTTACAAATAGTTCTGTCGCAAACCTGTAACTCTTCCTCATCTATATATGTATCATATATTCTATCTATATAGTTCTTACGTAGTTCGTTATCGTTTTGAAATTGAGAGCCTTGATAATGCTTGAAACCAAGTGCCTCAAAAAAGTCCATGTCTATTATAGAGGCACCTGTTGCAACAATAGCATCAACCATATTAAACTTAATCATGTCCCTATAAATATTCATACACCCAGCTGCTGAGGTAGATCCAGCCAAGGTTAAAAAGATTGTACAATCTTTGTCTTTTAACATTTCATTGTATATCTTAGCTGCATTTCCAGTTTCTCTAGAAACAAATGACATTTTTTGCATAGATGATATGATTTTTCTGGCATCAAAAGATGTAATATCAATGTGTTCTATCGGATTTTTGAGAAAATCTTTTTTACTATTGTGTCCTAAATTTTTTTTTTCTGACATTTAAGCAACAAGAAATTTACCATTATTTTCTTTGTCGTACATTGTCATTATTGGAGCATCTTCTACTTCATAAATTTGATCAGAATAAAAACCGTTAAACTCTGTCCTAAATGTCAGACCGTATGCACCAAGTTGACCCAACTCTATATAGTCACCTTCTTTAACATTATTTGGAAGTAAAAAAGGTCCTTTCATATAATCCATACTATCGCACGTGGGACCATAAAAATCAAATGCTGTAATTTTTTTTGATACAATTCTTCCAACTGTAATTAGTTTTGATGGATAAACCATATTTGGAACTCCTGCATCGAACAGTGTGCCATAAGTTCCATCATTAATAAATAGCTTTTGTTTCTTTCTTAAAATGACTTTAACAATAGTTGATCCGCTCTCTGCAACTAAACTTCTTCCCGGCTCACAAATAATTTCAGGCATTTTATCCAAATTTAAATTTCCTAAACTTTTCTTAATTTCGTCGAAGTAATTTATCAGAGGTTGTGATACCAAATCTGGGTAAATAGTAGGAAAACCTCCACCAACATTTATATAATCTGGAATAATTTTTGTTTTTTTTATTATTTTTCCTATTTCTTCTATACCTTTCGTATATGATATAGGATGCATACATTGAGATCCAACATGAAAACTAATACCTATTCTTTTTGCATATTGTTTTGTTAATCTCAATAGTCCTATTGCATCAGATGTTATTGCTCCGAATTTTTTTGATAAGTCTATTTCAGCATGTTCATTAGATACTGATACTCTAACAAAAAGATCTAAATCTTTTGCATAGTTGGTTGTTTCAATTATTTTTATAAGTTCATCTTTAGTATCTAGTGCAAAAGTCTTAATATTATGTTTGAAGTAAGCCTCATTTATGTTTTCTCTACTTTTTACAGTGTGCATAAAAGAGCATTTTATATTTCCGTTTAAATTTTTGATAGCTTTTATCTCTTTTATTGATGCTACATCGAATTGTTTAATTCCACTTTCTAGAATTGTCTTTAATACCTCAAGGTTCGGATTTGTCTTAACAGCATAAAGAATTTTTCCTGGAAAATTTTTTTGAAAAAATTTAGAAGCTTCATGTATAGGTTTTTTCCTTATACAATATACTGGTTCATTTGGTTTCAGCTGATTTATTAGTTCATCAACTGATTTAAATTTTTTCATATTAGCTCCTAAAAAAAATTTAATAAAAAAAACTTGCATAACTAATATGCAAATTCATATAAATTTGTGAAATAAGGGGTTTCTTAAGTAATGTAAAGCAAATAATACTATTGAAATTATTATATTAATAACCATATTAAAAGCATGGATGCGATAGGAAATTTAAAAAAATTAAGTGATTTCAGTGATAAATCACTACTTCTGGTTGACGATGATAACCCCTTTAGAGAAAGATTAGCTAGAGCAATGGAAAAAAAGGGGTTTGAGGTTATACAAGCTGAAGGAGTAAAAAAAGGCATAGACGCCGTAAAGACAAAAAAACCTGCATTTGCAGTAGTTGATTTGCGACTAAACGATGGAAATGGTTTAGAAGTAGTTAGACAACTCCAAAATTCTAATGAGAATAGCAGAATAGTTATGCTTACAGGATATGGAAATATACCAACAGCAGTTACTGCAATAAAACAGGGAGCAATTGATTATTTAGCTAAACCAGCAGATGCTGATGATGTTGAAAAAGCACTATTAGCAGACCCAAACAAAAAAGCTGATCCACCAGATAATCCGATGTCTGCCGACAGAGTGAAATGGGAACATATCCACAGGGTATTTGAGTTGTGTAATAGAAATGTCTCAGAGACAGCCAGAAGGTTAAAAATGCACAGAAGAACTCTTCAAAGAATCCTTTCCAAAAGATCCCCTAGATAAGTTTTTTAAATTTCAAACAATATTTTGTCACTAAAATAAGTAATATTATTTTGAATAATTCGGCTAATAAAAAAGGCTTAGCTCCTAATTCAAAAATTGGTTTATCCCAACCTATAATATATCCTAGCCATAGCATTCCCAAGAAATAAATAGAGGTTATTGAAATTAAAATTACTTGAATAATTTTAAAAATATTCATTTTAAGATTAATTTTACCTGCGATAAAAGCCGCAACAATGAAACCAATTAAATATCCCATAGTAGGTCCGGTAAAATAAGCTATACCAATACCTTTTTCTGGAGAATTTGAAAAAACAGGTAAGCCAAATATTCCCTCAACTAAGTAAACCAATACCGTAAGTGATCCTAATTTCGATCCAAGTGAGATTCCTAAAATTAGTACAATAAAAGTTTGCATCGTCATAGGCACTGGGTAAAACGGAATCTTAATTTTTGCAGAAATTGTTAAAAGAAATGTACCTAAAATTATTAAAAAAACGTATCTGATTAATTTATAGTTTTGTAAAGTTTTTGAAAGTTCCATTAAAGTATTTTAACAATTATAATTTGAATTTCTAGTTATTAATTAATGTTACAAAAACATCTTCTAAATCCCCATCATCTGTTGACATGTCTATGATTTCTATATCTTTTTTACTTAAATAATTAATTATTTCACCAATTTTTAATTTGTCCTTCTCATAAGATAAAGTCATTAGTTTATCGCTATTTGATAAAATTTTAAGTGAACTTAGACTATTATTATCAATGTCTATATCTTTATTTAACGTTAATCTCACAATTTTATGTTTAATTCTTCTTAGTAGATTTTCTGTACTATCAAGTGCAATCAATTCACCTTTATTAATAATAGCTACTCTATCGCACATCTCCTCGGCCTCCTTAAGATAATGTGTTGTCAAAATCACAGTAACACCACTGTTATTAAGTAATCTTATATTATCCCAAAGATTTTTTCTCAATTCTACATCAACTCCTGCAGTAGGCTCATCAAGAATAATTATTGGTGGTTGATGTACAAGTGCTTTTGCTATCATTAATCTCCTTTTCATTCCTCCAGACAGTCCTCGAGAGTAGCTCTTTGCTTGATTATTTAAAGAAACCATACTTAAAATTGTATCTGTTATTCTATCCTTCTTTTTTACACCATACATTCCAGCCTGTAATTCTAATAATTTTTTTGGACTAAAAAATGGATCTAAATTTACCTCTTGTGGAACAATTCCAATTGAAGCTCTAACCTGTCTTGGATTTACATCTATGTCAAATCCCCAAACATTTACTGATCCAGATGATTTTATCACTAAACCCGCTAGAATATTAATAAAAGTACTTTTGCCTGCTCCGTTTGGACCAAGTAACCCAAAAATTTCCCCTTGTTTCACCTCTAAGTTTAAATCTTTAAGTGCCTCGATACTATTTGATCCATTTTTTGCATAAATTTTCTTAAGGTTACTAACTTTTAAAACATTTTTTTTATTCATATTAAATTACATTTTTAACATTAGGATAATTTAAGATAACATATTTACAATGAACAAAATTAAAAAAAATGATCATTTTTACCTAATTGATGGTTCAGGATATATATTTAGAGCTTATTATGCGCTTCCGCCTTTGACAAGAAAAAGTGATGGATTACCCACCGGAGCTGTTAGTGGTTTCTGCAGTATGTTATTTAAATTACTTGAAGATGCAAAATCAGAAGACAATAAGGATAAACCAACTCATTTTGCAGTTATATTTGATTCCGCAAGAAAAAATTTTCGAAATGAAATTTATAGCGAATACAAAGGCAATCGTTCAGATGCTCCAGAAGATTTAATACCTCAATTTGAATATATAAGAAAATCTGTTTTAGCATTTAATATACCATCCATCGAATTAATAAATTATGAGGCTGATGATTTAATTGCGACATATTGTGAACAAATAATTAAAATTGGAGCAAAAGCCACAATAGTATCTTCGGACAAGGACCTAATGCAACTTTATAAAAAAAATATAAGAATATACGATCCAATGAAGAACAAGTTTATTAATGAAGACGATGTAAAAAATAAATTTGGAGTAAAACCTGAAAAAGTTGTAGATGTTCAAGCACTAGCAGGAGATAGTAGCGATAATGTCCCAGGGGTGCCAGGGATAGGGGTAAAAACAGCTGCTGAACTAATTAATTATTTTGGTAACCTCGACAACTTATTAAAGAACTCACACCAAATAAAGCAAAATAAAAGAAGAGAAACATTATCTAACAATGCTGATAAAGCGATAATTAGCAAAAAGTTAGTTACACTTAAAAAAGATGTACCAGTAAAAGAAAAGTTAGAGAATTTTGAATTAAAAGAAATAGACAAAGATAAATTATTTTCTTTCCTAAGAGAGATGGAATTTAATAGACTTTTAAGCTCAGCAATTTCTAAATATGGTAATGTATCATTTGAAAAAACAAAAGAACCTAAAGTAATTAATAACACTGAAATCGAAATCTCAAAAAAAAATTATATTTTAGCAGATACTATAAATAAGATTAAAATTTTGTTAAATGAAGCCGAGGAAAAAGGAGAGATATGTATAGATACGGAAACTTCGTCTATAAATCCACACGATGCTGATTTAGTTGGAATTTCACTATCAGCCAAGACTGGTAATGCTTGTTATATACCAATCGGACATAAAAACTCTGATAATTTGAGGGAAAAAGATGTTTTAAAAGTTTTAAAACCAATTCTTGAGGACAAAAGTGTTAAGAAAATAGGTCAAAATATAAAATTTGATTTTATAGTTTTATACAAAAGAGGCATAGAAATGAATGCTATGGAAGATACTATGTTGATGTCATATGTTCTTGATGCAGGCAAAAATAGACATAACATGGATACACTATCTCAAATTCACTTAAATCATAAACCAATATCATTTAAAGATTTAGTGGGAACAGGAAAAAAACAAATAAATTTCAGTGAAGTCGATATTCAAAAAGCAAAAAATTATTCAGCAGAGGATGCAGATGTAACTTTTCGTTTATATAAAATTTTCAGCAAAAACCTCAAATTAGAAAATTTAACAGATATTTATGAAATTTTTGAAAAACCTATGATTAAAATTTTATCAATGATGGAAATTTATGGAGTAAAAATAGATAAAAAATTTTTAGAAGAATTATCAGTTAAATTTCAAAATAAAATTTATAACCTAGAAAAACTAATTTTTAAAATTTCTAAAAAAAAATTCAAAATTGGATCAACAAAGCAATTGGGCGAAATCATGTATAATGATTTAAAGATTTCAACATTAAAAAAAACAAAAAAAGGGAGCTTTGCTACAAGCGCATCTGTTTTAGAGGACTTAGCTTTTAAAGGTAACAAACTTCCAAAATTGGTTTTAGAATGGAGGCAATTATCAAAACTAAAAAATACTTACTCAGACTCTTTACCTGAACATGTTAATCAAAAAACTAAAAGAATACATACATCATTTTTATTAGCAGCCACAACAACTGGTCGTTTAGCATCAAGCGATCCTAATCTTCAAAATATTCCTATCAAATCTGAGGATGGCAAGGATATAAGAAAAGCCTTCATTGCTGAAGGTAATCACTCATTGATATCTGCAGACTATAATCAGATTGAAATGAGGATACTGTCTGATATTGCGGATGTGAAAGAATTAAAAAAAGCATTTAAGAATAATGAGGATATTCACTCACTAACTGCTAGCCAGGTGTTCAATGTTGATTTGAAAAAAGTAAACGAAGATATGAGACGAAAAGCTAAAGCTATTAACTTTGGTATCATTTACGGAATTTCTCAATATGGATTAGCAAAACAAATAAATGTATCTAATAACGAGGCAGCTGATTTTTTAAATTCCTATTTTTTAAAGTTTCCGGAAATAAAAGAATACATGGCATCTACTATAAAATTTTGTAGAAAAAGTGGTTATGTAAATAATATTTTTGGAAGAAGAACCCATATTACCGGCATAAATGATAAAAATTTCAACATTAGAAATTTTCAAGAAAGAGCTGCAATAAATGCTCCAATTCAGGGGTCAGCTTCTGAAATCATGCGATTAGCTATGATAAGAATTAATGACAAATTGTCTTTAAAAAAGTTTAAGAATATTAAAATGATTTTACAAATACATGATGAGTTGATATTTGAAGTTCCTAAAGATGACTTAAAAGAAATATCCAAAATAATTAGAAATGAGATGACCAGTGTGAAAAATAGTGATCTTCATTCTTTTACAATACCCTTATCTGTAGATATTAATGTTGGCAATAATTGGGGATTATTACATTAAATAGCAGTAAGTGTTGCCCAATTTAGAACAATTTAGTATTTTTAATTATAATAATGAGTCAAACAATTGCACTAGTAGATGATGATAGAAATATTTTAACCAGTATTAGTATAGCTCTTGAGAAAGAGGGATACAAAGTGCAGACTTATCTTGACGGCGAAAGTGCTTTGATAGGATTGACCAGGTCTCCACCAGATTTAGCGATAATAGACATCAAAATGCCCAAAATGGACGGCGAAGAACTTTTGAAGAAACTAAGAAAAAAAACAACAATGCCGGTAATATTCTTAACTTCTAAAGATGATGAAGTTGATGAATTATTAGGACTTAAGCTTGGAGCAGACGATTTTGTCAAAAAATCTGGAGGATTTTCGATAAAGGTTTTAATTGAAAGAGTCAGAGTACAACTGAGAAAAAAAGATAATAATATAGAGGATATAAAAAACATAATATCGCACGGCAAATTGAAATTAGACCCTTCTCAACTAGAATGCGAGTGGGATGGAAAACAACTTCCTGACAAATTAACCACAACTGAATTTTTAATTGTGAAAGAGTTGGCTAAAAGACCAGGGATTATAAAAGAAAGAGCGCAATTAATGGACATAGCTTATAGAGAAGATACAGATATTGAGGATAGAACTATAGATAGCCATGTAAAAAGAATAAGAAAAAAATTTAAAAAAGTAGATGGGAATTTTGCTGCCATTGAAACGAGATATGGGAGTGGATATAGGTGGAATATTAGTTGATGTTAAGTAATATATTAAAAAATTATTCAATACTTAAAAAATTTCTTTTCATTAATCTCATTTTTTTTACAATAATCAGTATTTTTACATTTATTTATATTAATGGGATACAGCCCAATTTAATTAAAGATAAATCTAAAAACCACATAAAAATTATTGATAATACTATAAGTCACATTCAAAGACTTAAAATAAATTTTATTCAAGAGGATATTAGAAAATTTCTTTTTTCTACAAAATTTTTATTTCAAGCAATAGATAGAGTAATAATATATGATAAGGGTTTTAATAGTATTTCTGATACAGATACTTTGGATTTAGATCCAAGATCTTTTACAAGAAATTTTGAGATAGTTCAAACAGATATACTTAACAATCAAGATAATTTATCTCAAAAAAAAGAAAATGAGTTGTCAATGAAAAAAGATTTTCTACAAAAAAAGTTATTAAATTATTCTGATGAAAAAAATTTTAAAAATCCATTCACATTTACTCATGATTTAAAAGATCGATTTATGTTAATCACTGTAAAGGATATATCAATTGATAAAAAAATTGTTGGGTATATTGCAGTAATAGAGTCTGCAGACGATATTAGGTTTGCAGTAGGGGAGAGAAAAAATTTTGTATTAAGGACAGCTATAATAATTGCAGCTATAATTTTGATTTTTTCATATGTATTAAATAGATATTTTTTAAAACCAATTAAGAATTTAGTACTTTATACAGAGATTATCAAAGATAAGAGTAAAGAGAAAACAAACATAGATTTATATAAAAATAGAAAAGATGAATTAGGTATTTTATCAAAATCTATGGAAGAAATGACGAATGAACTCAAAAAAAGAATTAATACTGCAGAAAATTTTTCAAAAGATCTTGTTCATGAAATCAGAAATCCTCTAGCATCTTTAAAAAGTGCATCAGAAATAATCTCAGAAACTGATGATAAAGATCAAAAAAATAAATTAATAAAAATTGTTTCTCATGATGTAGAGAGAATAGAAAGATTAGTTACAGATTATTCTCAAATTTTAAAAGATGAGGCTGCTATTTCCTCTGAAAAAATGACTAAAATCAATTTACAAAACATTCTAAATTCAGTTGTTGACGATTTTAATAATATTTACAACTCTAAGAGAGGCATTTCAGTTGAACTAACTGCAAATGGAAGCGGTGATTACGAAATTCTAGGTATCGAAAATAGAATCGAGCAAATAATCGCAAATCTTCTAGATAATTCAATATCATTTAGTGAGGACAATAAGAAAATTAAAGTAATATTAAACTCAGATAAAACAGGAAAAATAATATTAAATGTTATTGATCAAGGTCGTGGTTTTAAAGAGGCTGATACAAAAAAAGTATTTAAAAGATTCTATAGCAATCGACCTGAAAAATTTGGTGAGCATTCTGGTCTAGGACTAAATATTGTTAAAAATCTAGTTGAGCTACATAATGGCACAATTACCGCTAAGAATAATAAGGATAAAGGTGCGAATATCGAAATTATTTTCCCAATTGCTAATTCTTAAGTTGATTAATTAATATAAAGTTGTTAAAAGCCACGCTCATGACTGATTATAAAGTTAAAGATATTAGTGAAGCAGAATTTGGCAGGAAAGAAATCTCACTAGCTGAGACCGAAATGCCCGGACTAATGGCATTGAGAAAAGAATATAAAAATAAATATCCTCTTAAAGGAGCAAGAATAGTTGGCTGTTTACATATGACTATTCAAACAGCCGTTTTAATAGAAACCTTAGTAGATCTAGGAGCAGAAGTTAGATGGTCTTCTTGTAATATATTTTCAACTCAAGATCATGCCGCAGCAGCAATTGCGAAGGCTGGCATTCCTGTTTTTGCTTGGAAGGGTGAAACTGAGGAGGAATATTGGTGGTGTGTTAGACAAACTATAGAGGGTAAAAAAGATTGGAAGCCAAATATGATTCTAGATGACGGCGGAGATTTAACTGCTCTCATGCACAAAGATTATAAAGATCTAATGAAAGATATAAAGGGATTGTCTGAAGAAACTACAACTGGTGTTTTAGCGTTAAAAAAAATGGAAGGTGACGGAACTTTGTTGGTCCCAGCAATAAATGTTAACGACTCAGTTACCAAATCAAAATTTGATAATTTGTATGGATGTAGGGAGAGTCTTGTTGATGGGATTAAAAGAGCAACAGACGTGATGATGTCTGGTAAAGTGGCAATAGTTGCTGGATTTGGAGATGTAGGAAAAGGTAGTGCAGCCTCATTAAGACAATCAGGTGCAAGAGTTATGGTCACAGAAACTGATCCAATTTGTGCGTTACAAGCAGCAATGGAGGGTTATGAAGTTGTGACTATGGATGATATGATAAGTCAAGCAGATATAGTTGTTACTGCGACAGGCAATAAAGATATTGTTACAGCTGATCACATGAGAGAAATGAAGGACAGAGCAATTTTATGTAACATTGGACATTTTGACAATGAGATACAAGTTGATGCATTAAAAAATTACAAGTGGGATGAGATTAAACCTCAAGTTCATGAAATTACCTTACCAAGTAACAAAAGGATAATTCTACTTGCAGAGGGAAGATTAGTTAATTTAGGTTGCGCGACTGGTCATCCTAGTTTTGTAATGAGTGCATCATTTACTAATCAAGTTACTGCCCAGATAGAGTTGTGGAATAATTCAAAAAGTTATGAAAAAAAAGTATATGTGTTACCAAAACATCTTGATGAAAAAGTAGCCATGTTACATCTTGAAAAAGTTGGAGCTAAGTTAACAAAACTTTCAAAAGATCAAGCTGATTATATCAGTGTAAAACAAGATGGGCCTTATAAACCCGATGCATATCGGTACTAATTTTAAAAAATTAGATATTACATCAGAGATAAAAACTAAAGAAATATCCGAAAAACTTACCAATTATTTTAAGAAAGGTGATGTGATTTATTTGTTTGGCGAAATAGGAACAGGCAAAACAACCTTTGTAAAATATTTTATTAACTATTTACAAAAACAGAACAAAGAAAGTATTGATGAAATACTTAGTCCAACGTTTAATATCCTAAATGAATATGAAATAAAAGACTTAAGAATTCTTCACTATGACCTTTACAGAATTAAAGATTTTAATGAACTAAAGAATTTAGGACAGATAACAAGTCAACGAGATGCATTAACCTTTATAGAGTGGCCAGATCTAGTCAAAAAAGATATTCCTGATTTTATTAGTTTGAATTTTATGCATGAGGATGATCAAAATAAAAGATCATTAACCATAAACACAAATAATTCAAAAATAATTAATGATCTTTAGAGATTTAAAAAAATTATCAGGCGATGCTTCTTTTAGGAAATTTTATAGAAATGAAAAAAATAAATCTATAATTGTTTATTGTAAAAAAGATAAGTTTAAAAATTTAATAGTTTATGACGCAATAAATAAACTTCTTATAAGGAATAAAATAAATTCACCTAATTTAATAAGTGAAAACTTCAAAAATAATTTTATAGAAATAAATGATTTAGGTAAAATATCGGGTCTAAAAAAAAACAAAAAGTTTAAAGCTGATAATTATCTTCAATTATTTAAAACTCTAATTAAATTACGAAATATTAAACAAAAAAAAATTAAAACTATATTCAATAAATTCTATACAATACCCGATTACTCAAATCACTTATTACTGAAAGAATCAAAATTATTTTCTGATTGGTATATACCAAAAATAATAAATAGAAGGTCAAAAGATATTACGGCAAAGTTCAATTTAATATTAAAAAATTTAATAAAAAATTTGCAATTAAAAAAAAAATTTTTTGTTCATAGAGACTTTCACATATCAAATACCATGTACTTCAAGAACAAATTTTATATAATAGATAGTCAAGATGCAGTATATGGTAATCAGGCGTATGATCTTGCATCTCTTCTAGATGATGTAAGAATAAAAATTAATAAAAAAAAGAGGGAAAAATTGTACAAAAAATACGTTTTAAAATTAAAAAAAATTAATAAATCAAAATTTAGAAATGATTTTGAAATTTTATCTGTTTTAAGAAACTTTAAAATTATTGGTATTTTCACTAGACTCTCAATAAGAGATAGGAAACATTCGTATTTAAAAATGATTCCTTACGCATGGCAAATGATAGATGAAAGACGTTATTTTAATCCTAAATTCAAAAAATTAAATTTATTTTTAGAAAAACACTTTCCAAATAAAATTAGAAAGCAGAAATGAAAATTGATACTGCATTTATTTTGTGCGCTGGATATGGAAAAAGACTTAATCCAATTACCTTGTCCAAACCTAAGCCACTAATTGAGATCAAAGATAAAACTCTATTATCTCATACTTTAGATTTGGCTTGCTCAATAGGAATAAATAACATTAAAATTAATAGTTTTTATTTGTCAAAACAAATTTTTAATTTTGTTCAAAACTCTAAATTTAAAAGAAAAGTAGAAATTATTAACGATGGTAATGAGATATTAGACACAGGAGGTGGAATAAAAAACATGACCAAATATACCATAGAAGATAACTTTTTGGTATTTAACCCTGACACACTATGGGATGACAGTTACAAAAACACGATAATTGAAATGATCAGTTTTTATGAAAAGAAAAATTTGAATAACCTTCTATTAGTTACAAATAAAAATTGTAGTTTTGACAAAAACTTAAAAGGGGATTTTAATTTGAAAAATTCAAAATTATTAAGAGAAAAACAAAATCAATATATATATACCGGTTTACAAATTCTTAATAAAAATTTATTTGATGGTTTTGAAAAAGAAAAATTTTCTATGAACTTAATTTGGGACAGAGAAATTAAAAAAAATAATTTAAACGGATTTGAGAGTCATCAGAAATTTTTACACTTAACCGACATAAAAATTTATGATGCTATTATTAAAAAATAATTAAATCCTTAGATCTATTCTGATCTAAATATTTTGCAGATATAACACTGCCATTTTTGAAATTCAAAACTAGGGGATTGCCTGTTGGAATTTCAAGTTTTGAAATATTTTGGTTGTCTAATTTAAATAAATATTTGCATAAGGCTCTTATAGAATTTCCATGCGCTGATATAAGAATATTAGTATCTGTCTTATTCATAATATTTTTTTTAAAATAAGGTATCACTCTATTGTAAGTATCTTTAAGAGACTCAGTATCTGGCAAAAAATTTCTTGGAATATTATCATAAATTTTATTATTAATAGGGTGATATGGACTTTCTTTGTTTAATTTTTCAGGTTGAGTATCCCATGATCTTCTTAATTGATGAACTTTTTCCTCACTAAGCTTTTTTCTCATCTCATCTTTGTTTAATCCAGTTAAATTTCCGTAATGTCTTTCATTTAACTCCCATGCTTTTATTATTTCTACCTCATTCAAATTATTAATATTTAAAATTATCTCTAGGGTTTCTCTAGCTCTCTTTAAATATGACGTATAAATTTTTGAAAATTCTAAATTCAAATCTCTAATTAATTCACCAGATTTTATCGCTTCTTTCCTGCCATTCTCGGAAAGTTCAATATCTACCCATCCAGTAAATCTATTCTCTAAATTCCAAATACTTTGGCCGTGTCGTATTAATATTAAATGACTCATGATCAATTTTTATTTATAAATAAAATATCAATATGTTAAAGAAGTTATTTCATATATTTAATTTTTTTTTGTTAATATTGTACTTATACCCTGGAAGTATAATTGGTTACGTTCTTTACAATAATCTTCTTAAGCAGCCCCAATTAACTAATGATTTCTTAAGCATATCCTCAAATCACTTTTATACATTTTTCATAATTTCATTATTAGGACTTTTAAGCTTTCGAGATGCAAAAAAAATAATTAGTTATTTAATTTTAATTTCAATTTTTTTAGAATTATCACATTTAGTGATACCTAACAGGTCATTTCAATTTAGTGATTTATTTGGTAATATATTAGGGGTTATTATGTCTTTAATCTTAATAACAATTTATAAATATAGGAGAAGATAATGAATTCGTTCGAGGATAGGAAAAAAAACTTTGAAAAAAAATTTGCACATGATGAGGAACTACAATTTAAAATTAGCGCAAAAAAAAATAGATATATAGCAGAGTGGGTTTCGAATATTTTAGGATTTCAGAAAGAAAAAACAGATCAATATATTCAAGAAGTTATTAAAGCTGACTTTAAAGAGGCCGGCGATGAGGATGTTTTTAAAAAAGTAAAATCTGACCTTAAAGACAAAAATATTGATGACAATGAAATAAGGCTTAAAATGAAAGAGCTTAATGAAAAAGCTAAGTCAGATTTTATGTAAAATTTTTATCTTATTAATATTTCCATTAAGTGAAAGTTTTAGTAAAGAAAAAGTTTCAGGAATAGCTAAAGTAATTGATGGTGATACTATTAGTATTAATAACATTAAAATTCGGTTTAGTGGTATTGATGCGCCAGAAAGTTATTACAAAGGTAAATCGCAAATTTGCAATTCTGATGAAATTGAGGAAAAAATTTTTTGTGGTGTTTTATCAAAAAATGCACTTCAAGATAAAATTAAAAATCAAATCATAGTTTGTTTTCCTGAGAATATAGATAGGTACAAAAGAATCATTGCAGAATGTTATCTAAAAAAAGAAAGTTTATCATCATATATGGTAAGAAATGGATATGCTTTTGACTACATAAAATACTCAAATGGGAAATTTAAAAATGATGAAAATTTCGCAAAAAAAAATAGATTAGGCTTATGGAGAATGAAATTTGTTTATCCGTGGATATGGAGAAAGATTAATAAATAAAATATAAATATTAAAGTGATTCTTTTTAAAAAAACTTTTTTATTTTTCTTGTTAATATTAATTTCTGCGTGCTCCTCAGTACCTAAAAACACTGCAGACGGTTGCTCAATTTTTTCTGAGCGTTATCTTTGGTATAAACATACAAAAAAAACTGAATTAAAGTGGGGTACCCCAGTTTACGTTCAATTGGCAATAATAAAAATGGAATCTGATTTTGATTGGCTTGCAAAACCTCAAAGATATAAGTTATTTAAGATTATACCTTATAAAAGACCATCTTCATCATTTGGCTATTCACAAGCAATTAAAGGAACATGGAACCAATACAAAGAAGAAACTGGAAACAAGTATGCATTGAGATATAGATTCAAAGATAGTGTAGACTTTATTGGATGGTACACGAATAAAACAGAAAAATTATTAAAAATTCCTAAACAAGATGCTTTTAGACAATATATTGCCTATCATGAGGGTTGGGGAGCTTACAAAAATTACAAAAAAAAACAAAAGGTGATATTACTCGCAAAAAAAGTTCAAAAACAATCCATAAAATACAAAAATCAACTCAATAAGTGTAAAAATTCATTAAGCACCAGAAAATATATAATTTTCTAACGTAGTTGTTTTTTAAGTTCGATATCTACTGCATCAATTCTTTTTGTATTTTTTGCAAGCGTCAAATACATAGTAGGTGTTACGTAAAGGGTAAAAAAAGTAGATATAAGCATGCCGCCAAGTATTGTACATCCAACTGCAAGTCTAGACCCTTCTCCAGCACCTGGACCTATATTTCCAATCACCAAAGGTATCATTGCAATCATTGTACTTAATGACGTCATAATTATAGGTCTAAATCTTATATAACAAGATTCCTTTATTGCTGTGTCAATATTTTTTCCTTTCACTCTTAATTGATTTGCAAAATCAACAATTAAGATACTGTTTTTTGTAGATATACCAATCAAAATAATGAGAGCTATTTGAGAAAAAACATTAATTGAACTATTGAAAAATAAAACAAATACCAAGCCACCAAATACTGCCAATGGTACTGTCAAAATTATTATGAAGGGATGAATAAATGAATTAAAGGTCGCCGCCATAACTAAATATGCTGTCAATAGAGCCAAAGCAAATATTAAATACAATTCATTACTAGTTTCTTTTAGCTCCTCTGATTTACCTTTCCAAGTTATTTCTTTGTCAGGTGCAACTTCTGACATTGTATTTTCCAAAAATTTTATTGCCTCATCTAAGGAATAAGATTCACTGATGTTTGCAGAAATCGTTACAGCTCTTTGTCTATTATATCTTGACAATTTATTTGCTGATCCTTCTTCTTTGTATTCAACTAAGTTTGCAATAGAAATAAGTTCACCATTATGCTCTGATCTTACAAATATTTTACTTATACTTTGTTGGTTTTTTCTATCATCTTTATATTGTTGTAAAATAATAGGATATTCCTTACCTAATTTATTAAATTTAGTTACAACTTTACCCCCATAGAGTGTTTCTAAAGTTTCTCCAATTGTTCTGGTTGAAACACCTAAATCCTTAGCTTTATTTTTATTAATTAGTAATTTTATCTCAGGTCTATTACGAGAATAATCAGATTCTATTCTTGATAAATTAGGATTTTTTCTTAAGTAGCTTATGACTTTTTTTTGAGTTATCTCCAATTCATCATAAGTGTTTCCATAAATTACCATTTGTACTGGTTTGTTATAGTTTGAGGCTCTAATAGACTGAGGCGATATTGGAAAGGCCAATGTTTGAGGCACTGTAACTATTTTTCCAATGGCTTTCCGCATCACCGTTTGCGAACTTTCCGATCTATTCTTCCAATTATCTAATAAAGAAATTATTAAAAAACTATTTTCAGCTCCGAAACCAGGTACAATCATTAAAAACTTTTTATAAGGACTATTTTTTGACTCCAAAAGTGGTATTAACCTTTTTTCAACGTCCTCTGCTCTTTTTTGAGTATAATCAAAGGAGCTTCCCTCATCAGTGAATCCTATAACAAGATATGCTCCCCGATCCTCTAATGGTAATAATTCTTTTTTTGTGAAGTTGTACAAGATTGTTGATGCAGCAATTATAACTATAATGAAACTTATTACTATATTTTTTCGGTACAGCCAATACTTTAATGTTTCAGTATAAAAATTTAAAAATCCTGAAAAAAATTTGTTAAAATTTTTCACTACCAGATTAGATTTTTTTTTATTGTCCAAGAATTTACTTCCAAGCATAGGTGACAATGTTAACGCAACTAAAGAAGAAACAACAATTGCAAACGAGAGAGCAATTGCAGTTTCTTTAAATAACGTTCCAGCAATCCCTTCTATAAATATAAGCGGTAAAAATACTGCGACTAAAATTAAAGTTGTAGCAACAATTGCAAAAGTTATTTGTTTTGAACCTTTATATGCAGCAACCAATGGTGTTTCACCTTGTTCAATTCTTCTGTAAATAGCATCAGTCATAATTACTGAGTCGTCTGTGATAATTCCTATTGCCAGGATAAAGCTAAGTAGTACAAAAATATTAATTGATAAGTCAAAAAGATAAATACCCAAAAAAGTTGCAATTAAACTGACTGGTAACGCGACAGCAGGAACCACTACAGCTTTTAAATTTCCTAAGAATAAATAGATAATTATAACCACTAATATGAATGCAATAAATAGTGTTTTATATACTTCATTAATTGCTACACTAATGTAAGTAGCTCTATTAAAAGCCACTTCTAAGTTTAGACCCTCAGGCAAATTAGGTTTGATTTGTTTAATTTTATTTTTAATATCTTTAGACAGCTCAACAGTAGATGCACCACTTCTTGCATATATTCCTATACCAACAGAGTTAAAATTTAATGCGTTTTTACTTTGAGATCTAAAAAATGCTTTTTCAGATACTGGTCCAAATTCTATTTCAGCAATATCTGATAATCTTATAGTGCTATTTTTATTTTTTTTAATTGGAAGTTGATCGAGCTTATTTAAATCATTGTATGATTTATCAATATTTAAAGTTAAATCTTTATTGTCGGCCTCTAAAGATCCTGCAGGCAATCTGACGTTTTCTATCTTTAAAGCTTTTTCTACCTCTTGTGTCGTTAAGTTGTAAGCTGCTAATTTAATTGGATCTATCCAAACTCTAACACTTAACTCCCTGAGACCTCCTGTTCTTATTCTTCCAACATTTTTAACACTTGAAAATTGGTCTATTAAATATCTTTCAACATAATCTCCTAGCTCTAGGTCACTCCATGTAGGTGAAGACAAAGACAGCCACATAGTTGTAGTGAAACCAGCAGCTTGTTTTAAGATTCTAGGTGGATCAGATTCAGACGGAAGTTTTTCAATAACTCTAGCTACTCTCTCTCTAATATCGTTTGCAGCATTGTCTAAATTTATATCAGTATCAAACTCAACATTAATTTTACTTTTTCCATTTTCAGAGGTGGAGTCTATGTTTTTAATACCTTCTGCCCCCCCAATAACTTCCTCAAGAACTTGTGTAACTTCTTCATCTACTATTTGAGATGAAGCAGATGCGTATCCGACGTTAATCTGAACGACTGGAGGCTGTAAACCAGATGGGAGTTCTCTTACTGGCAATTTCCAAAAAACAAAAGATCCAAATAGAACTAGTATTAAAGATAAAACCCATGAAAAAGCAGGACGTTTAATACTTAATTCTGTGACAAACATTATTTATTTATAGGATTTATTTTTCCATTAGGTCTAACTTTTTTTAACCCCTCAGCTACAATTATATCGCCTGGCTCTAATCCAGAAACTACCTCAACACTTCCTTCATTTCTCAAACCTATTTTAATTTCAGACCTACTAGTTATGTTTTCCTTTGAAACTTTGTAAACATAAGCTTTATTTCCCTCTAATAATATACTTGTGTCAGGAATACTTAATGAGTCTCGTCTATTAAAATTTAAAGTTACCTCTAATAAAGAACCAGGTATAAGTTCATAATTAGGATTATTTATCTTAATTCTGGTTAAAATACTTCTAGTCTCAGCATTTACTCTACTAGCCACACCTTCAACCTTGCCGTAAAATACCTTATTCTTAATGCCAGAAAAAGTAGCTTCTACGTTTAAATCCTTTTTAATAAAAGCAGCAAAGTTCTCAGGTATTTTTAAATCAGAAAAAATTTCTGAACTATCATCTAATGTTAATATTACTGAATTTTCAGAACCAAGCACATCTTCGGTAATACCCCTAAAACCAAGCGAGCCACTAAATGGAGCAATTATATCATTTTCTTTCAATTTCACTATAACTTCACCTTTTTGAACAAACTCCTTTAAATTCAACTCTGACAGCAGATTTTTTTTTTCAATTCTAAAAGTTTTAGTTTTTTTTGCTATCGCTGTTCCAAAACTTTCAATTTTATCAGCAAATTCATTTTTAGTTACCTCGGAGACTATTAGTGATGGAGGAGGTCGTTTGCTAAATTTTTTTTTAAAATGATTTCCAATCATAGTTCTTCCAACTATGACGCTGATAATTATTAAAAAAAAAATAAGTATTATAGATGTAATTTTAGTTGATCTTTTCATTTTGTAATTTTGCCATATTCAGCCCATGAGCCATCATATATTGTTGGTTTATAATTATTATTAATTAAAGAATATGCAAGTGCTAAAACGCAAGATGTTATTCCTGAACCGCATGAAAAAACTATATTATCACTGTTTTCCTCTTTAAATATTTTTTTGAATACACTTTTTAACTCATCGACACTTTTAAAAGTTTTATCAGCATTAATCACGCTGTTAAAAGGAAGACATAATGAGTTTTTTATCGATCCTTGACGAGTACCTTTTCTTGGTTCTTCAGCCTTACCATTAAATCGATCCTCACTTCTACCATCTATTAATTTAAATACTTCATTATTTATGTTATGATTAATCTCTATTATGCTCTTTACCATTTCATTATTTTCCAAAGCTTTGTAATTTGAAATATTCGATTTAACTTTTCTATTATTAGTAGGAAAATTATCTTTTTTCCATTTATCTAAACCGCCGTCCAAGACATATACCAAATCTTTTCTGTGCCCGAAATACAAAAATGTAAACCATAGTCTACACGAACTTAATACATTTGAATTATCATAAATAACAATTTTATCATCATTTAATATACCAAATGAAGACATTATCCTTTCCCATTGATCTCTATTTGGAAGCATATGAGGTAAATCTGAACTTTGATCAGAATTTTCATCGATATCAAAATAAATTGCATTTGATATATGTTCTTTGTTATACTCTATTAAACCACTTCTATTTTCAGTCGGCAGGTGCCATGAACTGTCTAAAATCTTGACGTGATCTTTGTTTTCTAACAACCATTTTGTTGAAACTAAAGACATTAAATTTATCTTTCTAAATATTTTTGATGATATTCTTCTGCCTTGCAATAATTTTTATTTTCAGAAATATTAGTTACTATTTTTCCATTAAATTTTTTATTTATTTTATTTAGTACATCAAAAGCAATTTTTTTTTGATTTTCTGAAATATAAAAAATTTCGCTTCTATATTGAGTACCAATATCATATCCTTGTTGATTTAATGTAGTCGGATCGTGTATATCAAAAAAATAGTCTAAAATTTGCTCGTATGAGATTATTGTATTATCAAATTCTATTCGAACTACTTCAGCGTGATTTGTTTTTCCGGTACAAACCTCTTTGTAAGATGTTTTAGAATTATTTCCACCGCAATATCCTACTTCAGTTTTTGAAACGCCATTAAGTTTACTAAACTTAACCTCAGGACCCCAAAAACAACCAGCTGCTAATATTGCTATTTCCATTGATATAAAAACTTTTATGTCTTAGATTAAATACATGTTGTCTAAAAATCAATTAGGCTTTTTGTACATGTTTTTATCTGTATGTGCTTTTTCTTTGATGGATTTAGTAGTCAAATGGTCGAATGGTTATCCATTAGGACAAGTCTTATTTTTTAGAGGTTTTATAGGCGCATTACTATACTTTTTAATCATACCAAGAAATAGGATAACAAACTTCTATTACACAAAAAGAGCTGGATTACATTTTTTAAGATGTTTTTTTGGTTTAATAGCTTTGCTTTCAATATTTACAGCTCTTAGAAACTTACCGCTGGCAACTGTTGTGAGTATATCCTTTGCTGCACCGATATTTACCACTATTTTTTCAATATTTTTTTTAAATGAAAAAGTTGGAGTGTATAGATGGCTTGCAGTATTAATTGGTTTTATAGGTATAATAATTATAGCTCAACCAGGTCTTACCGAACTAAATATATACTATGTCTATCCCATAGTATTTTGTCTCGGTATGGCATATGTAGCCATTTCAATAAGACAATTATCTAAAACAGAGCCTGTGTGGTTAATTTCATTATATTTTTCAATTGCTATAACAATTGTTAGTTTGACTACGATTCCAAACGGATGGATTATGCCAAGTTTTAATGATTTTATAATATTATCTTTTTTAGGTGTCTTCGGAGGTGTTGCAAACTTATGGTTAAGTCAGTCTTACAAATTTTCAGAGGTATCTTTAGTCACTCCTCTAAAATATCTTACTTTAGTCTTTGCAATTATATTTGGTTATCTAATTTGGGGCGAGATACCAACGATAAAAACTTTAGCTGGTGCATTTTTAGTATTACTATCTTCAATAATTATATTCAGAAGAGAAATTCTTTTAAAAAAACAAGTCTCGGTTCAAAGACATGAGTAAAGCTCCATATTACTGGAATAAAGCAAAAAGATACTTATCTAAAAAAGATAAAATAATGAAGTCCTTAATAAACAGATATGATGATACAACATTGAAAACTAGAAAAGATATATTCTACTCTCTTTGTAAAAGTATTATTGGCCAACAAATTAGTGTTGCCGCAGCAAATTCAGTTTTTAAAAAATTTAATAAAGCGTGCCATGGTAAAGTCACTCCTTATAATGTTAAAAATATTGGAATAGGTAAATTGAAAAAGTGTGGACTAAGTAGACAAAAAGCAAAGGGCATTAAAGAACTTTCAATTAAATTTATAAAAAAATCGTTTAACCCTAAATTGATAAAAAATATGAGCGATGAAGAGGCGATAGAATACCTTTCATCTCTTAGACAGATCGGGAGGTGGTCTGCAGAAATGATCTTATTATTTACATTTAATAGATCAAATATTTGGCCAGTACAAGACATAGGTCTTTTAAGAGCTATCTCTAATAATTATGAAAAAAAATATTTACCTCCTATGAGTTTTGTAAAAAAACTTTCAAAAATTTACAGTCCCTATTGTTCCGTTGCTACTTGGTATTTGTGGAGATCAATCGACGACCAACCTATACAATATTAAGAACCTTCAACAATCTGATGGTGTCTAATTGCAATATTTTTTAAAATATTATGAGCTTCTTGGTATTCAGAAGAATCATAACATTTCTTTGCAGTTTCATAATTTGGAAATTCTATTACAACTGTTCTAGGAGAATCAATTCCCTCATTAGTCCTACTTTTTCCACCCCTAGCAAGAATTTTTCCAGAATATTTTTTTAGGGCCGGCATAGCTTTAAGAGCATATTCTTTTAACTTACCTTCATCTTTAATTTTTTCGTATATACAAACCCAATACGCTTTCATTTTAATCTATCCATTCACTAAATAAGTTTTCATTTTTTTGAATATATATTGGAAGTTTTTTTTTATCAAAGCTTTCAAGTTTATTTCCACTACCTACTTTATTTACAGTTTTATCTACGTTTAAATTATAAATTGCTCTTTTTTCTTTAATAATATCTTCAATCTGGTTCGATGACAGTGACTCCATATCAAATTCTCTATGGTGAAGGTAAGATCTTAATTTATGCTCTATACTCTCAGCATTTTTAATATTTGAAAAATGCCACCCACCATCATCAACAACTTTAATACTAGTATATTTGGTTTTGGAAAATAAAGTATCAATTCTATAAAAGGGATATTTCCTATCTTTAATATTTCTTAGCCATTGTGGATTTATTAAATTTTTAAATTTACATGCTTTTGTTCCAGTCCACTTAAATTTTGGTATGGCTAAGTTAAATTTGTAGTAGAACATATCTTGTTTAAATAAAATTATTTTTTCATCAATTTTAGAAAAATTTATGTTTTCAATTTTAGGAATTTCATCAACATCTGAAACCATTATAAAATCTTCTTTATCAGCATTTATTAATCCTTTTATAATATAATTCCTTTGGCTGTTTTCCCTATATAATGCATTCATTATGTATTTTCTTGTTTTGGTATTCTGGTCATCTTTATCATAAATTTGTTCAATATTAGATGGTTGTTCGTTTAAATCTAAATAAATAATTTTATCTTTAAATTTACTAAATTTGTTGTGATTAAATAAAAGCTTTCTATGATCCCCCCTGTGTGTAAAACTAGCTTCAACTATGACAAAGTAATCTACAAACTTGTCTAGTGTATTCAATCTTACATCTAGCGTTACTTCTTCATCAAAATACATGAAACAGTCAAAAATTTTCATAAAATCATTTAATTAAATTAAATACTATAATAAAACTTTATCATGGAAAAAAAATTAATAATATCTTTCGATGAATATTTAGATACTGTAGAAAAATTATCAGTAGAGATAAATAAAGGTTATAATCCAACAGTTCTAGTAGGAATTATGAGAGGTGCTGCCCCAATAATAGACATTCTCTCCAGAATTTTTAAACTACCAACAGCTTATATAGTCATCCAAAGTTACTCTGGAAAAGGTATTGAGGATAAACAAGGAGATCTAATTTTTTCAAGAGAAATCAGTTCTATTGCTAATGCTGAAGATTTTAAAAAAATTTTACTCGTAGATGATTTATCTGACACAGGATTGACTTTAAATAAAAGTATTGAATGGTTAAAAAACTATAAACCAGTCAATAATCATATAATTGAAATTAAAACCGCGTGTTTATGGAAAAAAAAATCATCAAAATTTAATCCAGATTTTTGTCCAATTAAATTAAATGGCGACCCTTGGATAGTACAACCAACCGAGCATTACGAAGATATTGACATAGATTCTATAATTAAAAAAAGAGAAAAGGGCTAAGAAGTATACTTAGCCCTTTTATGTTATTATCCTACAATAAAACTTAAAACACTCAATGCAGCCACAATCCAAATTGCTGGACTTGTTTCATTAAATTTACCTGTGAAAATTTTTATTAAAGCATAGGAAACAAACGCTAAAGCAATACCATTAGATATAGAATAAGTAAATGGCATTGCAATCATTGCAAGCACTGCTGGTGCACTTTCCGCAATATCGTCCCACTCAATGTCAGTTATATTTCTAACAAATAATGTTGCAATATAAATTAGAGCAGCACCATCTATTTCTTTAGGCAAGGATGTTGCAAGTGGACTAAAAAATAAACATGCAAGAAACAATACCCCAATCACTAAAGATGTCATACCAGTTCTTCCACCTGCTTTTACTCCAGCAGCACTCTCAACATAAGTCGTAACTGTTGAAGTGCCTAACATTGATCCTGCAACTGTAGAAACACTATCCGACAGCATTGCTTTATCAATATCTTTAATTTTCCCATCTTTACCAATCTTTCCTGAAACATTTGCAACACTTGTTAATGTTCCCGCTGTATCAAAAAAATCTATAAAAAAAAGAGTAAATATAACGGTTACCATTGATGCACTTAAAGCAGCTCCTAAATCAAATGTTAATAAATGTGTCATTGGGGGTGGTGCAGAAACTACACCATTAAATTTTCCGACTCCAGTAAGCCATGCAATAGCACTAAAAGCTATTATACCTATTATGATATTGCCTTTAACTTTAAATTTCTCCATAACCACCATAGAAATAAATGCCCCAGCACCAAGTAATAGTAGCGGATTAGATAAATCACCAAGTTGGACCAAGGTGACAGGATTATCAGCAGTCAATCCCATAATTTCAAAACCAATAATTGCTAAAAATAAACCAATACCTGCTCCAATACCTAACTTTAAACTTTTTGGAATTGAATTGATCAACCATGCTCTTATAGGTGTTAAAGATATAATCAAAAAGACCACTCCAGCAACAAAAACAGCGCCTAATGCTTCCGCGGGAGTATACTCCATTCCAAGACAAACACCGTATGCCACAAAAGCATTAATACCCATTCCCGGTGCTAAACCAACTGGCCAGGTCTTTGCATAAAATGCTGCAATAAAACATGCTATTGCAGTAGCTAACGCAGTAGCAGTAAAAACACCACCAAAATCAAAACCTCCGTCAGCAAGAATTACTGGATTTAAGAACATTATATAAGCCATTGTTAAAAAAGTAGAAACCCCAGCTACTACTTCTGTTCTAAAATCAGTTTTATATTTTTTATAATTAAAATAATTATCTAACATTTAACCTCCAAAAGAGTTTAAGTTAAACGATTCTGATTTAAAAATCCTATGTTTAATAAAGATATGGGATATGAATGTTATTAAAGATATCTTTTTTTCAACTTAAAAGTTAATTTTAGAAAATAATATTAATGTTAGTATTTTCGACACATTTCAAGGTTAAAATGAGCTATGAAATATAAACTTTTAATCTTAGCTATAATTACAACAATATTCTTAAATGGTTGTCAAACTATTAAAAAAAAATCGGATGAAGTTGCCGAAAGAGAAAATGAAAGATTTGGTCAGTTTGTGGGAAAACAAGCAAATGAATTAAAAAAAGAACTTGGCATGCCTACTGATGACTTCGTAAATGAGGCAGGCAATGAAACTTTGGTCTATAAAACAAAAAAATACGGAATTCCGTGTGAGAGAAAATTTACAATTAATACCAATGGAACTATAATTGGCTTTTCCTCAAGTGGATGTATTTGATACTTGTGGGGAAAATTCCCCACAAGCAAGTTTAATACTTATTTAATCTCAATAAGTTTCTTTTTTTTATGTTCTGGCACAATTCTTTCGCAAGCTATTCTTAAAAGACCATCTTTTAATTCTGCACCATTCACTTTTACATCATCTGCAATTGTAAATGATCTAGCAAATTGTCTTTGAGAAATACCTTTATGAATTATTTCACCATTTACATCTTCATTCTCAGATTTATCAACCTGTTTAGTTCTTACAGTCAATAAATTATCTTCGAATTCAACTTCAACATCTTTTTTGTTGAAACCAGCAAGTGCAACTTCTATTGAATAGTTGTCCATTCCAGTTTTTCTGATGTTATATGGTGGATAGTTTGATTGCATGCTCAAACCACCATTACCTAACATATTTTCAAATTGGTCAAACATATCGTCAAAACCAATTGAAAAAGGTCTTAGTGAGTTAAATATAGATAAATCCTT